>Ga0315298_1011018_pt1 | contig 10726 bp, 7 predicted proteins | sample WHS_1_MG_FD_203077 | JGI IMG/M metagenome (GOLD analysis project Ga0315298, IMG submission 203077) | Extremophilic microbial mat communities from Washburn Hot Springs, YNP, Wyoming, USA - WHS_1_MG | ecosystem: Environmental > Aquatic > Thermal springs > Hot (42-90C) | place: USA: Wyoming...
CGCACACAGCGCCGATGCGAAAGACCTCGCTGCGCAACGAAAAGGCTACCAGGTGCGGACGCGCTCGGCGTATCTCGGCCTGGAATTGCTCCTTGTCGGGTGGGTAGAGCATGTGGTAGAGGGCCGTTTCGTGGCCACGCTGTTTGAGGGCGGCCGAAAGCGAAGCCAACCCCTCGCTATACCAGCCGGCCGGCTCGTAGGTGACGCGGCCGCTCCCATGCTTGTGGACATAAAAGTCGGGGTACACGAAGAGAACTCGCATCCGGGGCCCCCTCCCTGCGACGAAATGGATTGCGGGTGGACGGCCAGCCGTGAGGAATGAAGGGTATACGACAGGGCCTCGCGGAGAAGGTACGCTCGGGCTGTCGCCTGGGCTGCCCTGAGCAAAAACTGTGCCAGTAGAAGTGAAGGTTGCAGGGGGGTCTCGGGCGAGGGTTCAGGGCGGGCTGCTGAGCGTTTTCCCTCTCCCCGAATGGAGAAGGGGTCAAGTGACGGGGATCCCTCACCGGGGCGAGCCCTCGGACGAAAAGCGTCTCGCGGCAGCTCGGCCAGCGGCGGCGCAGATGCCGGCACCCTCTCCGTACAATGTTCTAGAGATGGGCCTGGGCCACGAGGGCAGCTGCGCCGAGCAGCCCGCCCTCATCGATGGCGGCAGCCCGGGCGATGCTCACCCGCTCGGCCAAGAGCGGAAAGGCGTAGCGGGCAAAGGCAGCACGGACTGGCGCGAGGAGCTGATCGCCCGCCTTGGCGACTCCGCCGCCGAGGATGACGCGGTCGGGGTCGACGATGCTGGCGACCATGGCGATGGCGAGGCCCAGGTCTTCGGCGGCAGAGGCCACGACCTGCGCCGCCAGCGCGTCGCCGGTGCTGGCGGCGCGGAAGACGTGCTCAGCGGTGATGGCGGCCTCGTTGCCGGCGATGGCGAGGAGGGTGGAGGCCGTTCTCGAACCGTCCCCGCAGGCGGCAAGGGCTTCGCGCGCCCGGCGGGCGATGGAAGGGCCTGAGGCGAGGGATTCCAGGCAGCCCCGGTTGCCACATGTGCAGAGGGGGCCATGGGGGCGCACCACCATGTGCCCCACTTCGCCCGCGACGCCGTGGCTGCCACGCCAGAGCTGGCCGTCGACGATGATGCCGCCGCCAATGCCCGTGCTGATGGTCAAGTACACCATGGCCTGGGTGCCCCGGCCGGCGCCATAGCGGTATTCGCCGAGGGCCACGGCATTGGCGTCGTTCTCGAGGAAGACCGGACGGCCAAGGGCCGCGGCCAGCTCGGCAGAGAGGGGCAGATGGTCCCACCCGGGCACGTGGTGCGACTGCACGACGATCCCCTGTTTGGCGTCGACGGGGCCACCAAAGCTCACGCCCACTGCATCGAAAGCGCTGCGGTGGGGGCCACTGAGCCCCAGTTCGCGTTCTACCAGGCCGAGCATGTCGGCAATCTGTCCACGCGCGCCGCGGCTGCTGGCGGTGGCACAGCGGGCCTGCCGCAGCACGGCTCCTGTTCGCCAGTTGACCAGTCCAGCGGCCAGCTTGGTACCGCCGAAATCCAAGGCCAGACACAGGCCGCTGGCCATGGGTGTCTGTGGCATCGCCTCACCTCGCCTTCCCTGCTGTCGCGCCCCAGGTTTTGGTTGGCCGACATTGTAACATAGGCCCGTTGCCTTGGCGAAAACTGCCACAGCGGTGGGCCGGGCAATGCTGGCATGGCGCATTTCAGCCTTGCGGCGGGCAGGTAGCTCCTGCCCAGCCCTCCCTCTGCCGAGCTCATGGGCCGGGCAGGTGCGCGGAGAGTGTGCCCCTTAGGCGCTCCGGCCACACGCCCGTCCCCCGGTCGGCCAAGCGTGTGGCACAGCGGGAGGCTCGACGGCCCGAAGGGCCGTGTCAGTTGGGGCACCTTCCGGACATCCGGACAGGATGGACGTGGCATTTGAGGGTGGTTTGCTGTATACTATGGTCGTACTTGTACTCCGGTAAGCCGGCCGTCGACGGAGGGCGATCGTCATGCCTGCGGCACAGCTCCCGCTCCTGGCCTCCTGGTTGGGGGGCGCCCTGGCCTTGGGAGGGCTGGCCTACATCCTCTATCAGGCGAGTGGCTTCCAGTTGCTGCGCAACCGCTGGCAACGCCTTGCCCAGTTGAAGGCAGGCCAGCGCCAGCTGTACCGCGACCTGGAAGTGCTCCAGGGGCGCGCTTCGGCGCTCTTGGCGCGCGTTCCCTCTTCCGCGCGCCCTGCCCCCTATGCCACGGAAGACGCCCGGGCTCTGGCCTTGAAGGCCGAGCTGGAGGCCCGGCTGACGCGCCTGCGCCGCGACGTGCGGGCGCTCGCTATGGGCCCGGCGCCGGGCCTCAATCTGTTTCACCTGCTGTCGGGCGCCTACTGGCGCCGCCTCCGCGCAGTGCAGGCCGAGGTAGCCTTCGGCGAGGCGCAGCGGCGCGAAGTGTCGGCTGCGGAGGACCTGGTGGCGCGTCTTGCCAACGTCTTGGCTGCCATCGCGCGCAAGCCGCAGGAGGTGCAGCGAGGCCTGGCAGAGTTGCAGGCCATGGCCGAGACACTGGCGGAGGAGATCGCTGCCGAGGAACGGCGGGGGACGGGCGGGCTGGTGGCTCTGGGCTATGAGGTGCAGGCGGTGCGCGCGAATGCGATGGACTGGAGCGAGCGGCTGCGCGTGGCTCAAGAGCGCGACCTTCCCCAGATTGCCATCGACGCTGAAGCCCTACGACCACTGCTCATGATCAAACTGTGGGACTTGCTCGACCGCGCGCGCAAGATCGTCGGCCTGCACGACCAGGCGCTCGACTGGCAAAGCAAGCTCGATGCGGCGTTGGCTGCCGTCGATGAGCGCCTGGGTGCCCTGCCGCCCGCCTTCGCTGGCGTGTTACTGCCGGCGGCCAGGACCCTGCGTGAGGAGCAGAAAGCCCTGACGGCTCGCTATGGCGAACAGTCGGAGGCGGCCTACCAGGAGGTGGCGCGGCGCGCCTGGGTGCTGACAGCTGAAGCACGCTCGCTCGACCGACAGGCTAGGCGGCTGAGCGAAGCCGAGGGCTCTGCACGGGCGGCTGTGGCGGCGTGCGAGCAGGCGATGGCCACCCTGAAAGGGCAAGTGGATGCAGAGGAGCAGCGCTCCGGCGTGAGGCTCGACCTGTGCCAGGCCCTGCTGCGCCGGGCCGAACGCTCGACTGCCAACCTGCGGCAGGTGTGGGCCGGCGAGGTAGAGACGGGCCAGCCGCCCGATGCCGCCAGCGCGCTGGCGAGGCTGCGCAAGGTCGAGGATCTGGCCGAAGCCTGTCGTCGCGAGCAGGAAGCGTGCGCCCAGGCGCTGGCTGCCTGGCAGGCGCTCTACAAGCGGGTGGAGCAGGTGCTGCACCGCTTGGAGCACTCGGCGCCAGAACACGAAAGGGTCCGCCGGGCCTGGCGTGAGCTTGTGCGCTACCACCCTGCGAACTGGCACCAGGTGCAACCCGACTGGTACGATCGCTACACCACCGAGCGCCAGCGCCTGTTGGAGGAAACGGCCGCCATCCGCGCCGAACTCGCAGCGGGGAACGTGGTCGAATCGCGTGGGAGTGACCTGCGCAGCCGGTGCGAGGAGCTGGATCAGCGCTGGCAAGAGCTGCTGCACGAGGGGCAGGGTGTGGTGATGGCGCTTGGTAGGGCGCGAACGGCCGAACGGCAGGCCCAGGAGGCGGTGCGCGCCCTGCAGGCTGATGTGGAGCGCGTGGCCGCAGCTGGGCGCGAGCTGCCGCCCGTGGAAGTGGTCGCAGAACTGCGAGAGATCGCGCAGGCGATTGCCGCCGAGTACGAAAAGCTCGACGACCAGGTGCGGCACCCCGACCAAGCCGATTTCGCCCGGCTGCGCGAGGAGGCGGTGCCCCGGCTACGTGAGCTCCTGGCCAACCATGAGCAGACCCGCGTGCGGCTGCTGGAAGGGGAGCGCTCAGCGCTCAAAGACGAGATGGCGGCGCTCTGGGAACAGTGGGAGCCTCTGAGCCGGAGGCTGAGCAAGGCAATGCCCCCCAGCGAGGTCGATGTTGCCGCCCTGCAGAAACGCTGGGACGAGCTGGCGCAACTCTCGCGCAGCGTGCCGCCGGGCCTGAAGCAGGCCATTGCGCTCAGAGCCAGAGCTGCAGCCTTGGCCGGCGACGTGGCTCAGGCCCAGGCTCGCTTCGAGGCCGAGCGCGAAGCGGTGCGCGAGGCAGAGCAACAGGTGGCTCTGGAGCGCCGCAAAGCCATCCAGCTGCGAGAGCGCATGCCGAGCCTGCTGAAACGCGCCCACCCCCAGGTTGTCGAGGAGGAGTGGGAGCGCTCGAACAAAGCCTGGGCCGAGGCCGATGCCTTGCTTCGTGACCTTCCCCCGAGCCTCACGGCCGAGCCGTACTGTGCGCGACTGCATCAGGCGGCCCAGCTCTACCAGGAGGCGCACGCGCGCGCCCGCTCGGCCCTGACCCGCCTGGTGCGGTATGCGTTCTTGGAGGATCCCGAGGGCATGCGCGAGGCTTGCCGTCCCCTTGGGCGGCGCTGGGCGCACCTTGGGGTCACCACGCGCGAGCAGCAGATCCAGGACCTCGTGGGCGAGCTGGAGAAGGCCGGCCAGGTGGAGCGGCTGCTCGAGCGCGTGGGCGAGCACTTCGAGCGGCCGGCGCTTTGACAGGGCGGCCGCCTACCGGCCGCTGAGGGCGGAGGCCAACGCCAGGTAGCGGTCGGTCATGGCCTGGGCCGTAAAGTGGGCCTCCACACGCCGCCGGCACGCTGCCGGATCGATTGTGTCGATGCGGCGCACTGCCTCCACCATTTCCTCGACGTCATCCACCACAAAGCCCGTCTCGCCGTGGGCCACGACTTCGGGCGCGGCCCCCCGCCGAAAGGCGACCACCGGCGTGCCGGCGGCCATGCTTTCCACCATCACCAGGCCAAACGGCTCTTCCCAGCGGAGTGGGCACAGGGTGCAGCGTGCGCGTTCGAAGATGCGGTACTTGGAGCTGCCCTCTATGGCCCCGACCCACTCGATGTGCCCTCCCAGGCGCGGCTGCACCTGGGCCTCGAAATAGGTGCGCTGGTCCTCTGGCGGAGGCGGGGCGGCCAGGAGCAGGCGCATCCCCAGGCGCTTGGCCACCTCGATGGCCAGGTCGGGCGCCTTGTAGAAGTGGAAGCGGCCCACCCACAGGAGGTAATCCTCCTTGTGCGGCGTGGGCTGGTACGGAGATGGATCGATGCCGTTGTAGGCCACGCCGACCACGTTCAGTCCTGCCCCTCGGGCCAGTGCCGCCTGGCGCTGACTCACAGCCACATAATTGAGCCAGGGGAACTCGTTGAGGATTGGCGGGTAGTAGTGCAGAGTGGTCAGCACCGGTGCCTGGCGGTAGAGTGCCAGCGCCGGCACAGCCTTGAGGCAGTGATTCAGCACTAGGTCAAAGCTCTCTGTGGCCAGGGCGTGGCTGAGATGAATGACCTCGCGATAGGCTGGGTCGGCGTAGGGGCCTTGGGGCAGGGCCGAGGGGAAGTACTCGAGCCTGCCGGGGCCGAGAGAGTCGGCCGTTGCGAAGAGGGTCACCTGGTAGCCACGCCGGACCAGCTCTTGGGCCAGGCCACCGGCCACCTGCTCGGAGCCGCCAAAGCCCAATGGCGGCGTCTTGATGTGGGGGGTCGAGACGATGGCGATATGCCCACTGCATTCTGGGTGCCTCAAGCGTTCCCTCCAGGTTCGGATGGATCCCGCATCCCAGCAGGGAGGCGGTGGTGTCGCATGCGATCGAGCCTGCCCCAATGGCCATGGGTGGGGCGCGCAAGGTCATCGGCTGCCCAGGATGGGGAGCAGGACGATGCCCAGCAAGTCCTGCAGAAAGTGCAGGATCATAGGCGCTACCAGGCTACGGCGCCAGACGTAGATGATCGCAAAGACCAGGCCCATGTAGGCGACGGTGGTCAACCCGGCAGAGCCCTCGTAGCCATGGCCCAGAGCAAAGATGCCCGTGGTGATGAGGACCGCTGCCACGAGGCTACGGGTGACCTTATTGAAACGCAGGATCAGGTAGCCACGGAAGATGGTCTCTTCGGCTACAGCCACGACGGCTACCAGAAAGAAAGCCAGTGCGACCTCGCCGGGGTTGCTGGGTGTGAGGAAGGAAGGCGGTGCCGGCGGAGCGGTCAAGCCCAGCTGCTCCAGTGCCTGCTCGAGGAATCCTGCCGACAATGTGAACGGGATGAACAGGACAAGGCCGATCCCCGCCTCCAGCCAGAAGCTGCGCCAGCTCCAGCCCAGGTGCTGGAGCGGTTCGCCGTTACGCCAGACGAAGAAAAGGATGAGGGCCAGAAGGGCCAGGTCGCGCAGGATAGTGGCCACCGCCGTGAGGACAAAGCTGGCGCCCTGCTGGCCGACGAAGAACGAGAGCGCAAGGGTTGGCACAATGAGGAAGAGGAAGACGAGCACCTCGAAGAGCTGCTCGGTCGTGTTGGGCGGCAGCTCCCTGAGGCGCTCCCAGTAGTCTGTGCGCGGACTGTCGGCCATGGGCCACCTCGATGCGTTCGACTAGAGTGAAACGGGTAGCAAGGGCGATGCCAGCTCAGCCGGGCGTGAAAGGGCGGGCAACGAGCCGGATGGCGAGGGCGATCATCCGTCACTGGCGAATGGAGTGCTGCTGGCCGGGGGCATGGCTTGCCGTGGGGCAGCAAAGCGCGCTGCGGCCAGCGCCACTGCCGCTCCGCACCCAGCCAGCAGCAAGCGCAGTGGCAGGGGCGGCGGGAGGAAGGGCAGCCCCAGGTGCGCTGCGATCGGGCCCCCGCCCAGGGTGGCCGCCACGCACCCCAGGGCCACACCCAGGCCGCCGCCGGCCAGGGCGCTCAGCGCCCGTTCGTTGGGGTGCGCCTCGGCCGGGATGCGACGGGGGAGGACGACAAACGCTCCCAGAAGCAGCCCGGCCAGGGCCAGCGGCAGGCGGATTCCCTGGCGGAGTGTGCGTGCACGCTGCCGGAAGCGGGCGAAGAGGTCTGCGGAGCTGACCGGGGCAGCCCAAGGCACTCGGCGCCTCACCTCTGCAGCGACCGCTTGGGCGTCGCTGCCCACGCGCACCCGCACGGTGACCATCGAGATGTGGGTCAGGGGCACCGGCGGGGGCCAGGCCGACGAGAGAAAGGAGTCGCTCGCGACCCGGTGGGCTGTCTCAAAGGTGAAGAAGAGGCTCTGATCGAGGTTGGTGCCGGTTGGTGGCAGGCTGCCGACCAGCCGCAGTGGGCAGCCATAGACGAGAATGGCCTCTTCGCCTGGCGGCAGAACTAGGGCGCTGCCGCCGACGGCGCCGCCGGGCGTCGGGCCGCCCGGCAGGCTGCGGCCGAGGAAGGGCCGCAGCGAGAAATCGGTGGCCGGGTCGTAGGCCACCAGGAACATCCCCGGCACGGTACATTCGGCGCCGCGCATCGGGCACGAGAGCAAGAGCGCGGGCGAAGCTGCGGCCACGCCGGGGATGGCCGCGATCCGCTCTGGTGTGTCGGCGGGCATCCGCGCCAGCACCGGCGTGCCGAAGAGGAGGCCGTTGGCCACGGCCGCCTCGGCACCGACCGGCACCACCACGATGTCGGCGCCGAGCAGCTCGGTCGCCACGTGCAACGATGCCTCTGCGCCGTGGGCCACCAGCAGGGCCGCCGTGGTCAACCCGGCCACCGCGAGAGCGGCCAGAAGGGCCGGCTGGCTGCGCAGCACGGCCACTGCCATGCGTCTCAAGGCCAGGAGCGCCCGCCCCATTCTCCCGCACCCCTTTGCAAGGCTGGCTCTTCTTCAGCAACAACCGTGCCTTGCCGGAGTGCCATCGCAGGAGCATGCGGCGCCGAGTGGCGCGAGGGGATGCTCGCCCGAGCGCTGGCCAAACAAGGGGCGGGGGCGCTACGCAAGGCGCTGAGAGCGGGCCCGCGGCCCGCCTCGAGGCTTCCGCTTCTCGGCACAGCCTGAGAGCCCGAGGCACCCGGGCCGTCTCATCCCTTCATGACGCCAATGGGGCGCGTGCGCGCGACCTTTCTCGCCAGCCCCGCGGCGTGCACTACCTCTACCACCCGGTCCACGTCCTTGTATGCCTCTGGCGATTCCTCGGCCAGGTCGCCCAGGCTGCTGGTGCGTACCAGAATCCCCTCGCGTTCCATCTTTTGGCGGAGCGCCTGGCCCGACATGCCGCGCTTGGCCGCATGGCGGCTCTTGACGCGGCCGGCGCCGTGGCAGGTGGAGCCAAAGGTCTCTTGCATCGCCCTTTCGGTGCCCACCAGCACGTAAGAAGCCGAGCCCATGCTGCCGGGGATCAGCACCGGCTGGCCCAAATCGCGATAGCTTGCTGGGAGGGCCGGGTGGCCGGGGCCGAAGGCACGCGTAGCGCCTTTGCGGTGCACGCAGACCTTAAGCCGCTCGCCGTCGACGGTGTGTTCTTCGATCTTGGCGATATTGTGGGCCACGTCGTAGAGCAGGGTGAGGTACCGATCGCGCACCTTGCCAGAGAGCACGCGGTCGAAGGCCTCGCGCGCCAGGTGGGTCATCATCTGCCGGTTCGCCCAGGCATAGTTGGCAGCGCAGGCCATGGCGGCAAAGTAGCGCTTGCCTTCGGGCGAGTCGAGGGGAGCGCAGGCCAGCTCCCGGTCGGGCAGCTCGATGCCGTAGCGCTGGCCAGCTACCTGGAGCTCGCGCACATAGTCGGTGCAGACCTGGTGACCAAGGGCGCGCGAGCCCGAGTGGATCCACACCACAACAATCCCCTCTTCGAGGCCGAAGCGCTGTGCCACTGTCGGGTCGAAGACCCGGTCGACCACGTCGACCTCGAGGAAATGGTTGCCTGAGCCCAGGGTGCCGAGTTCGTCTTTGGCGCGCGTTTTGGCCCGTTCGCTCACTGCCCCGGCATCGGCCCCCTGCATCGAGCCTCGCTCTTCGGTGTGTTCCAGGTCCTCCTGACTGCCGTAGCCACGGCCCACGGCCCAAGCGGCGCCGCGCTCGAGCACCTGCTCCATCTCTTTCTGGGTGAGCGCCTGAGCATGGCCCCGGCCGACGCCCGAGGGGACGTCGCGGAAGAGCGCTTCCATCAGCCGCTCGAGGTGGGGCCGCAGCTCTTCTTCGTGCAGCCGCGTGGTCAGCAGGCGCACGCCACAATTGATGTCGTACCCTACGCCACCCGGCGAGATCACGCCTGAGGGCAGGCGCGTGGCGACTACCCCGCCGATGGGGAAGCCGTAGCCCTGGTGAATGTCGGGCATGGCCAGCGCGTACTTGACGATGCCTGGCAGGGTGGCCGTATTGACAAGTTGCTCCAGCGAGCGGTCATCCTGGGCCGCTTCGAGCAGCGCCTCGTCGGCATAGATGCGGGCCGGCACGCGCATGCCGGGCCGCGCCGTGCGGGGCGCTTCCCAGAGGTAGGGGGCAAGGCGGCGAAAGTCTCTTATGGTGACCATGAAAGCCTCCCTGCACACATGGTGCGTGCTCACACATGAGGGGCCTACACGTCGAACACGATTGCCGTGTGGTACCCTCGCTCGTCTTTCGTGATCGCCAGGTTGTGAAAGGTTGCGGCTTTGATCGCGATTCTCGGTCGGTAGGCACGGGTCGCCCGCACGTGGGCATGCAGTTGCCCTGGGGCGGGCAGGCTGACGTCGAATTCGATATACGCCTCGTGGTGCTCGTCGTGCATCGCTAAGAGCTCGTTGAGCCAGTCGACAAGGAGCGTTTCCCAGTCGGGGGCGGTCAGCGATACCTCGCGAGAAGCCGACACTGTGGCCCCCGGCTCGATGGTCACGGCCAGGCTGAACATGCCCTGGGCGGCGTGGACGAAGAGCTCCGCCAGGTTGCGGCCCCAGACCTCGAGGGCCACATCGGCGGTGTGAGGCACCTCACGATACCCTCTGTCCATTCCCTTCTGGCGCTTTCTCCTCTTCGAGGCTAAAGATCTGGCGCGCTTGTTCGATGTCGCGGCTGATTTGCTCGACAAGCTGGCAAACGTCACCGAAGCGCTGTTCTGGCCGCAGCCGCTTGATGAACTCGATGGCGAGGTCGCGGCCGTAGAGGTCGCCCGAGTAGTCGAGGATGTGGACCTCGATGGCGCGCTGCCCGGTGTTGAAGCTCGGCCTCTCGCCGATGTTGGCCACAGCTGGCAGTCGCTCGTCGCCGATCAGGGCATAGACGGCATAGACCCCGTCGGGCGGCACAGCGCGCTCTGGTCTGACAGCCAGGTTCGCAGTCGGAAAACCCAGGCAGCGCCCCCGTCGGGCGCCGCTGACTACTTCGCCGGCCAAGCTATAGGGCCTGCCCAGGAGACGGCGGGCCTCATCTACTTGGCCCGTGGCCAGCAACTCTCGGACCTCAGTACTCGACACGGCCCGGCCATCGACAGTGACGGGGTTGACAACCCACACCTCGAACCCCAACTGCTGGCCCATGGCCTGCAGCGCTGGCACGTCGCCCTCGCGGCCGCGGCCAAGTGCAAAGTCGTGGCCTACCCACAGCTCCTCCATCTGTAGCCGCTCGCGGAGGAGGCGCACGAACTCGCGGGCTGGCATGCGGGCGAGCTCGTGCGTGAACTTGACGAATACGAGCAAGTCGAGCCCCATCTGGGCCAGGAGCACGGCCTTTTCGCCCGGGGTTGTCAGGACCTTGGGGCTGAGCCATGGGCGCAGCACGGCGCGCGGGTGCGGATGAAAGGTCACGACCGCACTGAGCCGGCCTGTCTCGTGTGCGTGGCGGATCAGCTCTTTGATGATACGCTGATGGCCAA
>Ga0315298_1011019_pt1 | contig 10725 bp, 10 predicted proteins | sample WHS_1_MG_FD_203077 | JGI IMG/M metagenome (GOLD analysis project Ga0315298, IMG submission 203077) | Extremophilic microbial mat communities from Washburn Hot Springs, YNP, Wyoming, USA - WHS_1_MG | ecosystem: Environmental > Aquatic > Thermal springs > Hot (42-90C) | place: USA: Wyoming...
GGGAGGGTTGAGAAATGAGCCGGTGCCCGTCATCATGGGAAGTGTAACAGGATTACCCCTCCCGGCGGAAGCGGAAATCGTTGTTGAAGGTATCTGTCATCCCCAGGAAACGAGACCAGAAGGCCCTTTCGGGGAATGGTGTGGCTACTACGCAAACAACGGTCTAAACCCCGTGGATGAACCGGTCATCCATGTAAAGCGGATCCTTCACCGGAACAACCCCATCATGACCGTCGCCCAACCGGGGCGGGGTGACGACTTCAATTTTCAGCGGGTCATTGTCCGTTCGGCCCTTGTTTGGGACGAACTGGAAAAAGCAGGTGTACCTGATATAGCAGGAGTCTGGTGCCATGAAGCAGGGGCAAGCAGATTCTTAATCATCGTTGCTATCAATCAACGTTATGCCGGTCATGCCCGCCAGGCGGCCGCTGTTGCCTGTCAATGTCATGCCGGCGCCTTTAACGGACGATACGTGATTGTCGTCGACGAAGACATCGATCCTTCCAACACTTTTGACGTGCTCTGGGCACTATCCACCCGCTCCGATCCGGCAAACGACATCGATATTTTGCGGAGAACCTGGAGCAGCTCGGCAGACCCCATGATTAATCCAGATATACCTGCCCGGCAGAAGGGACTGAACAGCAGGGCCCTCATCGACGCCTGCCGTCCCTATGAATGGAAAGACCGTTTTCCACCTGTAGTAGAAACTTCACCTGCCTTGGAGAGGGTTGTCTATGAAAAATGGCCAAACATAAAAGATATGATTGACGATTTATAACAAGGGGGGCTATTTGTAATGGATAGGATAATTTTGGCAACAGGTCATGCCCATGCCTTCCATCGCGCAAGTGCCATCTCGGCTCTCAAGCGGGGCTACTTTACTCAAGAAGGCCTTGGAAATGTTGATATTATCGCCACGGGCGATGACGATCTCTTGATTTCCCGACTCATGGAGGGAACAATCCATGTGGGACTTGACCCCCGTCCCCATTCGCTTCTGGAAGAAAACGCCAAAGGCACCTCACTCTATATCATTGCCGGCATGTTGAACAACTTAGATTATACCCTGATCTCCACAGCGGAGATAAAAAAAATCGCCGACTTGAAAGGAAAGAAGATTGGACTTGTGGAAAAAGGCCATGGACGGGATGCCACCTGGATAAGATTGCTGCTCCGCAGAGAAGGTCTGGACCCGGACCGGGATGTAACCTACATCACAAATGCAGGTTACGGCTCCCTCAAGATTCAGGGACCCCGTCTGAGGCGTGGTGATTACCAGGCTGTATTCTTGAGCGGCCACTACAAAAGGCCAGAATTATTTGCAAAAGTGAGAGAGGCCGGCTTCAATATCCTGGCGGAACGTTCTGAAACACATCCGGATGGCCTCCCCGATCGGGTCGTGGCTACAACGGGGAAATTTCTCGAGCAATTTCCCGCAGTAACAATAAAAATCCTAAAAGGAATCATCAGGGGATACCGCTTCGCCCGCGACCCCAAAAATAGCGCCATATTGCGTGAACTCTACCAAACTCAAAACTGGGGGAAAGAGGGTTTTGGTTGGGGAGAATTCGACGAGGATCTGTTGAACGGTATGGTCTCCTCGGCGAGAATCCTTCCGGTAGACGGAAGAATTAGCATAAGCGGTCTTGAAGAAATCATCGACGAATGGAAGATTTCCGGGAAACTCCCAGAAAATTTCCGCAAGGAACAGGTCTTGCGTCTGGAATTTCTGAAAAAAGCGGTGGAAGAACTAAACAACCGTTACGGACCGGAAGGTTACGAATAAAAAATAGGAGGAAAAAATGAAAAGAATCTTCCTTTGGATGATTTTATTTGTGATCTTTCTGGGGAATGCCTATGGCGTCGAGGGAACAAAAAAATTTCCTACTAAGCCCATAAAAGTCATAGTCCCCAGCGCCGCAGGGGGAACCAACGATCAGGTTGTGCGTATGGTGGCCCCGGTGCTATCAAAGTACCTGGGCGTCCCCGTCATTATCGAAAACATACCGGGAGCGGGTGGGGTAATCGCCTATAGCAAGTTCGCCAAAGAGAAGGCCGATGGTTATAGCTTGCTTTCCTTTAATTTCATCTCTCCCGTCGTCTTTGAGGTTATAAGGAAGACCGACTATGTAACTAAAGATTACAGTATCGTTGCCGGCTGGAATGTGAAAAACTTCATTTTAGCGGTACACATGGAGGGTCCAAAAACTTTCCCGGAATTCGTCGAATTGGCCAGACAAAAGAGTCTGAGTGTCGCCGTCACCGGAGGTTCCACCGACATTCAAATGTATGCCATGGAGGATGCCTTAGATATTAAGTTAAAAGGCATCCGCTATCGTTCAGGGAATGAATGCGTTGTGGCCGTGGCAGGAAAGCACGTCGATGCCGTAATGACCTTCGGGGTTCAGTTGCTACCCTTGATCCGGGCAGGAAAGATCAGGCCTCTTGCTGTTTTTTCCGCAACGCCCGATCCCTTCCTGCAGGGCGTCCCTACGGTGAGAGAGCTGGGATATGGCACTATTCCCTGCCTTCCTGTGGTAAATGGTTTTGCCGCTCCTCCCCGCACCCCCCAAAAGATAATTACCTTTCTGGAAGGAACAATTAAAAAGGTAATTACCGACCCCCAATCACAATCGATCTCGGAAAAACTCGCCGTAGGAGTCAAATTCTACCCGAAGGAAGAGGTGAACAAGTTGATTACCGATTACTATGGGATTGTGAACAAATACAAACAATTAATCACCGAATAAGCGGTTTATAGCCATCACCTTCTGGGCGCCATCAATCCTTCGACCCTACTCGGTAGGCTCCCCCTGAGGCGTGCATCTTCCTCTGATGCAGGATGTATTTTTGGACATCCTCCATGTTCATAAAGTTTGCCATGTCGTATCTATCGTAATGCAAAAGGGATGAAAGTTCCCGCCGGTAGGGCACGGGCTCATAATCGGGATAGCCAATTGCATTTAGATTGAAAAGCACGAGTTCCCGGGGTACGGCCAGTTCCTCCTTCATCGCCTCGGCAATAGGAGGAAGGAGGCTGATCCACTGAGCACCGAGCCCTAAGGCAGAGGCTGCGAGATGGATCGTGTAGGCGCAGATAGCAAGGCTCTGGTCGAAGGTGTGGATCTCATAGAGTCTTGCGGCCAGCGTGCTTGCCTGAAGGAGGCGCGGGTCCCCTACCAGGGCAATAATTACGGGAGCCTTACTCCAGGCAGTAAAGCGACTCCGAATCGCTTCAATACTCTGGGTAGAATCGGGGGCACGGAAGGCAGGTTGTCGGTATTCCTCCAGGCGCGTAAGCTCGAGGGCGAGAGTAATCTCCCGGTAACGACTGTAGACGGAGGCCAATCTATCCTTCACCTCCCGATTTTTTATGACTATAAATTGCCAGGGTTGACTGTTCGCTCCCGACATGGCCCAGCGCGCCGCTTCGAGGATTTTCTCCAAATAACTTTCAGGAATGGGTTCATCTTTAAATTTTCGGATACTCCGCCTTTCCTTTACTACCTCAAAAAAACCTCTGTCCTTCACTTTTACCTCCTCCTTGTTAGAAGCGTACCTAAGAGCTTTTTCTTCAAGACAGGTGAGATGGCTAACCCTTCCTGGCGATTTTTCTTGCCTTAACCCCAGTAGATAGGAAACCTCCATCTGCTCCTTTTCGTCTATCTTACAGAACTTACTAATACACTGTTTCGCTGCCAAAGGGGCAATCCACGTAAAGCGGCCAAGGTCATACTTTATCCTTTTACTTCGTAATTTGGGTCTGCATGACTTGAGCTTCGTTGGTGATGCCGATTACAAAACCATTAGGCTCGCACGATACAGTCGATTACCTTCCCTCGATAAAAATCAGCTACACTCCCCAAGGCCGGAGCTGAAAGAAGGGAAAACAAGAACAGCAACAATAGAGCTATAAGCTTATTTCTTTGCTTCACCGCTCACCTCCTTAAGTATAACCTGGGTACTTTCCCCATACCATAGTGCTAATAGCTATAGATACTTTATCAGCATCGGCTTCAGGTCTCGCTGATAATAGTTGATCATGCGCTCTGCAAGAAGAGCTGCTTCCTCACCTAAGAGGGGTGAAAGGGGGATGTCCATCTTTTGCGCCCAGGCCTGGAAGGAGATATCGTTAAAGACCTTTTTAAAGGCCGTCAGTAATAGGGAAAAAACCTTCTTATCTAAAAGGGGTGGGGCAACGACAAAACGGTGGCTGCCCAGTTTTTCAGCCAAATCGGGATAGCCAACGTCCTTGATGCTGGGGATGCCAGGGTAATCACTCTTGTCTGAAAAGACTATTAAAACTTTTATTTCACCAGAATTTAAGAGACCTTTCACGGAATCTTCCGATACCAATGCCACCTGCACATCCTTCCTCAAGAGGGCATTCATGCACTCGGTCGTGCCACCCCAGGGTATCAGACGGGCAGGTATCCCCACCGTCTCTTTTACAATAATCGAATCGATGGTAAGACCCCGCCCTACAGCACCGACTCCCCATTTTAACTCCTTTGTTCTGGCATACTTAACCATCTCCGCCCAACTGGGAAACCCGTCCCGATAGGTCACCATGAGGCGTTTCGTGTTCATGACCCGCACGAGATAGGTGAATTTATGCAGGTCAAAGGGCAACTTGGACATAAGCGTTTCAGCCGCAAAAGCCATATCAAAAGCCCCAATAGTGTAACCGTCCGGTTTCGCGGCATAGACCATCTCATAAGCCCGTTGCCCACCGGCCCGGGTTTCGTTTTTTATAATCACCTCTCCGCCTTTTGCCCCCGGAGAAATTTCGCGGAGATGTTTTGTAAGATAGGGACTTATACCCCGTACCATAAGGTCAAATCCGCCACCCACCTTATAAGGGGAGACCCATACGATACGTTCTGCAGGGTAGACCTCCCTACCATATCCGGCAGCCACCGCAAAGTCACGGTTAAAGGCTAAACTCCCGAATAAGACTTTTTTAAGAAAGTTCCGCCGACTGCAAAGAAAAGGATTTTCACCTTTTTTCATATCCCCCCCTTTCCAAAAAACAACGGGTATCATCCGCGCCGAGCAGTCAGTAACTTACCGTATCCGGTGATTTCCTCGTCGATGCCTAAAGACCGAAAGGCACTCCAGATGGTCGTCTGTACGGAGGAAACTACGGGTTTCCCCGTGGCCTCTTCGAGAGGCTCGATATTTTCGGCGGTACGCCAGCGGGAACAGGTAAGATAATAGCCATCTACATCCGGGCCTTCTCTGAAGGCCTGAAGGGTGAGATTAAGCGATGCCTCTTTCGGCAGGTTGCCGATATCAATATTCCTTTCGATTCCCAGACCGCGAATTAATGGGACTTCGAAACCGGCCTGGACGAAATAATCCCGAATCAGACCATTTAGCCCCTCCCTATAGGGGGAAATGATGCCCAAACGTCTGATTCCCAAGAAGTGGCAGGCCTGGGCAGTGGCAGAAAATTCCGTAGTTACGGGTAAAGAAGTAATTTGTTGGATGCGTCTAATAAAAGCCTCTTCCGTTCCGGCAGGTTGATTAACGAAAACAGGGCCACCGCCGAAGATAAGGCTCTGTACCCCTTCTTCCACCAGAGTGAGGGCCGCTTCCTCGTAGGCGGCAAAAGCCCGGGCAAAATTATCCGGTGTGAGTCTCTTTACCGTTGTGGCAACCTGGGTAAGGAGAATATCACGAGGGACAATTTTGTAGAATTCATAGATATACGTATCGCCCCGAGAGGGGGATACCTTACCGATGCGCGCTCTCCAACCCACTGTCCTACCCTCCTTTTTGCAAACCACATGTAGAGGGACACCGCCCCTCGTCAAGGAATGAGCCGAATTTTCAGGAAAAGGAGGGGTGGATTTTGCTTTACTTTATCATCCTACCCCTCTCCTGCCTCATTTCACCGTGATGCTCTTTGCCTCATCACCTTCGTAAGTCACGGTTACCTTCTGTCCTTCCTTCAAATCCTTTGCCGAACCAACACCTTTGATTGCTGTCCGTTTCGAACTCACCTTAAGCTCCACTTCTTTCCCGTCATCCCCCGTTACCGTGATAACCTTACCTCCGCTTGCTACTTTTGAAATGGTCCCGCTCACCTCATCGGCCAAAGCATAGCCCACCAGGGAAAGGGAAAACACAAGGGCCAACGTTAGAACCAAAGCTTTCTTCACCATAAAAAACCTCCTTTTTTAACTTTAGTTACTATACCATTTACTACAATAACCTTCCCCCCGTCAATAAATATGTCTATTACTGCGTGAGTTTGGCCCGCTTAAGGGTAAATTCCTGTGTTTCCGACCGATCTGGGCGTTTAATCGTGACCTTTACCTGCGTTCCCCGCTCCCCAAGGAGTAGTTTCTGTACCTCCTTTTCCGAGAGGTCCATTACCTCTTTCCCATCCACGGCAAAAAGGATGTCACCCTTCAAGAGCCCCGCCTGTGCTGCCGGTAACCCTCTTGTCACCTCAACGATACGCCACTGCCCCTCAATCTTCTGTAGACGTACCCCGATACCGGCTTCCGGTTGCAGACGCACCAGCGTCAAAGTCTCGTCATATCGTCCTTTAGTCTCGACACCTTTACAACTTTCTAGGCCGAAGAAAATCCCTGAGTAATTGGCCCTATACTTAGTCCGCTGCAGACTGAGAACAATCTTTTGGCCGTCGGCACTTACGGTCCCCACTACATTTGATGTATCCTCGGGAATGGTGCAACCTGAGGTCTCCTCCACGAAGGAAGGACGTAAGTATCTTCCCCTTAGTTTCAACCCTTCCACAATAAATTCAAACCGCTCCGTCACCGAACCCTTAACAGGTTGATCAAACGTTCCGATACCATGGAAGATAACCTCCACTCCTTTTGGTTTTACCGTTCCTAAGGGATAAATTACCAGTCGATTATCCTCCAATCGTGCTTCGTAATTTTCGCCATAAGACGTCCAGCGACCCCCGAGCTCTAAAATCATTTTCTTTCTCTCAAGCATATACCCAAGCTTTACAAGCTCATCGCGCACCGCTTGGGCATCAGGAGCCCGGGGAGAAAGTTCGAGATAGCGCCTGTAAGAATCGATGGCACCTTGCAAATTGCCTACCTTCGCCTGCACTACCGCGAGGTTATAGTGGGCCTCCGCCCATTGGGGAGCGATTTTTACCGCCTGTTCAAATTCCTCGGCGGCCAATTTATATTCCTCAGGGCTTCTTGCCATTTCTAAGGCAGTACGTCCCCGAATCATGTGGTTCCTTGCCGCTTCCGGTATATTGTCTACCCCATATGCAGCATTAATCACCAGAAAAACCAGAGCAAGTGTGGAAATGAAGACTCTTTTGTTCACTGCTTCGCCCCTTCTTTCTCCATTTTTTCTAATTCTGCCAGGTCTTGAAGGAAATCTTCCAACTCCTTCTCGATGCGTATCCATACTTCTTTTTCATTAACTGAAATAGCAACACTTTCTCCACTATTTTTTAATTTCTCCAGGTCCCTTTGCAGGGACTGCGCCCGGATCAGTAGCTGCTCATATTTCCTTCCCTCGGAAGGAACGGGAAAATGAACGGATACAGGTAAAAGTTCTTCAGTGCATTCCTCACTTTGGGCCTGATAACGGAGGGCTTCTATTTTGTCATCCGCAGCCACCCTTTTTATCGCGGCAAGGGACTTAGCTGCCCAGCAGGACAATTGCCGAATAACCTTGTTGCCCGTCACGTCTTTTAACTTGCTTAAGAGTTGAGCTTTTTCCCGCTCGAAGTTACCGTCATCTACCCTCTCGGTATTCTCAATTTTACCGGGAATCTTCTCCGCAGGATAAGATAAAGGAGTCTCATCGGTACCAACGCAGAAGGTGCGGCTTAACCACTGTACATCGTTAGCCACCTTACCCTGGCGCCTGGCCTTCTCACAGCTTGCCCTATCCTTGAAATTTCCCACCCGTGCCGGAGCAAAACAGGCCGCCTCCGCCAATCGCCCGGTGCAGAGAAAGGCATTATAGGCCCCCTGGTCGATCTGCCAGGCCGCCTCTGCTGTCAAACCAGAAAAAACAATTAAACATAAGCAGATTAACGTCGCTTTTTTTATAACCATCAAGCGTATATTCCCCCTCCACCTGTATGGTTAATTAAAGATTAATAAAAAGCCGACCCTTTTTCAAGGATGTTACAAATATTTTTCGAATAATAGGTACTTTAGCATTTTCAGTTCTGCCGGTTTAATACTTAGCGTTTGTTTCACTTTGGCTGCCGTTTCATCACCGGATAAGGGTTTAGCCGCATAACCTGCCTTCTCAATTTTACCCAGATAATCAGCATCCTGAACAAGGGTGGCAAAAACTTTCCGTAAGAACCCGACCTTTTCCTTTGGTACTCCCGGGGGGGTTACGATGGAGCGACCGGCAGCCTGGGCCAACATGACTATTTCCATCATCCTTTTCGCTTCCGGCTTGAGGGGCATTTCCTTATAAGAGGGAATATCGGGAAATTCTGGTGCCCTTGTTTCTTCCATGGCCAAAAGCGGCCTAACCAAGGGATTTTTTCTTAAGGCGTGACTCTTGGAAATAACGGTAAAATCCGCTTCGAGTCTCTTTAAGGCAAGCAAAATCTCTGTACTTCCCGGATACCCGGCAATAACTTTCCCCCTTTCCAGACCTAAAACTTCAAAGGCCAATATAGTAGGAATCCCCGACTGGGAGGTTGGAGAAGTTACGGCCGCCTTTGGTTGTTTTAGATTCTTTAAGTCTTCCCATGATTTATAGGGTGAATCGATTCCTACCACCAAATACCGAAACTCTTTGTAAAGGGAAATAATCCAGCCAAACTTACGTACATCAAATCGCACTCCCGGATCGCCAATCAGCTGTGCAAAAGGGAGACCTTCCCCCGTAATGGCCAACGTGAGACCGTCCTTCTTAGGTGACTCGTAGAAATCATTCATGGCAACCAAGCCACCACCACCGGGCCTATTTATAACTACCACGGTACATTTAAGATGTCTGCCCAATACCGGCGCAAGCAAACGGGCGTGAAAATCCATTCCTCCTCTCTCTTTGCCATCGCTCCCTCCTTTTTCGTGAATTAATAATCATTGCCCCCGAGGGTACGGCAAATGTTTACTTCAAAACCCATTGATGGATGCCAGCAGCAGCAAACCAAGCACCGAAGCTCGAAAGTAAGGTTATAGGAAGAGATAGGTGTTTTTTGAAACAAATAAAGGCAACAAGAAAAAAGATGATACTCGGCACAATGCCCCAGAGGGCTCCCCGGGCAAACTTCTCCATGATTTCTAAATTGCCCTTGTTTTCGAAATACATCCAAACAAGAACAAGGACGCTGGTTAAGGGCATCACACTAATCAGTCCCGCCGCCGAAGGTAATTTCCGGCCGACCTCCGTCGCGCCGAGTATAATAACCAAACTCAAAACTACTTTAAGCAAAATCTGCATAGTTCTCTTTTGGAACTCTCGTTTGCTCTATTGCTTCCTAAACATTTAAACTTACCGCCATTTCTCATAGGTCTCCGCAAAAAGGGCGGCCACCTCCCGGAAAGCGGTCAGAACCTGAGGATCAAAGTGCCCCGGCAGGGTACGCCCATCACCTTTGGTGAGAACTTCATAGGCCTCTTCATGACTATAGGCAGGCTTGTGTCCTCTTGCCATTCTCAAGGCATCGTACTGATCAGCGAGGTTTACTATCCGTGCTTCGATGGGTATTGACTCTCCTCTTAAGCCCCGGGGATAACCGGTACCGTCCCATCTCTCATGATGATTGAGAGCTATATTGTAGCCCACCCGCAGACGGGGATGGTCTCCGATAATGTTTGCTCCATAGACGGGGTGTTTCCGCACCTCCAGCCACTCTTCGGCCGATAACTTTTCCCGTTTCCTCAGGATGGCGGGGGCAATATATACCTTCCCCACATCGTGAAGTACCGCCTGGAGACGGATTTGCTCAACAAACTTCCGCCCCAAAAGTAGCCTTTCAGCGAGAATGGCACTGAATTCTCCCACCCGAACGATATGATTGCCCGTGTCTTCGTCGTTAGCCTCAGCCGCCCGTGCCAGGGCATGTACCGTATAGGCAAAGGCATTTTCCGTCTCTTTAATCTGGCAAGCTAAAGAGCGGAGAAAACGAGCGTTTACCGCCATGTTCTCTAATACGGCGGCATCATGTGGGTAAACATTCCTCCCATAATTAAGAGCGAAAAGGCAGATCTCTTTACTCAAGTAACAGACACCATTTTTTACATGGATGTTTACGGTCTTGAGGGACTGTAAATCGTAAAAAATTTTCGGCTTGGGACTATCTACCTCGTTAAAGATGACCACTTTTGCCGGTAAATCTTCCGGAAGGGGTTTGATGAGGTCGAGTTCCTGTTGCAGGGGTATCTTTATCAGTTCGTGAAAGAGATATTCATACTGATACCACCGCCATTGAACGGAACTTTCGAAAATACCCACAAGAACAAGGGACGGTTGATCAAGCATATCCACATTTTTCCTAATAAGTCTTTGGACGATGGCATCGATATTTTCTTCAAACTCGAAGTGCCAGGGGTCAAAGCGACTGAGCAACTCTCCCGCAAAAGTAGAAAGCAGGACAATGTTACGCAGGGATTCCTGAAGCCTATCGATGCGGACCTTAACGGCAATAAGCATCTTGAGTCTTTCCATGATCTCTTCGTTTTCGTCCTTCAAGAGGAGATCTTCTGCCCCCGCCCGGATGCTTTTGATACGGTCTTTCTT
>Ga0315298_1011021_pt1 | contig 10723 bp, 9 predicted proteins | sample WHS_1_MG_FD_203077 | JGI IMG/M metagenome (GOLD analysis project Ga0315298, IMG submission 203077) | Extremophilic microbial mat communities from Washburn Hot Springs, YNP, Wyoming, USA - WHS_1_MG | ecosystem: Environmental > Aquatic > Thermal springs > Hot (42-90C) | place: USA: Wyoming...
ACGTGGCCTTCGCTTCAGCGTTGCCTGCGATCTTGCGGGTGATGTCACGCGCCAGCCGGCCCAGCCAGGTCCGCAGCTTGCGCACGCGAGCCTCGGCCTCGCGGCGTTTGCCACCATGATGCAGGCGCGCCGCCTCCTGCCTGGCGTAGCGCGCAACCCGGCGATACGACTGGCGTAGCGTGATGCCGTGCCGGCGTGCCATCCGCGCCAGTGTCTCGATGCCTCTGTGCAGGAGCTTGCTGTCGGTCGGATGCGTCACGGCCTTTGGCTGGACCGTGGTATCGATGGTGACCCGCTCGTAGTGCTTCTCCGCCACGGCACCACCCCGCTCGGCGGCCGCCAGCGTCTCGGCGAGCAGGGCCTCCATCCGCTCCGCCCCGATCCGCTTGCGCCAGCGCGTCATCGAGGATCGGTCAAGCGGCAGCGTGTGCTGGAAATGCGTCTCGCCGCAGAATGCCTGGACATACGGACTGTCGAGATAGCGCGCGCAGATCGCTTCGTCGGACAGCCCATCCATGTGCTTGAGAAGATGCAGCGCCACCATCAGGCGGGTCGGCAGTGCCGGACGTCCCGCCGCCTCGGCGTAGAGCGTGCCGAAGCGTTCCTCGAAGACCCGCCAGTCGATCAGCCCGGCCAGCCGGACCGGAGGATGTCGCTGGTCGATAATGTTCTCCAGCCGCGAGCGGAACAGTTCGAGATCATCCTGCGAGGCATTCAGCTTCGGCGGCATTCTTTCCTCCACGCCAAACACATGATGTTCGACATCAAAGAGAGAGAATCACGATCGCGACCACCGCGCAACGCTCCAACAGTTTTGCAAGGTTTTTCCCCCCAAGCCACACAGATCTTGCAAATCCCAATATTGCCCGCCGCTAAAAAATCATGACTAGATCAGCAAAGTTCGATTTTTTACAGGTGACTACCAACACCGGCGGTCGCCTCGAACTGCACGTTTGGCGGCGCGGACGGACGGCGGCTGTTCATCACAGCAACACAATATCTGCTCGCGATCGATCTTATCGGCTGAGCTGATGAAGATGCCCGTCGGGATCGCGGATCAGTGCGTCGGCATTTGATCGCCAGACGATACGCGTGGCGGCGAGATCATTTGCGAAGAGAGGGTGAAGCGCACGGCCGACGGGATGGCGATAGCCCAGCAGTTCAACGTGCGGCGGCTTACCCGTGGGGTTCATCGGCACCACATCGACTTCGGCGCCGTCAAGCCCGTCGAGCGCATCCTGCGTCGGGCCATAATTTACCGTAGCGCCTGCCTCGCCCAGCCCGTAACGCGCATAGAAGCGTCGGCTGGCTACGACATCGCTGACCGAGATCGCGCTATGGTCGATCCCCATGATGCCGGTACCCTTCCAGCCCGAATTGGCACCCGGCGCGAATTGGAGCAATTCGAGCGGATGACCTTCAGGATCGCGGAACTTGATCGCGGTTACCCCGCCAGCGGACTTGGGAAGCGTTACCGGGCGCGCTCGGCTGATCGGCGTGGCGCCGGCGTCGCGCGCGCGACGCCATGCGGCCTCCGCATCGTCGGTGACGAGCGCGAGGTGCTGGATGACGAGATCGCAAGCAGTCGTGTCAACCGGATAGGGGCGTCCCGGATGGTCGAAACTTTCGAGCTCCACGCGGCTTGGGCCGAGCAACATTGCGATGCGCGAACCGGCGCCTGAGAGGCCGAGGCGTGTGATTTCCTCGGCGGAAATGGGCGCAGCCTCGGCGACGTCGAAACCGATCTCGCGATAAAAGACAGCCAACCGCGCTGGCTCAGCAGTAACGAGCCGAAAGCCTGCTATCCCCTCGAAAATCATGTCAGGTGACATGACCCGCGTCTCGGTTTGACATGAAGTTGGACGGTCATCAGGCAGCACGGTTGATCACCAATCGTTCCGGATCTATGGCCTTTCTTACCGTTCACCTCGGTGCAGCCCTGATCCTCTCCGAACGAGAAGTCACCCGGTCCCTGCTCGATGCGCGTACCGTCCATGCTTTCGATCCACCAACGGCCAGATAGCACGATGATCCATTGCGGCGCCGGATTCTCGTGCCAGTCGCCCACCCAGCCGACCGGTTGGACGGTGAAGACAACGGTCGCCTCGCTGCGTTCCATCTTGTCATTCCACTGCGGATCGGCCGGGCCTACGGCCTTGAGTTGATAATCGGTGAGCGCGCATTGCGATTGATGACTGGTGCCATCGCCATCGACATAAAGATGCCAATAGGGAACCGAGGGCCTTGGGCCTGCCGCGTCGGTTTGATCGCTCATGGGTGAGTTCCATAAGGATGGCTGGAGGCGAAGGGTGCATGAATGAAGGGTGCCAACCCCATCCCGTCCGTTCCGATAACGATCAGCAGGAAACCGGCGCCGAGCGATAGGTTTTTCAGAAAATCCCACAGGAGCGTACGGCCTTTGCCGTCGGGATCAGACCAGAAATCGCCCTGTGCCCAGAATTGTTTATATAGAACCGCCGTCGCCGCGCAGTAGCCGGCAATGACGAAGGCACTCGCCCGATCGGCTATGCCAGTGACGACGCCAAGGCTGCAAATCACCTCCACGAAGAGGCCGATCAGGATCATCGCCATCGCGATTGGGCGCGGCTTGAACATGCTCTGCGCCTGTTTGACCGCGTGATTGAAGCCGAAAAACTTGTCGAGTGCGCTGAACGGAAGGAATAACAGCACGAGGCCATAGCGGACCACGAGCACAACGATTGCTGCTGTCGTCATAGCTGGTCCCTGATGTTATCGACCACGCGCTCCACATCGTCGATCGCAATTGTCGAATTTACCGCTCCGATATCCGCTGCGGGTCGGATAGATGAACAGCCATTTCCAGTCGAGCCCCACCGCCAGAACTTCGAGGGCCGGCTGGTTGGACGCAATACGTCGATAGGGATCAAGCGTGTGAGTATAGTGCCAGAGCAAGAAGCCGAGACCGATGACGATGCCGATCGGCGGGACCAGATAAAGCCTTCGATAGTCCAGGAAAAATCCCGCTTCGGCCTGAACGCGCTATGCTTGTTGGACAGTCGATAATGCCAAGCGATGAGTGGAGTGAGCAGCAGCACCGGACAGCAACGAAGACCAGCACGATGCCGACGATGACGTAGAGGTGCCATTGGCTCGCAGCGATCGGACCCCGTATGATTCATCACATCGAACTTCAGCGCGTCGCATCCGGTGAGCAGGAACGGGAACAGTATCGCGAAAAGCAAAGGCCGCCCCTTCGATACCTTGATCCGGAAGCTCGTTGATTCACAAGCCGGGATCAGAACGAGCCAGCGTTTATCAGACCCAGATTGGTAAAGGCCTGAAGAATTTTTCCGGTCAACCTGCGGCCTCATTTTCCATTGTCCGCGTTTCCAGATGCAGCCCTTTTTGCCGCCTCATCGAAATTGCGCGTATAGGCTTGTGCCGCAAGCAGGATTGCCTCGGATTGCGCCGGATAGGTGTGTGCCACCTCTGCCAGCGCCTTCATGCCGATGCCGGCGCTCATTATGACGGCCATCTCGTTAATCAACTCGCTCGCCCGCGAGGAGACGATGGTCGCGCCTAAAATCCTGTCGGACCCTTCCGATATGTGGATCTTGACGAAGCCCGTGTCCCGTCCATCGGTGATCGCGCGATCGACGTCGTGCATCATCACGGTGAAACTCTTGATGGGAATCGATTGCTGGCGCGCTTCCCAGACGTGCAGACCGATATGCGCGATTTCGGGATCGCAATAGGTGCACCAGGGTATGACCAAGCTGCTTTGTCGCTGTTGTGCCTGCATCAGCGCATTCCGAACCGCCATGCGCGCTGAGGACTGTGCGGCGTTGGTGAATTTAAGCGCCAAGCAGACGTCACCTGCGGCGTATACATTTGGATTTGTGCTGCGCAGAAAATCATCAACTTTGATTCCATGGTCCTCGTCAAAAGTGACGCCGGCGGCTGCAAGATTGAGCTTTTCGACATTTGGAACCCGGCCGATGCTCAACAGGATTTCGTCGGCTTGAATGTCGCCCTTTACATCGTTATTGACGGTCTCCAGAATCTTGATGCCGTTCACGCGCCGCGCCCCGACCACCGTGGTGTTCAGACGGATATCGACTCCATCGCGCGCCATGGAGCGGGATAGGATTTCCGCGGCGTCACGTTCCTCGCGAGACAGGAATTTCGGATCGCTCTGCACGATGGTTACGTGCGATCCCAGCCCGCAAAAGGCTTGCGCCATTTCGCAACCCAGCGGGCCTCCGCCGATGATGGCGAGACGCGTCGGCAGTGCTGCCATCTCGAAGATCGTCGCGCTCGTGCGATAACCCGTCTGATCGAGGCCCGGAATATTGGGCGCCCCGGGACGCGCGCCTGTGGCGATGAGCGCCTTTTTGAAATGCACGGGCGCGTCGTCCACAAACAGCGTATCCGCGCTCTCGAACCGGGCAGAACCGAAAAAAATGTCGACACCCGGTTCGGCGAGTTCGTGAACCGAATGATATCCCGATATGCGCGTCCGAATCCGGCGCATGCGCGCCATCACCTTGTCAAAATCGAGAGACGGCGCAGACGGGATCGACGCTCCGAACGCTTCGGCATCCCGCATCGTGCTACAAACGCGCGCGGTGCGGATGATTGCCTTGGATGGGACCGACCCTGCATTCAGCGAATTTCCGCCCAGGCGATTGCGCTCGATGAGTGCGACGGAGAACCCCAGCCGCGCGGCGTACTCTGCCGCTTCCAGTCCGGCCGGGCCCGCTCCGACAATTGCGATATCGTAGGGGTTCCGTGGCACCGGGTTTTTCCAATCTGCAGGGCGTACGCTCCGAAGGAAGCGATCCTCGTCACCAGGTTTCGTTATTGGGACGCCATCTTGCATTGCTAAAGCCACCCGCCTTCAAAACCGGCGCGTTGGAGCCCATCGTGTACGTAACTGCAATGCCGCATGATCTCCCAGATCATATCAGTGCGATGATTTTCAATCATCATCACGAGCAGGCCCTGGTCGAGCCCGTACCATCCTGTGGAAAGCCAGCCGCCGTTGCCATCCGACAGTGTCGGATTGAAACCGCTTAAAAACCTGTCCTGGTGGCAGACCTTCGGATGCAACTCGAGAAGACCGCGCGTGCCGGCGAGCGCGGCATCGGCCCCAAAGGGCACTGTTGCAAGCATGGCCCAAGGCGCGATCGTTCCGTCATCGGGACCGTACGGTACGCCGCGCGACATGTAGCCGAAGAAGCGGCGAACCTTACCGTTCTCGAGCATCTCCGGGGCGGTCGGGCCATCTCCTGCCGTTACACCCCAGAAGTCGCGACCATAGGCTTCGAACCCGTATGGATTGCGTTCGGCGTATTCGCGATGAACAGCGATGGCGCTCTTCGTATTCTCAAAATAGTCGCTCGCCTTCTCACGCATGAACTCATCGCGGATACCGCGAAAGTCGATCCACGCATGGGAGAACAGGTGCGTGAAAAGCGGACCGGAATAGAGAACATCGCGGTCCAGCAGATTTTCCCACTGATAAGTCAGCTGCCATGTAACGTATCCGGCTGGCGTGAGCGGAAAGGTCGGCGAGCCAAGACCTAGAACGTAGAGAAGCGCCGCTTCGTTGTATCCTTCCCAGCCATAATGGAGAAACCCACACTCAGGTTTCCATCCTTGCGAAAGGCCTGGGGTGCCGTTCTGGGCCCATCGCCAATCGACGCGGCGATACAACGCGTCGGCCAGTTCGCGAATTTCACGCTCGCCACTGCCGTCGAAGTAGCATGCGGCCACCAGGAAACCGGCGACCAGCAGCGCGGTATCGATCAGCGAGAGTTCGCATTGCCAGACGCGCTTGCCCGTCTGCATGTCAATAAAGTGATAATAGAAGCCCTTGTAGCCGGTCGCGTCGGGTGCATCGCTCTGAGTGCTGCATGAAAAGAATCTGAGAACCTTGAGCGTGCGGGTAGCTGCATCCGTGCGTGACAGCCAACCATTCCGGACCGCAATAGGATAGCAGGACAGCGCAAACCCGACCACGGCAATACTGCACGGCGACCCCTGGCGGGACGTGTCCGCGACAAGGCCGGTATCGGCGTTAGCGTAGTCGATCAGATAGGAAAAAGCCGCCTGCTGCAGGCGGATCGTGAGTGCCTCGTCCGAAAGCTGCGCCAGATCGCCCATCCCGGTCAATTCGAGAAATGGATCGCGGCGACCGATTGTGGCGGCATCGACACTTTAATGTTCAACTTCCCGGAGTCACCATTGACCGGAACCGGTTCGCTCTGGAACTGCGACAGATGCTTGAGTTCTTCAACGGTCGCGGCGTTCAAATATTCAGGCTTGCCCCGTTGCTCCCAATGGCGCTTCGCATTGGCGTGCTCCAGGTCGATCCGCTGAATGGACGCCATCGATTCCGGCTTCGCGGACTTGAGCTCGAAGGAAACCTGCTCTGTCTCGATCGGATGCCGCGGCAGCGCAAAGTTCGTCAATACCAGCGTGGAACGCTGATCGCCGCGCACGAACCAGGCATCGACGGTTGCGTGGCTCCCCTTGACCGGCATCATCTGTGTGCCCAGTTCATGCAGCAACTGGAAGGCTCGATAGGCGGGCTTGGCGATGCCATGAATGTTGAGCAACCCGAATCCGCCGTGGAATGGGATCGAAGGGAAATAGTTTTCCTCGAAAATGTCTGAGAACGTCCAATAGCTGTATCCCTGAACCAGCCCACTGGCTTCGAGGATCGTTTTGACGATAAACGCGGCGGCGTAGGGATCGTCATGCATCGGATCGCGCGGATTGGAGGATGTGCACCACTCCGTGTAGTAGACCGGCAAATCGCCGGCGTTCTTTCGGACGTCGCGGGCCTGTTCGCGCAGGATGCTGCGCGTTGAGGCCGCTAATTGAGCTTCGGTGTCGTCGCCCGGTTTGCCGAATGAATCCGTGGGATAATGATGTGTACTGACGAAATCGGCCGGCAGGTCATTGGCCTTGCAGAATGCCAGAAAATCATCGATCCACGCATTCGCCGCCGTGGCGGGACCGCCGACTTTCAGCATTGCGTCAACGCCCTTGATGGCCTCCACGGTGTAGCGGTACAGCTCGAAATAATCGCTCTGCTGACCGTTTCCGAATGCCGTCAGGTTCGGTTCGTTCCAGACCTCGAAGAACCACTGCCGCACTTCGCCCAATCCGTAACGGTCCACCCAATGACGTACCAGCTTTCTGATCAGCACGGCCCATTGCGCATAGTCCCTGGGACGGCCGACATTGGCTTGGTAGTGAAAAACCGTCTGATCACCGGAGGACAGAGCAGACGGCATGAAACTCAATTCGACAAAAGGCTTCATGCCGATCGACAGCAGGAAATCGAAGATCTGGTCGGTATTGAAAAACGAATAGAAGAACGTGTCGCCCTCACTCACCAGCGTTCCCATGTCATCGCCCAGAATGCCGTGAAACCGGACATGCCGCATGCCAAGTTCGTCATGCGCCTGCTTGAGTTGCGCCTGCCAATCAGCCCGCAAAGCAAGTGTCGCATGGCCGCTGCCGACCGTATGCTCCCAGAAATGCGGAAAGTCTGTGGTGCGTCCGCTCAGGTCGCTTGAGAACATGGCCGTCATTTCAGTCTTTCCTTGATTCGGTCGGCGACACGAAGCGCGTTGGCGATGATTGTCAGCGTCGGATTGACCGTCCCGATCGATGGAAAGAAGCTGGCATCCGCAATGTACAGGTTATCGAGTTGATGGGCCTTGCAGTCGAGGTCCAGCACCGAGTTCGCGGGATCGGTCCCGAAGCGCGCCGTCCCTGCTTGATGCGCCGTGCCGCCGATCGGAATGTCATTGCCCAGATAAAGGCTGCGCTCCAGGAGTACTGGATGAGCGCCCGCGCTGCTCAATATCTGCTCGAGCTTTTTCTTGAGCCGATGATGAGCTTCCATATCACCTTCGGTGATGTCCAGAACGACACGCTCGCCATCGTAGCGAATGCGGTTTTCCGGCCGCGGAATATCCTCGCTCGACAACCAGAAATCCATCGAGTGGCGCGCCATCTCGTCGAACGGCATCTTTGGCATCCATTCCAGCCAGCTCGGCAGCGCTTCGCCCCTGATTTGCGCGCCATGCGACGTGGCGCACATCTGTATTAACCCGAGCGGATATTCCCAGTCATCCGATCCGAAGTAGAAATCGGAGATCGCGAGGGTTTTCTGGAATACCGTGTCGTTGGGTTCGCGCATCAGCGCCATCAGAATGGACTGATTGTGACGCATGTAGTTGCGCCCGACCTGGCCGGAACCGTTGGCGAGGCCATCGGGATGATCGTCGTTCGCGGAGCGCAGCAGAAGCAGCGCCGAGGACAGCGCGCCGCACGCGACGACTACGATATCGGCCGAGTAGTGCTCTTCACTGCCATGGCGCGTCACCGCGACGTCTTTCACTTTGCTGCCCTTGGCGTCCGTTCCGAGCCTGGAGACATACCCGTTGGTCAGCAACGTCAGGTTGGGGTGCAACTTAAGTGCCGGATCGACGCACATGACCTGCGCGTCCGCCTTGCCGTTCAGAAGACAGGGAAATCCATCAAACGCGTCGCAGCGGATGCAGATGCTGGTCGGCGTGACTTTTCCATGCTCCTCATCAAGAAGAATACCAAGAGGGAGATGAAACGGGTGCAAGCCGCCTCTCGCTAGGCTGTCCTGTAGCGTTTGGATGCGCGGCTCGTGGGAAACCGGCGGATAGGGAAAGGGACCGCTTGAAGGGGGCTCGTTCGGATCTTCGCCGCGTTGGCCGTGAACGTGAAACAGCCGCTCGGCCTCGCCGTAATAGGGCTCGAACACCTCGTACTTTAGAGGCCATGCAGGAGAGACGCCGTCCTTGTGCTGGACTTCGCCGAAATCTCGCTCTCGCAGTCTGAAAAGCGCCGCGCCATAGACCTTTGAGTTGCCGCCGACATAATAATGCAGGCCGGGATGAAAGGTCTCGCCATTCTTGCCATACCACGTCTCATCAGCTTGATAGGCGCCATCGACGAACACCGTCTGCGAGTCCCAGTTCGCACGCGAACGCGGCAGATAATCGCCACGCTCAATCAGCAAGATGCGTTTGCCGGTTGGCGCGAGGCGATACGCGACAGATGCGCCACCAGGGCCGCTTCCGATGATGATGACGTCGTAATGCTGCGTCATCGTCTTCAACCGTTGGTCGAGAAGCCGGGGTAAAGCGTCATGCCCCCGTCAACGAAGAGTGTGGTGCCTACGACGTAGTCGGAATCGTCAGACGCCAGCCAAACGGCGGCGCGTGCGATATCTTCGGGCAGTCCGATCCTTCCATAGGGAATTAGCGTCAGCAGACTCTTGAGGGCCTCCGGCGTGTCCCAGGCGGAGGTATTGATTGGCGTCTGTATCGCGCCTGGTGCGATGCCGTTGACGCGGATGCGCTTGGGGGCAAGCTCCTGCGCCATGCTCTCCATCATCAATTTGATGCCGCCCTTCGAGGTGGCGTAATTCGCGTGACCTGCCCACGGGATCACTTGGTGCACCGAACTCATGCAAATGATCTTACCGGCTGCGCGCGACACGGATGGGACCACGCCGCGGCGCAGGAACTCGCGTATTGCCGCCCGCGCGCAGAGAAACTGGCCGGTCAAATTGACGCCAAGGACTTTGTTCCACTTTTCCAGGGTCATGTCAGAAAATGCAGAGTCGCGTTGCATACCGGCATTGTTGACGAGGATGTCGATCGTGCCAAATTCGCGTACGGCTCGGTCGAACATGTCGCCGACCTCATCTTCATGCGAAACATCGGCCTTGTGTGTGATAGCGTTGCCGCCGAACTGCTTGATCTTGTCAACCACAGCGTTCGCGGCGGCGTCGCCCTCGACATAATTCACCACTACATCGGCGCCCGCCTGGCCGAGAGCAATTGCGACGCCCTCGCCGATGCCGGAGTTGGCCCCGGTAACGAGCGCCTTCTGTTTGGCCAAGAGCTTGCGATCGGACATGGGGGTTCTTTCACAAATACCGCAAAAGGTCGGGCAACCCTTGCGAGAGGGTGGCGACCTCTTGAAGAGACAAGTTTGACGGGCCGGTGCTTGCCGGACTGGCCGCAACCTTTATCGGCGAAGCCGGCGGCAAACCCCAGGCCTTTCCTCAGTGGATCGGCCGCTCGTCTGAGGATGCCGGCGTTTGGGCGATCGCGGCAGGCTCGGAATCTACCTAGTCGGCCCAAATGCCGCTGGTCGCACTCGTTGGCTCACCGCCGATTTCCGGAATACGCGTTCCTCTTGATCAAGGAGGGCAAAATCGGGGTCATGTGAACCCAGTATTCGTACTGCTCGATGAGGGCCGTCCGCCTCCAGCTTCACGGCCTAGCCCAATACTTGGCCAATTTCGTCCGCATCCCGGCGCTATCAGGTGAAATCACTCAGCGATCACCCGCGACGCTTGGGCAAACCGGCCAGAATCGAGCGAAGGTCATCGATCACGCCGGCGACGCTACGCTGTCTTTCAGATGGCGGTCGCGGCGCCGCGCGACTTCGGCGGTATTCTGGTGTTGACTGGCGGCCTTCGACCAAAAGCCGGTGGCGCGGTGCTGAGACAGATGGTTGTCCCGTCTGTTGATTTCCACTGAGAAGTGACCCGGGAATTCCATCGAGATTTGACCCGCCTATTGGTTATGATTTGTGTTTCATGATGGGGTCAAGGGCGGATTTTTTTCCTTTCGTTTTGAGATTTCTGCACTGAGCTGTTCTTGAACCGGAA
>Ga0315298_1011024_pt1 | contig 10723 bp, 7 predicted proteins | sample WHS_1_MG_FD_203077 | JGI IMG/M metagenome (GOLD analysis project Ga0315298, IMG submission 203077) | Extremophilic microbial mat communities from Washburn Hot Springs, YNP, Wyoming, USA - WHS_1_MG | ecosystem: Environmental > Aquatic > Thermal springs > Hot (42-90C) | place: USA: Wyoming...
CATCTCACACTCGGTCCAGCTGGGCGAGCAGGCCCCGCGCCCGTTCGATCAGCTGACTCCGCTCCGATTCGTTCGCCTGGCCGGGGGCGAAGCGGCCGCGATCGCACGCCGCCAGTAGCTCTTCGATTTCGCCTCGCAGCCCTCGGCCCACGCCCTTGCGCTCCATCGTGCCGGCAAGCATGTCCGGGGACAGTTCCCCGGCCGGCAGGTCGAACGTCAGCCGCAGGTATGACTGGACCAGGTCGGCCAGGTACGCATGGACGTTCTCTTGCGCGGCCGCCTGGTCCAGCAGGCGGATCAGTTCGCGTTGCCGCCTGCGAAGGGAGGCGAGCGGTCGCCGCCGGTCCCGCCATTTTCGTACCGCCCAGACGCCGGCGACCGCGACCGGGCCGCCGGCCAGCACGGCGATCACGCCGGCGGGTGCGAGCGGCGCCTCCGCGTGGAGTTCGCCGAGCGTCGCGTAGTTCGCCCCGAGGGCCACCACCTCGGTCGGCGTCGGTTCCGGGCTCGGTGTCTTCTGCCCGGCGGCGGGCTCCGCGGCGGCGGGTGCGCCCGTCTGCATGGCCGTCGAACCGACCACGCTGCCCGGCGTGACGGTGATGGGGATCGGGAGACTGTACACCGTCTCGTAGCTCTTTTTCACGTAGTCGTAGTAGACGAGGGGGAGGGCGGGGAGTTCCTTGACCGATTCGCTCCGCGGCCGGATCACCTGGGTGAACGTGATGGTCCTGTCCTGCACGTCGCCGCCGCCGACGGTGGGCGAGACGTCGAAGTCGCGGTTCAGCTCGCGAATCTCGGCCAGCGGCGGCGGCTTGAACTCGCCGGTCACGCTGTCCCCGGTGATCTTCATGGTCAGCGTCAGCGGCGACATGGCCGTTGCCGTCGTGCGGTCGAGCGACGTGACGTACGTGAAGGCGGTGCCGACCGCGCCGCGGTAGCCCGGCGGGGCGGCGACGCCCGGCGGGTCGATCACGCGGTGGGGGGGCGCGTCGATGAGGCGGGAGAAGTCCTGGGTCCGCATGCTGGAGAAAAACGCCCCGAAGGAACGCTGCTCCTCTCGGATGACCAGCCGCAGGATGATACGCAGACCCCTGAGGTCCACCTCGCCGGCCGCCAGCGGCGTGATCTTCAGGGCGAACCGGAGCAACTGCTCTTTCCGGCCGTCCAGGTCGCCGCTGCCGGACAGAAGGACCGCCTGGCCTTTCTCCCCGAATCGCACGCGGATCGGCTGGCCGGACCAGCCGTCGTACGACAGGTTCTGGACCGGATCGACGAGAATGTGGGGCCGGCCGGCGAAGGCGGCCTGGCTCAGGTCGATGCCGGCGGCCTGGAGTTCGCCCCGGAAAAACACCTCGTAGTCGACGATGAACGGTTCGCCGACGACCGTCTCGGCGGTGCGGGCGCCGCCGCGGCAGGCGAGGATGTCGCCCTGGCCGCCTTGCCGGACCGACAGGACGATCGGTCTGGGAAGGGGCGCCTTTCGCCCGTCCGCCAGCTGGATTTCGGTAATGGTCGGCGAACCCGGCTCGGCGGCCGTCACTTCAAACGAGAACACCGTTGTGCCCGGCGGGCCCTGGTACTGCTGCTTCGTCCGCTGCGCCGTCAGTCCGGGCGGAAGGACCAGGCTGACGTTGTCCGTCTGCGGCAGCCCGCGGGTCGCGACGTGCACAAGCGTCTGACCGCCCACGACCAGCGACGAATCAGCGGCCTGGGCGTCGACGATGACGAACGGCGAGACCTGGATCGTCACCGGGTCGGCCACGACGCCGGCCAGGGAGATGTCCTGGATCTGGTAGGAGCCGTTGGCGACGCCGGTGATCTCCACCGAGAACCTCGAGACGGGCATGCCATGCGGGCGCGTGATCTCGATCCGCGGCGAGCCGAGGCTTCGCATCGTCAGCCCCTGGATGGGTGGAACGACCAGGTCCTTGCCCGGGGCGATGCCCTGGTAGGTGACGGTTAACATGGCGGTCTCGCCGGTACGGATCTGCGGCGGATCGAGTTGCGCGGACAGGAACTTCAGAGGGGCCTCCTGGACGTGGAGCGTGAAAGGCCCCTGCGTCGCCGTGTTCGGGGGCTTTCCGACGGTGACCGAGGGGATCTCGAAGGTGCCGGCCCGTGTCGGCGTGATCAGGAACCGGTAACTTCGGCGAATCGTACCGGCAAAGAGGTCCTGAATGATGCCGGGGGCGCCATACGGCCCGATCTCGAGCCCGTCGACGGGAGCGACGACGGGCCAGTCGCTGGTGGTAGGGTCGACCACCTCGACGATCAGCAGCGTCTGCGTACCCAGGTAGATTGTGTCGCGGTCGAGGCTCGCGGCGATCTCGGCCGCCAGGCCGCCGGTCGACAGGCAGAGAACGCAGACCCACGTCAGCCGTGTCGCCAGAGTCCATTTGTGCCAACGGAAAGCCATCCCGATCGTCCACGCAAGCCTGATTTCTCCGGTGGCACGGCTGGCTTGTCCAGCCGTGTTCAGCGGGAAATCCGAGGATGCCTCACCAATCCTTTATCACCGTTCGCGGCCGGCGCTGGTACAGTTCCCGCTCGGCCTGCTCTCGCTGTTTATCGATCCGATCCAGCTCTCGCTGCCTGTCCTGGTCCTGTTCCTGCGCCTGGTCCTGCTTCTGTTGTTCTTTTTCGTCCTGATCCTGGCTGGGCGGAGTGGTCGGAGGCCTCAGGGCCGCCAGCGCCTTGACCAACTCCTCCAGGGCCTTGCCTTGGGCGTCCTGTACGAGCCCGCCCGGCTGCAGCGGTCGGAGCGAGTCCTCCACGATGGTCTGGTCGAAGCCCTTGAGGCTCGAATCCATATGCTCGCCGGCCGCGACCAGGTGCTTCGACGCCTCGATGTGGGCCTTCCATTCCGCGGGTTGCGACGCCGCGGGCTGCGAACCTGCGGGCGATGGCCTCGGCTGCGGGCCGGTGCCGGCCGGGATCTTCTGCCTGACTTCGTCGTTGACGGCGGCCGTGTCGGTACGGATGGCCTTCTGCCTCGCACTCATCGCCTCCGCGAGTTTGGCGGGCTTCTTGCCCAGCAGTCGCGACTTGAAGCGGGTCGTCCACTTGCGAATCTGGTCGATGGCCTCGGCGGCGGCGTGGGTCGGAGCGGAGCCGCCCTCGCCGGCCTCCGCCTGGACTTCCGCGTTCAGCCGGCCCTGTCGGCCAATCAGCTCGGCGATCCGCTGCTCGATGGTCTTGGGCAACAAGTCCAGCGCGGCGTCGATCAGCTTGAGCAGATCCTCCTGTGCGGCCAGGGCCGGCTTGCGGTCCCGCGCGGCGATCGCGCCGAGAGCCTTCTCCACCAGCGGGGGCGCATCCTTGAGGGCATCCAAGAGCTTTCGGTTGAGTTCGGGGTCGAGCATCGGTTCCTGTTGCGGCTGGTCTTGCGGCTGCTCGGCCGGGCGCGACGCCGTCGCTACGTGCTCGCATTGACGTTGCAGGAGGGCCAGGGCGGCGCCGATCCGCGACTGGCGAATGCGAATGGGCGCCTTTTCGGGGTCCCACGGCGCGTCCTTGGGAACTCCGGCCGCCGGGACGAGCGGGTCCCGCAGCCAGTCCTCGGCCGCCTTGACGGCGTCGACGAGTTCCCGCAGCGCCGCCTGCTCGACTCGCGCCTTGACCAGCGTCTGCTCCGGACCGAGCGGGAACGTGTACAACGCGGCGTACATCTGGTCGCACGCGGCCGATTGCTTTTCGTGAGCGGGTCTGACCTCGCCGTCGAGCAGGAAGGCGCAGGCCTCTCGCTGCGACTCGACGGCGAGGCCGATCTGCTTTGCGGCCGCCTTGTAGACCTTCTCCAGCGGGGTCGGCTCGGCCGGCTGAGTGGACGGCGCCGAGGCCGGCCCCTGTCCCGGCGGCGCGGTATCGGCCTTCTGGCGGAACTGCGACAGCTCGTCGGCGAGGGCGCCGGTGTCCTCCATGATCTTCCGCTGGGCGCGCAGGCCGGCCCGCCGTGCGTCCCGGGCAAGCGCCGGTTCCTTGGGCGGATCCAAGAGTAGCAGCCGGGCAAGGCTGGTTTGCTGCTCCTGTTCGAGGATCAGGGCCTCCAGGTAGGCCCGCGGGTCCTTGAGGATGTCGTCCTTCTGTTTGGCTTGCGAAGCCTTTCGCAGCAGACCGAGCACGTCGCGGCGGGTGATGCGGACCGCCCGGATGTTGTGTTGGGCGTCGGCGGTGTCCTCTACCTCGGCCGACTTGCGGAAACCGGCGATCGCGCGGAGCAGTTCGTCGGCGATCGAGCGAAGTTTGGGAATGTTGACCGGGTCGTCCGGCGGGGGTTTGCGATCCGTCGGCTGGGTGGCCGGGGCGAACAGCTGCTGGAGCTGCCCGACGGCGCCGCGGGCCCGGATCAACCCGACGTTGTAGAAGGCGTCGCGCCGCAGCGACCGGTTCACGTTGCCGCGGCTGGCGAGGCTTTCGAAGTATTGAATCGCCTTGTCGGCGTCGCCCAGGTACAGGTGGCACAGGCCGATGTCGTACTCGACGGCGGCGTGGCCGGGTTCGGCTTCGTTGGCCTGCTGGTAGAGTTTGAGGGCCTGCTCGTAGCGGCCCTGCTCGAACTGCTGCTGGGCTTCGGTAAGGGTGGAGTGAATGCCGGCCGCGTGGGCGGCGGGGGCAAGCAGGGCGCACGCGAGCAGGAGGCACAGGCGGCTAAGTCCTATAGGACCTGCGGGACCTGCAGGTCGTGTAGGACGTATCGCACGCCTGCACCCTTCGACTGCGCTCAGGGCAAGGACACCGCGGGCGTGGCACCCGGCGCGGGTGTCGCGCCGCCCTATGGAGTGCGGTGGCACGGACGCCGCTTCGACTCTGTTTTGCGGCGACGACAACGCTCTTGCAGACGGGGTCTGGGTCATGCGAGGGCCTCCCGCCTGCCGGCCGGGCGCTGGTCGCTGATCAAGGTCGACAGCACGACCATCGCCAGGCCGACCCCGACGAACAACTGGAACTTCTCATCCCAGACGGTGTACGACATTTTGCTCTTGCCGCCGACCTGCTGCGAGATCACGCGTTTGTACACGTCGAGCAGGTCGACGCTCGAATTGCCGGCCGGCAGGTAGCCGCACCGATCGGTCAGGCCGCTGACGACCGCCCGTAGCGAGGCGTCGTCGAAACGCGTGATGACCTCCTGGCCTTTGTATTTGAGCGTCGTCATCTGGCCGTCCACCTCGATCGGGATCGGCGCGCCGGCCTCGGTTCCCAGACCGATGATGTAGATGCCGACGCCCAGGCCGTGCGCCTCCTGGGCCATCTCCCGTGCATGACCCTCGTGACTTTCACCGTCCGTCAGGATCACGAGCACGTTGGCGTTGCGATCCGGGTCCGGCTGTTCGGCGCGGATGACGGTGGCGCCGGCCGGGCGGCTCGAAGAGCCCGGCGCGCCCGGCCGGCTCGCGTTCGACTTCGCGGCCGCCGGGGCGACCGGCGCGCTCAGGCCGAACACGTCGTGCGTGGCCTTGTAGATGGCATCGCCCAGGTTCGACCCGCCCACGTCCACGCTGTTGTATGTCAGCCTGTCAAGGACGGTCAGCATGTGCCGGTAGTTCGGCGTCAGCGGGCACTTGAGTTCGGCGTTGCCCGCGTAGGCCATCAGCCCGACCTGATGACCGGCCGGCAGGTGTTCCACGAGAGAACGGATCGCTGCCTTGGCGGCCTCGAGACGCGACGGATCGACGTCGCGGGCCCGCATGCTGTTGGAGACGTCGACACAGAACAGGAGGTTCTGGCCCCGCTGTTCGAGTTCGATCTGGCGCGGGTCCCACCGCGGCTGGGCCAGGCCCGTGATGAGTGCGGCCAGGCCCGCCGACCAGAGGGCGAACTTCAGGATCGGCCGGCCGACCGATCGTCGCGGGGCCACGTCATCCAGGAGCGAGCGCTCCACGAACAGCCGCAGCACGCGGCCGCGCCGCCGCAGATCCGCGGCGAAGAGCACCGCCAGCGCCGCGAGCAGCCACAGCGCCTGGAGCGCCTCCGGACGGCCCAGATTGAAGAAACTCGACGTCACGGCTACGGCGACCTCCTGAAATACGTCAGGCCCAGAACCGACTCCGTCGCCAGCAGCACGATGGCCGCCAACAGCCATCGGCCGTACGCCTCCTCGCGGGACAGTACGGTTCGGCCGCCGACGTCCGAACGTTCGAGCCGGTTGATTTGTTGGTAGACTTCCTTGAGCTGGTCGCCGCTGGTGGCCAGGAAGTGCTGGCCGCCGGTGCGGCGGGCGAGTTTGCGGGCCTCGTCGATTGCCTGGTTCACGGCGGCCGCCTCCTGGTCGCCCTGCATCCGGGCAAACAGGCCGCCCTGCCGCGGCACGATGACTTCGATGGTTCCATCGGGCCGTTCGCGGTAGCGCTGCTGGGCGAGGATCTGCACGAAATACACTTTGATGCCGGCGTCGATCAGTTTCTGGACGGTCTGCTCATCGGGATAGCCCGCTCCCCGGCCGGCGTCACCGACGGTCGGCTCCCCGTCGGTCAGAAGCACCATGACCTTGCTCTTGAGGTCGTACTTTCGCAGGCCGGCCTCGCCGCGGCGCAGGTCCTCGGCCAGCAGACTCAACTTGTCCGCGGCATATTCGATGGCCTTCTTGATATCGGTGAACTGCATCGGGTTGCTGCGCGGCGCCATGCGGCCGAAGGGGTCGCGCAGGATCCGGCCCTGGTCATCGGTCTGCGGCGCGGCCTCCTCGATGTTGTCCGTCGGGCGGCCGAGTTTGTCCAGGAACGGTTTTTCGGGGGTCGAGGCCGCGACCACGTTGCCGAGCGAGGCGTGGTCCAGGCTGAACGGGTGATCGGTGCGCGGGTACGTGGCGAAGGTGAACAGTCCGATCAGGTCGTTGGGGCGGCCGGGCAGGTCCTTGCCGTCGCCCTGGACGAACCGGTCGAACACGTCCTTGGCGATATCGTAGCGCAGCGCCAGCTTGCCATTGTACATGAGCCGGCCGTTGACGTCGCCCATGCTGCCGGAGCGGTCGAGCACCATCGCGATGGCGATGCCGCGGCTCGGCAGTTCCTGGGTGGACAGCTGCCTGGTAGGCCGCGCCAGCACAATGATCAGAAGCACGATCGCGACAATCCGCAGGACCGGCAGGACGAACCGGCATCGCTGCCGCAGGCTCTTCGGCAGCCGCTTGAGGGGACGCACGGTCGGATAGCGCACGGCCGCCGTCGTTACCCTCCGCCGCGCGATCCAGGCGTAGAGCGGCACCAGCAGCAAGAGCCACAGCATGGGCGGGTTGTTGAACTCGAAGGCAAGGATCATGAGCCGCCCTCCACCGCACACGGCACGCTGCCGGGGCGAGGGTTCGCCGCGGCGCCTGACGACTGAATGACGAAGGTCTCGGCCGTTTCGAAGGCTCGGCGCATGGCGGCGACGTCCGGTCGCATGCAGGCGAACTTGACTTCGTCGGCCGCTACCAGGAAGGGTTCAAGAACGGCGCGATGCCGGGCCACGGATGGAGACGTAACCATTTGCGCCAGAAATTCTTCCGTTGTCTGTTCGGGCGCTCGCACGCCGAAGGCCTGCTCGATGTAGTCGCGGACGATGCCGGTCACATCGACGAAGAACGGCTCGATCAGATCGGCCGACAGTCCGCGGTCCGCCAGTTCACGGAGGCGGCGCAGGGCGGTTTCGTGGGGAGGAGGCGGCGGCGGCGCGCGGCGCGGCCGGCGGGCCAGATAGAGGATCCCCGCGACGATCGCCGCAAGCGCGCCGCAGCCGGCGAGGACCCGCGGCCAGGCACGCCGCTCCTGGGCAGCCATCTGTTCGACGGTCACAAGTCCGCGGACGCCTTTGAGTTCGAGGTCGCCGGGCGTTTCCCGGCTCGCCTTGACGGTCACCTCGATCGGCTCGGTTTCGAGGACTTCCTCCTTGATCTCGCCGGTGCGGTGGCTGAAGACCTCCAGCTTCGGCAGGGTGAGTTTGCCCTCGTATTCCGGTTCGAGTTCGTAGTCGCGGGTGATGGTCCGCCGGTCATTTTCGGTGACGGTGTGTTCCTGGTAGTCGGTCAGGATCGAGCCGGGCACGTCGTCGGGGAAGGTGACGTCGGGGAAGTCGGCCTCGTATCCCTGAGCCACGGAGAGGGTCATCCGGCATTTGAGGGAGTCGGCCGTCGTGATGGTGGGAGAGGACAGCTCGATCGTGAAGGTGACGGGGCCGGCCCCGAAGGTCTTTCGGAGTTCGTAGGCCGGTTGCGAGGCGGCCGAATCGGGGCGCGGGGTCTCGGCCCTGCGGCAGGAGGCCAGAGGCAGGCAGATCAGGAGCAGGGCGATGGCGGGCAACGTTCGGAGGCCATGCACGCCCGTCGTCGCTCGGCTCGCGGTGTTCGTTCGGGGACCCTGGCGTGAAGCCCGGACGCGGTGGGCAATAGCCCACCCTACGCTGTGGCATGGCACCCGGCTTGTACCGGCGGAGGCAACCCCCTGCTGCGCCCCTCGACTCGCTGCGCTCGCTCGGGGCTCCGCAGGGGGCTTGTTAAGGAACGGCACCCTCGCGCCGAGTCGCCGCTCCTGGCGTGGCACGCGGACGCGGTGGGCAATAGCCCACCCTACGCTGTGGCATGGCACCCGGGTCTTGTTGTTACAATTCACCATTAACAACGAACGATTCACCTCACCATTAACAACGAACGATTCACCACATCAGTGTCTCATCCGTCGCTCGCGGCGGCGGAAGAACCCCAGCAATTCCTTCATGTACGGTCGGTCGGTCGAGACGTCGAGGGATTCGACGCCCATCGACCGCAGCAGTCCGGCCAGGGACTCGTGCTCGTCGCGTCCGGTCGCGGCGAACGCGTCGCGGACCTTGCGCCGCCGGGTGTCCACCAGGACGCGTTCACCCGTTTCGGCGTCCTCCAGTTCGATCAGCCCCACGTCGGGCAGAGTGCTTTCCCGCGGGTCCGAGATCCGCACCGGGATCAGGTCGTGCCGGCTGCGGGTCAGGGCCAGGTCGCGCTCGAAGTCCGTGTCGATGAAATCGGAGACGAGGAAGATGACCGCCTTGCGTTTGAGGACCTTGTTGAGGAACTCGAGTGCCCCCGCCAGGTCCGTTCCGCCGGCGACCGGCTCGAAGCTCAGCAGTTCGCGGATCACCCGCAACACGTGGCGCTTGCCCTTCTTGGCGGGGATGTACTTCTCCACGTGGTCGGTGAAGATCAGAAGGCCGATTTTGTCGTTGTTCTTGATGGCCGAGAAAGCCAGCACCGCGCTGATCTCGGTCGCCAGGTCCACCTTGAGCTGGTGCGTGCTGCCGAACCGGCCGGACAGGCTCAGGTCGACCAACAGTACCGCGGTCATCTCCCGCTCTTCGACGTAACGTTTGACGTGGGCGCCGCCGGTCCTGGCGGTGACGTTCCAGTCGATGGTACGGATGTCGTCTCCGGGCTGATACTCGCGGACCTCCTCGAACTCCATGCCGCGGCCCTTGAAGACGGAGCGATATTCACCGACGACTACGTCGTTGACCAGGCGATCGGCGCGGACCTGGATCCGGCGCACCTTGCGGAGCAGTTCGCGGGTTCTGGCGGCGGTGTCCTGTTGAGAGGGCATGGTCGGGCCTGCCGTTACGGAACCCGGATCGAATCGAACACCTGCTGAAGGACGTCCTCCGGCCCCTTCTCCTCGGCCTCGGCTTCGTAGGTCAGAATGACGCGGTGGCGAAGGACATCCATGCCGATACTCTTGACGTCCTGGGGCGTCACATAGCCGCGCCCTTGCAGGAAGGCGTGCGCCTTGGCCGCCAGCGTCATGGCGATCGAGGCCCGCGGCGACGCCCCGTACTCGATCAGGTTCGCCAGATCCTTCAATCCGTGGGCCGCCGGGTCCCGCGTCGCAAACACGATCTCAATGATGTAGTCGCGAATCTTGTCGTCGACGTAGATTTCGTCGACGATCTGGCGGACCCGCAGGATGTCGGCCGGCGAGACCACCGGCCGGACCTGCCCGTCCCAACGGGTGACGGACATGCGGTCCACGATCCGGCGTTCCTCGTCCTTGCTCGGATAGTCGATCTTGAGTTTCAGCAGGAACCGATCCACCTGGGCCTCGGGCAGGGGATAGGTGCCTTCCTGCTCGAGGGGATTCTGCGTGGCCAGAACCAGGAACGGCTCCTCCAGTCGGAACGTTTCCTCGCCGATGGATACCTGCCGCTCCTGCATGGCCTCCAGCAGGGCGGACTGGACCTTGGCGGGGGCACGGTTGATCTCATCGGCCAAAATGACGTTGGCGAATATGGGACCCTTTCGAACCGTGAATTCACCGTTGCGCTGGTTGTAGATCTGGGTGCCGATCAGGTCGGCCGGCAGCAGGTCGGGGGTGAACTGAATCCGCCTGGACTTCGCCTGGATCGCGCGGGCCAGGGTCGTGACCGTCAGGCTCTTGGCCAGCCCCGGCACCCCTTCCAGCAGGACGTGCCCGTTGGCCAGCAGGCCGATGAGCAGTCGCTCGACCATGTACCGCTGGCCGACGATTACTTTTCCGACTTCGTCGATCAACGATCGGATCGGCGCGCTTTGCGCGGCAACGAGATCCCCGATTCGTTTGACGTCCGTCGCCATGTTCCTAACCTCTCGCCACTCTTGGGATTCGATGAGGCCGGCTCAACGCTCCGGCCGCCGTGCCCGGACAGTGTAAGCGGGTCGCGGGGGCACTTTCAATAGTGTACGGCCGAGCGATTGGAGCGGTTCACTCAGGGCATATAATGGCGGCCAATGAGCCGGGTGAATCTGCGGGCA
>Ga0315298_1011027_pt1 | contig 10718 bp, 8 predicted proteins | sample WHS_1_MG_FD_203077 | JGI IMG/M metagenome (GOLD analysis project Ga0315298, IMG submission 203077) | Extremophilic microbial mat communities from Washburn Hot Springs, YNP, Wyoming, USA - WHS_1_MG | ecosystem: Environmental > Aquatic > Thermal springs > Hot (42-90C) | place: USA: Wyoming...
AGGCCCAGCTCATTCAGCTCCTGCTCGGAGAGGAGCGCCGCCGGCACGGGGCGTATGGACTGCATCTGGCTCGTCAGCTCCACGTAGATGCCCATCAGGTTGGCATAGGTGCTGGCGTAGGCATCCAAGGTGTTGGCCAGATACTGGCGCTGTTGCTCGACCAGGGAGGCCACTTCAGGGGAAGAGGCGGTGCGGGCGACGCCGGCCTCCTCCTGCCATGTCTGCACCCGTTCGCCGAACACTTTCACCAGCGTGTTGGCCAGCTCGGCGGAGCGGGTCGGGTTGTTATCCTCCACCGCGACCCGGATGACGGCGGTATTGGGTGGGGCGGTGACGGTGACGCGCTCGCGGAAGAGTTCGGGGCGCAGGGAAAGGCCGGCGCGCTGTAACGTCTCCTGCAGGATGCCCGGCTCCGTCACCAGTTGGGCGTAGGTCTGGGCCATGCGCTCGCTGGCCAGCGCCGCCGTGTAGCCGGTGGTATTGGATAAGGGGTCGTTGACGTTGACGATCATAGTGGCGGTGGCGCGATAGACTGGCCGCAGGATGAACAGGCTCAGCAAGACGCTGACGCCGGCGGCGGCAACCACGCCGATCGCCAACCACTGGATCGATTTCCATACCGCTTGTAGATAGACCCGAACCTCCACTGCGCACCTCCGTGATACTGGATTAGGAAGAAAGTACCCCCCGCCCAATCTGCCCGGTAGTACCGCTGTACTATTCAGTTTCGTGTGACACCCCAGGATAATCGAGGTAGCGGAACGATACAGTTCCGCGAATTCTTATCCTAGGGGTGGGATGATGAAAAAGGAACATACTGTCTTCAGATTGCGCAGTATTACCCCGGTAGCACTGCTGTCGTTGTTCTTCCTGCTGGTGAGCCTGTTCGCCGGCACGGCGCCGGCCAGCGCCGGCAGTCCCTCCATCGCCGGCGTCCTCTCTCCCTCCATTCACCTAGGCGGGTATTACATCCTGCCGGAGTACTTCTCGCAGGTCAGCCAGGCCGGCATCAACACCGCCGCCATGGTGCCCATGAGCGTGGCGGAGTACCAGCAGTATTTCGCCCAGGCGGAGCAGAACGGCCTGAAAGTGCGGGTTTCCATCTCCCCCTCGTTCCTGACCGCCTCGGATGCCACGGTCATCAATTACGTGGCGGCGCTGGCCAAGTCCAACGCGGTCTCCATGTGGTACCTGCCGGAAGAGCCCAAGACCGCGGCCGACCATGAGTCGTGGCGCCGGCTGTACAACCTCATCAAAAAGGCGGACCCCCTGCAGAGGCCGGTGGGGCTGTACCTGGCCGAAGGCGCGACGCCGGACTATTTCCGCTACTGGTCCGACGTCACCGACGTGATCTTCTGCGGCGCCTATCCCGAGCTGTACGGCATTGATCGCGCTTCGATGGTCACCCGGGTCAAGGGGGCAGTGGAGGGCGTCGCCGGCACCAACACTGCCGTCATCGCCACGCCGCAGTTCTTCGATGCCCAGACCTACGCGGAGCGCAACGGGCTGTCCTCCCTGCCGCCTGGATTCCATGCCGGCCACCCGAACTATCAGTACATGCGCTTCGATGCCTATGTGCCGCTGATGCTGGGCGCCCAGGGCCTCGACTGGTACACCTTCGAGTACGGCATGTATGTGCCGGATATGGTCGACAGCCTGCGCCGAGTGCTGGCGGAGCTGACGCAATTGAAGCCGATCCTCACCTCCACGGATCCGGTGCCGCAGGGGATGAGCTTCAACATTCTCTCCGGTCCCACGCAATCGGCGCCGGCCATGGGTGTGCGCCAGCCGTCTATCCTGATGACCGCCCGCAACTACGGCGGCAACACGTATCTCTTCGTCGCCAGCCTGGTGCGCGACACCGTCCAGGTGAAGTTCACCGGCCTGCCGGGAAGCAAGGCGGACGTGCTGTTCGAGGACCGCACTCTGCAGGTCCGGGATGGCACGATGGTGGATACCTTCAGCGATTACGCTGTGCACGTCTACAAACTGCGCTACCCCGGCATCAAGGTGCTGGTGCACTGATCCGCATCCGCCGGCCCCCTGCCCCTATTCCCTACGGCAGGGGGCCGGCGCGTTCAGCGCCCTTCCTTACTTCGACCGCTCCAGGGCGGCAACTGCCTCGCCGGCCGCCTCCGCCCACCAGACGAACCAGCGCCGATGCGATTCGTCAAAAGGCCGGCGCATAAATCCCCGGATCGCCTCGGCGACGCCCAGCAGTTGGCCCCGGTACTGCACCGGCACGATGACGGCGGAGCGGCGCAGGTCCGACACGGTCCAGCTCTCTTCCAGATAGGTTTCCTGGATATCCCCGGGAAGGAGAAGGGTCTGCCGCTGGTCCGCCGCAAACCCATATACCCCTTCGTACCGTCCGACATGCCGCGGGGGCGCCGGCCCGCGCCCATACACGGCCTGCAGTGTCAAAGTGCCGTCCGACTGCGCCGCGAAAAAGGTGCCTCCGTCGGCGCCGATCATGTTTACCATCTGGCGCAGGAGGATGGGATATATGTCGTCCGGGTCGCGCGCCCGGCGCAGTGCAAAGGCGATCAGCCGGCGCAGATGGACATGGGCCAAACGCTGTTCGCAGGCGTCGAGCGTATGCTCCCATGGGAACAGCTCAGCCCGACGCCGGCCCAACTCCTGATAGCGCCGGCGCAGGTCGGGATCGTCCCGCAGGGTCTCGAGGACGCGGCGCAGGGACTGCGGTTGGCCGGCCGCATACAGGAACCCCACCTGCTCCGCTAAGCCGCGCACCTCGTGCGCCGAATCCGATGCGACGAGCAGACAGCCGGCGGCGAGGGCCTCCAGCTCCAGGCCGGCGAGACAGCATCCCTGCTCTGCCGCCGGCCAGCACAGCACCTGCCCCTGGCGCAGAAGTGCCCGAATTTCCTCCCGGCCGGCGACATAATGCACGTGCAGGTTGGGAGCGGCAGGAGCAATCGGATTGCCGGCGAGCGGCTCCTGGCCCGCCGGCACCAGCACATGCGCCGTGATATCCGGCGTGTCCCGGAGCACCTGTACCAGGGCTTCTATGCCTTCTGCGCCGCAGTGCGCGGGGAAAATGACATGCAGGCCGTCGCTTTCCTGGGGTGGGGACGACACGTGTTCCAGCTCGACGCCCCAGGGCACATAGGCAAGCTTCTCCTCGGGCAGGTACGGGCGCAGGAATTCGTAATCGCCGGCGCTGTGTGCCAGCACCAGCGCCGGGTCCGACAGCCGGCGAACGCCCCGCGCGTCCCCGCCAGTGTTCAGGCACCTGTAACAGCTCCACACACTGCGGGCGCGCATCTCTGGGAGGATGTACCCCAGCCCGAGCAGTTCCCGAAGGTCCTGGGGGGTGGGCAGGCCGGCATGGATGTGGAGGATGTCGTAGTTGGCCAGGCTGGCGCGGTTGGCCGGCCAGCGTGCCCAGCGCTTCAGGCCCCGTGGGAGCCGTTCAGGATAGATGACCTGCACGAAATGGCCGCGCGCCTGCAGGCCCTGCGCCAGCCGGCGCACCTGCTCCTCGATAAACGCCGCGCCGAGGCCGCGCGCCAGGGAAATCTCCAGCACCCGCAGACCAGGCGCCGCTTCTTCGAGGATGACATCCTGGACCTGCCGGCTCACCGGAGGCAGAAGCGGCCAGCCGTTATCTTGCGTGCGTGTTGTTCCCGACAACTTGACACAATCCTTGCTGTTCCCTACCTGCGCGACCCCAATGCCTCTCCGCTACTGTTCCAGCGAGGCGATCAGTTCGACCAGGCTTTGGGCGGAATGAGAAATCTGGTTCAGCGCGGCGACCTGTTCCTCGGTCGCGTTGCTGGCCTCTTCGGTGCTGGCGGCTACCTGTTGGGCGGCGGTGGCGGCCTCGCCGACGGCTCGGGTGATCTCGGCGGTATGTTCTTGTTGCTGTTGGGTGGATTCGATCATGGCCTGCGCGTGTTCAGCGGTGCGTTCCACGTAGGGCAGGGTGGTTTCGACCGCCCCGCGCAGGGTATCCATCTCGGCCTGGATGGCGGCGCTGAGTTCGGCGATCTCCGCCACAGAGCGTGCGGAGCGTTGGGCCAGATCGCGGATTTCGCCGGCGATGACGTCGAAGGCGCGGCCGGCGGCGCCGGCGCGCGCCGCCTCGATGGTGGCGTTCAGCGAGAGCAGATGGGTCTCCTCGGCGAAGCGGTCCACCATCTGGGCTATGCGCTGAATGGAGCGCACCCGCTCCAGCAGGCTCTCGAACTCCCGGGCAACGCGCTCGAACAACTGGCGCGTCTCCGCGGCGGCCTGGCCGGTCTCGTCAGCGGCGCCGGCAATGCGCCGGCTGGCCTGCTCCAACTCCTCCACCGATTGGGTGATGACCTCCATCTGGGCGGCCTGCATCTCCGCGCTGCGCGCCAGGTCCGACATAGCCACTCCAACTTCCTCTGCCGATGCCCCGACCTCTTCGATCAGGGTGGAAAGATTATCGGCATGGGAGCGGATGCCTTCTACCGCCCGGTTCAGGGAGTGGCTGATCCTTCCGACGAGAATCCCCACGAAAAGGAGGGTCAGCGCCGTGATAAGCGCCCGCACGTGGGAGAGGATGGGTATTATCTGGGGAGAAATTATGGAAAAAGTGAAGCCCTGCAACTGGAGCCAGGTGAGGATGATGTAAAAGACGCCCAAGATCACGCTGACGCCAATGCCCCAATGGAGTCCGAGCATCAGCCCCGCGATCAGACAGGGAATGATCAGGATGAAATCCAAGGGGCCGCCGATGCCGCCGAAAAGGGCGACCAGGGCGCTGGATATCCCCATGCTGGTGAGGATCAGCAGGATTTGCGCCGGCATGAGGGCGCCGTTGCGCAGAAGGATGAAGATGCCAATGACCAGCAACAGGCCGACCGCCGGCACCAGCAGTGCCTGCCCCAGCGTAATTCCCAGCCACGGGTGTGCCGCGGCCAATATGATGAACAGCCCGATATCCGCCAGCCCCAGGCCGGCGGCAAAGGTGAACGCCTGATACTCCTGGCGGGAGAGGGAGGTCCTGCCGAGCCATCGGTTCGACCACGTGCGTACCATGCGATGTCCCCTGTTGGATGATGCGGAACGGTGTCACAAAGCTATTATATCACCATTTTGACCTGCGGCGCAATGTACCGAAGGACCTCCTTAATCGTCCGGGACGGCCCCTGTTTTGACAAATGAAGGTGAAGGGATTACAATGCGTCCTGTTGCGCCCTCTGGGCGCACTGCCGGCCTTTGCGCGTTGAGAGAAAACTGCCGTGCGGCACTTTTCGGGGAGGATCGCTGGTACATGAGTCAGAGAAACATCGTGCTCCTGATCGTCATTATCCTGCTTACGGCCTTTGCCCTCTGGGTTGTCCTGCCCAATAACCCCGGCATCCATATCAAGATTGGCTCCTGGCGCTTCGACCGCGATATCTATATCCATCTCGGATTGGACCTGCGGGGCGGCACGCAACTGCTGTTGGAGGCGGACCTGCCGGCCGGCGAGACCGTCACCCTGGATGCCATGGAAGCCGCCAAAACCATCGTCGAGAACCGCGTCAACGCCCTCGGCGTGACCGAGCCGCTTGTCCAGCTCCAGGGCGACCGCCGCATTATTGTCCAGCTTCCGGGCATCGAGAACCCGGGCGCCGCCATCCAGACCCTGCGCAGTACCGGCCTGCTGGAATTCGTGGACACGGGAGACCTCTCCCTGCCCGAGGGCACCGTCATCCGCACCACCTACAGCACCACATCCGAAGGGGGCGAACAGCCCACGCCGGCGCCCACAGCTACTGCGGAACAAACCGCCACTCCCACCGCCGAGGCCGCGCCCGGAGCGACCCCCACGCCGGCCTCCATCACCGACCGGGTCTTCACCACCATCATGACCGGCCGGCACCTTAAGTCGGCGCGCGTGGGCACGGATGAGTACGGCCGGCCCGAGATCGAGTTCGAGCTGACCGACGAAGGCGCCAAAATCATGGCGGACTTCAGCCGCAAGAACGTCGGCAAGTTCCTGACCATCACCATGGATAAAGTGGTCATCTCCTCGCCGCGCATCGAGACCCCCATCACCGAAGGGCGCGGCCGCATCACCAGCCAGCAGGGCTTCAAACTGGAAGAGGCCCAGCGGCTGGCCATTCAACTGCGCTACGGCGCCCTGCCGGTGCCCCTCAAGGTGGTCGAGACTCGCTCTGTCGGCCCCACGCTGGGGCAGGACTCGGTTCAGCGCAGTCTGCGCGCCGGCATCATCGGCCTTATCGTCGTGCTCCTGTTCATGCTCTCGTACTACCGCCTGCTGGGTTCCGTGGCGGATATGGCCCTGTTGATTTACGCGCTGCTGAACCTGGCCATCTATCAGCTTGTGCCAGTCACGCTGACCCTGCCGGGCATCACTGGCTTCCTGCTCTCCACCGGCATGGCGGTGGACGCTAATATCCTTATTTTCGAGCGCATGAAGGAGGAACTGCGCGCCGGCCGGCCGCTCCACAGCGCCATCGAGGCCGGCTTCTCCCGCGCCTGGACTTCCATCCGCGACTCCAATATCTCGACCTTGCTGACCTGTATCATCCTGTACTGGTTCGGCTCCAACTACGGGGCCAGCATGGTCAAGGGCTTCGCCGTCACGCTCTTCATCGGTGTGCTCATCAGCATGTTCACCGCCATCACCGTAACCCGCACTTTCATCATCACCCTCTTCTCGCTGACGGGTGAGAAACTGCGGGAAAAGAAATGGCTGTTGGGTGCATAGGCCGGCGGATGGAAGGCGCTGAAGAACTCATGGACATGTTCGCAGGGAGGCTCCATGTTTGACATCGTCGGAAAACGGAAATGGTACTTCTTACTCTCGGGCGTGCTCATCACCCTGGGCATTATCGCCATGATCATCTCGCTGACGCAGGTCGGCACCATCTTCCGCCTGAGCATTGATTTCACCGGCGGCACATTATGGGAACTCCGCTTCCCCCAGCCGGTGACGCCGGCGGAGGTGCGCGAGGTGTTCGTGGACAGGGGCTACAGCGACACCACGGTGCAGACCACTACCGATGGCTACACCGCCCTCATCCGCTGTAAGCCGCTGGAGCCGGAGGTCAAGACGCAGATCGCCCAGGCCCTGTTTGACAAGTTCGGGAAGGCGGAGGAACTGCGCTACGAAACCGTGGGGCCTACCATTGGGGCGATTGTCACCCGCACTGCCTTCATCGCTACCATAGCCGCGGCCCTCGTCATCCTGGTCTTCATCATCCTGGCCTTCCGCCGCGTGCCCAACGCCTTCCGCTACGGCGTGTGCGCCATCGTCGCCATGGTGCACGACGTGCTGGTGGCTTCCGGCTTTTTCGCCCTGATGGGCCTCATCGCCGGCTGGGAGGTGGACGCCCTCTTCCTGACCGCCATCCTGACGGTCATCGGCTTCTCCGTCCAGGACGCCATCGTAGTGTTCGACCGCATCCGCGAGAACATCCCCAAGCGCCGCGGCGAACCCTTCGAGGTGATCGTCAACCGCAGTCTGCTGGAGACCCTGCACCGCTCTCTGGCCACCCAGTTGAACGCCATCTTCGTGCTGATCGCCATCCTGCTCTTCGGCGGCCAGACCATGAAGCAGTTCGCCTCCGTCCTGCTGGTGGGCATGATCAGCGGCACCTACTCCTCCATCTTTAACGCCGTGCCCTTGCTGGTCTCCTGGGAGCTGGGGGATTTCGGCCGGCTGTTCCGCCGGCGGGCCGACAAACGGGCGGCCGCCTGAGATATCCGCCCGACGGCCAGACATTGTCGCAATCATGGGGGCCAGCAGTACTGGCCCCCTTTATCTATCTGGGAGGAGTGAGAGTGCTATGGCACTGTTGATGGTGCGGTATGGGGAGATCGCGCTAAAGGGCAAAAACCTGCGTATGTTCACGCGCCAGCTCCGGCGTAATATCCGCGCCGCCCTGCGCAAAAACGGCATCGCCGGCGAGGTCCGCGAGGAGGACCGCCGCATCTACGTGGAAACGGACCAGCTGGAGGCCGCGCTCCCCGTCCTCCAGCGGGTCTTCGGTATCGTTTCCATCAGCCAGGTGGCCGAAGTGCCCCGGGACCTGGAGGCCATGAAGGCCGAGGCCCTGCGCATGGCGGCGCAGTTCGGGCTGGGGCCTCAGCATACCTTTCGCACCGAGGCGCGCCGCGCCGATAAAAGCTTCCCGCTCACCTCGCCGGAGATCAACTATCAGGTGGGAGGGGCGGTCAAGGAGGCCTTCGGCCCGACGGTGAGGCTGAAGGGGCCGGCCGATTTCATCTTGGGCATCGAGGTGCGCCGCGACCGGGTGCTGATGTTCAGCGACATCCTGGCCGGCCCGGGCGGTCTGCCCATCCCGGTCTCCGGACGCGTGGTGGCCCTGATGTCGGGCGGCATTGATTCGCCGGTGGCGGCCTGGATGATGATGAAGCGGGGATGCGGCGTCATCCCCCTGCACTTCACCCAGGGCACGGTGGAGACGGAGAAAGCGCTGGAAAACTGCGAGGTCCTGGCCCAGTATTCCTATGGGTGGGAGATGCGGCCCATTGTGCTCTCCCATGCGGAGGTGTTGGAGCCGACCCTGCGCAAGCTGTATCAGTTGGGCGCCGGCCGCTGGACCTGTGTCTTCTGCAAGCGGCTCATGCTCCAGGAGGCGGTGCGCATCGCCAAAGAGCTGGACGCCCAGGCCGTCGTCATGGGCGATTCCCTGGGCCAGGTCGCCAGCCAGACGCTGGACAACATCGAGGTCATCTCCTGGGGCATCGAGAAGCCTATCCTGCGGCCGCTCATTGGCATGGACAAGACGGAAGTCACCGCGCTGGCGCGCAGGATCGGCACGTTCGATGTGTCCACCCGCGCCTCGGCGCCGTGCCGGTACCTGCCGGCGGAACCCATCACCCACGCCTCGTTGGGGAAATTCAGAGAGCTCCTCGCGCAGCTAGAGGCAATGGAGTGAGGGCGTGAAAAGCAGAAGGGGTTGTCTCATCGGACTGCTGGCAGCGGTACTGCTGTTCAGCCTGCTGGCGATGGCGGGGAGCTGGTGGCTACTGCAGAAGGTGCGGGAGCGGACAAGCCTCTCTACACCGACGCCCCTGATCCTGCGCACCCCTGCCGCGCGCGTCACCGCCGGCCCGTATCCACCCATCGTCCTGGTGGACCCGGAATTGGGCGAGCTGGAGCAGGCCTGGCGGAATGCGCCGGCCGGCCAGCTCCTGCAGGTGACTATGAGCGAGCAGGAGCTGGAAGCGGAACTGCTGGCCGGCCTGGCCGGCGCGCCGGCGCAGGGATACCAACTGAATGACGTACAGCTCCTCCCCGACCAGGTGCGTATCTCCGGCCGGGCGGACATCGGCGGCCTGGAAGTGCCCGTCGCCGCCGCGGCGCGGATCTCCGCCGCGGACTGCTGGCTGGATGTGGAGATCACCCAGGTGCTGGTGGGCCCTCTGCCGGCGCCGGCGGCTGTCAGACAGCAGTTCCAGGACCAGCTCGACCAGTGGAGCGACGCCTATCGCCAGGACCCGCCCATGTGCGTTGCTGATGTCGCTATCTCGCAGGGGCAGATCACCCTCACTGGCATCAAACGCTGAGGAAGGCAAGGATGCGGGGCGTATATCTTGAGGCCGGCGTCCTTCAGGTGCGCGACGACCTTCCCATGCTATCCCCGCGGGAGGGGGAGGCGTTGGTGCGGGTGCACACCGCCGGCATCTGCGCCACCGACATCGAACTACTGCGCGGCTATGTGCCCGGCTTCCGCGGCATCCCCGGCCACGAGTTCGTCGGGACGGTCGCCGCGCATCCAGACCTCGCTTGGGTCGGCCGGCGGGTGGTGGGGGAGATCACCATCGCCTGCGGGGAATGCGCCATGTGCCGGCGGGGCCTGCGCAAGCACTGCCTTCAGCGGCGGGTGCTGGGACTGCGCGGGCATGACGGCGCCTTCGCCGAATATCTGACCCTGCCGGCGGAGAACCTGCATCCGGTCCCCGACGAGATATCCGACGAGGTGGCGGTCTTCACGGAGCCGCTGGCCGCCGCCCTGCAGGTCCTGGAGACGGGGGCTATCGGGCCGGCGGACCGGGTGCTGGTCCTCGGGGACGGGAAGCTGGGCCTGCTGGTCGCCCAGGCAGTGGCCCTGGCCGGCTCCGAAACCTTCGTGCTCGGACATCACCCGGAGCGCTGGCATATCCTGCGGGGGCGGGGCATTATCCCCATGCATGACCCCGGCGGCCTGCAGGGTCTGGCCGATGTCGTCATCGAGTGCACCGGCCGGCCGGAGGGCATCCAGGAGGCCCTGCGGCTGGTCCGCCCGCAGGGCGCCGTTATCCTCAAGAGCACTTTCGCCGGCGTCCATCCGCTGAACCTGAGCGAGGCAGTGGTGAAGGAGGCGCGCCTCATCGGCTCGCGCTGTGGACCGTTCGCGCCGGCCCTGCGCTTGCTCGCGCGCCGGCAGGTGGAGGTGGAAGCGCTCATAGAAGCCGTCTACCCGCTGACGCAGGCGGAGGAGGCCTTTGCCCGTGCCGGCCGGCGCGGCGCGCTGAAAGTCCTCCTGCGCATCACGTGCGTGTAATCTGCGGGAACGTTCCGCCGGCTCAGGACGTCTCTAGAGGCAGGATCACGGTGAAGGTGCTGCCTTCGCCGGGCACACTCTGCACCTCGATGGAGCCGCCGTGCATTTCGACGATCTGTTTGGCGATGGAGAGGCCGAGGCCGGTGCCTTTCGCCTGGCCCTCCTTTTCCTCGCCGCGGAAAAACTTGTCGAAGATAT
>Ga0315298_1011030_pt1 | contig 10715 bp, 7 predicted proteins | sample WHS_1_MG_FD_203077 | JGI IMG/M metagenome (GOLD analysis project Ga0315298, IMG submission 203077) | Extremophilic microbial mat communities from Washburn Hot Springs, YNP, Wyoming, USA - WHS_1_MG | ecosystem: Environmental > Aquatic > Thermal springs > Hot (42-90C) | place: USA: Wyoming...
CTGTAATCTTTGCAGAAGATTGGGTCTGCCATTTAGTTGTCAATGTCCGGTTTTGAACGGTCCATTGTGCAAAAGATGGAGAGGCTATTGAAAGCATCGCCACCGAAAGAAAAAGAAATCCGATACTATTTCTATTAAATATTTTCCCCATGTTTGCAATTAAATTAAGACTTATTGAATCACAACTTTCCGTGTGATCGTTTCTCTGGCTTTCTCGGCCGTTTCACTTGGTTGACATCCTCCAATGCTGACCATCATTTCGCCCGGCAAAACAGCTTTTTGGCACGTTGGGGTCAATTGATAAAGCTGATCATTAGGAATCATCACCCTTACATGCTTCGTTTCTCCAGCTTTCAAAGGAACACGAATAAATCCTACTAAAGCTCTGATAGGCATCAACGGATTGTTCAAATGCGTAATATAAACCTCAACGACTTCATGACCGTCCATCTTGCCATGATTGGTAATATCCACGGAGATAGGCAATGAATCATTTACGAAAATAGTTTGAGGTGTCTCCATATTGGAGTAAATAAAATGAGAATAACTCAATCCGTAGCCAAATTCATATAACGGATTCCCTTTGAAATATTTATATGTTCGCTCATCCATATTATAATCGGTAAATGGCGGAATATCTTTACTGCTTCGATAGAACGTTATCGGCAAACGTCCTGAAGGATTATAATCGCCAAAAAGGACATCAGCAATAGCCGTTCCTCCTGCCTGACCAGGATACCACGCTTCAAGGATAGCCGGCAAATGATCTTGTTCCCAATTGCAAGCTACAGCACCACCATTCATCATCACCATCACCGATGGTTTGTGTAATTGTTCGATCTTCTGCATCAATTCCGTTTGCGGTTCTGGTAAAGCTAATTTGGTTCGATCGCCTCCCGAAAATCCGGGGATCGATACATTCATCTCTTCGCCTTCAATCATCGGAGTTAAACCCATGGCATAAATCACAATGTCCGCTTTTTTAGCCGCATCAATAGCCTCTTGTTCGAGATTCAGATTGGGTTGTTCCCAGAGCAAACGAACGTTAGCATATTCTGTATTATCCTGTATATATTCCAATTTGATTCGATATGGTTTCCCTGCCTGTAAATCGATATAATGATATTCTCGCAACGATTCATGAACATCACGGCGCGAAATCAGCAATGAATCATTCAAATAAAGTTTCATCCCCGAAACGGCTTCACCACCGAGCGCATATCTACCGGTAACAGGCGGCACAAAAACACCGGTCCAACGGGCAGAAAAATGAGATGCATCCAGATCAGGATAAGGAGCTGACGCCCACCATACATCATCCACTTTCGGATCAATATGTTGATGCATGGGTTTTCCCAATAAACTACTATTATTAAAGTATTCTACTTTAAGACCTTTCACTTTCATCGATTTATCAGTGTAAAATACAGAAGCAGGCATCGGTTGCAGTAAAGGCAATCCATCGGCAATGTGACACCCCGGCGCATAAATAATCTTTGCATCAGGCAATTTTTCTTTAATACCTTCCAATAAAGTCACCGGTGCACTTGGATAACCATGATAATTTCCCAAAAGCACTTCTTTATCGTTTGCGTTAGGGCCAATAACCGCTACCACTTTAACGTTTTTACTAAAAGGCAATGTGTGATTTTCGTTTTTCAACAGCACCATTGATTCTCGTGCTGCTTTTAAAGCCAACGCTTGATGTTCTTTCGAATTGACGACACTGTAAGGAATTTGTTCATATTTTACCGCTCCTTTGGGAGCAAACATGCCAAGGCGCAAACGCGCTTCCATCAGACGTGTCACCGATGTATCCACTTGTTGTTCAGAGACTAATCCTAATTTCACTGCGGTCACTAACGAAGGGTAAGAATCTCCGCAATTAAGGTCTGTTCCCGCTTTTAAAGCCATTGCAGCAGCCTGTTCAACCGTTGGAACAACAGCATGAGCATTCTTTTCATAGAAATCTTTAATCGCCCAACAATCAGAAACAATATACCCTTTGAAACCCCAATCATTGCGCAGCAAATCACTTAATTGACGATTGCCGCAACAAGGAAGATGATCAAAACTATTGTAAGCGCACATCACGGAATAGACATGAGCGTCTTTTACTGCCATTTCAAATTGTGGCGTATAGGTTTCCACAAAGTCACGCTTTGAAGGCAGTGCATCAAAACGGTGGCGATCGGCTTCAGGACCGCTATGCACTACAAAATGCTTAGCCGTTGCAACTAATTTCAAGTATTTTGGGTCGTTCCCTTGCAATCCTTTGATGAATTGTACGGCCAATGTGCCCGTTAAAAAAGGATCTTCACCATACGTTTCTTGTCCTCTACCCCAACGCGGATCGCGGAAAATATTGATATTTGGCGTCCAAAACGTCAAGCCTTCATAAATGCCACGCTTCCCTTCCAATACATAATGCTGATGTTTGGCACGCGCTTCGTCTGAGATGGCTGTAGCAATTTGATACATCAACGGAGCATTCCACATGGCTGCTAGGCCAATAGCCTGAGGGAATACAGTAGCAATGCCGCTTCGGGCTACGCCATGCAAACATTCGTTCCACCAGTTATATTCAGGAATACCCAAACGAGGAATGGCTGCCGCGTTATAGGTCATTTGAGACACTTTTTCTTCCAACGTCATCTTGGAAACCAAATCTTTTGCACGCTCGGTAAAAGACAAATTCGGATTCTTATACATTTCATTTGATTGAGCAAAACTCAAAGACGAAACCAAAACAAACACAATCAAAAAGAATTTATTCATAGTATCAATTGGATAATCATAATTATTTTTTACTCTGTTCTATCCATAATCTAACTACATTCCATATAGCATCATTCATTGAACTTAAATGCCAAAACCCAACTTTATTGATATCTAACTCATTGCAAATATTCAACAAATATTTAGTGCTTTTTTGATCACTGGCGTAAAATAAATGTGTTCTTCCAGTGATATCCTTATAAATATACATGTTTAATTTTTCTCTCCATAGCCAAATTGGGTCTGGCAATTTATTAAAAACACTATCAGGAACAGATGAGTAAACTTGTTTCCCAACAATATGTTTATCTAATACATAATCATTAGAATATGCAGGCAGTCCAATTACCAATTTCTTCTTAGAAACATATTTACTCCAAAAAATCATTGCTTCTTTAGTCCAATAGAAATCAGAAGTAGGTCCAACACCTTGACAATCGTTGCGAGTTAAAAGGTTCTTCACGCCTATTCCTGGAGCAAAATACATATCATAACACATAACCCTAACTAAATCACAAGTCTTGCCTATAACAATGGGATTGTAAAATATGTCAGCTTTCCCTTCTTGAATATTGAAATTGAAACCCACACATTGACTTAATTTCTTACCTATACTATGAAGTTTATGGGAACAACAATATAAGAATTTTGAATATTTATGTTTGACGTTTATGTTTAAATTTTCAAAATCCAAATCAATACCATCATACCCATTCAAAATACAATCATTAGCGTAATTATTCACAGTTTCTTGTATTTTTTTTGTGTTATTGATTATTTCTTCTGTGCCAGAAACGGCATGATAAATTTGAATATTATTTTCATGACATTCATTTATAAACTTTTTAGGAGGATTCCCAAAAACACTAATTGAAGCAATTATATCTTTATATGGTTTTAAATCATTAAAACCTCTATCCTTATTATAAATATACCATGTGACTATTTTTTTCTTTGAGACTTGAGCAGAAAGAAGAGGTGACGCAACGCAATAAAGCATCGCAAAAATACATATTGCTGATATAGATTTGAAGCATTTCATATAATGTAGTATTTATTCTTATTCAACTTTCGAAAGCTCTAATTAACCCGCTTGCGATAGGTTTTTGAAATTTAAGTATTTTGTAAGTTTTTCATTTTCAGAGAATAATTTTTCTATTAACAATTCAGAATCTGTGTTGAAAATTTCGGACAATTCGGCTATAAGTTCTATGATTATCAGCCATATCTGTTCTGATATCGTCAGTTTATGCGCATCTTTTTGCGAGGCTCGAAACAGTTCACCAAGGGTTTCGTAATCTTTGAAGCGTTTTACAACCGAAAGCAAATTGTATTGGATTATACATAGTGTTGTGACTGCAATTTGAGCATTGAAATCCTGTGCCTGAGACTTTCCTAAGCCAAGATATTGTTTTCTTTCTTTGAAAAATACTTCTACCGACCAGCGTGTTGAGTAGATTTCTAAGCTTGTTCAAAAGTCAGTGCCGTATTGGTTGAGATCATGCCGTTCCAATTGCCTTTTTGGGAGGATTTGCAGAAAAATAGTTTAACCGATATGCCTTTGAAATCAACGATTGTTTCGGCGTAATAATAGCCAAGCAGTTTTGATCGCTTGATCATTTTTTTTTCGACGAAGTAAATGGACTATTTCTTTAGATGTTAGATATTTACCAAAAGCATTTTAACGTGTTTTCCCCATTTTTATCATGCCAATTAAATGGCATTTGATACGGCGATATACAATGAATTGGACCAACTCGAAGCAGGTAAACCAGCTGTCAACGAGTACTAAATCGAAACGAATACCTTTCATAATGGCACGGCGAATAATGTTAATCATTGAATCGATTTTACTCAAAAAATAATCGTTCGTACCTTCACTGCCTTTACTTGATTTATCGCGTTCTTTGCTGTAACGCTTTTTGGCTTGTGCAGAAGTTAACCCATAAGGCTTGTTCTGGTTTTTACCTTTTTCGCCATGCAGACTAAAGTCTAAGGAAAAGAAATTTTCACCATCATGATAGCCCAAGAAAAGTCCTTTAAACCTGAGATTTGACGTTTGCGTTACATGTAAAAAGATTTTACCAATTAGTTCAATTTTACGACCTGTTTTAGGCAAATCGGTATCGTCAATAATCAAGCAATGTGGGTTAGGATTATACAAATCGCTATTGATCTGAACTTTACGAATGAGCTGCATCGTAAGACTATATGACAAATTACGCCAATCTATCGAGCTATCGTTCATCAAGCGGTAAAATACGTCTTTACCGCACGAAAAAAAGCGATATAAAGCAGAATTTGCATAGTACCACGAGGTCTTAATCTCAAAAAAGGGAAATACTAACAGCAAGGCAAGTTTGTTGTGATTACTGAACTTAAGATTATTGGTCTCAGAAAAATCAAGTTTTTTGTCCGAAAATGTCAAAGAGCGCATGAAACTGAAAATTGTTTCCATTGCTTTTTCACTTGAAGTAAAAAAGCTATTAATCTCTGAAAGTATTATTGTATCTTTGTGTCACAGCATATTGTTTTGGTTTTGTTTTGCAACACAAAGTTACTTATTTTCAGTGACTTTGCCAAAATTTTATGCTGCTTTTTTCTTATATATCAGCAAGTTATTTTACTTGTGAAAGGTGAAATTCATATTATTAATTCTGATATAAATATATTAATTTACACAAATTACAATAAAATAAAATGAATGATAATATTTTAAGAAAACGCTGCACTACAGGAAAGCATTAAAATATATTATATTCATTTTATTTTATTGCAGATGAATTTATCTATGGAATTTCCACAGAGAATACTTTACTATAATTAAATTTATTTTGTGGATTATTTGTTTCTCCTCCAATTCTTACATAAAATATTCCTGAAGGTAGATTTTTCAATGTATCAGAGAATTGCATTGTTGCAATTTGTTGATAAGTCATTCCTGTAAGATTATGGCTAACATTATAATCATTCACTGAACTACTAACATCAGACACTCTTGCAGCCATTGTCATACACTCTATGATATCATAATTACTTTGAATAGGCTTAGAAAGTGTATAATTAATTACCACATTATTAGAAATTACTTTAGGAGGCGAAGCTTGAATGTTCATAAATGGAATAACAGTAAAATTTACGGTAGTTAACCCTTTTATATTGACTAACACAGTATCAGGAGTTAAAAATGGTCCATTAATTGGAACTACTTTGTATTTATCAGCAAAAAGTTGAGTATTCTCAAAACTTCCATCCGCTTTTCCCCAGAAATTTATTGGAATTACAGGATTATACCCAACTTCAATTAAACTTATTTGGAAGCCATTGGGTTGTTCCGTTTGAATCCCATTATTCGTAGTACAGTCAATGATTGTCCCTTTTATCCCCGCATTGGGACCGGGATAATTGTCAATCTGGCTACACGAAAATACTGTTGCCAGAGGTAACAATGCTAACATTAAATTTGTAAATTTCATAATATGTTGAATTAGTAAAGTGGATTTTGAACTAGTTTAGGATCAGTTGTAATTTGACTTGGATCAATTTCTTCATAGTATAATTTCGGCAAAAATGTATATGGTTGACTTACAGGTACCTTTGTGAAAACATAAGCATGATGTTGCAAATCATAATAAGGGTATAATCCAGTAAAATATTTATTTTTTATCTGTTTATCTGCAATATGCCATCTACGAATATCCCAATAATGTTGATTTTCAAAAGCTAATTCTACTGTTCTTTCATTTCGAATGCGATCTCTTGTAACTTCTGAATCTGTTAATTCAGCAATACCTGCACGATTTCTAATTTGATTCACAGCCCATTTCGCATCTGAAACATTTCCAAGTTCTATCGCTGCTTCTGCATAATTCAACAAAACTTCTGCATAACGGATATCAAACCAGCTTTGAGTTGATTGACGCCCCCAAGCTTGACTTTGTGGCATATTAAAGTTTAAGTATTTGCGAATATAAAAGCCAGTAATGGATCTTTCGCTTCCTCCTATTCCATTAATTGAAATTATTTTTTGAGTACCATTAGGATCGATTGCATGCGAATTAACATTATACATTTTATTATAATCTCCAGTTGTCACAGCTTTACGTCCATATACTGTAGCTGTTTGATCAACTGTTGAATCATCAATGATACCAGCTTGAACATCAATTTCAGCCGTTTGCCACATAGAAAATGGCATAATCATTGTAGCCATACATCTTGGATCTTTATTTTTATAAATATCAGTAGGATTAGTGTATTCAATAGGATTACCATTGTTATCGGTTACTTTTAATATTCCAGGTGTACCATCAACATTCTCATAATCTTCTACCAACTCTAATGTTGGATCCATTTGAGAGCCATATCCCCAAGGACCCATAACACCACATGGCAAATACCACATATCATAAGAATGAGTCAATTGTGGGTAAAAATAATCTCTCTCTAAAATAATCTCATGATTACTTGTAGGATCATCATCAAGAAAGAGATCTGTAAAATTTTCAACCTTATTATTAGGATACTTATCATAAAGAGCATATAATCCAGACTTAATAACGGAATCAGCCGCATTAAATGCAGATAGGAAATATGTATTCGCTGTCAAAGCTGGAATTCCTATTAATCCATTTAATTGAACGCTCCCATATTTAGCCTCAGTTGCAGCATAGAGCATCACACGAGATTTTAGTGCTAAAGCTACATATTTGTTAGCTCTTCCTCTATCACTTATGGTCGGTAATAACATTGCAGCGCTATCCAATTGTGAACCAATATAATCATATACTTCTTGTTCTGTATTTCTTGGAACTTGTAAAGGAGAGATGTCTCCACCACTATAAGTTTGAACATTTTTTATGATAGGCACACCTCCATATCTCTTTACTAATCCAAAATAGTCATATCCTCTGATAAATAAGGCTTCACCAAGATATGCTCGTTTTTCATCTGAAGTTAAATTTGCCGAAGAAAGATTAGTAATAAAATTATTAACATCTCTAATTGCTGAATATCCCCCGCTCCACCAATTAAACCATGTTCCATCTCCAAGATTTCCTTCAAAATTAAAGTCTAATGCTTCACCAGAACAATGCGCCGTAGTTAAACCAGAAGACCAACCAATAAACCCATTCATTGCACTAAAATTGAAATCCTCCATAGGTAGATTTGCATATAAAGTTGCCAAATAAGCAAGTACTGCTGACTCATTTGAGAAAACTTGTTTATTTGAAATAATATTTTCTGGTAATATATTCAAATCTCTTTCGCAGGAAGATAAAAACATTGCAGTTACAATACATGTAAAAATGTATTTTAATAAATATTTCATAATTGATTATTTTTAAAATGTCACATTTAATCCGAGATTCAAATTTCTTGTTATAGGATAAAGAGACCCAGCCCCACTTTGCGGATGCTCTGGATCCATATATGGTATATGGGACCAAGTAATTAAATTAAATCCATTTACAAATACTCTCAATTTTTGGAACCCGATTTTTTTGATTAATTGGTCAGAAAGAGTATAACCTATTTCTAAACTTTTTAATCGTAGATAAGATGCGTCTTTTACATTATATGAGCTTAAAACAGTAGTATTTGGATCAAAAACCCCCGACAATCGAGCAGGAGGATACAATCCTGATACCATTTGACTATTAGGATCACTAATATTAGAGACATGCCAGGCGTTATAAAATTGAGATAATCCATTCCTCCCATAAAGAAATGGTTGATTAAGCTCCCCTTCTAAAACTACAGAACAATTTCCTGCCCCTTGAAAAAGAGCATTAACATCAAACCCTTTCCAGTCAAATATAAAGCTTACTCCATAAGTAATTTCTGGCCCTTGTTGGTTATCCATGTCAGAATTCCCTTTGGCAATAGGCACCTCATCCAAACTATTAATTATACCATCATGATTAACATCCATATACATCAAATCTCCGAGTTTTATATATCTATTCCCATTACCATCTTCTATTGGTGCACTATTAATTTGAGATTGTGTCTGAAACTGGCCAATTACCTTGTATCCCCAAATTATATTTTTTGAACGATGATCAAAATTGTAGCGCCAATTTAAGTACGAGTTACCTGCACTAGCTGCATCATAATGCAGCCATTCAGAATGAGCGTAAGAGAATTGTGCATTAACACCAAATTGAAAATCATTTATATGTTGTGTGGTCCCAATTGAAATTTCAATTCCTCTACTAAGATCACTATTGATATTTAATTGAGGAAGAGATGCTCCAACGGTTTGTGGCAAACTTAATGCTAAGGTACCTAACAAACCAGTTCTTTTTCTGCTAAAAACATCAAATGTAAAATTTAGATTCTGATTCCACAAATTACCATCAATACCAAGATCACTGGTAGTAGCTGTAGTCCATGTAATATTGGGGTTTGTCATACCAACAGAGTTTAACCCTGTTATAAGATTTCCATTAAAAACATAACCAATGGGATAGCCAGTATTGTAAAGTTGCGTAGTGGGATAATTATAGCCTTCAATAAATTGAAAAGCCGCTGCAGCATCATCTCCCATTTTTCCCCATGAGCCTCGTAATTTTAAATTAGAGATAAAAGGCAAATTGTGTTTTATGAAATTTTCTTCAGACAACCTCCAACCCAATAAAACACCTGGGAAAAACCCCCATTGTTTCCCCTTGGGAAATAAAGAAGAACCATCTTCCCTAAAATTAAATTCAAATAAATATTTAGAAACATAATCATAGTTAAGTCTACCTACTATCGCTTGATTGTCTAATCTATATATGCTATTCGGATCTGATGTAAATACTTGAACTGAATTACCAGCATACAATTGATCTACAGCGTCAAAAGTAAATTGCCTATACCCTCCAAAATTATCACTTGTATTGTCAATTTTTTCATATAATAATAACCCATGAATATGATGTGTATTGTTGATTGTTTTATTATAATCTAAAGAAGCATCTAAAATTGTCCTTGTATGTTCCATATAAGTTACATTCAAGCTAGATGGTGTGTTATTGTAACTTGGATTATAAGTATTTGTCGATGCATCATAATCATATAATGTATATTGTTTTTTAAATGTTTTGTTAATAGAATCATTTAAAGAATATGCGTAAAAAAACTTTGCTTTTAGTCCATCTATGCAGGGTACTTTGTAATTTAATGAAAAACTTCCATTAAAAGATTTTGTGTAAGAATTATTATATCCAACTATTGACGAGTTTGTTACTGCAAGAGGATTATTAGCATCTGGTACATTTTGCAAATAATTAGAGTTATTATTAGCATAAACTGATGTTGTTGGAATATTCGACCATAATCCTGCAATTGTTTCAAACATGGGAAAGGAAGGCGATTGTCTCTTATCTGAAATTCCTTCAATATCTATTTCAGCTTCTAAATTTCTTGTTATTTGCGCTGTTATATTACTTATTAAATTATACCTTTTATAATTTAGATCTCCAGTTTTAAAAAGCCCATCCTGTGTCATATAACCCAAAGAACTAAAATATTTTATATTCTTTCCACCTCCTGAAAATGAAATATTCTGTTGATCTTGAGGTGCACTATTGTTCATAGCCACACCCCACCAATTTGTACTTTGTAGTTTTCCACTTTTATAATCAGCTATCTGCTGCTGACTATAAGTTGGTGTTATACCAGAATTTACTTGAGCCCAATCATAGGCCTCTGCAAATTCACCTGCATTCATAGGTTTTGCAAAATTTGTAACATTCTGCCAACCATAAGTATTAGAGTAAGTTATTTGTGGCTTCCCTTCTTCTCCTTTTTTTGTAGTTATTTGTATAGTTTCACCACGTTGTTGATGACATTGTACCTCCTTCGGATGGAATGAAGGCGTAGCCGAAATGGAATCCGAAGGAGGTAATGACAAAAGAGTTGATTATTTTTGTTCATCCAAAAATAAA
>Ga0315298_1011031_pt1 | contig 10715 bp, 9 predicted proteins | sample WHS_1_MG_FD_203077 | JGI IMG/M metagenome (GOLD analysis project Ga0315298, IMG submission 203077) | Extremophilic microbial mat communities from Washburn Hot Springs, YNP, Wyoming, USA - WHS_1_MG | ecosystem: Environmental > Aquatic > Thermal springs > Hot (42-90C) | place: USA: Wyoming...
CCGCGTCGTGTAGCGCGGCGACAAATTCATCGCCTTGGCCGTCCAGGTGCGCGAAATCCCCGTCGCCAACGGGCGCAACGTGTCGCGGCCAAATCGGGCATTGACGGCATCAAGTGCGGCCATCGCCGGCGCCGATCGGACCGGATCCCTGGTCGGGAACAACGAAATCGGTTGGCTGCCGGCATCGATCAGTTCGCCGAGCATGATCCCCGCCTTCGCATACCGAAACCCCGCGCGCCACATCGGCTCCAGCATGCGGATCGCCTCGCCGATCAACGCCATCGTGTCGTTCGTGGCCTCGATCCGGGCCGAGCGCTGATTGCTGTACCAGGGATCGCCATTGTGCGGGTTGGTATGGAGCAGAACTGTCATCGTGCTGGCCAGCAACCCGTGCTCTCGCAATTTCTCACCGGCGCGGGTTGCATAGGATGCCACCGCCTCACGCATCGTCCACCAATCGGTCACCGGCATGCCAAAACTACGCGTCACCGCAATACCCTTGCGCTGCGGCGCCATCAGCGACAGCGACAGGCACGACACGCAGCGCAATTCCGCCTGCACCCGGGCACCGACCACAGACATCATATCGCGTACCTTGCGCGGATCGAGCCGCAGGAAATCCGCGACGGTCCGGATACCGCTGCCCGAGTGGCGCACAGGGACCGGGCTATCGAAAGAAAGGAGTAGCTGAGTGTCGATTTTCCCATTAAGCTTTGATTGCCAACACGAATTTGGCAGAGACAAAATAAAAACAGAGGGTCGTCAGTATGAATACATCTCTTCGGATGAGGCCGGATCCTACTTTCTACGCAACGGCCCGGTTAGCCATGGAAGCACCGATCGAGACGATCGGGTATGTAGCGCTGTTGAGCAAAGACAAGGCGAAGGCGGATGCCCTCGCAACGATCGATCTCGATCCAACTTCAGATCGATATGGCACGGTGCTCAACACGCTCGTTCTACCCTACATTGGTGATGAACTGCATCATTATGGCTGGAGCGCATGCAGTTCCTCTCTCTGCCCAACAAGCGGCCATGCATTCAGTGAACGACGCTATCTCATTGTGCCCGGCATCCGATCGTCACGGATCTACATCATCGATACCAAACCCGATTCACGCGCTCCTAAGATCGTGAAGATCATCGAACCAGAAGAGCTTATGCGGAAAACCGGCTATTCACGGCCCCACACCGTTCATTGCGGGCCCGAAGGCGTGTACATCAGTACCCTCGGCGGTAAGGGGGCCAATGGCGATGAAAGCCCGGCTGGCATCTTCATCCTCGATTGCGACACCTTTGAAATCCGCGGGCAGTGGGAGATCGATCGGGGCGACCAATTCGCTCACTACGATTTCTGGTGGAATATGCCGCACGACTATATGGTGTCGAGCGAGTGGGGTCTGCCACCGTTGTTCGAGAACGGCGTCGTACCTGAAGCGCTGATGGCCGGCCAATACGGACATAAGCTGCATTTCTGGAATTTGCGGGGTCGGCGTCATATTCAGAGCATCGATCTGGGTTCGAATCATCAGATGGCCCTTGAGATCCGTCCCGCCCATGAGCCGACCAAGGATTATGGTTTTCTGGGCGTAGTGATTGACAATACCAATCTCGAGGGGTCGATCTGGACCTGGTGGCGCGAGGGCGGGACATTCCACGCCAAGAAGACCGTGATCATACCGCCGGAACCGGCCGATCCGGCGCTGCTGCCTGATCTTCTGAAACCATTTGGCGCAGTGCCGCCGCTGATTACAGATATCGACCTCTCACTCGACGATCGGTTTCTGTATGTCGCGTGCTGGGGCACTGGTGAGTTGCGACAATATGATGTTAGTGATCCGATGTCACCGAAACTGGCTGGGTCGGTGCATGCAGGCGGCATTGCAAATCGTCACGCTCATGTCTCAGGCACGCCGTTCCATGGCGGTCCGCAAATGCTGGAGATCAGCCGCGATGGCAAGCGTGTCTATTTTACCAATTCCCTCTACAGCACGTGGGATTCCCAGTTCTATCCCGCCGGCGTACCGGGGCAGATGGTGATGTGCGACGTGAAGGAGGGCGGTGGGCTGAACCTCAATCGCAACTTCAAAATTGATTTCGGTGCCGAATACGGCGCTCATCAGGTCAGGCTCGAGGGAGGGGATTGCTCGACGGAAAGCTTCTGCTTTGCCTCGGTCTGAGAGTTCATCCGATGATGCATCAGGCCCCTCTCTGGCTCATGGCGGTGGGGATGGGTGTTTATCAGGGTCTCAACCCACCGGTCGCCTGGTTGCGAGCGGTGGGGCGGGGTCTCGAAACCCGGTCGACTCTCGCAATTCTCGGTAAGTCCGGTGCGTTGGCATTCGGCCATTTTCTGTCGATGGTCGTGCTGCTGGTGCCGATGGGCGTGATCATTGCCGCATTGCCGTCGACCGTCCTGCCCATGGACGTATTGATGCGCATTGGCTGGGTCCTCAGCCTCATGCTGATCTGTTTCGGTGCCTTCAAATTGATTCGGCCGAATCATCCGCGCTTTATTGCGCGCATACCGCCTGATCAATCGGTTCGGTGGTCGTTCAGCATGGGGGTTACGCACTGCGGCTCGCCGGTGATGATGGCGCCGATGCTGATCAATTTGATTATGGTGGGCTCGTGGATTTCGGTGTTCGGTGTCTCGTCGGTTTCCAGAGTGGCTAGTGCCACGCTGCTGGCGTTGGTCCTGAGTGCTGCGATGAGTCTTCCGCTGTTTCTCATCGGATCGACGGTCGCTGTCACTGTATTCCGCCTCTTTGGACTTCGCGCGATTACCAGATACTGGATCAATTTCGATCTCGGCTGGGCGGCCATGTTCATCGCGATGGGGCTGATGGGGGTGGTTATGCGGTGAGGCACGGCGTTGTTGCATGAATAGACTGGAGGTTGTGTTTTGCTAACATCTATGGTCAGCATTTTTTGGGGCTTAAACATCATTTTTCCCTAAAACAACCTTCCCAGGCGAGATATTTTGACCGCCGCCACCAAAGCACGCGATACAAAAGTGGCTGACACAGTTAGGAAAACGCAACCTCCAGTCTATTCATGCACCAACGCCGTCTCTCGCCGGTCGAGCAATGGGATGGCACGATCGCCGCCCAGAAGGCGATGTCCGCCGTCCTTCGCACCAACCAGAAATTCGGCGTCGGTCATCTGATCGATATCCTGATGGGTGCGGAGACGGAGAAGATCCGCCGGTTCAATCATCGCCGCCTGCCGACCTTCGGCGTCGGCAAGGATATCCCCCGCCCGGTCTGGGGATCGGTGTTCCGCCAGATGATCGTGCAGGGTGCGATTTCGGTCGACCACGAACACTACGGCGCTGTGAAGATGACCGATCTCGGCCACAGTATCCTGCGCGGCGGGGAGACGATCTCGTTCCGGCGTGACCGGGCCGCCCGGCTGATCAGCAAAGCGGTCGCAAAGACCAGGGAGCGGATCGAACTCGGCAAGGAAGACGCGCAGTTGTTCGCGATGCTGAAGGCAGAACGCACCTATCTCGCCAAACAGCAGAACGTCCCGGCCTACGTGATCTTCAGCGATGAGACCCTCATGGCGATCGCGGTCGCCCGCCCACATTTTACCACCGACCTCGACCCGATACCCGGGATGGGTCAGTCCAAGATCGAACGCTATGGCAGCAATATCCTCGATGTGATCACGGCGTTTGAAAATCCGAATTCCGACGACACATGATTCCCGAATTCACCTGCGGACGACATCCTGGCAGATTTATGAGATCCAGATGGCATCTCACGCCGACCCGACTACGGGGTTCCGGCACACCCAGCGCCGGTCTCTCCAGTGCTGACTTGCTCCACGTGCTCCCCCTGCGATGATGTTATGGGCCGAGGCCCAAGAGCTGCCGAAGCCGGATGCGGCACCGCGCAGACCAATATGCCGCGGATCAACACAGGAAATCGTCCAACCGGCTGGATCAAAACGTAGCGCCCCGCGGATCACCGCTCATCGCTCACCGCGACGGGGCATGCGGACCTCGATTTCAGGCTGCTCGTGAAGCCAATCCTCGGGAACGTAGGCAATCCTCATACCCCAACCGGCATGAACAAGTAGCATCCGACCGAATTCCGCCCATGACAACTCATTGTCATCGATCCTGATCGTCGGCTCGCCGTGATCGCCTTCATCGATTATGCACCTCAGGACATCACCGACCGGGCTCCACTGGTTCGCCCGTTTTGAATATCTGATCTGGGGCTTGCCAACCGGAATTTCGATCACGGTCTGATCCCAGGCAATGACGAGCGCCTCCATGGCGGCAACCATCTCGTTATATCGATTCATAATTTCGGCGTCGGATAACGACGCGATTTGAGGGCCAAGTTTCAGGTGGACATTACCCATCGCCTCGTCGGCAAAGGTGATCAGCGCTGTCTCGCCATCCCGTTCGATGCGGACTTCGTCCAGAGAGGCGTATCGTAATTTCCTGCTTCGGGGCATTTGCTTTCCTCGATGTTCCAATTTTAAAAACGCTTCGTTTCCGGCTGCGACCGGCGTCATTCGTGCACACCGCCGCCAACACCAACAACGGCGGTGAGGTGATCGCTCAAGACAATCGTAGGGTTAGGCGACGATGACCGGATCATCTCTCTGGATAGCCAAATACCTGACCTGATAGCATCATATCGGCATCATACGGCAGGCCTGCCCCGACCGTGAGGTCGGCAAGCGTATGCTTTAAACCCGATCCGAAAATCGGTCATATGCCGTTATGCGTTGCACCAGCGGCTACCTCGCGTGAATGATCGGTCTCCAATAGGCGATTTCCTCAGCCCGCTTCGCCTCCCGCACGTCGCGTCGCCGAAGCCGTGGTGCTGAAACCCTCGGAGCTGCCACGTTGTAAATCCGCGGCGCCTGGCTCACCGAATTCGCCGTGGCCGGCGGTGCCGCCAGGCTGTTGGCGGCATCGATCGGCACGCTGGCGGTGGCCCTGGTGGTGCGTCTGGTGGGTGTTCCACATTGCATATCATGTCCTCATTGGGGTTGTGCTGATCACGCTCGGCGTCAGTATCACCTCGATGACCGTCCTCGGATTAGCGGCCAACGCCTGGATACTGCGCAATTCTGCGGCCGCCCGCCTGCGGCTTGAAACGGGCGGTTGAGATCGGCCGCCACTGCGCCGCTCGGACCCGCTGCCTTATCCTGCTGCACCCTGCACGCCAAATTGCAACAGGGCCAGTCGCGCATAGAGTTTACCAGTCGTAACCAGTTCCTCGTGGCTGCCCTGTTCCACCACATGCCCATCCTGCATCACGATGATCCGATCCGCCTTCAAAATCGTGGCCAGCCGGTGCGCGATGACAATGGTGGTACGCCCTGCCATCGCCACCTCCAGCGCCTGCTGCACCCATTGTTCGTTCTCCGCATCGAGCGCGCTGGTCGCTTCATCGAGCAGCAAGATCGGCGCATCGCGCACCAGTGCACGCGCAATCGCCAACCGCTGACGCTGCCCGCCGGACAGCGATTTCGCCCGCTCGCCGATCGGTGTATCGAAGCCCTCGGGCAGACGGTCGATAAACCCGGTTGCCTGCGCCGCATCCGCCGCCCGGCGCAACTCTTCGCGCGTGGCACCCTCGCGGCCAAAACGCAGATTTTCGTAGGCCGAGCCGGAAAACAGCGCAGCATCCTGGCCAACCAGGGCAATGCGCGCGCGCACCTGTGCTGGCGCCGTCGCCTTGAGATTGACGCCGTCGATCCGGATGGTGCCAGTCTGCGGATCGTAAAATCGCAGCAGCAGGCGCAGGACCGTGCTCTTCCCTGCGCCCGATGGCCCGACGAGCGCCACCCGCTCGCCGTGCCGTACGGTCAGCGAAAAATTCCGCAGCGCCGGTAGATCGGGCCGTCCCGGATACGCGAACGTCACGTCCGAAAATACGATGTCGCCACGTGCCGGCAGCGGCAACGCGACAGGGTCCGGCGGTCCCGCAATCCCGGGCGTTGCATCCAGCAGTTCGACAATCCGCTCCATCGCACCGGATGCCTTCTGAACATCGCCAGCGACCTGACCGACCGAGCCGATCGAGGTCACGACCAGAATCGACAGGAAAATGAATTGCAGAAACACGCCCGGCGACACGGTATGTTCGATGAATGTATCCTTCGCCGCCAGATACACGATCGAGCCGATCGCCACGAAGCTGAGCATGGAAACCACCCCGGTGAGCAGCGAACGCATTCTGATCCGCGCGAGCGATGCCGCGAACGCCACCTCGACCGCGGCGCCGAACCGTGCGGCGCTATCGGTTTCACGGCCGAACGCCTGCACCGTTTCGATCGCATCAAGGCTCTCGCCCGCGAACCCTACCGCCGCGGCAAAGCGGTCCTGTGCGGCCATCGAGCTTGATCGAACCCGCCGGCCGAGATAGAACGCCGGCCCCAGCACCAAGGGTACGATCAGCAAGACCAGCAGCGTGAAACGCGGCGTGATCACGATCAGCGACACCAGCGCCCCAATGAACATGATCGAACTGCGCAGCGCTATCGAGATCGACGATCCCAGCATGGTCTCGACAATGGTGAGATCCGTGGTCATCCGCGACAGGACTTCCCCGGTGCGCGTCGTCAGAAAGAACGCCTGATCCAGCCGCAGAATATGCTCATACACCGCTTTGCGCAGGTCAGCGACCACCCGTTCACCAAGCCGGGTGATGAAATAGAATCGCAGCGCACTGCACAAGGCGAACACCGCGGTGATGGCACCCATCTGCGCCATCGTCCGCTGCAATGCCCCTATGTTTGCCATGCCATCGTTGCCGATCCGCCGCACCCCGATCGTCAAACCAAGGTTGGCAAGCGTGGCGCAGACCAGGAATACCAACGCGAGAACCGCATCGCGTCGATGCGCCGTCAGATATGGCATAAGGCGCTTCAATGGTCCGAGATTACGCCTGCGCGGTCGTCCCCGCGCCGATCGCATCAACTGCGCCGCCAGTTCCAAACCAGCTCCAGGCCGTCCGGGGACCGGACCGCTCAGTTGGGAATCACTCATGCTACCCTCTGCGCCAAAGCTGCTGTTCTTCACATACGCGCGACTTGAGTTGATCTGCAAACCGGCGCGATCGTTGTGATCGCCGAAATCTGGATAGGCGATGCCTCTCCGTGTTGGGGAAAGATCATCACGGAAGCTCCGCGCCCCGGGCAGCCACCGTTGGTTCAGCGAGTAGCGTCTCACCCGCGGGATCAAACGGTGCTTGGTGTGTTTCGGAACCATCATGGTACGAAAGACCAATGCGGAGAAGAGGCTCAATCCGCGTCAGCTTATGCCGATCAAGGCTGGTAAGACCGTCCGGTCCAATGTGTCGCCGACGTTGAAGAAGGAAATGTGATCGGGGATGAAACGCCGTATGGCGGACCGATCACTCCGCCAAGGTGTCGGGGGCCGGATCGTCGTCAACCAGGCGGCGATCGTTGCGAAAACCGACCATCTGGTAATGGCGGGAACGGGGCCGATAGCGGTCAGGTAGCTTTCGGGCGCAACGGTCAAATAGCGGACATTTGCGCCCACGCCGCCGAACGAGGGGTCGCCGCACAATTTGTCCAAAATCGCACGCTAACGGCCTGTTCGAAATTCCGCTGCCTTTCGGATGCATTTTGAAACGGCGCTTTGAAGGAAAGTCGCCTGATTCTGCCCTTTTCGGTGATTTGTTCCTCAAACGAACGTTGCGTATACCGCTGATAAGACTGACATTTCCGCTTGGCGTGCGTTTTCGGACAAATCATGCGCTGACCCCTTTGCGGGTTTTGATTGAAATTTTTTTCAAAATCATTATAATTCCCGAGCCGGCTTCGGGCTGCTTTTTTTCTCGACCGGGTATTGTGTACGCGGACAGGTGGACGCCAGGGTCCGGGTTATCGTCGCGCCAGCAATGGTGTACGGGTGCCCAGGCATCATCGGTCGCACCGCCCAGGTGAAACGGACTTCGTGGCTGGCAACACGTCAGCTGCGGAACCAGTGAAAGTTCGCAGGCTCGCTGAGCCCTCCGGCTGCAAAGTCGGTCAAAAGGGAGCTAGGTTACACATGCACGGGCAGAGGGTAGAAGGGGAGCAGAAACGGAGGACGCCAGGTAGGCGTCACCCGGCGGCACTTGTACTTGCGGCCTTTCTGGCGTACAATACGCTGGGGACAGTAGGTTCAGCGCCCGCTTTGTTCGTGGCGGTCCGCGCTCAGGTGAGCGTGGACATATGGGGGCAAGGCGAACCTGTTACGGACGGCCAGGGTCCGGGTTATCGTCGCGCTAGCAATGGCGTGCAGGTGCCCAGGCATCATCAGCCGTACCGCCCAGGTGAAACGGACTTCGTGGCTGGCAACACGTCAGCTGCGGAACCAGTGAGAAGCCGCACGGCTGAGGGCATTTAGACGGGTGTGCGGGGAGCTGGTTACATACGAGGGGCGGGATGGCTTCAACCGCTCTTGATCGACTGATTTCAGTCGCAAATCTCCGGGACGTCTGGAAAGAATACCGGCCACGCGCCAAAGGCTCCGCCCCAGGCGTCGATGGCATCACTCCAAAGCAATTCGACGAAAATTTAACGCATCGAATTGCTTTAATTCGAGCGGAAGTTGCCGATGGCTACACCTTCTCCGCATTACGAGGAGTGTCCGTTCCTAAAAAAGACCCAACAAAGTTTCGGATGATCTGTGTTCCCACTATTCAAGATCGAGTAGTACAGCGGGCTTTGCTGCGGGTGATTGAAAGCAAGGCCTCCCGTCTACGGATCGCCAATGATGTAAGCTTTGGCTTTGTTAAAGACACGCCAGGTGTCAAACGTGGCATAGCGGCAGCACGCGCGGCAGCAATTCGCCATCGCCAAGCCAAGCAGTGGGTTTTCAAAGCCGATATATCTGCCTTCTTTGATCGGATACGCCGACAAGATTTAATCGCAAGTTTCCGAAAATCATTTCAGCTAAGATCGCTTACACCTCTGGTCGAAGCGGCAATAGCTTGTGAGGTCGACGCAAGCGATCCTCGCATCCGGCGCGTACTCGATGACAATGGTATCAAACGCGGCGAGGGTCTGCGCCAAGGCATGCCGCTCTCCCCAATCTTATCAAATTTCCTGCTGCGCGATTTTGATCAAGCGTTCACAGCCGCACGTTATGACCTTGTACGCTACGCGGATGATCTTATTGTTTTGGCCTCCACACGCGAAGAATGTGCAGCTATCGAGGCGCTGACACGCGCTGAGCTATCGAAGCTTGGGTTAGGGCTCAGTGAACAGAAAACCGAAACGCGAGAACCAGTTGAACCCGTCGAATTTCTTGGAATGGAATTGGGGCTGAGGCCGGGAACCTCTACTTACTGCCTCACAGTCTCCAAGGATCAGCTGGCGAAAATCCGCGAGCAATTCACAAACTTCCATGATGTCGATTTCGCGATGAAAGAAGGCTTGGACTTGCCGAAGCTGCTTCGCCGCTTAGAAAACATGAAATCTGGCTATCGCACCGCCTATCGCGTAGCTGACAATTTCGAAACCCTCGATCAGCAGCTTGACCAGTGGACAGACAACTGTATCACTAAAGTATACACTTCGATATTTGACGCCAAGGCAATCGCAAACCTCACGATAACGCAACGTCGATTTCTTCTGTTGCCATAGTCTTGAATTTCGCACCATGCTCAACGTCCGGTTTCGGGCTCGGCCCGGCGGCCCTAGAACGACGACAACTAAGCGCAAAGTGGCCGGTCCGGGGGTGGGAGGCGGTTTGGCCTGTGACCGCTTTTTACACGTATCCCGAACCTGCCCCTTCTTACACAAATAAGATCAATACGCTAACTTGGTCGTCACCGACCGTGTGACACGGCCTGCCTGACATAGACAAAGCGAGCCAACCCATGTTCGACGAACCCGGTTTTCCAAGCGACCCTGACTATGACGCCACCGCGCCTACGCTGCACACTTTCGTATATTGCAGTCGTGCCGCCGATGGCGTGGACGAGGCCGAGGTCAACCGTCTCATCGAGTCGGCGCAACGCCACAATCTCACTTGCGGCATTACCGGGGTGCTCGTTTTCGGCAGTGGCGTCTTCTTCCAATGGATCGAGGGGCCGGAAGCCGAGGTGCGGAAGCTGATGGCGAGCCTGCATAGCGATCCGCGCCATTACGATATCGTCTCGCTGGACGAGAGCGTGGAAAAGCGCGAGCGTCTGTATGCGAATTGGCAGATGGAGCGGGTCAGTGCCGACGACATCCTCGAAGTGCTCCAGGACGCGCTCGAAAGCGCCGAAGACGAGAATAATATCGCAACATTGAAACGTATTGTCGATCATCTGGCTATGGGGTCGCTGGATTCGCTTGGGCGCGCTCATTAGGTCGGCAACTGGCAGCTTCGAGCCGATCGGCCACTTAGGCATATGGAACCTAATAGCCGACACCTGCCAGAGTTTCAGTGCCCGCTGGCGCCAACTAGCTTGCCGGGATTCCAAGAACGCCGATCCTTGGCGCCGGGATCATGGCTTGTGATGTCCCGGTTCACTCTTCACGTCGCCCGCCTGGATTGGCGAGGTTCAGATCATATGGGTTGAACCGCTTACCGAACGGCCGCTATCGGACACGCTTTGATTGCCTGGGAACGGCGTAGTTTAAGTGTCCATCCGGGAACACCTTGAATCTTTGGAGTCACTTGTGATTCCATAGCGGCGGCCCGATTCGCAGGAGCAGCCTGATGTGGACGAACGAAAACC
>Ga0315298_1011032_pt1 | contig 10715 bp, 6 predicted proteins | sample WHS_1_MG_FD_203077 | JGI IMG/M metagenome (GOLD analysis project Ga0315298, IMG submission 203077) | Extremophilic microbial mat communities from Washburn Hot Springs, YNP, Wyoming, USA - WHS_1_MG | ecosystem: Environmental > Aquatic > Thermal springs > Hot (42-90C) | place: USA: Wyoming...
CCAGCCTTATTTCTTCGACCGCTGGCAGGGCGAGGGATACTATGATTTTACCGATGCGGATGATTATTGGCGGCCCTCTTTCTCCGCCTATGGCGAAGTGGTGACCGAGGGCGAAGGCCAAACCGATGCGCAAGGGCGCTTCGTCTTCAGTGTGCCGGCCAACATCGCTGAGCGTAGGCAAAGCCAGATCTATACGGTGGAAGCCTCTATCGTGGACGTGAACAACCAAGAGGTGAGCGCGCGCAGCGCGGCTGTAGTGCACAAGGGCACGTTCTACATTGGCCTCGCGCCGACGAGTTATGTGGGCACAGCAGGACGGGAGGCAAGCGTGCACCTCATCACCGTGGATACTCAAGGGGTCACCCGCACCCACCAGGCGCTTGAGGTGGTCTTTAACCTGCGCGAGTGGTACAGCGTCCAGGAGAAGCTGGGGGAAAGTGGCTACTACTGGACTAACAAAGTACGCGATACTCCTGTGGCCACCAAAACGGTGCAAACCGATGAGTTGGGTCAGGCGCTGGTGAGCTTCAAGCCCGAAAAGGGCGGTACGTACCGCATCGTGGCCAGAGGGCTGGATGAGCGCGAGAACGAAGTACGCAGCGCCACCTTCCTGTGGATCAGCGATCGCGAGTGGGTCAACTGGGGACAGCAGAACCACGATCGGATCGAGCTTGTGGCCGATAAGAAATCGTACCGCCCCGGAGAAACCGCCCAGATCCTTATCCCCTCGCCCTATCAAGGTAAAGTAAAGGCCTTGTTGACCCTTGAGCGCGGCCATATCTTGGAGCACAGGCTCTTGGATCTGGAGAGCAACAGCGAGCAACTCTACCTGCCGATCCTGCCCGAGTATGCGCCGAATGTCTATGTATCCGTAGTGATCGTCAAGGGGGTTGACGAAACGAACCCTGTGGCAACTTTCAAGGTTGGTTACGTGATGCTCTCGGTCTCTACGGAACGGAAGGAGTTGCAAATCACCATCACCCCGGATCGCATCGGCTTTTACAAGCCGCGTGACAAAGTGACCTATGCCATTGAGGTAAAGGATTATCAAGGGCGCGGCGTGGAAGCGGAGCTGTCACTTCACCTAGTAGATCTGGCGGTGGAGTCCTTGACGGGCGCCGATCCCCGCGACATCGTGCAATGGTTCTATCGCGAACGTGGGCTGGGGGTGAGCACAGCCTCTACTTTGGCTGTATCTGTGGACCGCAGGGATCAAGAGAAAGCGGCCATGGGCAAGGGTGGTGGAGGCGCTGAGGAGGGCATAGTGCGGCAACAGTTCGCCGATACGGCCTTCTGGGCGCCCGTTGTGCGCACCGATGCTTTAGGACGGGCCAGCGTGACCGTTGAGTTGCCGGACAACCTGACCACTTGGCGCATGAGGGCCCAAGCCATTACGGCTCAGACTGAGGTGGGTAAGGCCAAGGCAGATGTAATCGCCAATTTGGATTTAATGGTTCGTCCTGTGGTCCCCCGTTTTATGGTCATCGGCGACCGGCCCGTCTTGGGGGCTGTGGTGCATAATAACACCCCCCAAGAGCTTGAGGTAGTCGTAAGCCTAGAAGCTGAGGGGGTAACGGTGAGCAATGGCCGACAATCTGTCCGAGTCCCTGCAGGTGGGCGGGAGACCGTGTCCTGGCCGGCCGTTGTCGGCGCGGCAGAGCGGGCTAAGCTGCGCTTCAGAGCCTCTGGCGGGCAGTACTCGGACGCTGTTGAGCTTCGTTTGCCTATCTACCATCCCAGCACACCCGAAACGGTGGGTACCTCGGGACAAGTGGAGGAACAAGTTATAGAGCTGGTACGCCTTCCTGAAGTCATTGACCTAAGTCTGGGAGAGCTCAAGGTGATCTTGGAACCTTCCCTTGCCGCAGGCATGCAGGAAGGGCTAGAGTTCCTGCGCACTTATCCATACGACTGCATTGAGCAGACTGTAAGCCGATTTCTACCCAATGTGGTCACCTATCGGGCGCTAAAGAAGCTCGGTATTCGGAATATGGAGTTAGAGACCGAGTTGCCCCGGCAGGTTGCGGTCGCTTTACAGCGGATCTATGCCCTGCAGAATAAAGATGGTGGCTGGGGCTGGTGGCCTAATGAGGAAAGCAACCCTGTCTTGAGTGCGTATGTGATCTTTGGTTTGGTTGAGGCCCAACGTGCCCGGTTCAGCGTGGATCAGGGCGCCCTAGGGCAAGGAATTGCCTATCTCAGAGGGTGGTTGGATCAAGAGGAGTCGCAAGCGGAGTACGATGCTCGGGCGATTGTGCTTTACACGCTCGCCGAGGCAGGTCAAGGAGACCTAGGGCGTGCGGTGAACCTTTTTGAGAGGCGCGCCAGCATGTCGCTCTATGCCCGGGCCTATTTAGCCATGGCTTTGCATATCCTGGCCCCTGATGAGTCCTCGCGCCCGAGCGCTCTGGTCAACGAGCTGGCCAACGCTGCCATCCTCAGCGCTAGTGGAGCTCATTGGGAAGAGAAAAGGCCCGATGGCTGGGCGATGAACACGGACATCCGCACGACGGCCATCATCCTTCGTGCTCTGGTGCGCCTGCGCCCAGAGAGTAGTCTGTTGGCTAATGTGGTACGTTGGCTGATGGTTGCGCGCAGCAGTGGCCGCTGGGAGACGACGCAGGAGAATGTTTGGTCCATCCTGGCTCTGACGGACTATATGGTCGCAAGCGGAGAGTTGGCGGCGGACTATACCTATGGGCTTTGGTTAAACGGCGTCAAGCAGATCAGCGGTGCGGTAAGCTCTGCGAATGTAAACAAGCCCGTCCTTATGCAGTGGCCCGTTAGTGCTTTGCGACTGGAGGGAGATAACGATCTCATCCTGGAGCGCACGACCACAGGCGGGCAAAAGGGCACCGGCAAGCTGTACTATAGCGCTTTTCTGCGCTACTTTGTCCCCGCGGAGCAAGTGCGTCCATTGAGTCGGGGTATCTTCGTGGAGCGCCAGTATTACTTAGCTAACGATCCAAAGAAACCGATCAGCCAGGCTACGGTGAACGATGTACTGACGGTCAAACTGACGCTGATAGCTCCCAATGATTTGTACTACCTGATCTTGGAAGATCCTCTGCCGGCGGGTTGTGAGGCGGTTGATACCAGCCTGAAGACAACTAGCGCCGCGGCGCGGGGGCCGGAGTTGGAGCAAAAAGGGGAAGAGGAGACATCGGCCGAGGAATTGCCTTGGGCAGGTTACCGGTATTGGGTTAGCCACACCGAACTTCGCGACGAGAGGGTCGCTCTATTTGCCAGTTTCCTGCCCAAGGGCACCTACGAATACACGTACTCGCTGCGTTGCACTACGCCGGGACAATTCAAGGTGATGCCTGCTACGGCTTACGAGATGTACTTTGCCGACGTGTTCGGTCGCTCGGCAGGGACAGTCTTCACGATCGCAGCCGGTCAATGACGCCTAAGGGTTTCCTGCGATAGCTTTGCGCTCGTGGGGAACCCTTGGCAGGCTCTATACAGACAAGCGCTGGGCCAGATACGCGGCGATGAAGGCTAGGGCGTTGACCGTGCTGTGTAGCACGATACATGGCCAGAGAGAGCCACTTCCTTCAAATACGGCGGCCAGCACCAAGCCAGTGAAGAAAATCGGCGGCAAGACGCCAGGAACTAGATGTGGGAGGGCGAAGATCGCCGCCGAGGCCAACATCGCCCATCCGAGACCCCAGCGTGCTCTCAGGCCCGCGTAGAGGTAACCGCGGAAAAAGATCTCCTCGGCGAAAGGGGCCACGCCGGCGCCTAGGAGTAGGGCCAGGCTTAGCCCTGGTAACCCTTCACCGAAGAAGGGCAGGTAATTGGGTTGGCCTGGCCAGCCCAAGTGACGACGCACCGGCTCCCAGATCGTGTTCATAACCATGATGAAGGCCAAAGAGGCAGCGCTCAACGCTGCGGATCTCCCGAATGGGAAAGGCCTTAGCCCGAGGCTAGCCCAGCCACCCCTGTATTTTCCGGGCCCCCAGACCCAGGCGGGTATCACGAGGACAGCCTCAAGGGCAAAGGCGGCTAATACGCGACTCTTGGCGGAGAGCGATGTAAGCCCTAGTCGCGCGGCGCCCCATTTTATCCCCAGCCCCAAAAGGACAAGGGATAGAGCGGCCAAAACCGCATACGCGATATCACGCGGTCCCCAAGGCACGGGCTTGGACGAGGCAGAGCCTGTTTCAGGAGATGGCATGAGCCGACCTTTTTCGGTCAGGGTAAGTCTTGTACGGCCTGCCCACACTTGGCACAGAACTTGGCTTCAAGGCGCAATGCGCTCCCACAGTTTATACAGAAGCGCTTCGCCATGGCCTTCGGACTGGCGGTGCCGCAATAGGGGCAAAACGTGGCCTTGTCGGGCAGGGGCTTGCCACAGGCAATACAAAGCTTGGCACCGAGGGCGCTGCTTCCAGCAGCTGATGCCTCTAGCTTGGCCAACTCCGCTTCTTGCTGGGCGACGGCCGCTTTAAGCTGCACGATGTGCTGGCATAATGGTTGTAACTCGGGCGAGGTGAGCTTGCCAGCCTCATACAATCCGACGGCCTGCACGCCTACAGCGTTGATCATTTCTTCGATCTGTTGCTGTATGCGTCTCAATTCCGCCCTAACGTTGTGGATCGCTCTCCGTCGATCGGATTCGGCCATTTGGCGTCGCAAACTCTCAAGGGTTGCCCGAACGCCCCCTTTGCGGTCGATGGCCGACACCAGGGTTTCGGCTTTTTCCTTGAACGTTTTCACCAGATCCGTCATATCCACCTCGCCAGCTCGCTCAAACTATCCCCTTGCGCGCGTTCAGCATAGAAGGCGCATGGGATTTTTCATCTGAAAAGCGATTCTAAATGGGCAACAACCGCATCGGGGCCTTTGGATACATCGAGCTTGGCCAAGCGCTGCAAAGATTCGGCGCCCGGCTCAACCAAGCGACCCACGGTGGCATAGAAAGCGTTGCGCTCTCGCCTTCCGGGCAGGTGGGAGCGTGCCCATTCACTCTGATAGCCTAGTCCCAAGGCGCGCTGCATCACGGTGTGCCCATACAGGAAGTCTGCACCCCGGACGAAATCGCCACGCAGTGGGCGCAGTGGCTCGGCATCGAAATCATCCACCAGGCGCTGTCCGGCTTTGTTCATCTCGGTGCCTACAAGGATCGGGAGATCCAATGACCGAGCCAGATCAACCACGCGGTAAAGCTCGCGCACCTTGGCCGCCCGGACTTGGGGATCCGGGAAGTTCCAATTGCGGTCGGGCACGATGTTGATCCCTGCTACTCCTTTGTTGATCAGGAGCGTCAGTAATTCCTCAATGCGTTGCTCTCCCTGGCTGCTTCCATCTAGCCAGGCGTAGATCGGAATTGCCCCGCAAGCGATGATCGCTTTCGTTACTTCGTCAAAGGGGGGAAAGGTGGTTGGACCCGGCTGGACATAGCCCACGCTGCCGCGCTTCATGAGTTTGGAACGGACGAGTTCGTTGGGTGTAGGGGTCTCACCTAAAGAAGCCGCTACGTGCTCGGCATCCACTCCTAGCTTGTCGGCCCAGAAGGCGATAAGGGCTTCTCGGCGTGGAAAGAGCCTCCGGGCTGCGGCGTCGTAGGCCGTGAGGATATGACGTTCGGTGGCATTGCCGGCAGGGGTCAGAGGAAGCACGTCCCGATCATAATCAATGACCAGAGGGTCCAGATAAGCGTTGATCCGCTTGACCATATCGCGATTTCGCTCTGCCGCACGACGGCGCATCGCCTCTAGAACCACACTCGCTGCGGGAACGGGCTGTCGCGTCACAAAGCCCACGCCGATGTGATAAAGGATGCCTGGCTCGCCTGGGGAGTTGATCTCATAGGTGGCAAACTCCGGTAGATAAGCGCGCGTCTCCAGACCTGCTGCACCACGCACGTTGACGAGGTCACAAGCGGCTAAAGTCTCTTCAACGCCATCTAGCACGTCGAAATCCACCGTGGCGAGCGCGCGCCAGCCCATCTCTCTGGCCAACCAAGCGAGCGAGCTCGGCGAATGACCATAACCGTTATAGGAAAAGCAGGTGTGGCAATGCATGTTGACCAGGTCGCTCTGAGGCTTGCAGTGTATCCGACCTGCTTTCCAAGCCAAGGCCAACTCCCTTAAGGCGCAGCTACGCACTTGGAAATCCAGGTCTTTGAGTTGTTCTCGTAAGACGTTGAAGCTGTCCACTCTTGACCTCCGTGTCACTCTGACGCTTGGGGCGAAAAATCCTGTCAAAAACTTGGCTGTATCTAGGCCAGGATCTTTTGGGCGAACAGCATGCCATAGCTCCCGAAATCGTAGTACCAACCGTTGCCGGCAAAGGTTCTCGTGAAACGCGGGGAAACCTCGCCTGCCTTGACCCGGCGGGCGTTGGCGTTCAGCTGCGCGAGAAACTCACCTGGAAGGACTCGCGTGCCATGCGCGGGCAGTACATAATCCACCAAAGGAGCATACGTGGCCAGTCGCTCATACGTCGAGAAAGCTTCGTCAGGCGATGCTGAATCTTGTAGATGAAGCCAGATCGTCCCGTATAAGACTGTATCGCCGGTGAACAGCAATCGCCTTTTGCGCTCTAGAAGGCAAATGCTGCCCCGTGTATGGGCCGGAGCAAGGATCACCTCCAGCTGAAGGCCGCCCAAATCAATCCTATCTCCGTCTGCCCAAAGATGGGTGGGCTGTACGATCCGAAAGGGTTGATACTCGGCGGGCTTGAAGTTTGGCGGAAAAGGCCTTTTGGGTCTGAGCAAATCTAAAACGGAGCGTTCCTTCTGGTTGCTTTTGGGTCCCTTCGCCATCGTTTCTGCCCAACTCTGTACCATGCGCCACTCTTCCTGGCTCATGGAGGTCTCTGCGAACTGATGGTTTCCCTGCCAGTGATCGGGATGAGCATGGGTGTTGATCACTAAGGGCAGCGCTGTATGCAGCTTGGCTACTATGGAGGCCAAATCCCCGATGCCCAGTCCTGTGTCAATGACCCCTGTCCGTTGACTACCGCGTAGCACGTAGGATGTATCTAGGTCTCCGTCGTTAATGCGGAAAACGTCGGGCAGGATTTCTTCGACATCGTACCAGTCGTGATGCATTATGCCATGTACTCCTAGAAGAGTTTTGCTGCTTCTCAAAAGTCCTCTTGAAAGGGCACTATACTCTGACCGTCCACCCCTGGCAAATCAGGATTGGGGAAGTTGATCGCCTGATTGGGCTAGGCTACAATGGCGCTGGCTCTTACGCTAATGAACGATGCAACCTAATGGGTATCTATCTAGAGCAAGTTAGAAAGAGGTTATCCTTCCCCCTAACTATGGTGGGGACAATGCTGGGCCGTGCTCTCTTCGGGCTCGCCTTGGCTTATTCTGTTTATTATCATGCCCGAGTCGAGATCTTGCCTTTTGATGATGCCTACATCACGTATCGTTATGTGGCCAATTTCTTGGCAGGGCGCGGCCTTGTCTACAATGTCTCAGAACGAGTCTTTGGCAGCACGACGCCTCTCTATGTGCTGTGGTTGATTCTCCTCAAAGCATCTTTTCCCGCTGTGGCCTTGCCAACCCTGGCTGTGAGGGCAAACGCGCTATTTCACCTCCTCTCGGCGATTGCCCTCGTGGGCATGAGCTATCACCTCCTAGGACGGTGGTTGCCGGCGCTCTGTCTTGGCAGCCTCCTGGCGCTTAGCCCTGAGATGTTGAATGTCTCGGCAGGAGGGATGGAAACCTTTCTCTTTATTGCCCTTGCCATCGGAGCTTTCTGGGCGTTAGCTTATCAACGGTCCCGGCTTGCGGCTATCCTCGCTGGCCTTTCTCTGTTGGCCCGGCCGGAAGGGGCTTTCGTCGTAGGTATCTGGGGCCTCTCTTGGCTGCTTCGCAAGGGGAGGAGAGATTGGCTTGCCCCGTTGTTAGTTGCGTGGCCGCTGGCAGGTTGGGTAATTTTTGCTACGCCATATTATGGCACCCCTGTGCCGCATTCGCTCATCGCCAAAAGCGCGCCCCTCTACGTCTTGCCACGAGGGGAGGCTGCTGCTTATATCATGGCCCAATTGAGTCGTTGGGGCTGGCTCCAGCGTCCCATGGCTTTTGCTCCTCGACCTGGAGCGTTGGTTACGTTCGTTATCCTGGCTTTGAGCTTGCATGGGCTTTCAGTCTCTCCTGGTGCGCGACAACGTGCTGGCTGGGCGCCTCCAATAATGCTGGTCTCGGTGATCGCGCTGTATGCGCTGGCCAATACGCTCGTCTTCCAATGGTACCTACCTATGATTTGGGTTTTCTGGGCTCTGGTGATCGTCACCGGATTGCCTCATTTCGGGGTGTGGATCGCCGACAGGGCAAGATGGGTTTCAACACTGAGGCGGAGGATGCTAGTCGGTATTCTAACGTTTCTTGGCCTGGTCGTTGTCGCTCATGTCCAGCTTGGGGATTTCGTGGTTCTGTGGCGTGCTGGGCGCATCCTCAATCCCTCGGTTGCTACTCCAGACCGTATGCGGGTCGAGGCGTACCGCCAAGCAGCCATGTGGCTAAACGACATGGCCTCGGCGACAGCCACCGCGGCCGCACCAGAGATCGGCGCATTTGGTTTTTATTTTCGGGGGCATATTTACGACGCCTGTGGGCTTGTCTCACCGCAAGCCCTGCCTTTTCTGCCGGTGCCGGCAGACGAGCGCCTGCACGGAGCTGTTGGAGCGATCGGGACGGCCTTTGTCCGAGCCACCCGTCCGGACTATGTGGTGACTCTACCCTACTTCTCATCCAAGAGCATTGACCGAGATGCTTGGTTTCAGGCCAACTACAGCTTGATCAAACGTATCCCCCTACCCATGGAGATAGCAGGGTCCGCTGAGGTATTGATCTATTCCCGTAAGCCAGATAAAAGCGTCTTAACATCGTAGTAGAGAGGAGTCTGCTTTGTGGAGCGATCCGTAAGCCAGACGAAGAGAGATAATCGGCTGGGCAAATGGCCGAATGTGGGAGCGATCGCGCTGTTGGTGATCGTCTTTATCTTGCTCTACTCTCGGACGCTGGCGGATCCGGATCTTTGGGGACATCTTAGGTTCGGACGGGATATCTGGGAATCGGGCCAGATCGGCTATCAAGATCCCTATTCTTATCTTACCGGAGGCCAGACGTGGATTAACCACGAGTGGCTTGCGGAGGTCGTTTTCTGGGGGATCTTTGCCATAGCCGGGGCCAGGGGGCTCGTCTTATTGAAGCTCTTCGTAGGGTTTCTGACCTTTGTGTTGCTGTATGCCCACCTGCGTCGCTCTCAGGTTAGAGCCTTGAGGGTGGCGATTTTGCTTCTTGCGGCAGCGGCGATCCCCCTTTGGCGGTTTCTGATAACGGTTCGTCCCCAGCTCTTCACTCTGCTTTTCTTCACGTTAACCATCCTGGTCATCCACCATGCGGAACGTGGTCGTGCTCGCAGCCTATGGCTTTTGGCCCCTTTGTTTGTGGTTTGGGCCAATTGTCACGGAGGCTTTCTTTCCGGCGTAGGGGTGCTTGTGATCTGGGGGTGTGCTCATATTATCCAGGGATTCATCCAAAGAGCTCAGAACCCGATCCGGTTACGAACGCTCTTGACGTTATTGGGGCCAATCGTCTTGGCCGTAGCTGGCACCCTTTTTAATCCTTATGGGCTGAGGCTATGGGCTTTTCTCTTGCGTACTGCGACCGTTCCCAGACCGGAAATTCGCGAATGGCAGCCGCTTGAGCTGATTTCGGTTGCGGGCATAAGTTACTTGGTCCCTTTAGGTTTGAGCATCGCCGGGCTTTTATATAGCCGACTAGAGCGTCAACCAAGCCTAATGGTGGTATACGCCTGCACAGCTTTTCTCCCCTTTGTTGCTATTCGTCACCTCCCTCTCTTTGCAGTTTCGGCCACGATCCTGGGTGGAGAACACGTGAACGATGTTTGGACCAGGCGGTTTCCCCGCGAAAGATTTTCTCTGAAGGGACGCCCTCCTTGGGTCCTTGTGCCCTGGCTTTTCCTTCTGTCGGTTTTCGTGATGGCTGTCTTGGTGCCGCTCGCACGCTATCAATTCGCCGGTTGGCGTGGCGCGTTCTCTTGTATTCAGTTCCCAGAGGCGTATTATCCGGTGCGCGCGGTGGCTTTGCTCAAGACGGCGGTGCCCGAGGGGAATCTAGCTATTGATTTCGACTGGGGCGAGTACGCCATTTGGCACCTAGGCCCCGATATCAAGGTCTCGATAGATGGGCGACGAGAGACGATCTACTCTGAGGAGGTCTACCAGCAAAACTTGCACTTTATGCGGGGCGAGAGGGATTGGAGCACGCTGTTGGAGGCTTATCCAACAGATCTGGCTTTAGTAAGGGCCGGAAGTCCAACCCACAATCTATTGCGTCTCCAGCCGGGCTGGATCGTCGTCTATGAGGATCCCGTGAGCGCTTTGTTCGTGCGGGAGGATTCGCCGCTGCGAGAGCGGCTTGAGGCCGCTGACCCACCCGATATCCCTTACGACGGGCGAGGCTTGTGTTTCCCCCAGGTTTTATGAGCAGCCTTAGGAGGTCATAAGCAAGTTCACGGTTGGCTAAGAGGGGATGAAGAGTCTTCTGCAATACGCCCATCAAGTAGGTGGATCTGTCGCGAAGCGATCTCGGCTAGCCGAGGTTCATGGGTAACTAGGATGACCGTCTTCCCGGTACGGTGTTGCTTGACCATTAAATCTATTACCTGTTCACCCGTTGAGGAATCCAGATTGCCAGTAGGTTCATCAGCGATAAGGATGGGAGG
>Ga0315298_1011033_pt1 | contig 10715 bp, 13 predicted proteins | sample WHS_1_MG_FD_203077 | JGI IMG/M metagenome (GOLD analysis project Ga0315298, IMG submission 203077) | Extremophilic microbial mat communities from Washburn Hot Springs, YNP, Wyoming, USA - WHS_1_MG | ecosystem: Environmental > Aquatic > Thermal springs > Hot (42-90C) | place: USA: Wyoming...
GGTGGAGGATGCGGCGCTGTTCAAATCGAGCGATGGCGGGCATTCGTGGCATGAATTGTCGGGGCTGCGCCAGCACGCGACCGGCGCGACCTGGCAGCCGGGGGCGGGCGGGTTGTGTTTGCATTCGATCTTGCTCGACCCAAGCAATCCCGAACGGATGTTCACCGCAATTTCGGCCGCCGGGGCGTTTCGCAGCGATGATGCCGGCGCATCGTGGCAGCCGATCAACCAGGGTTTGCGCTCGGGGCATATTCCCGACCCGACCGCGCTGATCGGGCATTGCGTGCACCATATCGCGCTGCATCCGAGCAACCCGAACCGGTTGTTCATGCAGAAACATTGGGACGTGATGCGGTCCGACGACGCGGGGGAACACTGGCACGAGATCAGCGGCGATCTGCCGAGCGATTTCGGCTTCGTGATCGACGTGCACGCGCATGAACCCGAGACGCTGTACGTCGTGCCGATCAAGAGCGATCAGGAGCATTTTCCGCTCGATGGGCGGTTGGCGGTGTATCGGAGTCGAACCGGCGGGGGTGATTGGGAACCGCTGGGCAAGGGACTGCCGCAGCAGGATTGCTATGTGAACGTGCTGCGCGATGCGATGGCGGTGGATACGCTCGATACCTGCGGGATTTATTTCGGCACCACCGGCGGGCAGGTCTATGTTTCGCCCGATGCCGGAGAGACCTGGCAGGCGATCGTGCAGAACCTGCCCGCGGTGCTTTCGGTCGAGGTGCAGACGCTGCCGTGAGCGACGTGAAGGTGGAACTGCCGAGCGGGCTCGCGGTGCTCGCGCGCCTGCCGCGGGACGTGGTTGTGGCGCTTGCAGGACCGGCGACGCTGGGCGCGGTGCTCGATGCGCTCGAAGCCGATCACCCGATCCTGCGCGGGACGCTGCGCGACGCGGTGAGCCTGCGGCGCCGGCCGTTCATTCGGTTTTTCGCGTGTCAGCGGGATTTTTCGCACTGTGCGATGGAGACGCTGCTGCCGGAGGCGGTGACGCGGGGGGAGGAGGCCTTTCTGGTGGTGGGTGCGATTGCTGGAGGCTAAGGCAGCGGATGGCTGGGCGTTTCATCCCGCATCTGCGTCCCCGATCCAATCCTCGGCGCGGAGGCCTTGAACGCGGGTGAATTCGCCGAGATTGCCGGTGATGACGACGAGGCCGCGACTGCGCGCGTGCCCGGCGATCAGGGCGTCGTAACCACCGATCGGGAGGCCGCGATGAGCGAGATCAGCGCTGATTTCGCCGGCATGGTCGGCGGCGGCATCATCGAACGGCAGGACGGCGAGGCGAGCGGCGAAGCGTTCGACTTCCTGGCAGTTTTCGCGCGGGCGGGCGGATTTTGCCGCGCCGAACAGAAGTTCCGAAAGGATGATCGTGGAGATGCAGAGCGTGTCGGCTTCGGCATTGAAGCGCTCGCGCAGGCCCTGGGGGCGATCGCGCAGGAGGCGGATGCAGAGATTGGTGTCCAGCATCGAGCGCAGCATGATCAGAGGGCGTCGCGGACCTGGGGCGCCGGTTGCTCGCGGGGGCCGAGATCGATGCCCGGTGCGTCGAAGAAATCATCCCAGATGGCATTGGCAGGGACGATGATACGGCGCGGCCCGTCCCGCAGGATGGCGACTTCGCTGACGCCCGGCGGAAAGGCGACGCTTTTCGGAAGCCTGACGGCCTGAGATCGGTTGGTCTGAAACAACGTAGTGGACATACGTCCGTCTACCCCAGACAAGCGGGATATGTCAACCGTATATCCAAAAGTATGAAAACAAATTAAAAAAGTTCTTTGCTTCTTTCTTCCAAGAAAGAAGGCCTTCCTTAACCTTCCTGCCTTAAACCCATTTCACCTCAGGCGGCATGCTCATCAGAATCGCCTCGGTATTCCCGCCGGTTTTAAGGCCGAAGGTCGTACCGCGATCGTAGAGGAGGTTGAATTCGACGTAGCGGCCGCGGCGGATCAACTGGGCTTCGCGTTCTTCGGCAGTCCAGGATTCGTTCATCCGGCGGCGGATGATGGTGGGGTAGGAGTCGAGGAAAGCGAGGCCGACATCGCGGGTAAAGGCGAAATCGGCTTCAGGGTCGGCTTCGAGGTAGTCGTAGAAAATGCCGCCGGCGCCACGGGTTTCATTGCGGTGGGGAAGGAAGAAGTATTCGTCGCACCATTTCTTGAATTTCTTGTAGTAGTCCGGGTTATGAGCGTCGCAGGCGCGCTGGAAGGCGGCGTGGAAGGTGGCCGCGTCTTCGAGTGCGGCTTCGGTGCCCGGTTGCAGGGGGGTGAGATCGCCGCCGCCGCCGAACCAGCCTTTGGAGGTGACGATCATGCGGGTGTTCATATGCGCGGCCGGCACGCGCGGCGAGTGCAGGTGAGCGACGAGGCTGATACCGGCGGCCCAGAAGCGCGGGTCTTCGGCAGCACCGGGGATGTTCTTCGCGAATTCGGGGCTGAAGCTGCCGCCGACCACCGAGATGTTGACGCCGACTTTTTCGAACACCCGGCCGCGCATCAGCCCGATTTCGCCGCCGCCTTCGAGGTGGTTTTTGCCGTCTGGTTCGCGCGTCCAGGGGGTGCGGACGAACCGGCCGGCGGGCAGATCGGCTTTCGGGCCGGCATAATCATCCTCGATCGCCTCGAAAGCGGCACAGATACGGTCGCGCAATTCGGCGAACCAGGCCCGGGCGGCGGGTTTGAGGGCTTCGTGCGGGGTGGTGCTGGTGTCCGTGCTCATAAGGGCAAGTATAACCGATTCGCGGCGTATTGAAATTTCGGCCGATTACGGTCATGCGGGCTGGGATGGAGAGGCAGCTTATCGCGCGATGGGTTCTGGTCGGGATGGCGCTGCTGGGGCTGGGCGCGCTGGCGGTGGCGTTCGGCGCGGCGCTGGGGCCGGGGCGGCCGGTGATTTCGATGACGATGGCGCGATGAAGCGGGCATCGGCGCGGGTCGGGTGGCTGGAGGCGCGCTTGCCGGTTGCCGCCTGGTATCGGGCTGGCTGGCGCGACGCGCCGGTGCCCCGAAATCTGACGCTGGTGTTCTCCGCCGGGATGATGCTGGCGGTGGCGCTCGCGGTGATCACGCTGAGCGGAATCTGGCTCGGCCTCGCCTATGTGCCGGCGCCCGGCGCGGCCGCGCTGTCGATCGCGCGATACACGCATGAAGTGCCGTTCGGCTGGCTGGTGTTCGATCTGCACCGCGATGGTGTCACCATGCTGTTCGGCGTGGTCTATCTCGGCCTGGTGAGGGGCATGTTCTACGGCAGCTATCGCGGCGGCCGGGAGCTGGCGTGGGTGCTGGAAATCGCAAGGTTCGCGGTCTTCCTCGGTCTCGGGTTCTTCGGCTTCGCGATGAGCGGCGGCCCGGGCGCGCAGATCGCCATGGTCGAAATGGCGCGGCACATCGCGGCCGTGCCGCTGGCCGGGCCGGTGGTCGCACGGGACTTCCTCGGCGGCCCGGGGATCGGCGCGACCAGCATCGCGCATATGGCGATGACCCATATCGCGATCGGGTTTCTGGTGCTGCTGATCGCTATGCTGGGTTACCTCACCTCGCGCCTCGCCCCGCCGGCGCATCCCGACGGCGTGGGCGTGGCCGATGCGCGGGATCTGGTCGCGCAATCGGAGTATGCCGGGCAGATTTTTGCCGCCTTCGTGATCTTCGCGCTGATCTTGGCGGTGATCGTCACACTCGCCCCCGGCCTCGGATATCCGGCGGCATCAGCGACGCCACCGTGGTATCTGATGATATTCGACGGGTTGGGCCGCGCCGGTCGCACCCCGGGCGGCGGCGTGGCTCTGGGCGTTGCGGCACTCGCGCTGCTCCTGGCACTGCCGTGGCTCGATCGCGGCCGTGTGGCGAGTAGGCGGTATCGGCCGGTTTATGCGACGTTCGTGGCGCTGTTCGCGCTGAATGCCGCGCTCCTCGGGGTTGCGGCCGCATCCGGGTGGACGATCGTAATGGTCGCCGCCACGATCTGGCTTTTCCTGCATTTTCTGGTGGTGACACCGCTGGTGACGCTGCTCGAAACACCCCGGCCGGTGCCGGAGCGGTTGCGGTGAAAACCGTGCCGGCTCTGGCAATGATGCTCGCGATGATGCCGGCAGGCCACGCCGCCGGCGCGCATTTCGGGTTCGAAGGCTGGTTCGGCACCTACAACCGTGCCGAGGTGCGCGCAGGCGCTCTCATGTTCGATGACGATTGCGCAAGCTGCCACGCAATCGGCCTGCAAACCTCTGCCGGCGCGGCAATGAGCCTGTTCGAGGCGCAGCATCAAAACGGTCCCGCGTTGATGTACCGGCTCCTGCGCGGGCACATCGCCCTGCCGATCGCCCACCCGGTGCTCGCCCCGGTCCCGGCGTACGACATCGCAACCTATCTCGCCTGGACCGCCGATCCCACGCGCGACCAGCGCAAGCGGTTCGGGGCCATGGCCATTCTGTTTCTGATCGCCTTCGGTGCGGTCGGCTATTTCGCGTTTGGAACAAGGACAGATCGATGACAGACACCGACTATCATGCCCCGAAAACCCCGGTGATCGGGGTGATCGGCGGCTCCGGCCTCTACGATATCGCGGGATTGACCGATCAGCGCTGGGAACGCATCGCCAGCCCCTGGGGCGACGCATCGGACGAAGTGCTGTTCGGCACACTCGCCGGTGTCTCCCTCGTCTTCCTGCCCCGGCACGGGCGCGGCCACAAGCGCGCCCCGAGCGACTTGAACTATCGGGCGAATATCGACGTGCTCAAACGCGTGGGCGTGACCGACATCCTCTCGCTCTCCGCGGTCGGCAGCCTCAAGGCCGAATTGCCGCCGGGCCATTTCGTGATCGTGGACCAGTTCATCGACCGCACCTTCGCCCGCGCCAAAAGCTTTTTCGGGGCCGGATGCGTCGCCCATGTCTCCGTGGCGGACCCGGTATGCCCGCGCCTGGGCGATGCGCTGGAACGCGCGGCCCGCGACATCGGGCTCGATGTCACCCGCGGCGGCACCTACCTCGCGATGGAAGGGCCGCAATTCTCGACGCGGGCGGAAAGCAACCTCTACCGCAGTTGGGGCTGCTCGGTGATCGGCATGACCAACATGCCCGAAGCCAAACTCGCCCGCGAGGCCGAAATCTGTTACGCCACCGTCGCCATGGTCACCGATTACGATTGCTGGCACGAAGATCACGACGCCGTCACCGTGGATCAGGTGGTGAAAATCCTGTTCGGCAACGCCGACCGCGCCCGCAACCTGGTGCGCCACGTCGCTCCTCAACTCAACACCCCCCGCACCGCCTGCCCCGCCGGCTGCGATCACGCCCTCGACCACGTAATCATCACCACCCCCGCCGCCCGCGATCCCGACCTCGTCGCCAAACTCGACGCCGTCGCCGGTCGGGTGTTGCGGGGGTAGGGCGAGAGGGGTTAAGCGGCGGTCCCCCCGGGCGTAGGCCACCGCTTCGCTTACGCGCGCGGCCTGATATGATTACGGCGACATATCCCGTCCCGAACTGTCGCCAAAAACCGCCCGTGCGACGATCAGTTGCTCACAAATCCCCATCGCATCCTCGCCGCCCGACGCTTCGAGCGTCGTCACCACACGATCGAAATCGGCGTCGGCTTGCGCGATCGCAAGATACCTCTCGGCGAGCAATTTCATATCCGGCTCCGCGGCGAACAAGTCGATCGCATGGCGGAACCGCACCGCAGCCGCCTCGCGGTCTCCGGCCGCAAGGTCGAATGCACCGATCAACCAGGCTGTCTTGCTCCGCTGCATCGGCCCCTGACCGAGCCGATCGACGAACCGGGCCGATCGCACGGCACAAATCTCGTCCGGTGCGCGCTTCCGGCGGCGATGCCCGCACGCTCTACCGTTCGATCCCGACGATCTTCGCGCTGCCGCCGGAGACCCGCCTGTTCGTCTGCCACGGCTACCGGCCTGCCGGGCGCGACGTCAAGTTCTGGGAATCCACCGTGGCGGCGGAAAAATCCGGCAATGTCCACGTCCATGACGGGATCAGCGAAGAGGCGTTCGTTGCGATGCGTTCCGCCTGCGATGCGATACTGGGGCTGCCGTGCCGGATACCGCCCTCAATCCAAGTCAACCTGCTGTCGATTGGCTCGTCGTCGCCACGCTCTTCAGATGTGCGAACGCGCCCATTGCCCGATCTGCGCGGCGGACATCGCGCCGCTGGTTCTGGCGAGCTCCCGACCCTCCCTGAACAGTATCATTGTCGGAATGCTGCGAATCCCGAAGCGCCCGGCGATCACCTGCTCCGCTTCGGTGTCGAGCTTGCCCAGACGAACATGCGGCTCGAGCGAACGCGCCGCCGCTTCGAACTGGGGGGCCATCATCTTGCAGGGGCCGCACCATTCGGCCCAGAAATCGACGAGCAAAGGCAGTTCGGCATTGGCATGGCGGTCGAAATTCGAGGTCGTCAGCGTGACCGGACCGCCCTGAAACAGCGGCGCATGGCACTGGCCGCAGTTCGGATTATCGTTCAGGCGCGTGTCGGGCACCCGGTTGATCGTGTTGCAGTGCGGGCAGACGAGTGTCGGCATTTCCAGCTCCCTTGATGCCGCGGCGATACACGCGCCCGGCGGCAGTGTCCGGCATGACGCCGGGATTGGCGCAGATCACAAAATATCCGGGCGGCGATGGCGCGGCAATGTGCCCCTGAACATCAGGAGCATAAGCCCACGCGCGCTGAGCCGGGGACAACGCCAACGTCGAAACGCGGGTGATCAGGCAATCATCCGTCCCTCGAGCGGGTAGGCCGGATCGGTATAGCCGGGTGTCGAGGGATGTCCGGGCGGCACCAGCCGATCGACCAGCGCCTCATCCTCGGCGGTGAACCGGTAGGTCAGGCCGCCCTGATAATCCTCCCATTGCGCCTCGGTGCGCGGCCCGGCGATCGGCGCGGTGACGAGGCGGTTGTGCAGCACCCACGCAATCGCGAACTGGCCGGGCGTGATGCCGCGCGCGGCGGCGTGCGTGACGATGGTCTGCGCGATTTCCAGACTTTCCTTGCGAAATTCGGTTTCCATGATTCGCTTGTCGCCCCGCCCGGCGCGGCTTTCCGCCGTGGGCTTTGCATCCGGCGCGTATTTGCCGGTCAGCACCCCGCGCGCCAGCGGGCTGTAGGGTGCCACGCCGATCCCGAAATGATGACAGGCCGGCAGGATCTCGACTTCCGGCATCCGGTTCAGCGCATTGTAATAGGGCTGGCACACCACGGGCCGCGCGATCCCGATCCCGTCGCACAACCGGCAGATCTCCGCGATCCGCCAGGCGCGTACGTTGGAGACTCCGAAATGCCGGATCGTTCCCGCCCGGATCAGATCGGCGATGGCCCCCACCGTCTCTTCGAGCGGCGTGCCCGGGTCTTCGCGATGGATGTAGAGAATATCGATCACATCGATGTTCAGCCGGCGCAGACTCGCATGCGCCGCCCGAAAGACATGCACCCGCGACAGGCCCCGATCGTTCGGCCCCGGACCCGTCGTGTTACCGAGTTTGGTCGCGACCACCCAGCGAACCCGATCGGACGCTATCGCCCGGCCCGTGATCTCCTCGGACCGGCCCTCGTTGTAGACATCGGCCGTATCGATGAAATTGATCCCCTGGTCCGCCGCCCGATCGACGATCCGCCGCGCGGTCGCCTCGTCGGTCGCGCCGCCGAACATCATGGTGCCGAGGCAGAGTGGCGAGACTTTCAGCCCCGATGTGCCGAGATTTCGATAGTGCATGGTTGCGTCCTTTCCGTGTCGCGTCGGTATGTCTTGCCTCACCGATCGGATCGCAAGGGGGGTGGATCGACCCGTCATCGGCATCATATCCGCCAGACCATTGAGACAAAGGATCATTCACCGATGGATTACGTCAAACTCGGCCGCACCGGCCTCGATGTCTCCCGGATCTGCCTCGGCTGCATGAGCTACGGCGTGGCCGATCGCGGCCCCCATGCCTGGACGCTCGACGAAGCCACGAGCCGCCCCTTCATCAAGGCAGCCCTCGAAGCCGGGATCAATTTCTTCGACACTGCCAACGTCTATTCCGACGGCACCAGCGAGGAAATCGTCGGCCGCGCGCTCAAGGATTTCGCAAGCCGCCACGAGGTGGTGATTGCCACCAAGGTGAACGGCCGGATGCACAAAGGCCCCAACGGCGCCGGCCTGTCCCGCCGCGCGATCATGGCCGAAATCGACAACAGCCTCCGCCGCCTGGGCACCGATCACGTCGACCTCTACCAGATCCACCGCTGGGATTACCGCACCCCGATCGAGGAAACGCTGGAGGCCCTGCACGATGTCGTGAAAGCCGGCAAAGCCCGCTATATCGGCGCCTCCTCGATGTATGCATGGCAATTCGCCCAGGCGCTGGCCATCGCCGAACGCCATAACTGGACGCGTTTCGTCAGCATGCAGAATTACGTCAACCTGCTCTACCGCGAAGAAGAGCGCGAAATGCTGCCGCTGTGCCGGGCGAAAGGCATCGGCGTGATCCCGTGGAGCCCGCTGGCCCGCGGTCGCCTCACCCGCGAGTGGGACGCCACCAGCGCGCGCTCGGAGACCGATGAATTCGGCAAAACCCTCTACGCCAGCACCGAACTCGCCGACCGCAAAGTGGTCGAATCGGTGGCGGCGGTCGCGGCGGAGCGTGGCCTGTCCCGCGCGCAGATCGCGCTGGCCTGGGTCCTCGCCAAACCGGGCATCACCTCGCCGATCATCGGTGCGACGAAAATCGAACATCTGAGCGATGCGATCGCGGCAGTGAAGGTGAAACTCACCGCGGACGAGATCGCCCGGCTCGAAGCGCCCTACGTGCCGCATCAGGTCGTCGGCTTTTCCTGAACGGTTGACGCTCCATCATGAATTCGATATTTCCACAGATATGGAAATATCGAATTCACCAACCGATCCGGGCTGGATCGTCGCCGCTCTGGCAGCGCTCGCGCATGAGCACCGGCTCGCCGCCTATCGTCTGCTGGTCGAAGCCGGACCGCAAGGCATGGCGGCGGGCGATATTGCGACGCGGATCGGCCTCGCCCCGTCCTCGCTGACGTTCCATGTCCAGTCACTGTTGCGCGCCGGCCTCGTCACCCAGCGCCGCGCCAGTCGTCAGGTCATCTACGCCGCCGATTTCACCGTGATGAACACCCTCATCGGCTTCCTGGTCCGCAACTGCTGCGGTCAGGACACCGTCTGCGCCGCCGCCTGCAACCCGGCGCTACCCGCCGCATTAAATTCCGTGAATGCACAGTCTGCATGACCATCACCATCTACCACAACCCCGCCTGCGGCACCTCGCGCAACGTGCTCGGCTTCATCCGCGAAGCCGGCATCGAGCCCACCGTCATCGAATATCTGAAAACCCCGCCGACCCGCGCCGAACTGACCGATCTGATCGCCCGCATGGGTATCCCGGTCCGTGCCCTGCTGCGCGAGAAGGATACACCCTACGCCGAACTCGGCCTCGCTGACCCAGTTCTGTCGGACGATACATTGCTCGACGCCATGATGGCCCACCCCATCCTGATCAATCGCCCCATCGTGGTCACCCCCACCACGGTAAAACTCTGCCGACCGTCCGATACAGTAAAGCCCCTCCTATCCTAAACAAATGAAAGTTCTTTGCTTCTTTCTTACAAGAAAGAAGCCTTCCCTACTCAAGGGTCCCCATGCTCGCCCTAGCGATCTTCATCGCCACCCTGATCCTGGTCATCTCGCAGCCCCGCGGCCTCGGCATCGGCTGGAGTGCCACGGCCGGCGCCATCGTCGATCTGGCGCTCGGCGTGATCCACTGGCGCAACATCCCCACCGTCTGGCACATCGTCTGGAACGCGACCTTCACCTTCGTCGCCCTGATCATCATCTCGCTCCTGCTCGATGAAGCCGGTCTGTTCCGCTGGGCCGCCCTGCACGTCGCGCGCTGGGGTCGCGGGCGCGGGCGCGTTCTGCTCCCGCTGATCGTCCTGCTGGGTGCTGCCATCGCCGCGGTCTTCGCCAACGACGGCGCCGCCCTCCTGCTCACCCCGATCGTAATGGCCATATCGGTAAGCCTCGAATTCCCGCCCGCCGTCGCCCTCGCGTTCATCATCGCGACCGGCTTCGTCGCCGACACCACCAGCCTGCCGCTGGTGATCTCCAACCTGGTCAACATCGTCAGCGCCAATGTGTTTCACATCGGGTTCAACCGCTACGCTTCGGTGATGATCCCGGTCGACCTCGTCTCCCTGCTCGCCACTCTCACCGTGCTCGGGCTGATGTATCGCCGCGTCGTCGACCGGCGCTACGACATCGCCGCGCTCGACTCCCCCGCCGGCGCCATTCGCGATCGCCTGGTGTTCCGCGCCGCCTGGCCGATCCTGACCTTGCTGCTGCTTGCCTATTTCATCACCGCCCCGCTCGGCGTGCCGATCTCCGCCGTCACCATCATCGGCGCCGGCATCCTGCTCGCCATCGCCGCCCGCTGGGGCGGCCACGATGCGTCGATCATCGACATCACGCGCGTGCTGCGCGGCGCACCCTGGCAAGTCGTCATCTTCAGCCTCGGCATGTATCTGGTGGTCTACGGGCTACGCAACGCCGGCCTCACAAACAACATCGCCGCGGCACTCGCGGTCTTCGCCACCCACGGCATCTGGGCCGCCTCGCTCGGCACCGGCATCCTTGCCGCCCTGATGTCCTCGATCATGAACAACATGCCGAGCGTGCTGGTCGGTGCGCTGGCGATCAA
>Ga0315298_1011034_pt1 | contig 10713 bp, 6 predicted proteins | sample WHS_1_MG_FD_203077 | JGI IMG/M metagenome (GOLD analysis project Ga0315298, IMG submission 203077) | Extremophilic microbial mat communities from Washburn Hot Springs, YNP, Wyoming, USA - WHS_1_MG | ecosystem: Environmental > Aquatic > Thermal springs > Hot (42-90C) | place: USA: Wyoming...
GGATGCCCGACAAGCCCCAGGTGGGCCTGGCCATGGGCCTGGCCGTGTACGGGCCGAACATGGCCATGGTCATCGAGGTCGAGGTGGCCACGGTCCGGGTGGCCCGGGGAGAAGGGCAGATAACCGTGACCGGAGTCATCGAAGAGGAAGAGATGGGTGGGACCGCCCACCGCGTGCGGCGCAAATCGATGGCCAAGGGTTCGGTGGAGAACGTCCTCACTGTTCTACGGCGCTACCTGGGCGTCGACCCACGCGATTTCGACATCCACGTCAACTTCCCGGGCGGGGTGCCCGTAGACGGCCCGTCGGCCGGCGTAGCCGTCGCCACCGCCATCTACTCGGCCCTCACCGGCGTACCGGTGCACCCGAAAGTGGCCATGACCGGCGAACTCTCCATTCGGGGCCAGATAAAGCCGGTCGGGGGCATAGTGGCCAAAATCCAGGCCGCCCGGTGGGCGGGAGCCCAGCGCATCATCATCCCGAAAGAAAACTGGCAGGAGATGATGCGCGAGGAAAAGGACGTGGAGATAATCCCCGCCTCGAACCTGGCGGAGGTGCTGCGGGAGGCCCTCCTCATCGAGGAAGTTTCCGAGGCGGAAGCCCGGGAGGCCCGGCCCGGCGCCGAGGAGGAGCAGGTCCGCGATAGCGCGGCGGACGGCGTCGAGCCGCGGGCCGGCGGCGAGCCGGAGGTGGTCGTCCGGGACGGCGCGGTGCCGGTCCCCGCGGCGGCCGCCGGTCTCGCGGCACCCGCGGCCGCCGACACGCCTCCGGCGCGGTGCGCGTCACCCCCGCGGGCTCCGGCCCTCACCGGCGGGCCCCTCCCGCCCCTTTCGAGCGGGCCGCCTCCGTCGGGCCGCCCGGGCTCCGAACAGAGTCCGAAGACGCTTGGCGAGCGAGAAAGCCCCGGTCATCCTTAGCCTCTCGCCGCGGCCGGCCAGCGCCGCCGGGTCATAGACCTCGCGCGACACCAGCCGCTCGAGCGGGAGGCGCGGCGGGGGCGGCGGGTTCTCGTCGGGGTAGCCCAGGGTGATGAGTCCGACCACCTCGCGGTCGGGCGGTACGCCGAGGAGCCCGCGGACCTGCCGCTGGGTGAACCCGCCCACCCAGCAGCTGCCCAGACCCAACGAGTGCGCCGCCAGCAGGATGTTCATCCCGGCCAGGGCGCAGTCGACCGTGACGAAACGGTTATACCGCTTGTCGCCGATGACGGCGATGACCACCGGGGCCCGGGCCAGGTGGTCCCACCGCACCAGCCCGAGGAGGCGGGCTCGTCGCGATAGCTCCTTCCGGCGCTCGGGGTCGGTCAAGACGAGAAAGTGCCACGGCTGGGAGTTCACCGCGCTCGGCGCCCACCGGGCCGCCTCCAGGACCCGGTCGAGGAGTTCCGCCGGGACCGGGTCGGGCCGGTAGCGCCTGATGCTCCGCCGGGTGCGGGCCAACGTTAGAAAGTCGAAAGTCTCCGCCATTTTCCTTCTCCGCCTCGTGCTGCCTGGGTCGAACCGGCCCGGGAAACGGCCCACGAATTACCGCCCCATCTGCCGTTTCGACGGGCCGGTCCACCAAGGAATTGGCCTTCCGCAGGGAGAATAGCATGCACCGGACTCCGGGCCCAGCCCTTCTGGCTGGGACTTTCCAGCTAACCGGTTGAATTCCGCGGCGGTAGCTCATTTCTTCTGCCCCGTCCGGACCTTCGTTCACTTGAGGGAGGTAGCCATCATCAAACGCAGGAGTCCGGTAACAAGGGAACTCCCGCTGCTCCCTCTGCGGGGCATGCTGGTCTTTCCTTATATGACGGTCCATCTCGAAGTCGGTCGGGAGAAATCCCTGAACGCTGTCAACGAGGCCATGGTCAGGGACCGTCTCATCGTGCTCGCCAGCCAGCGGGACACCTCGGTGGAGAAACCCGAGCCGGCGGACGTCTACACCGTCGGGACTGTGGCCGAGGTCAAGCAGCTCGTCAAGCTCCCGACCGGGACCTACCGGGTCCTCGTAGCGGGCCTTAACCGCTGCCGCATCGAGCAGTTTCTCCGGGCCGACCCCTTCTTCCGGGTCAAGGTCGAGGAGTTCGAGGACGACGAGCAGCGGACGCCGGAGATTGAGGCCCTCATGCGCGCCGTGGCCCAGCAGTTCGACCGGTACGTCAAGGCGAGCCGCCGCCTGCCGGCCGAGGCCGTCATGGCCGTGGGCGACATCCCCGACCCGGGTCGGTTCTCGGACACGGTGGCGGCGCAGCTGCACCTGGTTCTCAAGATGGAGGACAAGCAGGCCATCCTGGAACGGACGGACGTTCGGGAGCGGCTTTTGCTTATCGGCGAGATTCTGAACCGCGAAATTGAAATCATCGAACTCGAGCGCAAGATAAGCCTGCGGGTCAGAAAGCAGATGGAGAAGAGCCAGAAAGAGTACTACCTCCGCGAGCAGCTCAAGGCCATTCACCAGGAGCTGGGCGAGAAGGAGGACCGCGCCTCCGAGGTCGAGGAGTACCGGGAGAAGCTGAACAGTCTTCAGCTTCCCGACATTGTCCGCGAGCGGGCCGAGAAAGAAATTGAACGCCTCGAGAAGATGCCGCCGATGGCCGCCGAGGCGGTCGTCGTCCGCACCTACCTCGATTGGATTTTCGCCCTGCCCTGGCTGGTTGAGACCACGGACCGCCTGGACGTCACGGTCGCGGCGAAAGTTCTGGACGAGGACCACTACGGCCTGGAGAAAGTCAAGGAACGCATCCTCGAGTATTTGGCCATCCGTCAGCTGGCCCAGAATATGCGCGGCCCCATCCTCTGCCTGGTCGGTCCGCCGGGGACCGGCAAGACGTCCCTGGCCAAGTCCATCGCCCGCGCGCTCGACCGCAAGTTCGTCCGCATCTCGCTCGGCGGCGTGCGCGACGAGGCCGAGATCCGCGGCCACCGGCGCACCTACGTGGGCGCCCTGCCGGGGCGTATCATCCAGGGAATGAAGACGGCAGGTTCGCGCAACTGCGTTTTCCTCATGGACGAGGTCGACAAGCTGACCTCCGATTTCCGCGGGGACCCGGCTGCAGCTCTGCTCGAGGTCCTGGACCCCGAGCAGAATCACGCGTTCAGCGACCACTACCTGGAGCTGCCCTTCGACCTTTCCAAGGTCCTGTTCATCACGACGGCTAACACGACCTACACCATCCCGCGGGCGCTGCTGGACCGGATGGAGACTATCCATCTGTCCGGCTATACCGAGCCGGAGAAGGTGCATATCGCCCGCGGCTTCCTGCTGCCCAAGATTCTTAAGGAGCACGGTCTTACGCCCGAGCAGTTCGAGCTGTCGGACAACGCCATCCGCCGCATCATCGAGCAGTACACGCGGGAGGCCGGGGTGAGAAACCTCGAGCGGGAGATAGCCACCGTCTCGAGGAAGGTCGCCCGTGAAATCGTGGAGGGGCGCCGAACCCCGGTCAGGGTCTCGGCTCAGAACCTGCAGCACTATCTGGGCGCGCCGCGCTACCGGGTGGGCTCGGCTGAGGAAAAGGACCAGGTCGGCGTGGCTACCGGCGTGGCCGTGACCGACGCCGGCGGCGACGTCATGCCCATCGAGGTCTCGGTCCTGCCCGGCAAGGGTAACCTCATCCTGACCGGGAAACTGGGCGAGGTTATGCGGGAGTCGGCCCAGGCCGCTCTGTCCTACATCCGGTCGCGCGCCAGGGAGCTGCGTCTCCCGGAGGGCTTTTACGAGAAGTACGACCTGCACGTGCACATCCCGGAAGGAGCGCTCCCGAAGGAGGGGCCTTCGGCCGGCATCTCCATCTGCACGGCTCTGGTCTCGGCTCTCACCGGGCGGCCCGTGCGGCACGACGTGGCCATGACCGGGGAGATAACCCTGCGCGGTCGGGTCCTGCCAGTCGGCGGGGTCAAGGAGAAGACCCTCGGCGCCCACCGCGCCGGGATAACCACGATTGTCCTGCCGCGCGAGAACGAAAAGGACCTGGAGGAACTCCCGCCCGAGGTCCGGCGCAAACTCACCTTTGTCCTGGTCGACCACATGGACGAGGTCCTCGGGGCCTCGCTCGTCGGCGGGATGGAGGCCTTCGCGCCGGTCGAGCCGACGACCGCCACCGCCATTCCGGCCGACGGACCCGTCCTGCCGGGCGGCTGCCCCCTGCCCCGCGACCTTCCCGCGGGCGGCGTAGACCTGCCGGCGCCCCGGCCCGAAGCGCCGGCCTAGGGCTCCGGCCTTTCAGCCTCTCTACGGCGCGGTCTTCTAGGGCGCGGCCGCGGGTCCCCTGTCGCGCCCGGCGCCCGGCGGCCCGCCGAGGGGCATTTCCGCCGCCAACATTCCCGCCAGGATGAGCAGACATCCGACCGCTCCCGACGTCCCAAGGCGCTCGTCCAGGAGCAGCCAACCGGCCAGCACCGCGAAGACGGGTTCGGTGGCGAAGATGATGGCGGTATGGGTCGGCGGAGTGAAGCGCTGGGCGACGGTCTGGACCAAAAGAGCCCCGGCGGAGGCGAAGAGTCCGCAGACGACGATGCCCGCCGCCGTCGAGGTCGAGAAAGGATGGGTCAGGGTCGCCCCGGGGAAGAAGACCGCGGCAAGACTGCCGCCGCCCCGGACGAACCGTCCGGTCACGACGGCCAGACTGAGTAAGGCCGCGACCCCCATCTGCAGGGTGGCTAGAGCGCCCGCCTCGCGGTAGTCCCTGGCTCGCGACGGCGACCAGAGTCCGGTGAGGGTGACCTGCAGGGCGAACGACAGGGTGCAGGCCAAAACGAGGAGGTCGCCCGCGCGCAGCCGGCCGACGGAGCCGGCCGTGCCGCCGACGGCGCCGGCCGCCCCGCCGACGGCGCCGGCCGCTGCGGCGGTGCCCGCTTGCGCGGTGCCTGCTCCTGCGCCGCCCGCCCCCGCTCCCGACGGCAGCAAAAAAAGACAGACCAGACCGGCCAGGGCCAGAGCCACCCCCGCGACGGCCCGTCCGGCCGGGCGCTCCCCGACGATGAAAGCCGACAGGACGGGAACCAGGACCACCGCCAAGCCGGTGATGAAGCCGGCCCGGGAAGCCTGTGTGAGGGCCACGCCCAGTGTCTGGAGATAGTAGCCTCCCCACATCAAAAGACCCAGGACCAGTCCCGGTCCGGCGAGCCGCCGCCAGGCCGAGGTTATCTCCCGGCGAAAGAAGGGGATGAGAGCCACAAAGGCCAGGGAAAAGCGCAGGGCCAGGAAAGTGGCCGTCGGAATCTCGGCCACGGCCTGCTTGACCGTGACGAAAGTCACGCCCCAGACGAAGGCCGTGGCTAAGAGGGCGGCGTCGGCCAGGAGACGGCGGCCGCCGCCGGTCAGTGCCGTACGCAGCGGAAATCCCCCCGAGTCAACCTTCTCTTCGGACCCGCCCCGCCCCTTTTAGAGAGGACTGCCGGGCGGAGCGTCCAACCTGCTGCCGGGGAGCAGCTTGCAAAAGGGGGATACGGCATGCTCGTGTCTTTCGGCGGTAAGACGCCTCGGGTGGCCGCCGGCGCTTTCGTGGCCCCGACGGCCACGCTTATCGGCGACGTGGAGGTCGAGGAGGGGGCCAGTATCTGGTTCGGGACCGTCCTTCGCGGCGACCTCGGCCGCATCCGGGTGGGCCGGGGCTCGTCGGTGCAGGACAACGCCGTCGTCCACACTCTCCCGGGCGAGGAGACCTTCATCGGGCCCGACGTGACCGTCGGCCACGGGGCGGTTTTGCACACGTGTCGCATCGAGCGGGGAGCGGTCATCGGGATGAACGCAGTCCTGCTCGACGGGAGCGTCGTCGGGGAGGAGGCCATGCTGGCCGCCGGGAGCGTCCTGGTGGACAGGGCCGTGGTCCCCGCCCGGCACCTGGCGGCGGGGGCGCCGGCCGAAGTCAAGAAGGAGCTTAGCGACACGGCCTTGTGGTGGGTCAGGACCAGCCCGGCCTCTTACCAGCAGCTGATGGCCCGCTACCTGGAGGAGGGGATAGGCGGGGTCGGCGGCGGCCGCCCTGGCGGTTCGGGACTTGGCTAACCGCCGGGGCCGCGCCGGTATGGCTAACCGGGCCATTGATTTAGGGGTGGGGAGGCTCCGAGGACTGTAGGTTCCCCGCGGCCCGCGGCCAACTCAACCCGGGCGGAAGGGACGAGCAAACCCAAGTGAGGAGGTCCGCCCATGCCCGCCGCCGGCTCCGTCATCCTGCCCGTCGGTCCCCGGTCACCGTCCCTCTCGATGGTTTTCCCCGTAGCGTCGGGCCGGGTCGCCCTCCGGCCTCTTCGCCCGACGGACTACCCACAGGTCCGGCGGTGGGACCTGGACCGCGAGCTCGTCAGCCTCTACGGCGGCCTGCCCAGCGACCTGGCCCGGCTCGAGCACGGTTACGTCATGGCCATCGAGGCCGGAGGCAGACTCGTCGGGCTCATCGGTCTCACCGGCGACACCTGGCCCATGCGCTCGGCCGAGCTCCGTATCCTGCTCGGCGAGAAGCTCCACCGGGGCCGCGGCCTCGGGCGCGAGGCCATCTCGCTCTTTTTAGCCCACGTCTTCGAAACCACCGCCCTCGACTTCATCTACCTAAGGGTCTTCCGGCACAACGAAAGGGCCATCCGCTGCTACTCCAGCTGCGGCTTTCGGTTGGCCGGCCGGCTGGAGGTGCGGTCCGACCCCCGCTACGCCGACCCGCCTCCCGCCGACGACCTCCTGCTCATGACCTACCGTCCGCCCGCGAGCGAACGCGCCGCCGAGGCCCCTGACCGCGGGAGAAGGTAGGGCAAGCTTGCCGCGTGCTGCCTCAGCAGCGGACCCAGGTCATGCACTTTAGGGACCTCTACGCCGGCCTAAGCTTGTCACCGAGCACAGCCCTTGTGGGGTTGTCCATGCTGCACGGGCGGCTGCGGGCTTCGCCAAGGAGCTCCGCCGGAAGAATGACGTGGACGATCTGGCGGGCCAGCTGTTCAGGCTCGGCGGCCGGACGCTCTTACGTACGCCGGCGGACTGAAGTCTCGGACCGGCTGACCGTGGAGATGTACCGCCGGGGTGTCCACCTGCGCGTACCGGTCGGCTCGGCGATCACCTGCACCTCCGCTCCCGGGAAGCGCTGCCGGAGCCCCTCAAGCAGAGCGTCGGGATCACGCGGGTCCGTGCGCGGGCGGCGCTCGGGCGGACAACGGCACCGCGGTCATCGACCACCGCCGCACGCTGCGACGCCCGGAGCGCCAGGTCAATGCCGACGTGGAGCTCCGCGCAAGCCAGCCACCGGGTGAGGGTGGGGCTACCCTTCCGCGCCCACCTCGGCCCGAAGGGCCGCTTCACAAGGGTGAATGGTACGAAAACCATCTTTCGCTGTTAAGCCGAGGGTAGGGGCCGGTAGGAATCTAGGCGGGCGTGGGGAATAAATTTGCTTTGGGTGCTATAGCCAGGATGTCCAATCTTAGATATATGCGGTTCATAGTGCTGATACCAGGTGCTATATTCTTGCAGGCTGGCATCACTAAACTGGCCGATATTCATACATTCGCTGGCGCGTTAACCGCGTATGAGGTGCTCCCGAGTGCATTGGTACTGCCCGCCTCGTATGTGTTGGCAGCTCTCGAGGTCTTCTTGGGTGTCTGCCTCTGCGGTGGCGTGGAACGGGTTTTCTCCGTTCGGCTCGGGCAGGGGCTGCTAGGACTCTACGTAGCTGTCCTGTCCATCAAGCTCATCCAGGGTAAGAACATCCCATGCGGCTGTATCGGTACACACGATTTAATCAGTTGGAGCCTAGTCGCAAGAGACATGGGACTCATTCTGTTACTGGAGGCGGCACTAGGCGCTTCGCGATTAGCCCCGAGTGCCCAAGACACTCCCGCTGTTCGGCGCGCCGGGCTGGTAGTTTCCGCCGCATGCGTCACGTTTGGTCTCGTTGTCGCAAGCCCCGCCCTTGCTAGAGTCTTGGCGCCGCCGCCAGTTCTGGTGGGTTCCGGACCAGCCATCGATGATAGTGGACCCCTGCCGGGCGATCAGGTTAGCTTTGGCAAATCTAGGTCGGAGCGCCCCGGCGACACGCTGGTCGCCTTTGTCGGGAATGACGTACTGTCGGTTTACCTGCAGGCGGGACTGGATGCCGGAGAGCTGGCGCAGGCGGTCGACGATGTTGTTGTCGTGGCCAGCACTTCCGAATTCGCTTTTAGAGTGTCCGCTCCCGGGCTCCTATTGCTCGATCGGGCTGGTAAGGTGGTTTTTAGGTGGCAGCCGCTCGGGCTATGGTCTTGGCATGATCTCGCATCCCAACTCGCCAGACTTCAGGCCTCCAACCTCGAAAGTTCCTGGGGAAGCGTAGGGCTTCGCCTCGGTGACCCGATGCCCGCGCTCGCCCTACATGACTCGACTGGTCGGCCCGTTCGCCTCGAATTCGCGGGGGACCGTGACTACCTCGTTTTCTTCATAGACCTCAATTGTTCCATGTGCCCGGTAGTCAACGCTTGGCTAAGAGAGATTCGTGGTCGGCTTCCGGGCCCCTATGAGTGCATTGTCGTGGTCACTGGTGCCACCGACGAGGATACCCGAGGCGAAGTCATGAGAGCGCTTGAAAGCCCCGTTCTTCGGGAGAGGCTGGGGGTCTCAGGGGTTTCCATTCTGCGGTCGGCCTGGCTGCCTTTCACCATCTCGGACTCTATTTGGAAGGCCCAGCAGCTGGGCCTGGACAGCGGGTATTACCTTGACCTCGACAACATACAAGCTGGCCGACTGGCTCTCCATCACACCCCGTCCCTTCTTGTCGTAAAACACGGTCACTTAGCTGGTAGCTATAACATCGACATTAGCCGGAAACCGGTGGAGATCGACTTGTTTGATGCTCTGTTCGAACCCCCTGTTGATTAAGGCTTTTGGATCAGCGGCCCGCTCACGGAGGGAGGTGTCGTCGAAGCCAGTTAAGGGCTGTGCGGTTCACTTGGTTGAAGGGGGGGTGATTTTACGAGGAAACGGGTGCTCGCGACCATCGCCCTTGCCCTGTTGGGGGCGATACTAGTTGCTTCGACCGCGAAAGCGGACAACCCGATAGGATGCTGGTACACAGGCGTGTACACCGTAACCTACAGCTGGACGTGCTGGGACTATCATTGTGTTGACTACATCCCCTTCGTCGACGGAAGGTACATAACCTATCATCAGCAATACCAGTGCCCTGACGGCTCAATCCACTATGACGATGCAACTCGATTCGACGCGTGCGTGTTATACGTGCCTTGCCACTAGTTCGGTTCCCAAGGGTTGGCATGGCTGGTGAGTCCATTGGAACCGGAGCGGGCCGTTGTTTCTTCCGGAGGGATTGGTGAGATGAAGGACCCTACTCGCCTGCTCGTCATCGCAGTCGGGCTTGTGGCTGGTCTCTGCACGGTGTTCATGACCCTGGCGCGCGGCCTGGGTCATGATGTGTCGAAGGACATAAAGCTCGAGCTGGATGTCTCCGACCCGACGACCTTCACCGTTGTTGCCGTTGCCCCGTATGAACTGCGACTCATGGGTCCCCAAGGGGTCACCCTGCGGCAGGCGGAGGAGCTCAGAAGCCGCTTGGCCGGAGTAGCCGAAATGGGCCTGGTGAGCATCAGGCGGAGTTCGGCCGCCAACGTCATAATACGGAATGGAAAGTCCGAAGTGATAAAGCCCCCCGTCTACTACATCGGGGTCGATGATGTGTACTTCCGTGTCATGGACCTGCCACTGGCCGAGGGGCGCCCCTTCACCGCCGAGGAAGTCGCATCGGGCAAGCGGGTCTGTGTTGTGGGGCACGAGCGGCCTGAGACCAGCTACCATTCCGACCCCGAAGGAGGCATGTCAGCGGTCTACACCGTTACTGGTCGGCTCGTGCCTGTTGACGGTGACCCCTACCCTCTCCCCAAGATCTGGAGCCATGACGACCCTCAGTTCCCGTTCGCGATGAACCTGGTGGTCCTCACGCCCATCACCGCTCGGGCCCCTCTTCCGTGGCCCCACGCGATGGGAATCGAAGAACCCGAGACATTCGCGGTGCCCCTGGTCCAGCCTTTCCCGGGCAAGTATGAGGAGGCTGTCCAGATCGTCTCGGCCTTCATGGAGAGGCTGTGGCCCGGGTGGGCCCTTGACTTCGGGGTGGCGAACCGCATGCAGGCGACCCTCGGGAACGCCGGCGGCCAGGTGGAGGCCTTCTTCTCCCATGTAGGACACCTACTGCTGGCCCTTTTCCTCGTCAGCACGGCGGGGCTCATGGTCCTCCACGTGAGCCGCGCCCGGCGCGACCTTGCCATCCACCGCGCCGTGGGGGCCTCGCGCTCGCAGGTGCTGGTCATGGTCTTGAGCCGAGGTGCGGCGGCGGCCGTCATCGGTGCCGTGGCCGGCCTCGGCTTTCTGGCCGCGCTCCGCCCGCTTCTGGGTGCCTACCTGGGCCGTGACCTCACGGTCGACCTTGGGACGGCCGCGTCCGACCTGGGGCTGGTGGTTCTGGCCGCACTCGCGGCCGCGGCGGCCACCACCGTCTGGGCAACCACTCCGGAGCCCGCCCAGGCCTTGCACAAGGGCTCCGCGTCCGTCGCCTCTCCACTTCTGGACGTGAGGGTTCTCCTCGCCGGAGCGGCCGTGATGTTGGCACTGGGTGTAGTCACCGCCCTTCTGATTGCGGGCCGGGCCTCGGTGGCCACCCTGCAAGGCTACTTGAGGAGCGCCGGGGAGCGGGCGGTGATCATCAGCCAGGACCTGGCCCTGGCCGAACGGAACCTGACCCGTTCCGACTTGCTTGGCCCCGAA
>Ga0315298_1011035_pt1 | contig 10713 bp, 8 predicted proteins | sample WHS_1_MG_FD_203077 | JGI IMG/M metagenome (GOLD analysis project Ga0315298, IMG submission 203077) | Extremophilic microbial mat communities from Washburn Hot Springs, YNP, Wyoming, USA - WHS_1_MG | ecosystem: Environmental > Aquatic > Thermal springs > Hot (42-90C) | place: USA: Wyoming...
AAGGTTTAGAAGAGTACAATAAGTTTAGTGAGCCTATCCATAAGTTTAAAGAACTCGTATTTGCTCACGAATTAAAAACTGGAGGAAATGGAACAACATACGTAGGAATAGTGAATGAAGAATTAAACGTAGGATTGTATGTAAAATTCAATAAGAACGAACTTCCTAAGTTTACCCAGTGGAAACAGCTAGGTGAAGGTGACTATGTATTGGGAATAGAGCCAGGAAATTGCTATCCAATTGGTAGGGTAGAGACAAGAAAGAGAGGAGAACTAGAGTATCTATCCCCTGGAGAAAGACGTAAGTTTAACTTAGAAATTGGAGTAATCTCTTCTAGTGAAGATATATATGAATTCAGAAAGAAAGTAACTTCTCTCTAGAGGCGAGTAAAGATGACGTCAAGAGAACGTGTCTTAACAGCATTAGAACATAGAGAGCCAGACAGGGTCCCTATAGACTTGGGAGGAACGGTTGTTTCTTCCATTGCGGTCTCTACCTATGAAAAATTAAGGGAATATCTAAAATTACCAAAGAAAGATGCCCGAATAATGGAATTAGTCCAGCAAATAGCTTTTGTAGATGAGGATGTTATGAGAGAACTTGGGATAGACATAATCCCAATTTTTGCTAATCCTCCTTCTATTTATACACCAGTATTTTTAGATGAAGGAGAAAAAGGTATCTCATTTAAAGACGAGTTCGGAGCTACTTTAAGAAAACCTAAAGGAGGTTTCTATTTTGATTGGCAGGAATTCCCACTATCTGAACCTTCAATTGATCTCTTAGAAAAAATGCCATGGCCAGACCCACTAGATCCTGCTAGATATAGAGGACTCCGTGAATATGCAAAGAGAGTTCGAGAGACTACTGAATATGCACTTTTTGGAATGGCTCCGTGTGGACATGATCTTTTAAATCAGCTCTTCCGAGTACGTGGGATGGAGAATGGACTAATAGATCTGATACAAAATATAGACTTTGCTGAAGCATTTTTAGATCGAATGACAGAGACGATTATAAAAGCTCAAATAGCGTTTTTAGATGAAGTGGGAGAGCTAATGGATATACACTTTGCAGCTGATGATTTAGCTGGCCAGAACGGTCCTCTTATATCACCAAAGACTTTTAGAGAGTTAATTAAACCTAGATGGGGTAGGATTATAGCTACTATCAAATCTAAGACAAAGGCGAAGGTCTTCTTTCACAGTGATGGAGCAATAGAAGAATTTATCCCTGATTTAATAGAGATAGGGATAGATATTATTAATCCTGTTCAAGTTAGTGCAAAGGGGATGGATCCTGCTAAACTAAAGAAGAAGTATGGTAAGAATATATCCTTTTGGGGTGGTGGATGTGATACACAGAGAGTGTTACCGTACGGAACACCAGCTCAGGTTCAAGAAGAAGTAAAAAGGCGTATTAAAGAATTGGCTCCTGGAGGGGGATTTGTTTTTAGTGCAGTTCATAACATTCAACCCTTTGTTCCTATAGAAAATATACTAGAGATGTTTAGAAGTGCTAAGCAGTTTGGAGTTTATCCTATCAGGCTAGATTAATTTAGAAGGGAGGAAATATTGGAGAAGATATATAACGTAGGAATTATAGGTTTTGGCTTTATGGGAAAGACCCATGCCTATGGATATCTTAGTATACCTTTTTACTATGACCCAATACCTATAAAGACAAAGTTGTTTGGGGTATGTACTTCTAAGAAAGAAACAGTTCAAAAAGCTAAAGAGAAATATGGTTTTGATTTTGCAACGACTGATTATAAAGAATTGATAGAACATCCTAAGGTAGATATTATACATATCTGCTCCCCTAATATTTTTCATAAAGAACAACTTCTCTATGCTATAAGAGCAGGAAAACATATCTATTGTGATAAACCTCTGGTATGTAATCTAGATGAGGCAAGAGAAATAGCTGAAGCATTAAAGAATTATGACAAAATAGCTCAAATAGCGTTTCAATATCGTTTCTATCCTGCAACTATGAAGGCCAAAGAATTAATAGAAGAAGGCTTTGTTGGGGTACCTATATCCTTTAGATTCTCCTATTATCATTCAGGAAGTTTAGACCCTCTTAAGCCAATGGGATGGAAACAGGAGAAAAGTTTCGGAGGAGGAGTATTACTTGATCTTGGTTCTCATATTATAGATCTGCTTTATTTCTTTTTAGGAGAATATGAAAGTGTTATGGGAGTTAGTAAAATTCTATATCAGGAAAGGGTCTCTAGAGAGGATCCTAAAAAGAAAGAAAAAGTAGAAGCGGAAGATTTTTCTTTAATGCTGGCCAAAATGAAATGCGGAACAATAGGAAGCTTAGAGGTTTCAAAAATAACAGCTGGAAGTAATGATGACTTAAAGTTTGAAATATATGGCACTGAAGGAGCTATAAGATTCAATCTAATGCAGCCTAATTTCTTAGAAGTTTATAGTCTTAAAGATGAGGAGGGAAGATTTGGAGGTCCAAGAGGTTTCAAGTTGATAGAAACAGTACAAAGATACCCAAAACCTGCAGTATTTCCTGGCGAAAAATTTTCAATCGGCTGGATTAGAGGACATATACATTGTCTTTACAATTTCTTAGAATCGATCAGAGATAATAGACAAAGTGCTCCTTCTGTCTATGATGGGATCTATAATATACAGGTAATTGAAGCAATAAGAAAATCTGAGCTTTTACAAAGTTGGACAAAAGTAGAATTAATAAGAGGTGAATTCTAATGGGAGAGATATCAGAATGGCATGGGATAGATCTAGTAAAAAGGAGAAGAAAGATAGAGAAAGCCTTCAAAATGGAGGAAATCAGGTCTCCAGAAGATGTCCCTGTAGTAATTAATGTTCCCTCTTATCCTTGTTTTGGGTCTTTAACGAAGCCTAAAGATTACTTTACGAATCCAGCTAGTATGTTAGAATGGCAGGAACAGGCTATTGAACTACACTTACAGAATATTGATGACGATTATGTCCCTTACCTTATTCCATGGTATGGTACAGGAGTTCTAAGTTCATGCTTTGGATGTCAAATTAAATTCCCTGAAGATTCAAGAAATGATCCTATGGTTGTTACCCCATGCGTAAAAGAGATAAAAGATATTTTCAAACTTAAAACACCAGACTTTTATAATGATGGATTAGCCCCAAGAGTCATTGAAACTATAGACTATATGCGTAAACATAGTTCTTTTCCTGTAAGCCTTACCGATATGCAAGGACCACTTGATACACTTGGGCAGATGTGTGGACACTCTCGACTTTATATATGGATGTATGAAGAACCTCAAATGGTTCATGAACTATTAGACTTAGTTACAGATGCCTTTATAGAATGGGTAAAGGTTCAGAAAAAACATACAGGTGAGCCATTAGATCAAGGATATGGACTTGAGGGTGTATGGGCACCACCTGGAGTAGGTATATGGGAATCTGATGATGATCTTATTGCGGTATCTCCAAGGTTATACGAAGAATTTATTGTCCCAAGATTATCAAAAATTTTCAATACATTCAAAGGAGGCATTATACATTACTGTGGGAATGGATCACATCAGATTGAAAATTTTCTAAAAGTAAAAGGATTACGAGCTATCAACAACTCTCCTATGGGAAATTTGAAGGCATTTCGTACTCTTAGAGAGAAGCTTGGGAGTATTCTCCCACTCCAAATTCAGGATATAGTACCTGAAGATATAGAAGGTTATTATAGTAATCTATTTTCAGAAGTAATAAATTTCCAAGGGATAATAGTAGCTCCATACTTTGTCGATAGTATAGCTATGGACAATAATGGTGGCTATATCGAGTTAACAAGAGACCCGATTGAAACGGCAAAAAGAGTAGTAGAGCAGGTTAGAAGGAGTGTTGATATCTTTCTAAAAAACAAAAATTAAACAATAGTTGGTAGGAGGTAAAAGATATGATTAAAACTAAAATAGGATTTATCCCTTCTAATTGGGATGCTTGGGATGGCGGAGGATGGGGAGGCAAAATGCGCGATAGATGTGTAAACGTACTTAATAGTGTCCCTGGGATAGAGTTAGTAGTTCCACCTAAGGAACTTACGGGTGATGGATGTGTAAGTACAATTCCCCAAGCTAAGCAGACTTTAGAGTTATTTAAAAGAGAAGGAATACAGGGACTATTAATAGGAAATATGACCTTTGGAATGGAGGTAGCAGTTGGTACTATTTTAGATAATTTACCAAAAGATATCCCAATATTACACTTCTGTACTAGGAGTGGGCCTATACTTGAGAATGGCTCTAGGTCTACTGATACATGGTGTGGACAATTCATGACTACATCTAGCATAAAGAGAAGAGGGTTCAAGTTCATACATATTAATACGTGTAATCCCGAAGATGAGTATTTTAGAGAAAAAATAGAAATATTTGTAAGAGCAGTTGCAGCAATTTCTAATTTTAGAAGAGCAAGGATTGGCCAGATTGGTGTAAGACCAGATCTTTTTGAGTCACAATTCTTTAATGAACAGGTCTTGCAGAAGAAATTTAATCAAATGGTAGTTCCGATAGATCTCGACACTGTACTAACAAAGATTGAGTCTATCTCTTCTGACAATCCGGATGTAAAAAGGATTATGGAAGAAATTACTAGCGATGTCGAAATAAAAGAATTCAGCAAAGAAGGATTAATTAATTTAGCTAAAACAGAGTTAGGACTCATAAATATAGCTAAAGAGTTGGAACTTAATGCATTGGCGGTAAGATGTTGGACTAGAATGCCAGAACGACTACTCATATCTCCTTGTGTAGTATTGGGGAGACTTAATGACCAAGGGATTATTACCAGTTGTGAAACAGACCTCTATGGTGCTCTTACAATATGGATACTATATAATGCCAGTCTTCGTCAGAGTACTCCTTTCTTTACAGACTGGACAGACCTTCATCCATCTCTACCTAATGTATGGCTCGCATGGCACTGCGGAAATGGGCCCAGGAGTTTACAAGCAGAAGATAGTAAGCCTGTATTGACAAGAAATGAAAGGATGATACAGTGGTGTCCGACATGCTTCGGAGCTTTGGAATTTAAGCTTAAAACTGGTCTAATAACCTGCGCAAGACTAGTAGAGTATGATGGAGAGTTTACAATGTTCTTTGGAAATGGAGAAGTAATAGATGTACCTCCATTTGTAAGAGGGACATATGGGTGGGTAAAAGTTAAAGATGTCTTCGACTGGGAAAACAAGATGGTAGAAAATGGCATTATACATCACGGAGCATTAATCTATGATCATAAAGTGGCAGATAGTCTCGAGATGTTTTGTAAATTCCTTGATATAAAACCTATAAGAGGTGAATAGATATGAGAAAAACAAAGAGATTTACCTTGGAAAGACCCGGAAATTTTATATTAGAAGAAGTAGAGTATCCCTCTCCAAGAGATGGAGAGGTTCTTATAAAAGTAAAAAGATGTGGTATTTGTGGCTCTGATATATCAGCCTTCTTTGGAAAGCATCCGTATATTCATACTCCTATAGTTCTAGGACATGAATTCTCTGGACTCATAGAAGAGGTAGGCCCAAATGTTAGTAATATCTCACCAGGGATGAGAGTTACAGTACTTCCTCATGTACCCTGTGGGAAGTGCGATGCTTGTAGGGGAAAAAAGTATAATTACTGTGAAGAACTAAAAGTTCTAGGAGCTCAGACCGATGGGGCTTTTTCCCAATATATAAGCGTACCGTCAGAAATGGTCTTTCCTCTCCCTGATTCAATGAGTCTTGAGGATGCGGCATTAGTAGAGCCAGCCAGCGTAGGATATCATGCCGCAAAACTAGGACATATCAACTCTTACGACAACATACTTATATTTGGCGCAGGGCCAATTGGTATCTTCACTATGCAAAGTTGTAAAGTATTTAGTGCAAAAACCATCGGGATTGCTGATATAGATGATGATCGACTTATATTGGCAAAAAGATTAGGAGCAGATTATATAATAAACCCAAACCTAGAGAATATCAATGAAAAATTAGAAAAAGCTATAGGAGGACGTAAGAAGCTTTCTTTATTCTTTGACTGCGTAGGAAGAGAAGGAGATGTCTTAGATAAGATCTTTCAGCTTGCTCCTCGTGGCTCAAAAGTGGTAGTAGTAGGAGTTCTATCCTCTGACTATAATATTCCTCATCTACCGGACTTTGTTGAACATGAGTTATTTATCTCTGGAAGTACAATGTATATTCCAAAGGATTATACAGAAGTAATAGACCTTATAAATTCTAAAAGGATTAGAACTGATGGAATAATTTCTCATTATTACAACTTTGAACAGATTCCAGAAGCTTTTAATATGATAGTGAATAGAAAAGAAAAATTCTTTAAAGTAATAATAAAAATTAATGAGGGGGGTAACATATGAGTCTATTAGGAATAGATATAGGAACGAGTAGTTGTAAAGGAGTAGTATTTACTTATGAGGGAGAGATTATTAGCAAGCGTAGTAAAAAATACTCTCTTTATATCACACCTCCTAATATAGTAGAAGCAAATGCAGAAGAGTTATGGTATAAAGTAATAGAGATTATAAAAGAACTAGCTCAGCAAGCTACTTATAAAAACGATCCAATAGAAGCTATAGCAATCAGTTCTCATGGAGAAACCTTTATCCCTATTGATAAAGAGGGAAATCCAGTAGGACCAGCAATTATGAATGCTGATAACAGGGCTTTAGAAGAATCCAATTGGTTAGAAAAAGTTCTAGGGAAAGAAAAAATCTATGCTATTACTGGTTTACCCGCCCATCCTATGTATTCATTACCCAAAATTCTATGGCTTAAGAGACATAAACCAGAAATATATGCTTCTGCTAAAAAATTTGTTGGGGTGGCTGATTTTATTCTGTCCAGACTAGGATTTGCATCTTATACTGACTATTCCTTAGCATCAAGGACTATGATGTTTGATATAAGAAAGAGAAGCTGGTCTGATGAAATATTAGAAGCAGTTGAAATAGATCCAGAGAGATTAAGTGTACCACTTCCTGCTGGAGGAAAATTAGGAACAATCGATAAAGAAATAGCTAAAGAACTTGGCTTATCTGGAGATGTCGTCATTACTCTTGGAGGACATGATCAGCCATGTGGAGCCCTTGGTGCTGGCGTAACTAATCAGGAAACAGTCTATGACTCCGCTGGTACGTATGAATGTCTTGTTGCTGTTTCTGATTCTCCAATGAACACGAAAGAAGCTTTTAAATCGAATCTCAATTCTTACTGTCATGTGATACCAAATAAATATGTAACCTTGGCTTTTTCCCCAGGAGGAATGGCAGTTCAATGGTTTCTTAAAGAATTCTGTAGTGAAGAAGTTCAAGATATTGAAAATTTAGGGGTCAATGAATATGAAATTCTCAATAAAAATATTCCTGAAAGTCCAACCGGGATATGCTTTATCCCTCATTTAGTTGGTTCAGGTAATCCTTCTTGGAATCCAAATGCTAAAGGAATAATCTCAGGAATTACTCTTTCTACTACTAAATACCACATTTATAAAGCCATTTTCGAAGGAATAGCATGTGAACTAGCAATAAATATCAAAGTCTTAGAAGAGATATTGGGAAAAGTTGATACAATTTATCTTAGTGGAGGCACTGCTAAGACCGATTTTTCGATACAAATACGTAGCGACATCACAAATAAGAAAATAAAAACATTAATAAATCAAGAGACAGTATGTTTAGGGGCAGCGATTCTAGCAGGGACCGCCTTAGGTGTCTACAAAGATATATTGGAGGGTATACAGAAAACTGTAAAGTTTGGCAAGGAATATCTTCCACAAACAATTAATATTGAAAGATATAAAATACAAAAAAGACGATATGAGTTGTTCTATTCAACACTTATCGGACTTTGGAATGAAGGAGGAGGTTAACATCATGAAAACAAATAAAACACGTAAAGTTATAGAGAATGGTAAGATTCGTTGTATTCTAAATATATCTCAAGATGGGGATCTACTGTTGGAGTCTCTATATAACATAGAGACCGGATTTGAATGGGCATCTATTGGAGGTCCTACGGGGATATATCTCTCACAGACCAGAAAAAAATAATAGGCTTTACTTCGTCAGATGGATTTAAACCTGCTTGTATATCATTATATAAACTCAAGAACGGAGCAACTCAAACAAAGATATCTTTAATTGAAGAAAAGAGTGGGATAGAAATAACATCCTTCTATACGATTTATCCTGATCTACCTATACTCAGCTACCGCTGCAAAATTGAGAACATAGGCAAAATCCCCCTCCCTGAAATTACAGGGTTTGGTCCATTTTGCGTAAGAATAAAAAAAGATATATTCCCTTGCATATTCTATAATATTCCAGCTATCCGAGGGAAAGAAATAGAAACAGTGAAAAAAGAAGTCCCTCTTACTGAGAGAATAGTATTATTAAATAAATGGACTGCGATAGAAAATATAAGAACTAATAATCTATTATTTATCGCTAGTGATCTAAGTGGGCATGACGTATCACCACTGAAAGTCGTTGTAGAACCTGAGGATAATAGTATATTGCTTTATGCAAGTATAGGAGAATTAGATGAAGAAACAGAGAATCATATAACTTATATACTGAATTCTAACGAAAGTGTCGAATCACCAGAAATCTTCCTTGCCTTGACATATGGTGATCTAGATGATGCCTGTAATGAGATTCGTTATTCCCTTAATACCTTTGTTCTTCCTAAACCTGTATTAAACTTACCATTACTATCCTATAACGTATGGTATACTGAAGCTGACGCTGAAAAACTCTACCTACAAGATTTAGAATTTGCCTCACGAATGGGATTTGATTGTTTTGTTTTTGATGCATCTTGGTATGAAGGTAGTTCCGTTATACCAGGGTCTAATAATTGGACAGCTGGTCTTGGAAGTTATAAAGAGTCTACAGAAAAGTTTCCCCATGGGATGAACTATTTATCACAAAAAGTTCATGAAAAAGGAATGAAGTTTGGGATATGGGTAGATCCACAGAATGTTGACCGCCGTCGTGTGTTGTCTGGTGAAATCCCTCAAGAATGGGTGGCACAAATTAATGGAAAAGATTTGGAATGCTGGCATCCTTCTTTATCACCTACGACACAGCTGTGTCTTGGTAATCCTGAAGTGGTGGAATGGCTAAAGGAACAACTAAGTACTATTATACAAGAATGGCATGTAGACTGGATAAAGTGGGACCCATCAGCAACAGTAAGTTATTTTTGCAACCGAACAGACCATGGGCACAAGGAGAGTGATGGTGCGTATGCTTACATGAAAGGAAGACAAGAAATATTATCATACCTTCTTAAACGTTTTCCAGATCTCCTAGGTTGGGAATGCATTCCAGATCTTAGAAATGCTCGGATAAACCCCGGCTGTAGTTATATTCTCCCCGCTTATAACAACATTTTTGTCACAGGGCCTATGCTTGGTCCATATGTATGGGGCTCTATGCATATGGCTTTCCAAACAGCTGATTCACGATATTCTGTTCGTATTGGTACATACTATGAAGCTTCATATTTAGATTACTACTTCCGCAATCTAATGGTTCAAGGGGGACTGTCTATGGGCAATATCACCGGATTAGTCTCTCAAAGACTAAAAAATGCTCCCTTAGGGTTTAATGATGCCTTTAAACGTAATATTATACACTTTAAACAATACCGTCATTTATATAATGAGAACATATATCATCTTGAGATGGATGTTCCAGAAAAATGGCGAGCCATTGAATATTGCAAACGAGATGGGTCAGAAGCTATAGTATTTATATTCAGAGATGGAAGTTCAAAAAGGATAAATTATGTAAAATTACGTGGACTTGACATATCAGCAAAATATTTGGTAAGTAGTCTAAATGAGAGGCCAGGAAAAGAGAAAATAATTACTGGTGAAAAGCTAGTGAATGAAGGCCTAGAGGTCGAACTCCCTTCACAATACTTAGCAACAGCAGATTATAAAATTGAAGAGCTAGAAGATTCTATACGAAAAGAAATAGAAAAACAAGTCCAATACGGTTCAGACATTCTTATTTTAACTAGAATTACCTAAATAGAGCCTGCAGAGCATCTCCTATTTAGTGGTAGGGATAGACTTAGAGGGGAAGAAAGATGTTCTAGGTATCTGGATATCAGAGGCTGAGACCGCGAGGTTTTGGTTAGACGTGTAGAAGATATCCCCTATATTCTTTTTACAAAAGAGTTATTTCTTTAGAGACCTTTTATCCCTCCTGGAGGTTTTATGAATCCGATAGATTTCTAGGAGGAAGATTTTTGAGTGCAGACCAGTCAACCGATCTGAAGTTCGGACAATAAAATGGCATCTCCTTCCTGAGAGTGTTATTACTTTTTGTCACGAACTCCTATCCGAAGGTCAGTTACATCTTCTATATCGTCTAGAATATGTAGGTTACACTCTAGGAAGTTTACACAGATTATTTTACACCCTCTTCAATAAGCAACATGATATAATTTTAATTAACCAAATAGATATTAATTGTTTAACAATTAGAGAGATTTAAGGAGATAAAAACATGGATATTGGATACTTAGAGAAGAAGGCTAAAGAGATAAGAAGAACTGCTGTAGAGATGATTTATAAAGCAAAGTCAGGACATATCGGTGGTTCTTTATCTTCTGTAGATATTCTTGTTACCCTTTATTATAGAATACTTAGAGTGGATCCTAAAAGACCTG
>Ga0315298_1011038_pt1 | contig 10710 bp, 8 predicted proteins | sample WHS_1_MG_FD_203077 | JGI IMG/M metagenome (GOLD analysis project Ga0315298, IMG submission 203077) | Extremophilic microbial mat communities from Washburn Hot Springs, YNP, Wyoming, USA - WHS_1_MG | ecosystem: Environmental > Aquatic > Thermal springs > Hot (42-90C) | place: USA: Wyoming...
TCTCCCATTGGACAGTTCCGGGCGATAGTGCAACTGTTCGAATTAAGAGATGTAGGGCGCGGGAGCCTTGTTCCCCACTGCCCTACCCTTTGTCCAGTTGAATGCGCCTGGCAATAACAGCTGCGCTGGCTAACGTCCCATAATGGCCCCGCCCTGCGCAGGCTGAAGCCGTGCGGCTACAAGGCCCCTCCCAGACGGAGTAAGGGCGTATCCAAAGGCAACTGGTATTACTGGGGCAATCCACCCTTGAGCCATCCCTCGATGTGCTCCGCCAGTAGCCGAACTGCTCGGTCGGCATCTTCTTTCGTCCGTGGCGACAGGGCGTCGCCGAAGCTGAAGTCTCGTCCGGGGATGGATAGCACATACCCTTTCGGGGCTCGCCCGAAGAAGTGCGCTGTCAAAGCGAGAATTGAGCCGGCCGCCCAGTGATGCGAGACTGGGGCGATACTGATCTCCGCCATCACCGGGGACAGATCGACGTCCCCGGGTAAATCGCCGCCATTTCCACATCCAATGGAGGCATCCACGAATACCACGACGTCGAAGTCCTTGATATCGAGACTGATCTCCGGCGTCAGTTGGTGAACGCGGGTGGTCTGCACAGTTGGGAATTCAGACCACCCGCTATAGTCATCGTTGGTGTCGGCGGGAGATCGGCCGAGGTGGCATCGAAGCTGCTCGACAACGTAGTGCCCGACCCCGTCATCCGTCCGGCTCGGATTACCGATACCCAACACCAACAGTCTTATAGCCCTCTGCACGGGCTAATCTCTCCGGATCTCATGTAGCACCTGGCCGCGCGACGACACCAACTGCACCTGCAGCGGCATCTGCCCGAGGGCGTGCGTAGAGCACGATAGACACGGGTCGTAACATCTGATGGCCGCCTCGACGCGGTTGAGCATGCCTTCCGTGAGCTTGCTCCCATTGATGTACTTGTGCGCTACCGCCTTTACGGCCGTGTTCATCGCCCAGTTGTTGTGACCCGTGGCGACGATCAGATTCACTCGTTCAAGTCTACCCGTGGTGTCGACCTTGTAGTGGTGAATGAGAGTGCCACGGGGTGCTTCGATCACCCCAACTCCTTCGGGGTTCAGGTGATTGGAGGACGCTGCTATCTCGTCCCCGATGATCGCCTCATCTTCGAGTATGGCTTTTGCTCGCTCCAACGCGTACAACGCCTCGATCAACCGTGCGTAGTGGTAGTAAAGCGAACCCCGAACTGGCTTTCCGTCGCCAATCGCCTTGAAGCGCTTGAACTCCTCTCCAGCTAGCGGTGTGGCGATGTGGCTGGCGACGTTTAGTCGGCCCAACGGGCCTACTCGGTAGACGCCTTCCGGGAATCCCAGCGGCGCATAGTAAGGGAACTTCAGGTAGGACCAATCTTCGACTCTCTCCGCTATCACTGACAGGTAATCGGCAGCATCGCAGCCCGGTTCCAGAATCTGTCCCTGAGCATCGACAATCCTGATCTTGCCGTCGTACAGCGCCAGTCCCCCGTTTGCGTCCACTAGCCCCATGTATCCCGAATCGAAGCTGGCGAACTCCTGCACCTCTTCGGCGTGCTGCTCGCAAAACGTGCGCATCAAGTCAATGCCGAGCTGGATGTTGGCTACCATCTCCTCGTACTGGCTTAGGATGGCGCCACGATCGGCTGGAGATAGGGATGAGTTCACGCCTCCGGGGATGGCGCCGATAGGGTGGATCCTTCGGCCGGCAACCATCCTGATTATCTCCTGGCCGAACTTTCGCAACTGCACTGCCTTGAGCGCAACCTGAGGTGCAGCTTCCACTAGACCGATGACGTTTCGTTTGGCTGGGTAGGCATCCATTCCCAGCAGCAAGTCGGGCCCGGCGAGGTGAAAGAAATGCATCGAGTGGGACTGAATGTATTGGCCCATGTGCATCAACTCGCGAAGCGCCGTGCCTGTCGGTGTAGGCTCGACTCCCGCAATTGCGTCGCAGGCTTTTGCAGACGCGAGGTGGTGACTTATGGGACATATGCCACAGATGCGCTGGGTGATGACTGGCATCTCAAAGTACATCCGTCCCACGCAGAACCGTTCGAATCCGCGGAACTCGTTCACGTGCATGCGCGCATCGGTGACCTTGCCCTCGTCGTCGAGGTGGATGGTCACTTTGGCGTGACCCTCGATCCGCGTCACGGGCTCTATGGTAATCTTCTCGCTCATTTTGTTCTTTCCCCCTCTGCCGCTAGTCGAACCGCAGGTTGTCCCCGGCCAGGACAGGGACTCTACCGGCCAGCAACTCGGACAGCGCGAAGTAGATCGCATCTGCCGATGGAGGGCAACCTGGTAGGTAGAAATCGACCTTCACGACCTGATTCACTGGCAGCACATTGTCGAGGAGCTTTGCCAGTTCAGGGCTTGATGGTATTTCGCCGTCCCTGGTGCTGGGGCTTTCGATGTACGCGTAGCGCAATACCTCGGACTTATCGACTGTATTGCGCATTGTAGGTATTCCCCCGAAGCACGCGCAGTCGCCTATGGCGATGAGAATCTGTGACTGCTCGCGGAGTTCCTTCAGTGTCTCAACGTTCGAGCTATTCGCAACGGCGCCCTCTACGATTGCGACGTCGACTTTTCTCGGCTTCTTGAGGTCGGTTATTGGGCTGGACGTGATCCGTATCAGACTCGTGAGCTGAACCAGTCGCTCGTCCAAATCCAAGACCGACATATGGCAACCAGCACAGCCGGCCAGCCATTCTGTAGCTACTTTCACTTTCGCCATCGCTGTCACCTCCTACGAAAAGTCCACGCATACTGGCGTGAACGTGCCGGCTGGCGGCTCGTGCTGACGTCCGTACCCCGGCACCAGGCGGGTAATCTCCTTAGCCACTTCGTCGATGTCCTTGAACCTCGGCCCGATGGAGAACCTGCCCATTAGTTCCAGAAGCACGGCCCAATCCTCTTCCACTCCCTCGGGCGGGTTGACTGCGCGAGCCATCCGCCGCACCACTCCGTCCGCGCTGGTGACGCTGCCCTGTCTTTCCACCCAGGTAGTGGTGGGCAGTATCACGTGCGCGTACTCGTCTAGGGCCGATTTATGAGCCGTTTGCACAATGACGAAGCGAGCTTCCTTCGCTAGCCGCAGCATTGTCTCGCTCGGGGGAGCAGTCTCGTCGGAAAGGAGGAAGTAGACGGCATCAGCGCGGGGCGCATTCGGAGCCACTACCGGCGTCATCCCCCATACGCGCCCAATCCGCTGCACCAGCGGACTATCCCAAGTGACGCGGCCCGGGAGATACGCCGATGTGCCTCCCATCTCCTTTGCTCCCCGGCTATTTACCTGCTTGCCCAGCCACAGTACGCGAGCCTTCTTACCATCGTAATTGCCGGCCAAGGCGGCCAGGCTCAGCACTGCCACCTCCAATCCATCGTCGTCGCCAGCAGCGATAATGACTGGGGATTTAGCGTTGGCATACGCGCTGGCGGCTTCGGCTATCTGGACCTCCGGAATCCCCGTGCGTTTGCTTATCGTTGTGGCCTCGTACCGAGTGAGTTCGGCGACGAAAGAGCTGTCGTTGTCCCTCTTTGGCTTCGCCCCCCCGCTTTTCACGATCGTATGCATCAGGCTGTGGACGAGCGCTCCGTAACTGACGGAGGGCGGTGTCGAACTGGATCCGTTGTGCATTGCCACCCCGGCAAGGCTGCCTTCCACCGGAGTGTGGTCCGATCTTGATGTTGATAATCGGAGTGTCGCCAGGTCGGAGAGACCGTTATCGGCTGGTGCAATCAGAGTAAGCGAGGCCCCTTTGCGGACAGCTCGCTTCAGTGCGAATCCAAGGACCTGGTGATCGCGGGTCAGGTCGACTCCGATGACCAGAATGTGATCTGCTTTCTCGACGTCGGCGAGCGATGCGCCCCAGTATCTGACTGTGTAACTGCGATCTGGGAGCCCGCTCTCGCCAATAGTTACGAGGTTGTTGCTGCCAAGAACGCTTCTGAACAACCTTTGGAACAGGTAGATGGCCTCGTTCGTTGCCCTCGGTGACACGACGCCCGCAATGGCGTTGCCGCCGTTCGCCCGAGCGCGCGTCCTGAGCTCCTGATGGACTAGGTCGAGGGCCTCGTCCAAGGATGCTTTGTCCAGCCCGCTGCTCCATCTAATTAATGGGTGTACAAGTCCGCCTTTTCCTCGAATCAGTGGAAACGGGTGTCGCTCTGGCAGGTTCTGCAGTTGCCCATATCTTCCTTGTTCGCAAAGAATACCGTTGTTGAAGTCCGAGTTGAAATTGCCGTCCACGCGCAGCACACGGTTCGACCTGCTCACGACGTTCACTGCACATCCTAGACTGCAGCCAGCGCAAACGGTTGCGGTCATCTCCGTCTGAGTCGACCGGCCACCGTAGGCGCTGTGTTTGTCGATCAACGCCCCGGTTGGGCAGATCTGGACGCAGGTGCCGCACGACACGCAGCTTGAGCCCCCAATGGCCTCATCGAGGTCGGCGGTGATCAGCGTAGCCGACCCTCGTCGCGTCGGCCCGAGCGTCTCGTTGACCACCATCTCCGCACATGCTCGAACGCAACGAGTGCAGAGTATACATCGGTTATGGTCTAGGGCAAAGTGCTTGGGTGACGAATCAACCTCATATCTCGGGAACATGAATGGATACTTGAAATGATCGATCTGGTAGCGATATGCCAGCGACTGCAACTCACAGTCGCCGCTCATCTCGCAGAACATGCAGTAGTGGTTCCTCTCGGCGAAGAGGAGTTGCAGGACCGAGCGCCGCAGTTCGGTAAGGGCTGGGCTCTCGGTCTTTACCACCATTCCATCCTGAGCAGGCGTTGTGCAGGCGGTGTTGAATCCCCTTGCTCCCTGAACCTCGACGCTACACATACGGCAGGTGCCGACATTGGTTAATCCCTGAAAATGGCACAGGGTTGGCACATATATGCTGTTCTTCTCGCAGACCTCCAGGATGGTGTCCCCTGTTTGGCCACGCGCCTCCCGGCCATCTATCTTTAGAATTATCTCGCTCACTTTGCTCGCCCCTTCCTGGATTTGCGTCGGATAATGGCCAGTTCACTCCAGGTCACAGCGAAGGCAACGTCTTGCCTCATTTTTGGCCACCTCCTCCGAGAATCCACGCTCAACTTCAGCGAAGTTACCGACACGCTCTTTGATGGAGAGGACAGGCATCACAGCGCGCTTCGCCTCAGCGAAATCTTCCATATTATGGGCAAGTGGAATCGTCCTGTAGCTGCCCAGCTTGCTGGCAACGGTGTTCGCGGTGCCCTGTATGTAGTTGTCCACTGCGACAGCAGAAGCGTTGCCGGTGGCTACGGCTTCCACAACAGTGGCTGGGCCAGTTGCCGCATCGCCTGCCACGAACACTCCTGGACGCAGTGGTTTGATTGTGCCATCGCGAGCGACCTGGAAAGTCTCCGACTCGACGTCGTGCTCGAGTGGGGATGTGTCTGCCGTCTGGCCGATGGCTGGAATAACCACATCAACGTCGAGAGTAAAGTCCAGACCCTTGACGGGCACGAACTTGCGTCTGCCACTAGCGTCGAATTCGCCCAACGTCTGGTGCTGGCAAATCATTCCTTCCACACGGCCGTCACCGATAATGCGGGTAGGATCGGTTAGGGTGTGGAGGATAATGCCCTCGCGCTCCGCCGCAGCTACCTCCTCCGCGTTCGCGGGCATGTCGGCCCTTTCCCGGCGGTACACGAGATGCACCTCCGAAGCGCCTAGCCTCCAAGCAGTCCTTGCGGCGTCCACCGCCACATTACCGCCGCCCACCACGGCAACTCTTCGGGCGGTGAAGTCCGGTCGATCGCCCAGCGCGACGTCTTTCAGGAATTTTACGCCTGGCACCACTCCGGGCAGGTTCTCGCCTGGCACGCCCATGCCTCGTGTCTTATGGGCGCCAATGGCTAGGATGGCTGCCGAAAAGCCCTGGCGTTCAAGCAGGTCGTCGACCGAGAAATCCCTTCCCAATGCAGTACCGGTCTTCACTTCTATTCCGGCACTCAGAATGTGCGCGATTTCGGTGTCCAGGATATCGTGCGGCAGCCTATACTCCGGAATGCCTACCCTCAGCATTCCGCCGAGAACCGGGAGTGCTTCGAACACAGTTACCCGGTAGCCCCACTGGGCGAGCCTTAATGCCGCGGTTAGGCCGGCCGGACCGCCCCCGATAACCGCCACTTTGCGTCCGTTATCTGGCGCTTGCCGCGGGGGCGTCCACGGCGTGGATAGCTCCGCGTCGGCCATGAATCGCTTGACTTCCCGTATCCCCACGGGCTGGTCAACCTCACCCCGGCGGCACCTTGACTCACAGAAAGCCGGGCATACGCGGCCGCAGATGAGCGGGAACGGGTTGCGCTCGCGATGGACGGCCAGAGCCTCCTGATATCTGCCCTCGCCGACGAGTTCGAGGTAGCTGGGAACGTCTACTCCAGCCGGGCAAGCGTTCACGCACTTCGCCCGAACCAGCGCCTTGCACACGCCGGCCGGGCATCTCTTGTCCACGATGTGGGCTATGTACTCATCCTTGAAGTACCGCAGTGTGCTAGTAACTGGGCTAGGAGTCAGCCGCCCGAGCGCACAAAGCGAGCCGTCGGCCATCGTTTTCGATAAGTCTTGTATCAGGTCCAGGTCCTCCAGTTTGCCCTCGCCTTGAGTGATGCGCTCCAGCACTGCCAGCATTTCCTTGCCGCCGACGCGACAAGGTGTGCATTGTCCGCACGATTCGGCTGTGGAGAACCTGAGGAAGTATTTGGCGAGCTCGACCATACAGGTTGTGTCATCGACGACGATCATCCCACCGGAGCCCATCGTGGCTCCTGCCTCAGTGAGGGAATCGTAGTCGATGGGGACGTTCAGCGCCTGCACGGGGAGACATCCGCCGAGGGGACCGCCGGTCTGCACCGCTTTGAATTTCCTGCCGCCGGGGATGCCGCCTCCGATTCCGAACACTATGTCGCCCAGGCTTATGCCCATCGGCACCTCAACGAGGCCGGTGTTGTTGATTTTGCCCGTTAGAGCGAATACTTTGGTACCTTTGCTCTTCTCTGTTCCGATGCTGGCGAACCAATCGGCTCCGGTCAGGATGATCGGTGGAACGTTAGCCCAGGTTTCGACGTTGTTGATGTTGGTTGGCTTGCCCCAGAGTCCGGCCACTGCGGGAAAAGGTGGTCGGGGGCGAGGCTCGCCCCTTTTACCTTCGATTGAGGCGATAAGGGCAGTCTCTTCGCCGCACACAAATGCGCCAGCGCCCTCTTTGACCTTGAGATCGAAGCTGAAGTTGGTGCCAAGAATGTTCTCGCCCAGCAAGCCATACTCCCGGGCCTGGGCGATGGCTATCTTCAAGCGTTTTACCGCCAGAGGATACTCTGCACGGCAATAGATGTATCCTTCCGCTGCCCCGATAGCGTATCCGGCGATGAGCATTCCTTCTAGCACGCTGTGCGGATCGCCTTCGATTATGCTGCGATCCATAAACGCGCCAGGGTCTCCCTCGTCGGCATTGCATATAATGTATTTTGGATTGGCTGGAGCTTTCCTGGTGAGTTCCCACTTTAGACCCGTCAGGAAGCCGGCGCCTCCTCGCCCGCGTAGTCCCGAATGTCTGACCGTCGAAATGACATCCTCGGGAGTCATTGTCGACAGCACCTTGCCGAGCGCCTGGTACCCATCGCGGGCGATATACTCTTCGATGTTCTCCGGATCTATCATGCCGCAGTTGCGGAGGGCGATGCGCAGTTGCTTCTGGTAGAAAGGCACCTCCGAATAGTAGGGCACGGCCTTGGCGGAGACAGGCTCCCGGTACAAGAGCTTATCCACGACCCGACCCTTGAGAAGGGTCTCGCTCACGACGGTCGGCACATCCTCGGCCTGCACCTGGCAGTAGAAGATTCCGTCTGGGTAGATTATGACGATCGGTCCCATCGAACAGAATCCTCGACAGCCAGTCTGCGACACTTTCACTTCATCTGCCAGGCCCTGTTTAACCACTTCGGCAGCCAGGGCCTCCTGTATCAATCCAGCCCCTCGACAGCCCGTGCCTGCACAGGCTAAGACGTGGGCTCGATATATCGGATCGGCCATATCCTGTCCTCCTAAGTCAAAAGGTCGTCGCCGAAGTCAACTCTAGGTAGGTAACAAGCGATCAGCTGCCAGCCATCTGCCCGAGCGAAGGTGCTATGTAGCATATCCTTACCTTAACCTTACGTATGACTGACCGCTGAAGGCCGATTGCTGCCAGCTACTCAGGTGACGGTTCCTTTGCTAACTACCCATTCTGCTATGATCTTGCCCTCGATCAGGTGCTCTTGGATCAACCGTGGCACCTTGTCAGAGGTGAGCCTGCCGTAAGTGATACGTGGGGAGCCCGCCTGTTCGATGTCAACCAGCGGCTCCTGCGCACATATGCCCACGCAGCCAACTGTGGCCACGTAGGCGTCGATTCCTCTCTTCTCTATCTCTTCGAGGATGGCGTGCATGGTCTCACGGGCCCCTGAGCCGATGCCGCAAGTTCCCATGCCCACGGTTATCTTGGTGCCCGTTTGGTCGCGCACCTTGATGGCCTTGTGGGTCTCTTCCTTGAGCCTCCTGAGTTCTTCAAGCGATGTGAGCTTTGGCATATTTTTCAGCTCCTTTGACGATGCTCTTTGCGCTCCGAGTCCTTCTTCTCTCAAGTCGACGCAAGCCGCGCGCGATGAATTTGTCTAACCAGCGCAGGACGGAGGGGTTGGTGATAGGAACATCCCCCAACTGCTCTCGTATCTCTCCTGTGCTGAACTCAAATACACTCCCGTCCACGTGGTGCCGGTAACGAAGGTCGATCTGTGGTTCTGCTACGGCGATGACCAGCAGCGTAGAATGCACGTTTCCCAGGGGAGGGCAATCTATATGGCTGGCCTGGAACGAGGCCGTCACCACAGTGCCGCGTCCCAACTGGGATTTGACTTCCACGCGGCCATTGGAGGCCTCGGCGTTTGCCGAAAGCAGCGACAGCCCCAGACCTACCTTGCGTGTTGAGCGAGATGTGGAGAAAGGGTCAAGCACCTGCTGAACCATTTCGGGGGTCATCCCAGCCCCGTTGTCTGCGATCCGGACCAGCAGCAGATCGTCTGCTGATGCCTCCACGATTTCGAGCTCCACTGTAGTGGCACCAGCTTCGATGGAGTTATGCACGATATCTAGAATGTGCAGCGCAATCTCGTCCACGGTGATCTCACCTTGAGGCAGTCTTCGTTCTAACTCAGTGGCCCATCCAGGATTTGTTTGATCCTCTCAGGTGTCGCCTGCCGGTAGGGCCGGCCGTTCACCATAACCACAGGCGAGAGCGCACATGCCCCCAGGCAATACACCACCTCAAGCGTGTACTCATAGTCTGGGCTTGTAGTGCCAGGGGCAAGATTCTTTTCCTTCTTCAGGTATTCGATGGATTTCGCTGCTCCTTTGACGTGGCAGGCAGTGCCGTCGCACAGCTTTATGACGTTCTTCCCGCGTCGTGTGAGATAGAATTGTGAGTAGAACGTCGCTACGCCATAGACGCGACTGAGCGGTAGCTTCAGTCTTCTGGCAATCTCCTTGAGTATCTCTTTAGGGAGGTATCCATATGCTTCCTGTGCTTCCTGAAGCACCGGAATCAGTGCCCCTCGCTCGGAGCCCTTGTCCGCTATGATTTCGTCCAACTTTTGGAAATCTAAAGCTTGTTCTTTTGTTTCCACGGCTTTCGTACGCTTCCTTTCGTCGCCATTAAGTTGCCGCTGATGGCTGAGCTCCGCTTTCGGTTCCTCCACGTGAACCCCTTCGCTATGATTATACTTGGCTGCCTTGGGCCGCACCCTAAGAACTGCCATAGAGCTAACTAAAAACCGGCGCAGAACGGCAAGAGTCTGCACTAATGTTCATTGGCTATCTAGGTTCATCTGATTGCTCCTGATGTTTGACGGCCTTTTGTTAGATTGGTTGGTCACGTTGAGCTCACCGAAGGCCGCTGCATAACACGGGCCAATAAATGACTACCTATATTCCCAGGGTTTTCGTGCGCCGCCCTTGGTTGCCACCACTCTTCTGCCCAACTGCCTGCGGCAGGCAAGGGAGATTTCGCGGGCGCTTGGTTCCGACAGCAGGAACATCGTCCGGGAGACGCCAATCTGGGAGAGGTCGTGGGCGTCAGAGGAGCGGATAAACTCCTTGCCCCCGGTCCATTGCTCCAATGGTCCCCTTGCGTTTGAGGATAGTTCCACTGCCGGCACGTCCAGGTTGTCGGGAATGAAGCCGAGGTTGGAGATGATACTGTAAGAAGGCCGATCCACGTGGGCTGGCACGCAGAATCCGCCGCGCACATTGACCTCTGCCACCACTGCATCGACGTTGAGGTCGGCAGGCGCGATAAGCAGCCGGGTGTTCTTGTGCAGGAACTGGTTGGCTGGGCCCAGGACAAGCTGTACGCCATACACGCGTTCGTCGTTCTGGAGGGATGGGAGGTGCTGGTAGACAAACTCCTGCCACTGGAGCGCCGATACGACGCTGTCGAAGATGACCACGAGGTGAACCTCTTCCGAGGTCTCGACCTCCATGCCCGGCAAAATCCTGAGCCCGCTGCCTTCGGCCGCCATAACCAGTGACTCGACGTTCTCCGCCGAGTTGTGATCGGTTATAGCCAGGATATCGATGCCCCGCCTTATTGCCTGGCGGACGATTTCCGTTGGTGCCATGCGGTAG
>Ga0315298_1011044_pt1 | contig 10706 bp, 10 predicted proteins | sample WHS_1_MG_FD_203077 | JGI IMG/M metagenome (GOLD analysis project Ga0315298, IMG submission 203077) | Extremophilic microbial mat communities from Washburn Hot Springs, YNP, Wyoming, USA - WHS_1_MG | ecosystem: Environmental > Aquatic > Thermal springs > Hot (42-90C) | place: USA: Wyoming...
ACTATAAGAGAGCGAGCAAGGTCCGGGATTGTCATTCGGTATTTGTTCACTACCGCTGTTCTGAGGGGCATGAGTTTGTTCGGCCTGACAGTCATTGTCGGCAGCGGCTCTGCCCGTTTTGCCAGCGGGATACAACTAAGCGATACCTGGCTCGGTATGGCTGGTGGTTGGATGGGCTGGTCGAGGGGCATCGCGGTAAGTACGTTGTCCTGGCGATGCGGAACGTTCCTTTGGGCTGCTTAAGTTCTGGGGTAGATGCGCTTTGGGCGGCTTTTCGACGTTTGCAGAAGTTACCTGGTATGGAGGATTTAAGGAATGCCTTGGTAAAGCTGGAATTAACTTTTAATCCGACGGATGGTTCCTGGCATCCTCATCTGAACGTCCTTTTCGTTGGCTCGTTTCTGCCGTTTAAAAAGTTGAATGCAGCCTGGCAGAAGGCCTCTGGTGGTGGCCTGACTACCTGGATCACCGCGGTGAATAGGGGCACGGCTCGGGAGCTTCTCAAGTACATCTGTAAGTCAACGGATTTTCTGGATGTCCCCGAAGCTGTGCGGGAATTTGTCTCTACTATGAGTCGCCGGCAAATCTTTAGGCGCTATGGTTCCTTTCGGAAGATAGGCCGCGCCGGGGATCAGATCGATGGTCCTGGCAGTGGTCTCGGCGATACCCGTGTTCAGTGTCCGGACTGCGGGACATTTGAGGTGCAGAGGTTGGGATTGGTGGGTTTGCGTGAAGTGTTTTGCGATTGGCGTGGCGTGCTTCGCATTCGTGCGCCGAGTTAAGGGGGGGTATGAAGGTACGTTCGTGCGATTGGGTGCGGCTCGCGGCGGCGGCGCTGGATGCGCGGGACCTTCTGCGCGAGAGTATCCCTGCGCTGGATCGATGCCTTGCGCTTCAAGTTGTTCGTGATCGCGAGGCGTGCCGGCTCCTGTCGGAAGTTCGGGTCGCGGTTATCGAGAGTGTTGAACGGCTGCGCCTGGCGCTGAAACGGGGGTGATGTATGCTTGAGAATTTAGACGCTGTGCTTGACAATCTGGCTTCGCGCGTCGCGGCTAAGGTTGCGGAACTTATCGCGCCTTCAGGTGCGGTACCGTCTCGCCGGCTCTTGAATGTCGATCAGGCGGCGGAGTACCTCGGTCGGACCCGTGAGGCCGTAGAACACATGATTTACTCCGGGAAGCTCCCAGTGGTCAGGATTGACAAACGCATTTCACTGGACCTCGGGGATTTGGATCGTCTCATCGAAGAGCGGAAGGTTGACAGCCACGTCGTTCCTGCCGTACACGTAAAGCCATGAAAGCGAAACTTGGCAGTATCTACAGGCGCGGTTCAATCTGGTGGATCAAGGTCTACCGTCATGGGCGGCCTTTCCGCGAATCCAGCGGCAGTAAGAACTATCGGGACGCTGAACGTCTGCTTAAGCGGCGGCAGGGAGAGATCGTTACGGGCCGCTTCGCTGGGCTGGGGCCGGAGCGCATCCGCGTTCGTGATCTACTTGAAGGCGTTCTCGAAGACTACCGGAACAACCAGCGGCGCACCATCTATGAGGTCGGATTGCGCATCACTCGCTATTTGAGTCCTTTCTTTGGTGACCTTCGCGCTGCGGATTTCTCAACCTTGTGGCTCAAGCGTTACATCGCCGCGAGACGTGCCAAAGGCGTGACAAACGCAACCATCAACCGCGAGCTTTCCATCGTGCGGCGCGGCTTTCGTTTGGCAGCGCAATCAGACCCCCCCAAGGTTGCTTACGTGCCGCACATTCCCAAGCTTGAAGAGAACAACGTTCGGGAGGGCTTTCTGGAGTACGATCAATATCTCGCTTTGCGTGAGGCTCTGCCGATTCATCTCCGGTGTCTTTTCGTTGTCGGCTACCATGTCGGTTGTCGTCTTGGTGAGCTTCGGTCCTTACGGCGTGATCAGGTGGATCTGGATGCTCGCGAGATTCAGTTGGATGCTTCGCAGACCAAGACGAAGAGGCCGCGTGTTTTGCCTGTCTATGGCGATATGGAGCTCTGGTTGCGGTGGCAATTGGAAGACCTTCAACAGAACTGGCCGGCGTGCCGTTGGCTTTTCCATTATCAGGGGCGGCGCGTCGGAGGGCATTTGAAGGGCTGGAAGCAAGCCTGTCAGCAGGTGGGCCTGGCTAAGCTGCTGTTCCATGATCTGCGACGGACAGCGATTCGGAACATGGTTCGAGCGGGTATTCCCGAGAAGGTGTGCATGGAGGTCAGTGGTCACACTACTCGTTCTACTTTTGACCGCTACAATATCGTGAGTCGTCGTGACCTGGCGCTGGTTCGCGAGAAGATGGACCGGTACTTGGCAGAGGCGGCGCGCTCCACGGGCACAATTTCAGGCACAATTTTAGAGGGAAGTCTCCTGCAATGAGATCTAACTTATTGAAAATATTGGGGTGGGTGGTGGGGTTCGAACCCACGGCCACTGGAACCACAATCCAGCGCTCTACCAGCTGAGCTACACCCACCGCAGGAACACTTCATTTTAACATACACCCCGCCCATGCTACGCCTTTTACAAGCCTGCGCGCCCCCAAAGCTCATCTACGCGGCCCTTGACCTCTGGCGTCATAGTTATGACCTCCGGCCACGGCCGTACGAATCCTTCCTCAGGCCATTTGCGCGTCGCATCAATGCCCATTTTGGACCCGTAATTTGGAAGGCGGCTCGCGTGGTCCAGCGAGTCCACCGGCCCCATGACAAATTCAATGTCGCGCTCGGGGTCAATGTTATTGAGCGTTTTCCAGGCCACCTCCCGCGCGTTCTGCACATCCACATCTTCGTCCACCACGATAATGCACTTCGTAAACATCGCCTGGCCCATCCCCCAGATGGCGTGCATTACCTTACGCGCATGTAATGGGTACGACTTTCGAATCGAGACCAGCATAAGATTGTGAAATACTCCTTCGGCGGGCATCGATATGTCCCTGACCTCCGGGAGTTGTAACTGCATCAAGGGGAGAAATATACGTTCAATCGCTTTCCCCATGAAAAAGTCCTCCATGGGCGGAGGACCGACGACGGTGGCAACATAGATGGGCCGCTTCCTCTGCGTGATGCAGGTGATGTGAAAGACCGGATACTGATCCTGTAGAGAGTAAAAACCGGTGTGGTCGCCGAATGGCCCTTCCACCCTCAGTTCTCCCAATTCAACATAGCCCTCCAGAACGATCTCGGCGTTTGCAGGTACCTCGAGATCGCATGTTTCACATTTCACCATTTCCACCGGCTTACCTCTGAGGAACCCCGCCACCATCATCTCATCCACGTCCGGTGGCAAGGGCAGGATGGCAGAGTACATGGTCGCCGGATCGGACCCAATAGCAACGGCGACGTCCATACGTTTCGCCCCTTGTTTCGCCCGGCGGCGGTAGTGCTCAGCGCCATGCTTGTGCGTCTGCCAGTGCATACCAGTAGTGCGCTCGTCAAAGACTTGCATGCGATAGACCCCGCAGTTCCTTTTTCCGGTTTCAGGATTGCGGGTGAAAACCATCGGCAGAGTGATGAAACGTCCTCCGTCCAGAGGCCAGCATTGCAGAATTGGGTATTCAAACAACGAAAAACCATCCTGCAGTATCACTTCTTTACAGGGGCCCGTGTGCACTATGCGAGGAAAATAAGACCCTATTTCGGCCAGTTTCGGCAGCATCTTCAACTTGTCGATGAAACCCTGCGGCGTCTTCATTTGCAAGTACTCGGAAATCCGCCGCGCTACCTCCTCAATGGAGGAAACTTTCAGCGCGATTTCCAACTTGCGTATACTGCCAAAAGTGTTGATCAAAACAGGAACTTGCGAGCCTTTCGGTTTTTCAAATAGGAGAGCAGGGCCCCCGCGTTTGACTGCACGATCTGCAAACTCCGTTATTTCCAGACACGGATCCACCTCGAAAGGGATGCGTTTCAGCTCGCCATGTTTTTCTAGCGCCTGCAAAAAATCCCTTAAATCTTCGTAGGCCATCTGGGAGTGCACCTCTGTACTATCATTAAATGTTTGCGTTGAATTTCCAAGGAGTCATCATGCCTGGTCGTGTAGCAATGGTAACCGGCGGTAGCCGCGGCATCGGTAGAGCTACCTGCCTGGAGCTGAGCCGCTCCGGTTTTCAAATCATCGTTGCCTCCTTTGAGGTGGAAAAGAACGAAGAAGTTGCCTCCGAAATACAGGCAGCAGGTGGAAAAGCCGTGCCGCTCGAACTGGATCTCACCTCCATGGATTCCATCAAGCAGGCTTTTGCCAAAGCTTTGAAAGAATGGGGACGTATCGACGTACTAGTGAACAATGCGGGCATCACCCGAGATGGCCTGGCGATGCGCATGAAGCCTGAGGATTGGGACCTCGTTCTCCAAGTCAACCTCAGCGGAGCATTTTTCTGCGCCCAGCAGGTATTGCCAGGAATGCTGCGGGAACGCTGGGGGCGCATTATTAACATTGCTTCCGTTGTCGGTCAGATGGGTAACGCCGGACAAGCGAACTACGTTAGTTCGAAGGCGGGGATCATTGGTCTGACGAAAGCCCTGGCTCAGGAGGTGGCCAGCCGCAATGTGACTGTGAACGCCGTCGCGCCGGGTTTCATCGAGACTGACATGACAGCCAGACTGCCTCAGGAGGTCAAGGATCGCATGCTCTCCGCGATTCCAATGAAAAGATTTGGCAAACCTGAAGACGTGGCGGCGGCTGTCAATTTCTTAGCCAGTGAACAGGCGGGCTACATCACCGGGCACGTCATCAACATCAACGGCGGAATGTACATGTGATCGGATCTACCAAATCGAGCCTTTTGGCCGTGGCTTCCCAGTAGCTTTAGGCACTTACATTCTGTGCAACCTACATCACGCAGAAGGCTTTTTGGTATGAGGCTTATTCTCTAACAGATCATCTCTAGGGGCGGTTAATGGGAGGTCTCGCCTTTGCATGAACTCGACCTAGTGACGACACTGGTCGGTAGCTTGGCCGGCGCCCTGATTCTCGGTTTTCTTGCCCGCCGTTTATCGCGCGGGCGCGTCTGTCGTAGCTGCCGGTGAAGCTGAGATTGGCGTCGCTCTCGCCGAGGCGGTAATGGCCAGCGACAGGATAGATCCTCACGAAGCAGCTAGGCCACGTGAGGCCATCCGACGCCGCCTATATAATACACCCTAGAAACCAAAACAACAGGTACTTTTACGCGCGATCCTCAACATAATACAATCTGGACGCGGGGCGTAGCATGACAGACGACGAAACCCGCAGGCAATTTCTCGAGATAGGTCTGCTTACCGCCAGCGGGCTGAACGCTTGTAGCGGTCAGGGTTCTTTGCTCATGAAAATGGCCCGCAAGGATTTCGAGCCCTCTTACCTGCAACTAGAACGTTCCGGCGAACTGGCCAAACGGGCACAGGAACTATACTCTATTTACCGTAGCTGCCACCTCTGTCCCCGCCGGTGCGGCGCGAACCGGCTCGTGGGAGAAAAAGGGGTCTGCTCGTCCGGAGCCCGTGCCAAGGTCTATTCCGCTCACCCTCACTTTGGGGAAGAACGGCCCCTCGTAGGACGATACGGATCAGGAACGATCTTTTTCAGCCATTGCAATTTACTCTGCGTTTATTGCCAGAACTGGCAAATCAGTTTCCGTGGGGACGGATCCATTGTCAGCGATGACACCTTGGGAAGGCTCATGGTCGATCTTCAGAAGGCTGGTTGCCACAATGTCAACCTTGTTACGCCCACGCACTGTCTTCCAAATATCATTGGGGGACTCCGCTCAGCGATTGCCCGCGGGTTGCGCATTCCCCTGGTCTATAATTGCGGTGGCTACGAACCGGTAGAAATTCTTCAGATGTTAGACGGAATTGTGGATATTTATTTACCGGACTTCAAGTACGCGGATGGGGCGCTGGCGGAGAAATATTCCTCAGGAGCCAGCGATTACCCAGAGGTGGCTGCGGCTGCCATTCAGGAGATGTACCGCCAGGTCGGAGACCTGGTCGTCGACGAGCAAGGCATAGCCCTGCGGGGGTTGATGGTGCGTCATTTAGTTTTGCCCAGTAACATTGCAGGGACGGACAAGTTTGTGCGGTTCGTTGCTAAGAAACTCTCGCCTATGACTTACGTCAACATAATGGCGCAATATCGCCCCGAACATATGGCACACCGATATCCAGAACTCTGCCGGCGTATTACGACAAAGGAATACCAGCAGGCTCTCCAGTGGGCACGCGAAGCAGGTCTGAAGTGCCTGGATTGCGGCTGAACTCAAACCTGTAGCAGCATTCCGCTTCAGATCACACCCAGTCGCTCAACGGCTTCTAAAGTGCGTTCCAAAGCCTGCTGAGGGTCCGCATTTTCTATAGGAACCACCTCGATAGGTCCGGACCCAGAAGGGCGCCATCTGGAGAACATCCTTGGTGAAGGGTAGCCGGCAAAAATGCTCACCAAAGGCGTGCCTACCGCAGCGGCAACATGCTGTCCGGCTGAATCGTACCCTACGTAGAGGGCGCTGCGCGCGATCATCGCGGCAAAAGCAGAAAAAGATCCCTGCCAGGTACGAACCCTGCGCCGGTCTACGCCAGAACGCTCGATTGCACGCTGCGCCCTTTCGGCTTCCTCTCCTCCCGCGCCACTGTCGACGAGCAGCGTTACCTTTTTTTGAGCAAGTGCGCGAAGCAGATTTTCCTCAAAAGGATCAGGAATCCGTTTCCGAAAATTCTCTCCCACGCCGAAGCTGATGGCTACCACATTTTTTTCAAAGGGCTCAACCTGGTCGGCAGGAGCCACGTAAGGTGTGGCATCCGGAATGTCCAAAGTTTTAGCCAGCCACCGCCGGACCAGAGCCACCAGTGTTTCATCACCAGTACCACCATAAGAACGACTCTCAAAGAAGTAATAGCGATCCTCGGAGCAGACAGGGAGCAGGCCAAGTTGGGTGAGGCGGGAGTCAGGATCTATGACAATGCTGTCAGGTGAAGAAAGTGCGGCCTGCAATTCAGGCCATACGGCAAGGCGGTCCATCAATGTGCCAGCCCGGTTATATGAAATGCACAAGTGTTCCAATTGGGCATCTGCTGCAAAAAGGCCCCAACTCTTTGGCCCACCCACTAGAAACACTCGTGCCTCAGAAAACCGCTTCTTGACAGCATCCAAAACAGCGCTGGTAACCGCAACATCCGCTCCCAAGGTCACACGCGACAGAACGAATACATTGCGTATGCGAGGAGCATCACTATCAAATCTCCAGGGCTGCTTTATGCGGCTATAGCGCTGTACAAGCTCGCTTCTGTTCATCCGTGGAATTGCCGTAGCGATCACAGCGGAAAAAATTTCTGCATAAGTCTCACAAAGTTCAGGCTCGAACTGGTCGGCCATACCTTCAGCAAGGATATTGAATAACGCGCGACTAGCCTCGACTGCACATTGGGGATCCGCATCGAGCGCACGACCCACCAGAGTCTGCAAAAGCTCCTCCGGCCAAGGCTCTCGCCTCAGACAGCATCCAAGGATTTTTTGAGCAGTTTCTTCGCTTGAGGGCCTATTCAAATCGTTTTGCCCGTAGAATAATGAAACTTTGATTCTAATCTCTTGATTATCTAATGGAAAACAGGCTGGCAGCGAGCTTCTCTAATTCGCTTGTGGACCGAGAACCTCCCTGAGATTTCTCAAAAACTTCATCCGCCGATCTCTTTTCTTCCGCTGCCATTCATACACAGATCCCACCACCAGCACTGTAGCAGCGATCGCTAGTCCAGTATAGACTCCCATGTTTCCCTGATCCTCAGTGACTTCTATCGGCGCCGGCCCACGCTGGCATTAGGGAGACATCGCAGTCCCCACGCTCCACCGGCTCCCTACATAGGTTGTGGGCTCCCGAAACTGGGATTCTCAGAGTCATGCGCGACAACGTAGTTGCGTCAAGCCCTAAAGCCCCTGGGAATACCAAAATAAAATTAGGCTCACCAACCCTGCTTCCTTAGGGCTGGTGAGCCTTGTTTTTACCGGTTCCTGACCGGTGAGAGGAGTGAACCTTCTGATGAGTCCGTTCGAAAGTCCCAAGTATTAAAGAACTACTCACGCCTGGACCATCCTCGCGACTCTAACCCAAGCGCCAACATAAGCATAGCATCTATACTGCCTCTCCGTAACCTTATCTTTTAGACTGAAAATAGGTACTTTAGTACCATTTGTTTTACGCTGGTACTACCTGACATACATACGCCCGAGCGCTGTTATAATCTATTCTCGATTCTCGATTCTCGATTCTCGGCTTGAGGAAGCATCGGTGGTCTGATCGATGAAAGTCCCAGACATCCTATCCGCCTACGCTTGGAGCGACCGGACCACCGCTCTGGCCATTTCCGCTTTCTTAATAGCCACCATAGCTTTGGGTGAACTCGTCTTCCAGCTTCCCGTATCACTGGGCTTCTTGTATCTAATTCCAATTCTGGTAGCAGCGCTTTTCGTTTCGAGGAAGGAACTCGCTGTACTTGCTTTGGTGTGCACACTGTTGCGCTTGTTGGTGGGTCCCTTTACAAAGACTTCGGAGAGCTTCATTTTCCAGGGTGCGCTCGGTTTTGTTGCCTTCTTCGGCTGCGGCTTATTCCTCGAAGAGTTAGCGCGGCGGAGGCGCCGTACGCTGGAGTACTTGCGCAACCTGGAGCATCAGATCAAGCTCCGTCAAGAGGCTGAAGGACAATTGCGCGCCTTGATCGAGACCAGCCCGGCGGCTATTCTGACGGTGGATGAAAAAGGCAAAATCCGACTGGCCAATCAGGCTGCGCACCAGCTCCTGGCTACCGATGAGCCTCTCACCGGGCAACTGGTCAGAGACTATCTCCCGTTTCTGGCAAATATTCCGCACTCCGAAGCTCCCGGCCTTCTTCTTCGTACCGCGGCAGAGTGCAAAGGAAGACGGTATAACGGAGAGGTATTTCAGGCGCACGTCTGGTTTTCCACTTACACCACTGTTGCTGGACCGACACTAGCAGCCATCGTTTTGGATACATCGGAGGATTTGCGTGATAGAGAAGAACTGGGCCTCGACCGCTTGATGGCCAGCTCACGCGTCCTGGTCCGCGCCGTATCTCACGAAATTCGCAACCTGTGTGCCGCCATAGAGGTAGTACACTCCAACCTGCAAAGAATTCCGGGCATCACCGAAAACGAGGACTTCCGGGCTTTGGGGAATCTTACTGAAGGCCTGAAGCAGCTTGTCAGTTCAGGGCTCCGGCCTCCAGCCGACGGCCGCGCCCCCGTAGCAGATTTGCACGAAGTGTTCGAACAGTTGCGTATCATCATTGAACCACCTCTTCGGGACGAGCAAACCGAGGTTCGGTGGGACATCCCAGATTTCCTGCCCCCGGTGTATGCTGATGGTCACGGTCTGTTGCAAGTCTTTATGAATTTGGTGAACAACAGCCGTAGGGCTTTGCAGAAGGTGCAACACCGGAGGCTTACAATTTCTGTCGTGGCGGGCGACGGGCGGTTAACTGTACGGTTCATCGACACCGGGCTGGGGATCACAGCTCCAGAACTGCTGTTTCAGCCTTTTCAGCAAGTCGCTGAAGGTTCCGGTCTGGGACTGTATTTATCCCGCGCCTTGATGCGCTCCTATACGGGCGATTTGCGTTTCGAACCGGCCACCTCCGGCTGCTGTTTTGCCGTCGAACTTACTTGCGCCCCTCAAACAGAAAGACCCGCTTCCGTATGAGAGATTGCGCAAACGACAAAATCAGGATTTTATTGATCGACGACCATGCGCTGTTTCGCGAGGGTGTAGCTCGCTTCCTCAATGCGGAACCGGACATGCAAATGGTGGGGCACTGCGGTTCCGTGGAAGAAGGTTTGGCTGTTTTGGATCGAACAACCGTCGACGTGGTGCTGTTGGATTTTGACCTCGGCCAGCAGAAAGGCACCAGATTCCTTTTGGAAGCACGCGAGCGGGGTTTTACAGGCAAGACATTGATTGTTACCGCCGAGCTGACCGACGCCGAAGCAGCTGAACTGCTACGGTTGGGGGTAGCCGGGATCTTCCTGAAACACAGTTCTCCGGCTATGTTAACCAAAGCGATTCACAAAGTGATGGAAGACGAACCGTGGCTGGATCAGCACTACCTGCGGGTCCTGTTGGATTATAACCGCTCCGAGGATGCCCGCCCGATAGAACCCAGGCTGACCGAGCGCGAGCGCAAGGTGCTCCGCGCCTTACTGGAAGGGCTCGCAAACAAAGAGATCGCCGCACGCCTCCATGTCTCGGAAAGCTCCGTTAAGGCTACTCTCCAACAACTGTTTTCTAAAGCCAGTGTACGTACCCGAAGCCAGCTTGTCCGCGTCGCCCTAGAGCAATATAAGGACTACCTGTGATTCTCCACCTGCTGCACGTCACAGGTACTTGCCTATCAGCAAGCCCAGCTTCTGGCGCGCAGCCTCTCCGATTAGGTTACGGTCTGTAATGATAGCGTGGGTGAGCGCGGAACCACACCTACATTCCCTCACATTCGGCATGGAGGCTACTGCGGCGGTTACGACTTTGGCGGCATTTTCCGCGTTCCAGTTGAGGTTCGTGATAATATCGCTCACCGTCACTGCATCGTGATCAGGATGCCAGCAATCGTAGTCGGTCACCATGGCCAAGGTGACGTAACAGATCTCTGCCTCCCTTGCCAGCTTGGCTTCCTGGAGATTGGTCATCCCAATCACGTCCATTCCCCAGGCACGGTACA
>Ga0315298_1011048_pt1 | contig 10703 bp, 13 predicted proteins | sample WHS_1_MG_FD_203077 | JGI IMG/M metagenome (GOLD analysis project Ga0315298, IMG submission 203077) | Extremophilic microbial mat communities from Washburn Hot Springs, YNP, Wyoming, USA - WHS_1_MG | ecosystem: Environmental > Aquatic > Thermal springs > Hot (42-90C) | place: USA: Wyoming...
CCTCTGCTCCTGTGCTTCAATGTACTGTAATCCTACCGCAAAACCCGATTTTGGCAAGGCCGTATCTCACACAAGGACGCAAAGATTTTCTTTATATTTCTCACACAAAGACACAGAGGCACAAAGATTTTCTTTGTATTTTCTCACACAAAGACACAAAGACGCAAAGATAAAGAAGTTTTTCTTTGTGTTCTTTGTGTCTCTGTGTGAGGATCATCCGGGTTGCGCCAGTGCGGTTTTATGGTAGATTGGTGGATGGTAGACTGGTAGATGGGTCATTGGTCATTTCGTCATTGGTCATTCCCTCATTGGTCATTTCGTCATTGGTCATTCCCTCATTGGTCATTTCGTCATTGGTCATTCTCTCATTGGTCATTTCGTCATTGGTCATTCTCTCATTGGTCATTTCGTCATTGGTCATTCCCTATGCGCCGTTTCCGGATTCTCGTCCTGCTCACCCTGATGGCCTTCGGCCTGCGCGCGGGTTCGCTCACCGCCCAGTCCCTGTGGCGGGATGAGGTGGATGCCCTCTGCTACGCCCACGAGTTTCCCCACCTGCTGTGGGAAGCGCTGGCGCCGGAGCGGGCCGGAGACCTCCAGACGCCCTGCGCCTGCCCGCCGCCCCCGCTGCCCACGGACTGGACGGCAGGGACACTCCGGGAGCGCGTGGTCGGGCTGCTGGGCGCGATGATCCGGCAGAACGGCCCCCTGTACTACTTCCTTCTCCGGGGCTGGGTCGCGCTGGCGGGGCACACCGAATACGCCATGCGCTTCTTCTCCCTCCTCTTCGGCGTCCTCTGCGTGCCGCTCACCGCCGCGCTGGGCACCCGCCTGCTGGGCCGGACCGTCGCCACCTTCGCAGCCGCGCTGATGGCCGCTTCGCCCTACATGGTCTGGTACGGGCAGGAAGTGAAGATGTACACCCTGGTGCCAGCCCTGGTCCTCCTGGCCCTCTACGGCCTGCGGCGGGGGATGGATGAGGGGGGAAAGTGGTGGGCCGTCCAGGTCATCCCCACCACCCTGCTCCTCTACACGCACATCTGGGGTGCGCTGCTGATCCCGCTGCAAATGCTGTGGCTGCTGGTGGAGTGGCCCCGCTGGCGGCCTCGCTGGCGCGGTGCGCTGGTGGGGATGGCCTTGCTGACCCTCCCCTACCTGCCGCTGGCCCTCTGGCAGGCCCCGGCCGCCCTGGCCCGCCGGGAGACGGGGTTCCCGCACCACACGCTGGGCGAGATGGCGCTGATTCTGCTCAACGGCTGGAGCACGGGGATTCTGAGCCGGGGTTGGCCGTGGGGCGCGCTGGCCTGCGGGGGGATGGCCGCGCTGGGGCTGATTCTGGGTCTTGCCCGCCCTGCATCGGTAGGGGCAGGCCTCGCGCCTGCCCCAAGGGGGCAACCGCAAGGGCCACGCCCCGAAGGGGCTCGCCCCGAGGGGTTGCCCCTACAGGCGCCTGCCCTACGTTTCCTGGCCTTCTGGCTGACGCTCCCTCTGCTGATCGTCTGGCTCATCTCCCTGCGCCAGCCGCTTTTCACCGACCGCTACCTGATCTGGGCCGCGCCAGCCTTCTATCTGCTGGCCGGTCATGGCTGGGCGGCCTTAAGAAGAACCACGAAGACACGAAGACACAAAAGAATAAATTTTCCCTTTGTGTCTTTGTGTCTTTGTGGTATTATCTTCTTTATCTTTGCCCTGAACCTGCACGCGCAGGCCACCGTTCCCATTAAATCGGACGTTCGGGCCGCCGCCGCGTACGTGGAGTCCCGCTACCAGCCCGGGGACCTGCTCATCTTCCAGATTCCCCACATCCGCTACACCTTTGACTACTACTTCGGCCCCACGGACTACCTCTGGGCCGACGGGCTCTACACCAACCACCGCGCCGAGGGGGGAGAGTACCGTTTATCTGAAGACTCCGCCGGTCGGTGGATGGCCCTGGTCGTCGGGGACCATAACAGGGTCTGGCTGGTGGCCTCAGAGGTGGAGATGTGGGATGAGCGGAATCTGGTGCAGGGGTGGCTGGAGCGGACGTTCGTCCGGGCCGACGAGGCCCACTTCACCCGGGTGGATGTGTACAAATACCAGCGGTAATCTACCCCAGAAACCGGGCCAGGAACTCCACCCGGCGCCGTTTGGCGTCCACCACATTCTCCGTCTTCAGGAAACTGTGCCCCTCGTCCGGATAGAGGACGAAGTCACATTCCTTCCCCAGTGCCAGCAGCGCGTCCCGCGCCTGAACGGACTCCCGGGCCGGACAGCGCGGGTCGTTGGCCCCGCAGATGAGTTGGACGGGCGCCTGAATGCGGTCCAGGAAAAAGAACGGTGAGCGCTCGTAGTAGCGGTCCCGGTCCTTCTCCGGGTCGCCGAAGTTCTCCCGGTCCCACTGCTGCAGGTCTTCCCGCTCGCTGGCGTATTCGGTGAACCAGTTCAGGAACGGCACGACGGCCGACCCCGCCACCCAGCGGTCGGGGTAACGGGTGAGCACGGTCATCGTCAGGTAGCCGCCGTAACTGGTGCCGGTGACCGCGATGCGCGCGGGGTCCGCCAGACCCTCCCGGACCAGGTAGTCGGCGCCGGCCGCGACGTCGCGGGCATCGCCTCCGCCCAGGTCAAAGCGGTTGGCCAGTTGCCACTCCCGTCCGTAGCCCGTGGAGCCCCGGTAGTTGGGGGCCAGCACCACCCACCCCCGGCTGACCATGTGCTGGACCAGCGGGTCCCAGGTGACCTGGGCCAGCCACGTCGGGCCGCCGTGGACGTAGACGACCGCCGGAGATGGCCCCTGGGCACGCGGGCGATAGAGGAGCGCCGGCACCCCCTGCCCGTCCAAACTGGGGTAGCGGACCTCCTCCGGCATTACAAAGGGGGCATCCTGCAGGTCCGGGGGCAGCGAATGGGTCAGTTGGCGGAGACGACCATCCGGCAAATGCAACAGCCACAAGTCGGGCGGGCGGCGGGGGTTGTCAAAGACGAAGAGGAGACCATTGCCGTCGGGTGTGAAACGGGGGAAGGCATGGACACCCGGCTCCACCTGATAGGACCGCACCTGGCCGGACGACAGGTCGGCCACTTCCAGCCAGTTCACGGGCCCCCGACTGTGCACCCAGGCCAGGCGGGAACCGTCCGGAGACCAGGCCGGGTGGTCCCGGTCGCCTTCGCCGTCCGTCAGCCAGTAGAGGTCGCCGGATGCCCGGTCCCAGAGAGCAACCTGGAAGCACCCGTCCCGCTCCGCGACGCAGGCCAGGCGGGAACCGTCGGGGGACCAGGCCGGATGCTTTGCGCAGAGCGGCCCCGCGGGCCCGGCGACGGGCCGGGGCTCCCCACCCTCCGCCGGAACGACAAAGATGCCCGTGTCCTGCCCGCGCGTCATGCAGACCACCGCCAGATGCTCCCCGTCCGGCGACCAGACGACCGCCAGGTCGGAGTACGGGAGCGTCAGGGCGGGCCGGGGTGGCCCGCCATCCACCGGCAGGACATATGTATCCATCCGGCCCGCGCGGTTGGAGATCAATGCGATGTGGCGTCCGTCGGGCGACCAGGCGAAAGAGGGGTCAATGAGTTCGGGCGTTTCGGGGGTCAGATTGACATGACGGGCCGTCTCCCGGTCGTAGAGCCAGATGTCATACTGCTCGCTGCCGTCCAGGTCCAGGGCATAGGCCAGGCGGCGGCCGTCGGGAGACCACCGGGGCGCGTGTTTGGCCCCCGGCCCTTCAGTGGCCTGCCGGGGCGGCAGGCCCCCGTCCGTCGGGACGAGATAGACCTCCCACTGCCCGGTGCGGTTCCACGAAAACGCGACCTCCGCCCCATCGGGCGAAGGGTCAAAGTGCTCGTCCACATAAGGGACGCGGAGGAGTTTGTCCAGGGGGAGTATGGGATGAGCCTCCATTATTCCAACGCCCGCAACTCCTCTAATTTTCGTTCCATTGTCTGAATCCCGCTGATGGCCGTCTCCCACTCCATTGCGTCTTTCTCCACCTCCCAGGTATACCCTCTCTGACGTACTAACTGGCGGGCCATAAACTCCTCAAAACTCATCCCATACTTCTGGGAGAGAAGATGGTCCACACGTCGGTAATGCCGGAGACGCCGCAGATATTCTCCTTCCAGCAGGAGACGAATCTTTGCATTCAGATCCGCCTCACCAAGAATAGGTTCCTCCAGAAGTTGACGAGCGATTTTCGGCAGCGCGATTTCACTCATCGCCACCTCCTACCTCTGGACCCCTTCACCATTAAACCCCCGCCCGATGCCGCGATAGACGAAGCCCAGCGAGCGGACAAAGGCCGGGTCGTAGATGTTCCGCCCGTCCACCAGGACCGGACGGCGCATCCGGTCCCGAATCCGCTCCAGGTCCAGGTTCTTGAACTCGTTCCAGTCGGTGACGACCACAATGGCATCGCACCCTTCCGCCAGGGTGTACGGGTCGGGGGCCATTTCTACCTCGGGGAGAATGCGGCGGGCGACCTCCATCGCCACCGGGTCGTAGGCCCGCACCCGCCCGCCCTCGGCGAGAATGTAGCGGGCGATGTCTATGGACGGCGCCTCCCGCATATCGTCGGTGTTGGGCTTGAAGGCCAGGCCCAGGAGCCCCACCACGGCGCCGTCCAGCGACCCCAGCGCGTCCCGCAGTTTCTTCACCACCAGGCGACGCTGGTAGGCATTGATGCTCATCACCGCCTGCAGGAGTTGGGGCTGATAACCGTTGCTGAGCGCCATGTGCGCCAGCGCCTTCACGTCCTTGGGGAAGCAGGACCCACCATAACCGACCCCGGCGTCCAGGAACACCCGCCCGATGCGGGGGTCATAGCCCATGCCGTTGGCGACCTCTTTGACGTCCGCGCCGACCGCCTCACAGATGGCGGCAATCTCGTTGATGAAGGAAATGCGGGTCGCCAGGAACGCGTTGGAGGCATACTTGATCATCTCCGCCGTGCGCAGGTCGGTGATGACGATGGGCGCCCGCAGGGGAAGGTGGAGTTGGGCCACCTTCTCCGCCGCCTCCCGGTCCAGGGAGCCCAGAACGACCCGCGCCGGGTTCATGAAGTCGCTGATGGCGGAGCCCTCCCGCAGGAACTCCGGGCAGGAAACGACGGAGAACTTCACCGAATCCCCCCGACGGGCCCGGATGATGTCCGCCACCCAGTCCCCGGTGCCCACGGGCACGGTGGACTTGTTGACGATGATGAGGGGATGGTCCATCACATCGGCGATGGCTTCGGCGGCCGCGCGCACGTACCGCAGGTCCGCCTCGCCGTCCACTCCCTCTGGCGTCCCCACCGCGATGAAGACGAACTCCGCGTCCCGGATGGCCTCCGCATAGGAAGTGGCGAAGAGGAGCCGCCCGGCGCGGACGTTCCGCTCCACCAGTTCCTCCAGGCCCGGCTCGTAGAAGGGCATAATGCCCTGCTTCAGTCCCTCAATTTTCTCTGCGTTGATGTCCATACAGGTCACCCGGTTGCCCAGGTCGGCGAAGCAGGCCCCAGTGACCAGTCCGACATATCCGACACCGATAACTGCGATGTTCCTCACGCTTCCGTTCCTCCGTTCAAGATGTCTGACGAGAAGATATGATACCATAAGGGATAAATTTGGCAACCGGTACGTGAATGAACATGGCGACTTGCCCTCTCCGCAACCGGTAATACAATATCCCTGCCATGGCCATAGACCTGAACTGCGACATGGGAGAGAGTTTCGGGGCGTATGCCCTCGGCGCGGACGAGGCGCTGATGCCGCTGGTCACTTCGGCCAACATCGCCTGCGGCTACCACGCCGGGGACCCGATGGTGATGGACCGGACCGTGCGGCTGGCCCTCCGCTACGGCGTGGGCATCGGTGCCCACCCGGGATTCCCGGACCTGATGGGCTTCGGTCGCCGGGCGATGCACCTGCGGCCCGAGGAGATAGAGAACTACGTCCTCTATCAGGTCGGCGCGCTGGCGGCGTTTGCCCGCGCGGCGGGGGCGGAACTCACCCACGTCAAGCCCCACGGCGCGCTCTACAACATGGCCGCGCGCGACCCCGAAACGGCCCGGGCCATTGCCCGGGGCGTCGCCCGGGCAGGGCCGCGCCTGATTCTGGTGGGACTGGCGAACTCGGCCCTCATCCAGGCCGCCGCCGAAGTGGGCCTGCCCTTCGCGCGCGAGGGATTCGCCGACCGGGCCTACGAGCCCGACGGGACTCTGCGCCCCCGCCACCTTCCCGGCTCGGTCCTCACCGACCCGGAAAGGGCCGCCGAACAGGCCGTCCAGATGGCCCGCGAAGGACGGGTCACCGCCAGCAACGGGGAAAGCATCCCGCTGGTCGTGGATACCCTGTGCATCCACAGCGATACCCCCGGCGCGGTGGAGATTGCCCGCGCCGTCCACCAGCATCTGGAGCGCGCGGGCGTGGACGTGATGCCAATGGGGAAATTTTTAGGACGATGACATTCCCCCGCATCCTGCCCGTCGGAGATGCCGCGCTGGTCGTGGAGTTCGGGGACGAGATTCACCCGGACATCCACCGCCGGGTACTGGCCCTGGACCACGCGCTGGCGGCAGACCCCTTCCCCGGCCTGCGGGAGACCGTCCCCACCTACCGGTCGCTGCTGGTCTACTACGACCCCCGACAACTCTCCTGGGACGAGGCCCGGAGGCTGGTCGCCAATGCCCTGGCGCGGAGCACGGACACCCCGATGCCGGAGCCGCGGGAAGTGGAAATCCCCGTCGTCTACGGCGGGGAGTTCGGCCCCGACATCGGCTTTGTGGCCGCGCACACCGGCCTCTCCGAAGAGGAAGTGGTCCGCCTGCACACGAGCGTCACCTACACCGTCTACATGCTGGGGTTCGCTCCGGGATTTGTCTATCTGGGGGGACTGCCGGAGGCACTGGCGACGCCCCGGCTCCCCACCCCGCGCCCGTCGGTGCCGGCGGGGTCCGTGGGCATCGCCGGCCTCCAGACCGGCATCTACGGCCTTTCCACCCCCGGCGGGTGGCGACTGATCGGGCGGACGCTGCTGACGATGCTGGACCTGAACCGCCAGCCCCCCACCCTGCTCCAGCCGGGCGACCGGGTGCGATTCGTCCCCACGGGATAAAACCCGTGCCAGGCACTTTCAGAAGTGCCTGGCACGTCCTGCGTTCCGTTGACCTATGCTGGAAGTCCTTGACGGCGGATGGCTGACCACAATCCAGGACCTGGGGCGGCCCGGGTACGAACGGTACGGGATTCCCGTCTCCGGGGCGATGGATTTCTTCGCCCTGCGGGTCGCCAACGGCCTGGTCGGCAATCCCCCCGGCGCGGCCGGGCTGGAAATCACCCTGGTGGGGCCCGTGCTGGCGGCGACCGCGCCCTGCCTGGTCGCCGTCACCGGCGCCGACCTGACCTTTCGGGTGGACGGGTGGGAAATGCCGATGTGGATGTCCGTCTTCGTCCGCCGGGGATCGGTCATCTCCTTCGGGGGTCGGCGACGGGGGTGCCGGGCCTACCTGGCGGTCGCCGGGGGGATAGAGGTCCCGCCCGTGCTGGGGTCACGGTCCACCTACCTGCCGGGCCGCTTCGGCGGGTGGGAAGGGCGCGCGCTGCGCGCGGGCGACCGTCTGCCCATTGGGCCTGTCTCCGGGCACCTGCCGGAGCGGGCCGGACGGCGGTTCCCGCCCCACCGGCTCCCGGCCTACAGCGACTGCCCGACCGTCCGCGCGGTGCCCGGCCCTCAGGACGACCACTTCCCCCCGGAAGGCCTGGAGACGTTTTTCGGGGCAGAGTACCGCGTCTCCCCCACGTCCGACCGGATGGGCTATCGGCTGGAAGGCCCGCCGGTGGCCCGCCGTCGGGCGGAAATCATCTCGGACGGCGTGCCGCCGGGGGCGGTCCAGGTCCCGCCGGACGGTCAGCCCATTGTGATGATGGCCGACCACCAGACGACGGGTGGCTACCCGAAAATCGCGACGGTCATCACGGCGGACCGGCCCCTGCTGGCCCAGTGTGTGCCGGGCGAGAGCCGTATCCGGTTCGCGGCGGTGGACATCGCCGAGGCTCAGCGGTGCTATCGGGAGATGATGGCAAGGCTGGACGCTGACTAATGACTACACGAAAAGAGTCGGCTTGACAGAATTCCCACACCGCATTATAATAAGCCCGCCCGGTCCAGGAGACCGGGCGATACCTTGTATGGGGGGAGCGAATGGAAATTACGAACACCGAAGCCCGACCCACTTCTATCGCCGAACTTCGTCCCAAAATGCAGTTAGAAGGTGTCGTTCGCAAAGTGGAACTCTACGGCGCCTTCGTAGACATCGGCCTGGAACGGGACGGCTTGATCCACATTTCCCAACTGAGCGATAAACCTGTCAGCCGGGTTGCCGACGTGGTCCGTGAAGGCCAGAAGGTCACCGTGTGGGTGACGCAGGTGGACCCCCGCCAGGGCCGGGTCGCCCTGACGCTGGTCAAGCCCCCCGACGTGGAGTGGAAAGACCTGGCCGAGGGCCAGACCCACACCGGCCGGGTCGTGCGGGTGGAGCGATACGGACTGTTCGTGGACATCGGGGCCGAACGTCCGGGCCTTCTGCACGTGCGGGAGATGGGGAGATACAACCGCCCGGAGATGTACCGCGTGGGGGATGAAATTGAGGTGCGCATCCTGCAACTGGACCGACGCAAGAAGCGCATAGACCTGACGCTGGCAGAGACGGAGATGCCCCCCGAGGAACGAGAGGAGCCCCTCCCCAGCCCCATAGAACTGGCCTTCCGCCGGGCACTGGAAGAGGCCCAACGAGAGGGGAAATCGCTCCCGGTGGCCACCGGGAAAAACCGCCGACGGCACCAGGCCGAGCAGGACGAAATTCTGAGCCAGACCCTCCGGCAGATCAGCCGGTAAGGATCACAGCATCAGCGAGTCGGCAGAGCACCGATTCGCTGATGCTGTGGTCCGGGTGACCTAAAACGCCCCCAACTGGCAGCGGGCGATGCGGATGCCCAGCGCTTCCGCCGCCGCGGAGACCTCCATTTTGGGGATGCCCAGCATTTCCGCGATGTCCCAGGCCGTCCGGCAGGGCAGACGCCCCTCGCTGAGCCCGTCCTGAATGGCCTGGGCCAGGCCCGGCTCCACCTTCCCGGCGGGCCGGACCACCTTGTGTCGCCCCTCGGCCTTCGGCCCGTAGCCGAAAAGCCCCAACTGGCAGCGGTTCAGCCGGACCCCCATTTCGTCCGCCGTCTGGCCCACGGCCAGCGGCTCAACGCCCAGTTCCTCCGCAACCCGGAAGGCCGCCGCGCAGGGCAGCATCCCCTCCGAATCCAGGTGACGACGGATAGACTCCGCGATGCGCTCGTCCACAGCCCCCTCCCGTCACAGCGTTTCCAGAAACCGCGCGGCCTGGTAGTCAAACTCGCGCGTCTCCAGGGTAACGGACGTCCGGCCCGACTCTGCCGCGCCGACCTGCACCAGGACGTATCCCCCGCCGCCGGTCAGGCGAAGGCAGCAGGCGCTCTGTTCCTCCACCGTCAGGCCCAGGCCAGCAGGGCCGAAGAAGGCCAGTGCCCGCTCCAGCACCTGCTCCGGAGACCGCCGGGTCTCTTTGCCGTACCGGGCCACCTCACACCTCCGCCAGTGCGGCCAGAATCTCCCCGATGTCCGGCACTTCCCGCATCGGGTAGATTTTCTTGAAGCGGATGACGCCCTCCGCGTCCACGATGAAGACGGCCCGCTCGCTGAAGCCGTTCTTCTCCCGAAAGATGCCGTAGGCCCGGGCGACGCCGCCGTGGGGCCAGAAATCCGCCAGCAGGCGGGTCCCCTGAATACCCAGGGATTCCGCCCATGCCTTCTTGCAGGGGACGCTATCCACGCTCAGCCCCAGCGCCACCGCGCCCAGCCGCTCCATGTCCTCCCGGTGCTTCTCCAGGTCCTGCATCTGGATCGCGCAGACCCGGGTCCAGGCCAGGGGGTGGAAGGAGAGAACGACTTTCTTGCCCCGCAGGGCGCTGAGGGTGACCTCCTGGTCGTTCTGGTCCTTCAGGGTGAAATCGGGGGCCGGGTCCCCCACCCCCAGGGTCACTTCGTCCATTTGGGCTACCTCCCAATTATAAAGTATATTCAGAAGCATCTCCGACGGGCCAGTGGAAGTAAAAAGAACATATTTTTCATTGCGGCGGCTTCGCCGCCGCAATGAAAAATGCGTTTCCCTTTATCCTCGCGGGCGAAAAGGCCAAAACTGTAGCGCAGGCTGTCAGCCTGTGGATCCAGGCCTGGCCGCCTGCGTTACGACGGCTCCGCCAGCCGGGAGACCACCTCTATCCCCTGATGGAGCATCTTGTGCACCGGGCAGTGGCGGGAGATCAGCAGTAACTTCTGGCGCTCCTGCGGGGTCAGGTTGCCCTTGAGGATGATGTCCTCAATGATTTGCTCCCGATACTCCTCTATCGCCTCACAGTCCCGGCAGTCCTCGGCAAAGACGCGCTCGTACCAGAGGCGCAGTTCCACCTCCTGCAGGTCCACGCCGTGATTCTGGGCATAGGTGTGCAGGACGATGGCCGTGCAGGTCGCCAGCCCCGTCAGCAGCATCCCGTAGGGGGTCAGGTGGTAGATGTGCTCCACCGGGTACAACTGCGGGTCGTCCGGACGGTGCGGGTCCGGGGCCAGGATTTCGGTCTCAAAGTCGCGGTTCTGGCGGACAACGATTTGCTCGCTCACGGGTCCTCCTGGATGGGGCGCGGGGTCGGGGGGCGGCGGCCGA
>Ga0315298_1011051_pt1 | contig 10702 bp, 8 predicted proteins | sample WHS_1_MG_FD_203077 | JGI IMG/M metagenome (GOLD analysis project Ga0315298, IMG submission 203077) | Extremophilic microbial mat communities from Washburn Hot Springs, YNP, Wyoming, USA - WHS_1_MG | ecosystem: Environmental > Aquatic > Thermal springs > Hot (42-90C) | place: USA: Wyoming...
GGGTGAGAGTTTGACGCATCGCGGCTTCGGCAACGCGCAATTCATCGGGCAGGCGAAAGGCGATATCGAGAAAACGGCTGTTGACCGAACGCAACTCGATATGGATTTTGCCGCCGCCAGGCAGCAGTACGGTCTTTTGACCGTAGCCAGTCATGCTATAAATTGGTTTCACTCACTTCCCCTTTGCGTGCATTTTTCCACAGTCCAACCGCAAGCCCGCTGCGCCCCCAGTTCCCATGGCGACTCCGTACAAAGCCAAACCGGCTCCACTTGCACCTGACACGCAGGTGGGGGGCTACCGCATCGTGCGCAAAGTCGCCAGCGGCGGCTTCGGCGTGGTGTATCTGGCGCTCAGCCCCGACGGCCAGCGCGTGGCGCTGAAGGAATATCTGCCGGCATCGCTGGTTGAGCGCGCACCGGGCGAATCCAGCCCGGTCGTCCCGCCTGACAAGCTGGCGCTGTATCGGCTGGGGCTGAAGAGTTTTTTCGAGGAAGGGAGGTCGCTGGCGCAGATTTCCCACCCAAGTGTCGTCAGTGTGCTGAATTTTTTCCGGGAAAACGACACCGTTTACATGGTGATGAATTACCTGGAGGGCGCATCGCTGCAGGAATTCGTCATCACCGCGCGCGAGCTCAAGCGTAAAAAGATTTTCCGCGAATCGACCATCCGTTCGTTGTTCGACGACATTTTGCAGGGCTTGCGCGTGGTGCATCAGCACAAAATGCTGCACCTGGACATCAAGCCGGCGAATATTTTCATTACCGACGACAACAAACCGATCCTCATCGATTTCGGCGCCGCGCGCGAGGTGCTCAACCAGCAGGACAAGCGCTTCCGCCCGATGTATACGCCGGGATTTGCCGCGCCGGAGATGTACAAGCGTGAAGGCGCGTTCGGCCCGTGGACCGACATTTACGCCGTCGGCGCGTGCATCTACGCCTGCATGACCGGCTATCCGCCGTATGAGGCGCCGCAGCGCCTGGAAAAAGACCGGCTGCAGGCGCAGCTGTCCAAGCTGCGTGGAGTGTATTCCGACAATCTGATCGAAATCGTCGAGTGGTGCATGTCGCTGGACCCGATGGCGCGCCCGCAGAGCGTGTTCAATTTGCAGCGTGAACTCGGCGCCGAGAGCGCGCGGCGCTACACCAACCTGACCATGGGAGAAAAGCTGCGCCTGCATCTGGACGAGCTGGTCAACGACACCAAATCGCAAGTGCAAAAAGTGCGCGAGGCCACCCGCTTTGGCGCTCCGGTCAAGGCCGTACAGTCTGTCGAGCCGGGCAAGCCCGCCGCCAGGGGACGTCATTGAAATTCTCCGTCTACCAGGTCAGCCGTCGGGGAGGGCGGGCGACCAACCAGGATCGCATGGGGTATTGCTACACCCGCGACAGCGCGCTGTTCGCCCTGGCCGACGGGCTCGGCGGCCATCCGCGGGGTGAGGTGGCGGCGCAACTGGCCCTGCAGACCATCGCCAATCTGTTCCAGCAGGAAGCGCGCCCCAGCCTGCGCGACCCGCAGGAATTTTTGCGGCGCTCGATTTTTCGCGCCCACGAGCAGATCCAGCGCTACGCGCAGGAACAGAAACTCGCCGACTCGCCGCGGACCACGGTGGTGGTGTGCGTGCTGCAAAACGGCGCGGCGCATTGGGCGCATGTGGGCGATTCGCGGCTGTACTTTCTGCGCAACGGCGCGCTGCTCACCCGCACCCGCGACCACTCGCATGTCGAGCAGTTGCACAAAAAAGACCAGGCCCACGGTCTGGCGCTGCTGCAGCCCGACGGCCCGACGCGCAACGTTCTTTTCACCTGCCTGGGTTCCAACCAGCTGCCGATGATCGAGGTCGGGTTGCCGCAGGCGATGCGCCGTGGTGACATCGTGCTGTTGTGCTCCGACGGGTTGTGGGGGCAGATCCCGGAATCGGTGCTGGTGCGCCAGTTCGGTCAGCAGGTGCTGTCCGATGCGGTGCCCGAAGTGGTGGAAATGGCGCTGCGTCAAGGGGGTGCCGACTCGGACAACGTCACCGCGCTCGGGGTCGAGTGGGAAGCCGACCCGGAGGAACTCGAAACCTCCTTGCGCATCGAAACCGCCAGCATGCACAAAGACGGCTTCAAATCCACCATCCAAAGCGATCTGGCCGATCTGCAGGTCGACGACATGGACGATGCCGCCATCGAGCGTTCCATCGCCGAAATCAACGCCGCCATCCGTCAGGGTGCGGCGCGCAAATAACCGTCAGGAAACAAACCATGCCAAACTCCCTTCCCGTGCGTGAAGGGCGGGCAGCCGATGCGCTGCGCGCCGTGACCATCGAGCGGCATTACACCCGCCACGCCGAGGGCTCGGTGCTGGTGGCATTCGGGCACACCCGCGTGCTGTGCACGGCGTCGGTCGAAGACCGCGTGCCGCCGCACCGCCGCGGCAGCGGTCAGGGCTGGGTCACCGCGGAATACGGCATGTTGCCGCGGGCGACGCACACCCGCGGCGAGCGCGAGGCCAGACGCGGCAGGCAGCAGGGGCGCACCGAGGAAATCCAGCGGCTCATCGGCCGCTCGCTGCGCGCCGTGTTCGACATGGACGCGCTCGGTGAGCGGCAGATCACCCTCGACTGCGACGTCTTGCAGGCCGATGGCGGAACGCGCACGGCGGCGATCACCGGCGCGGCCGTGGCCGCGTGGGACGCCTGCAGCTGGCTGCTCGATCAGGGCCTGGTGCAGCGGCGTCCGATGCGGCAATTGGTCGCTGCGGTGTCCGTCGGCCTGGTCGGCAGCGACTACCGCCTCGACCTCGACTACGCCGAAGACAGCCAGTGCGACACCGACATGAACGTCGTCGGCACCGCCGACGGCGCGCTCATCGAGGTGCAGGGTACGGCAGAAGGCGCGCCGTTCACCCGCCAGCAGCTCGACGCCCTGCTCGACTTGGCGCAGCAGGGTCTTGCCGAGCTGGTGTCGCTGCAGCGCACCGCGCTGGGACTGTGAGCATGTCCGCCGGGCAGCGCGGCGCCGTTTCCGTCCCCGCCGCGGGGGACATCGTTCTCGCTTCGGGCAACCCCGGCAAACTCGCCGAACTTTCCGCGTTGCTCGCCCCCTTGGGCTGGCGTCTGCGGACACAGGCCGAATTTGATCTGGCCGAGGCCGACGAGCCGCATCCCACGTTTGTCGAAAACGCGCTGGCCAAAGCGCGACACGCCAGTTTTCACACCGGCCTGCCGGCGCTGGCCGACGACTCGGGCCTGTGCGTCGATGCTCTGGGCGGCCTGCCCGGCGTGCGCTCGGCGCGCTACGCCACGCCAGCGGCAGCGTCGCGCGCGCAGCAGGACGCGGCCAACAACGCCCTGCTGCTGCAGCACATGCAGGGGATGACGCAGCGCTCGGCGCGCTTTGTCTGCGTCATCGTCGCCTTGCGGCACGCCGCCGACCCCGAGCCCCTGATCGCCCAGGGCGAACTCTGCGGACACATCGGCACCATCGCCCAGGGCGATGGTGGCTTTGGTTACGACCCCCTGTTCGTCCTGCCCGGGGGCGGCACGCTGGCGCAGTGCGCTGCTGCAGACAAAAACCGCATCAGCCACCGTGGACAGGCGCTGCGCGCCTTGCTGCCGCTGCTGCAGACGCGCTGGGGCAGCAGAGAGCGGGTCTGACCGCCCGGCACAGCAGCCTGCCATGCAGCAGACGCGCATCCCCATTGCCCCGGCGGCCATGGACGAGAGTCTGGCTGGAGGCCCGGCGTTGCAGCAGTCCACGCAGGCACTGCTGCGCCACCAGCGCGCAGGGACGCTGCAGCTGGGCGCCTTGCCGCCGCTGAGCCTGTACGTGCACCTGCCGTGGTGCCTGAAAAAATGCCCGTATTGCGATTTCAACTCGCACGTGCGGCGCGACGCGCAGCAGATTCCTGAACAGGAGTATCTGGCCGCTTTGCGTGCCGACCTCGACGCCGCCTTGCCCCTCATCTGGGGGCGGCGGGTGATTTCGGTGTTCATCGGTGGCGGCACCCCCAGCCTGTTCTCGCCCGAGGCCATCGACCAGTTGCTGGCCGACATCCGTGCCAGGCTGCCGCTGGTGCCCGATGCCGAAATCACCCTGGAAGCCAACCCCGGCACGTTCGAGCGCGACCGTTTCGCCGCGTTTGCCCAGGCCGGAGTCAACCGTCTGTCCATCGGCGTGCAGAGCTTCGATGATGCCCGCCTGCGCGCCCTCGGGCGGGTTCACGATGCGCGCCAGGCGCATGCCGCGGCCGATGAAGCCGCGCGCCACTTTGCCAGCTTCAACCTGGACCTGATGTTCGCCCTGCCGGGCCAGGATCTGGCGGCCTGCCAGGCCGATGTCCGCGCCGCGCTGGCGCATTCCCCGCCCCACCTCTCGCTCTACCAACTCACCCTCGAACCCGACACTCCGTTTGCCCGTCATCCGCCGCAGCTGCCCGATGACGACCTCAGCGCCGATATGCAGCACGCCGTGGCGGATCTGGCCGAAGCGGCTGGGCTGCAACGTTACGAAGTCTCTGCCTACGCCGCGGCCGGGCACCGCTGCCGGCACAACCTGAATTACTGGCAGTTCGGCGACTATCTCGGCATTGGCGCGGGGGCGCACGGCAAAATCAGTTTCGCCCACCGCATCGTGCGTCAAACCCGCTGGCGCCAACCGCAGCGCTACATGGAACAGGCGCTGCGGTGCGCGGCAGTGGAAACCGAAACCGAAGTTTCCCGCCGCGATCTGCCGTTCGAGTTCATGCTCAACGCACTGCGGCTGCGCGACGGCGTGGCGGCCGAATTGTTCGTCGAGCGCACCGGCCTGCCACCCTCGGCAATCGCCGGCGCCGTCGCCCAGGCACAAAGCCGCGGTCTGTTGCAGACAGATCCCGCCAGGCTGCAAACCACGCCGCTGGGGTTCGATTTGCTCAACAACCTGCTGGAACTGTTCCTGCCGCCGGCTGATCCGAACCCGACGCCCGTCGTTTAGAATCCAATGCTTTTTAGCGCGCCAGCGGAAGCGTGGCAGAGTGGTCGATTGCACCGGTCTTGAAAACCGGCAACGGGCAACCGTTCGTGAGTTCGAATCTCACCGCTTCCGCCAAAAAATTTGGCTTTTTGGAATTTTCTGGTTTTATCAAACAACCCCCTCGGCACTGTTGCTGTCTTGTGCAGGCCGGGAGAGGATCATGGCCTATGGCGGGCAGGGCCATGCTCGGTACAGTCAACCCGTGAGGATGGTTGCGGCAAAGGGGAGAAGGCCGGTATAATTTAATTTTTGACCGGCAGCAAGTGGCGGGCAGGCGGATGTAGCGCTTGAGCGGCTTTGCTGGCGTGGCTTGTGACAGGCAAGCGACACGGGGCTGGATGGAGTCGTCTGTGGGCCGGCGGTCGGGCCAGTCATGCAACACAACAAGGTGCCGGGCGTTTGGCCTGGCGCAACAACGTGGGCGACTTCATCGCCCATTTTTTTTGCTCGCAGCGAAAACGTGCTGCGCCAATTGAGGGATGTGAACGCGCGATGCGCACAGATGCGGTGGAAGCGGCGGTGGCCGCGCTGGGGCTGGAACTCGTGGAGGTGGAGCACCTGCCACGCGGGCTGCTGCGCGTGACCATCGACCATGCCGATGGCGCGCCGGTGACGGTCGACGACTGTGAGCGCGTGACGCGGCAGCTGCAATACGTCTTCGAGGTCGAGGCGGTCGATTACGACCGGCTGGAGGTCTCGTCACCGGGTTTGGACCGGCTGCTGCGCAAACCCGAGGATTTTGTGCGTTTCGCCGGCATGGAAGTCGATGTGACTTTGCGCCTGCCGTTTCAGGGGCGGAAAAAATACCGTGGCGTGCTGCAACCCCGCAGCGAAGGCGAGGCGCAGGACCGCTTTTCCGTGCTGCTGACGCCCGCCGCTGCGGCGACGGCAGATCGCCGCGGGGGGCGCAAGGCGGCTGCGGCCAGGCGGGCGCAGCCGGCGGCGAAAGCGGTGGCGGCTGTGCCGGGTGGACAGTCCGGCGGTGAGGCGGTCGAGTCGGTATTGAATGTCAGTTTGGCCGAAGTCCGTGAGGTGCGGCTGGTGCCAGTGGTCGATTTTGGGAGTGGTCGAAAATGAGTCGCGAGATTTTGATGCTGGTGGACGCGCTGGCGCGTGAAAAGAACGTCGATCGCGACGTGGTGTTCGGCGCCGTCGAGGCCGCGCTGGCGTCGGCGACCAAGCGTCTGTACGAGGGCGAGGCCGATGTGCGTGTGCAAATCGACCGCGAAACCGGCGAGTACGAGAGTTTCCGCCGCTGGCATGTGGTTCCCGACGAGGCCGGGCTGCAGCAGCCCGACAGCGAAATCCTGCTGTTCGAGGCGCGTGAGCAGATTCCGGACATCGAGGTGGGCGACTATATCGAGGAGCCGATCGAGAGCATTGCCTTTGGCCGCATCGGTGCGCAGGCGGCCAAGCAGGTGATCCTGCAGAAAATCCGCGATGCCGAGCGCGAGCAGATTCTCAACGATTTCCTGGCGCGCAACGACAAAATTTTCAACGGCACGGTCAAGCGGCTGGACAAGGGCGACGTGATCGTCGAGTCGGGCAAGGTCGATGCCCGGCTGCGCCGCTCGGAAATGATCCCGAAGGAAAACCTGCGGGTGGGCGACCGGGTGCGAGCGGTGATCACCAAAGTCGATCGCACGGCGCGTGGCCCGCAGATCGAGATTTCGCGCACCGCGCCGGAGTTCATGATCGAGCTGTTTCGCATGGAAGTGCCGGAAATCGAGCAGGGGCTGCTGGAAATCAAATCCTGCGCGCGGGAACCCGGCGTGCGCGCCAAAATCGCCGTGGTATCGCATGACCGCCGCGTCGATCCGATCGGCACCTGCGTGGGCATTCGCGGCTCGCGCGTGACTGCGGTGACCAACGAGCTCGGCGGCGAGCGGGTGGACATCGTGTTGTGGTCGGAAGATCCGGCGCAGTTCGTCATCGGCGCGCTGGCGCCGGCCAATGTGCAGTCCATCGTGGTGGACGAGGAAAAACATGCCATGGACGTTGCCGTGGACGAGGAAAACCTGGCGCTGGCCATCGGTCGCACCGGGCAGAACGTGCGGCTGGCGTCGGAGCTCACCGGCTGGCAGATCAACATTCTCAGCGCAGAAGAATCGGTGGCGCGGAGCAACCAGGAAATGGAAGCCATGCGCCGCCTGTTCGTCGACAAGCTCGATGTCGATCAGGAAGTCGCCGACATTCTGATCGCCGAAGGGTTTACCAGCCTCGAAGAGCTGGCTTACGTGCCGATCAACGAAATGCTCGAAATCGAGGCGTTTGACGAGGACACGGTCAACGAACTGCGCGAGCGGGCGCGCAATGCGCTGCTCACGCAGGAGCTGGCGCGCGAGCAGAAGCTCGAAGAAGTCGACCCGGCGCTCAAATCGCTCGAAGGGCTGAGCACCGAGGAGCTGGGGCTGCTGGCGGAGGCCGGTGTGCTCAAACTCGACGATCTGGCCGACCTGGCCACCGACGAACTCGCCGCCATTCTTCACACCGACGACGCGCGTGCGGCCGATTTGATTTTGAAAGCCCGCGCGCACTGGTTCAACGCCTGACGCCAGCGCGTCGCGCAGGGACTTCATCCGCCGTCACCCGTTTCAAGCCGTACTAGGACACACCATCAATGGCCAGTCATACCGTCGCACAACTCGCAGCTGAACTCGGCAAACCCCTGAGCTTGTTGCAGGAGCAATTGCAGCAGGCAGGGGTCGGGCCGCGTGCTGCGGACGATGTCATCAGCGAGGGCGACAAAGCCCGGCTGCTCGAATACCTGCGCGCGGTGCACGGCGGCGGCACGGGCGGCGAGCGCAAAAAAATCACCCTGACGCGCAAGCAGACCAGCGAGATCAAACAAGCCGACGCCACCGGCAAAGCGCGCACCATCCACGTCGAAGTGCGGAAAAAACGGGTGTTCGTCAAGCGCGATGAGGCGTTGCCGCCGGCGGACACGCACCCGCCGGCCAGCGCTGGCGAAGCGGTGATCGACCAGGCCGAACTGCGTCGCCGCGAGGCCGAGGCGCAGCGCCAGGCCGATCTGCTGGCGCGGCAGGCCGAGGAACTCGCTGCGCAGCGTGCTGCCGAGCAGGAACGGCGCGCAGCGCAGGAATTGCGTGAGCGTCAGGCGCGCGAGCAGGCCGAGCGCGAAGCCCAGGCCGCGCGTGAGGCGCAGGCGCGTGCTGCGGCGGCAGCGGCGACCGTGACCGCGCCGGCGGCCTCCGCTCCGGCCCAGGCCGAGCAGGCCGCGCGGCAACAGGCCAGCGCGGCTGCGGAGGCGGCCAAGGCGCAGGCCGAGCAAGCCGAAGCGCAGGCACGTGCTGCGGCGCAGAAAAAGCAGGATGAAGAGGAAGCGGCCAAGCTCGCGCTGATCCAGAAACGGCGCAGCGCCGCAGAAGCCGAGGCGGCGGCCATCCGCGACATGATGGCGCGTCCGCGCACCGTGCTGCGTGCTGACAAGCCCGCGGCCAAGACCGCGGAGTCGGCTGCGGCCAGCGGCAGTATCAAAGGCACCATCCACAAACCCGCGGCGGCGGCCGCCAAACCGGCGGCCACAGGTGCTGCCGCGGCGACCACGGCGAAAAAGGACGACAAACAGATCAAGTCGGAAAAGCTGTCCTCGTCCTGGGCGGACGATGCGGCAAAAAAACGCGGCGCGACACTCAAGCCGCGAGGCAACCCGACGGGCAGCGCCGGAGGATGGCGCGGGCCGAAGGTGGCCGCCGGGCGGCGTGGCGGCAAGAACGAGCGCAGCGAGCAGCAGGCGCCTGCTGCTCCGGCGGAAATGATCGTGCGCGAGGTGCACGTGCCCGAAACCATCACCGTCGCCGAGCTCGCGCACAAAATGTCGATCAAGGCTGCCGAAGTGATCAAAAGCTTGATGAAACTCGGGCAGATGGTCACGATCAACCAGGTGCTCGATCAGGAAACGGCAATGATCGTGGTCGAGGAACTCGGCCACAAGGCCATCGCTGCCAAGCTCGACGACCCGGAGAACTTTCTCGAAGAAGGTGGGCAGGCGCAGACCGACGCCGAGCTGCTGCCGCGCGCACCGGTGGTCACGGTCATGGGCCACGTCGACCACGGCAAGACCTCGCTGCTGGACTACATCCGCCGCGCCAAGGTGGCCGCCGGCGAGGCCGGCGGCATCACCCAGCACATCGGCGCCTACCACGTCGAAACCCCGCGCGGCATCATCACCTTCCTCGACACCCCGGGCCACGAAGCGTTCACCGCGATGCGCGCGCGCGGCGCCAAGGCCACGGACATCGTCGTGCTGGTGGTGGCCGCCGACGACGGCGTGATGCCACAGACCAAGGAGGCCATCGCCCACGCCAAGGCCGCGGGGGTGCCCATCGTCGTCGCACTGAACAAGATCGACAAACCCGACGCCAACCCCGACCGGGTGACGCAGGAACTGGTCGCCGAAGGCGTGGTGCCCGAGGCGTACGGTGGGGATTCACCGTTCGTGCCGGTCTCGGCCAAGACCGGGCAAGGGGTGGACGAACTGCTGGAAAACATTCTGCTGCAAGCCGAGGTGCTCGAACTCAAGGCGCCGGTGGATGCGCCGGCGAAGGGGCTGATCATCGAAAGCCGGCTCGACAAGGGCCGCGGCCCGGTGGCCACGGTGCTGGTGCAGTCTGGCACCTTGAAACGCGGCGACGTGGTGCTCGCCGGTGCGTCGTACGGCCGGGTGCGGGCGATGCTCGACGAGTTGGGCAAAAACGTGTCCGAGGCCGGGCCGTCGATTCCGGTGGAAATCCAGGGTCTGACCGAGGTGCCGTCCGCGGGTGAAGAAATCCTCGTGCTGCACGACGAGCGCAAGGCGCGCGAAATCGCCCTGTTCCGTCAGGGCAAGTACCGCGACGTCAAGCTGGCCAAGCAGCAGGCAGCGAAGCTGGAAAACATGTTCGAGCAGATGGACGAGGGTGCGAAGACGCTGCCGCTGATCATCAAGGCCGACGTGCAGGGCTCGCAGGAAGCGCTGATCCATGCGCTGACCAAGCTGTCGACCAACGAGATCAAGGTGCAGATCGTGCATGCCGCAGTGGGCGGCATTTCCGAGAGCGACGTCAACCTGGCCATCGCCTCCAAGGCCGTGATCATCGGCTTCAACACCCGCGCCGACGCCGGCGCGCGCAAGCTGGCCGAAGCCAACGGCATCGACATCCGCTACTACAACATCATTTACGAGGCGGTCGACGAGATCAAGGCGGCGATGTCGGGCATGCTCGCACCGGAGAAAAAAGAGGAAACGCTGGGCCTGGTGGAAATCCGCCAGGTGTTCCGCATCCCCAAGGTCGGCGCCGTGGCCGGCTGCATGGTGCTGTCCGGCCTGGTGCGGCGCTCGGCGCAGGTGCGGCTGCTGCGCAACAACGTGGTCATCCACACCGGCGAGTTGGATTCGCTCAAGCGTTTCAAGGACGATGTGCGCGAAGTCAAGGAAGGGTTCGAGTGCGGCCTGTCGCTGAAAAATTACCAGGACATCCAGGAAGGTGATCAACTCGAAGTGTTCGAGGTCAAGGAAGTGGCGCGCACCCTGTGAGCTGGCGACGCGCCCATCGCCGACATGAAACGCACTGCCGTCAATCGCATCCAGCGGATCGCCGACCAAATCCAGCGTGATCTGGCCGAGATGATCCAGCGCGAGCTGCGCAACCCGCAGCTCGGGCTGGTCACGCTCACCGACGTGCAGCTCACGCCGGATTACGCC
>Ga0315298_1011052_pt1 | contig 10702 bp, 15 predicted proteins | sample WHS_1_MG_FD_203077 | JGI IMG/M metagenome (GOLD analysis project Ga0315298, IMG submission 203077) | Extremophilic microbial mat communities from Washburn Hot Springs, YNP, Wyoming, USA - WHS_1_MG | ecosystem: Environmental > Aquatic > Thermal springs > Hot (42-90C) | place: USA: Wyoming...
AGGATCGCGATGGCCGTCAGGATGAGGATCGGGACCATGAGGGCCGCGGGGACGGATTCGGAGACCAACCCCTTCCTCGGGATCCCGGAGAACATGGCGTAGATTATCCTCAGGTAAGCCGCCAGCATGGCGGCGCTCGAGACTACCACGACGACTATCCCGAAATAATAGGCGACGTTGCCCCTCTCCAGGGCCGCCGCTATGAGGAGCCATTTACTAACGAAGCAGTTCAGGCCCGGGACGCCCGCTATGGCCAATCCCCCGACGGCCAAGCAAGCCGCTAGGCTGGGCTTGATCCTCCCGATCCCGCCGAGGTCGTCCAGGTCCTGGCTGCCCGTGAGGAAGTAGATGCCGCCGGCGCAGAGGAATAGGAGGACCTTGACTATCGTATGGTTCACGATATGGAGTATGGCGGCGTCGATGGGCAGGAGCGCCGCGCCCGTGAGCGGCCAGGAGCGCTCTTGGGCCAGGAGGCCGATGGCGAAGGCCACGTAGCCCACGTTAGCGACGGTAGAGAAGGCCAGCAGCCTCTTCAGGTCGGTCTGCACTAGGGCCATGAAGGAGCCCACCACCATCGAGACGAGGCCGAGCAAGAGCATCAGGTTTAGGAAGGCGCCCACCAGGGCGGCCGTCGGCATGGGCACGCCCCCGTAGAGGGTCAGCAGGAACCTCATCAAGGCGTAGAGGGATACGGCCGTCAAGATGCCCGAGAACATGGCGCCTATCGAGGCCGGGGAGGCCTGGGCGGCGTCGATGTGGGGGAAGTGGAGCGGGGCTATGGAGCCCTTTATCCCGAACGTCCATATGGCCAAGGAGATTATCGCCAAGGCGGAGAGGCCATAGTCCTTCGGGAAGCCGAAGGCGTCCGCCGCGCCGCTGAGGGGCGAGCCCGCCGCCATGCCGCCGTGGATCTTCGCGGCCAGGTCGGCCATGTTGAGCGTCCCATAGGTATTGTACAGGAAGGCGAGGGCCAAGAGGTATACGTTTATCGCCAACGAGCTCATGACCAAGTACTTCATGGAGCCCTCCAACGAGATCCTATTGTCCTTCCGGAAGGCGATCAGGCCGTAGGAGGATATCGTGGTGACCTCTAGGAATACGAATAGGTTGAAGAGGTCGCCCGTGTAAACGCAGCCCATGAGGCCAGCCCCCATGATGAGCAAGAGGATATAGTAGTATTGGACCCCATAATCCCTGGAAGTGTAACCGATGGAGTAGATCGCGAGCATCAGCAGGGAAGAGGCCACCAGAACCCCCACGAGGGCGTTGAACCGATCCACCTCCAAGACTATCCCGACCGGTGGAACCCAGCCGCCGAGCCTGTAGAGCTGTATGCGCTCCGGCGACTGGCTCACGTTCCAGAATGTCAGAGCGGACATGAGGAGGCAAATGCCCATCCCCAACGAGGCCAGGGGACCCCAGAGCCTCCTCCCGGTGAATAGGGCGAGCCCGGGCAGGATGAAAGCCAAGAGCAGCGGGATCGCGATGGCCAATATGGGAGCGTGCTCGAAGATCATCTCCATCAACCCCTCAATTCCCTTATCTTCCTCACATCCAAGGTCCCATAGGCCCTGTATATCAGGACCACGAGGGCTAGGGCGAAGGCCGTGACGCACATATCGATCACGATGGCGGTCAGGACGAGGGCTTGCGGGATCGGATCCACGGCCCTCTCGACGACGGCCTGGACCTGTTGCGGGTTCGGGTAGATCGGTGGGATCGGGCCCGCCGCCCTCCTATAGCCCGTAAGGATCAGGAACAGGTTCACTACGTCGATCATTATCGTCAGGCCCAGGGCCTTCTTTATGAGGTTGGACTTGAGGACCACCGCGTAGACGCAAACGGCCAGCATCAGGAAGGCCATTATGTAGGGATATTGGACCAAGAACGCTTCAAGGATCCAATCGCTCATCTCTTGGCCTCCTCCTTTACCTCGAACTCCATCAGCATTACGTATACGAATATGACGGCCATGAAGCCCATCGCCACGTTCAGGCCCTCGCCCACGCTGAAGGGCAGGAGAGTCCCCGCGCTGAATATCCATCCCGGTATCCCGAGCGGGAATACGCCTCGGTTCTGCATGAAGCTGCCGAATCCCCTTATGAGCGCGTTCAATGCGCCGGCGAGGGCGACGAGGCCTATCAGGGCTAGGCCTAGGCTCTTGATGCCCTCTACGCGCTCTATATTCCTCAGGTTCAGGGATACCCCGTAGGCTAGGGCATAGAGCGTCAGGGCGGCGGCGACTATCGTGCCGCCTTGGAATCCGCCGCCCGGCGTCAGGTGGCCATGGAATATGATATTGGCGCCGAGGATCAGTATCAGGGGTATCATTATCCTGGAGGAGGTCCTAACGATTATCGACATCCCCCTCATCTGTGCTCCCTCCTCCTGAAGAGCAGCAGGGCGCCTATGGCCGCCGCGAAGAACACGGTCGTCTCGCCCAACGTATCGTACCCCCTATAATCCCAGACTATCGTCGTGACGACGTTCAGGGCCCCGGTATCCTCGAGGGCCCTCGGGAGGTAGTACCCGATCGCCAAGCTCCTCCCGGAGCCGAACGAGGGGAAGGAGAGCGTGAATATTACGGCGAAGGCCAGGGTCACGATCGCCAAGAAGAGCACCGCGGCCATCTCCTTGGCCCTCATTCCTCATACCTCCTGGTCCAGAAGATGACCGCTATGAAGACGAGCGTTTCGATGCCCACATCGACCGCGATCTGGGCCAGCGATATGTCCGGCGCTTGGAGGATGAAGTAGATGAAGGCTAGGAAGAGGCCCTCGACGCCGGAGAAGATCACCGCCAGGAGCAGATCCTTAACGGCGAAGACCAGGATCGTGAAGATGAGCATCAGGGTCAGGAATAATAGGAGCAGTGCATCGAACGTGGTGAATGGGATCATCGCGCCGCCTCCTCCAGCTTATCGCATACCTTCGGCTCGACCGGCACGCCCGCCTTGTGGGCCGCCTTGGCCATGGCATGGGTGCCCACCGGCGAGGTCAGCACTATGATCGCGGCGATCACGAGGGCATTGGAGGAGTAGAGCGCCCTTATATCCCATTCGGCCGGGATGGAGAGCGAATATATGGCCAGGGCCACGAGCGGCAGCACCGATCCGCCTATGACGGCCACCGTCGCGGCGTGGAGCCTCACGAAGTAGTTTGGGAACCTAGCCAACCCAAGGGCCCCGACCAGCGCGCAGAAGCAGCCCACCGCGAGGAGGGCGTACGCCAGGATGGCCGCGATGCCATTCATTCCCCCATGCTCCTCCCTTCCAAATATTTCGCCAGCACCAGGGTCCCTATATAGGAGAGGAGGGCCAAGGCTATGGCGACCACGAGCAAAAGGTATACGCCATACATTATCGCGAAGAGCACCATCACGGCGCACAGCAAAGAGGTGGAGGTATCTATGGCCAAGACCCTATCCGGGATCGTAGGGCCCGCGACCGCCCGATACATCAATATGAGTATCGCGGCCACGAAGGGAATGGCGAAGTAGAGGAGCATCACTCGAACACCTCCTCGAGCCTCTGCTCGAACGGCTTGGAGATCTCGGAGCGACAAGTGGACTCATCCTGGGAGGTCACGTTTATCCAATGGACGAACAGCTTCCTACCCTCCTCGTCCACATCCACCACGACCGTCCCGGGCGTATTGGTTATGGAGCAGGCAACCGCCGAGAGCGCGAAGTCCGATTTGACGTCGTAGGGCAAGGATACGATGCCCGGCCTTATGGGCATGGCCGGGTGGAGTATCCTATATATGACGTCGAGATGCGCCTTAACTTCGGCGTAAAGGAAGTAATAGAGGATGTAGGCCATGGCTCGGATCCACCTCACGGGGTTCAAAACCCGCGAGGCGGGGACCCTGATCAGCAGCTGGGATGTGAACGCCGATATGATGGCCGAGGAGACGAGCCCCATCAGGACCTCATCCCACCTCCTCGGCGTATAGACGCCGGATAGGAGGATCCATATGAAGAAGAGGAATAGGGTCAGCAGGGCGAACCCCCCGAACCTCGAAGCCCCTCGGGTGGCATTCAAGCCCGATCTCCTCCGACCGCCGGAGGCTCCGGCGCCATCACCAGCTTCGACCTTGAGGTTCCGGCGAGCTCGTACAGCTTGGAGCTGCTTATGACGTTCTTCGGGCAGCTGGCCGCGCATTGGTAACAGAATACGCATCGATCCATATAGAGCTTGGGCCATCTCTTCCCGCCGACCTCCACCATCTCGATGGCGAAGGCCGGGCAGTCCATGGCGCAGATTCCGCAATTTATGCATTTGCTGAGATCGAAGACCTGCCTTCCCCTGAAGCCCTCTGGCGGCTCCCTTCGCTCGAAGGGGTACATCAGGGTGAAAGGCCTCTTCGCGACCGCCCTGAGGGCCTCTGGGATGAACTTCGGGAGCCCCAACCCCATCTACCTCGATGCCCCATACTTGGCCATCAAATCCCTGAGCCTCGCGGAGTACCGCTCGCCCTTTGAGACGTCTATTATGGCGAGCCTGTCCTCGCAGGCGAAGCACGGATCTATGCTGGATAGGGAAACGGGCACGTCGGCTATTTGGCCTCCCCTTATCATCTCGCATGCGGCCAATATATTGGCCAGGGTAGGCGTCCGGCACTTGAACCTATAGGGCTTGTCCCCGCCCTTGCTTATTATATGGTCGACCAGCTCCCCCCTCGGCGCCTCGACCCTGCCCACGGCCTCCCCCTCGCGGACCCTGCGCGGGAACCTGGCCCTTATGGGGCCCTCGGGGAGGTGATCCAATGCGTATTCGATTATGCCGATCGCCTCGAATATCTCATCGACCCTGACCATGAAGCGGGCCCACGAATCGTTCGTATCGTAGGTTATGACGTTGAACGGTATCTCCCCATAAGCCGCATACGGGTCGTCCGCCCTGATGTCCGTTTTGATGCCCGAGCCCCTTATGACCGGGCCCACGGCGCATAGGTCCAAGGCCGAGGAGGGCTTGAGGATCCCGACGCCCTTCGACCTCTTCTCCACCGTTGGATCCTCGGCGAAGGCCTTCTTATAGAATTTCATCCTCCCCCTCAAGTACTCCATCGCCTTCTTCGCCTCCTTCACTTGGCTCTGGTCCACATCCCTAGCCACCCCGCCCAATACGTTGAACGCGCTTATGAGCCTGTTCCCCGTAATGGATTCGACGACGTCCATGACGAGCTCCCTATCCCTCCAAAGGTACATGAAGAGCGTATCGAAGCCGAATAGCTCCCCGACGACGCCCAAGAGGAGGAGGTGGCTGTGGACCCTGTTCAGCTCGTGGACCACGGCCCTCAGGTAGGCGGCCCTAGGGGGTACCTCGGTGCCTTGGAGGCTCTCAACCGTCTGAACGTAAACTAGCGAATGGGATACATTGCAGATGCCGCAGATCCTCTCTACCAGGTATGTATCCTGAATGTATGTGCGCAGCTCCGCGGCCTTCTCGATGCCCCTATGGACGTAGCCGATCCGGGGCACCACATCGACCACGTACTCCCCGTCGAGCTTCAGGACGAACCTCTCGGGCTCGTGCAGTGCCGGGTGCTGCGGCCCGATTATCAGATCCGCGGTGCCCATGGGCGCATCGCCTCCCTCATTTCAGCCAATCCGGCTTCCAATCCTTCCGGAGGGGGCAGACGCCCTCCGGCCAGTCCTCCGGGAGGACCAACCTCCCCTCGTAGGGGAGGCCCTTGAATTCTATGCCCAGGAGGTCCCTGGCCTCGGCCTCGTATAGGACCGAGCCCGGGATCAAGTCCGAGACCGTTTCGATTATGGGGGAGGATTTCGGAATCCCGGTCCTGATCGATACCTCCATCTTCGCCTGATAGCACCACACGTGGTAGGAGATCTCGATGGCCTCGCCCATATCGGTCCCGGTTATCGTGCTCATATGGGAGCCGCCGAACTTCTTCAAGGCCTCCATCGCGATCCTATGATCGCCCGGTTTGACCGATATGGCGACCCTCCTCGGCCCCAGGACGCGGGCCTCGAGGATCCTATCGCCGAGCTCGGACCTGAGCCCCTCGATGAAACTCCCTTCACTCCCTTCGGCCCTCATCTGCGGGCGCTCCCCCCTTCGCCTTCTCCAAGAGCTTGACGACCCCATCTATTATCGCCTCCGGCTTCGGAGGGCAACCGGGGACGTAGACGTCCACGGGGATTATCTGGTCCACCCTCATGGCTTGGCCGTAGCAATTTTGAAAGACCCCGCCCGTGAGCGCGCATGCCCCGACGGCCAGGACGAACTTCGGCTCGGGCATCTGCTCGTATACGCGCTTTACCCTCTCGGCTATCTGCCTCGTCATCACGCCGGCTATGACCATTACATCCGCATGCCTCGGCGAGGGCTTGAGCAGGATCCCGAACCGCTCCACATCGTATCTAGGGGTCAGGGCGGCCAGGATCTCTATATCGCACCCATTGCAACCGCCCGCGTTGATGTGGAGTATCCAAGGCGACTTCAAGCGGCACCATGTTGCCAATCTCTCCATCAATGCCCAAAGCCCCTTTGCGGCGTCCTGAGCTCGCCCTCCCGGAGGCGAAGGTAGAGGTTTGAACGGGTCCCAAATATAAATATAACCGAAGGGTGAGGGGCCAATCGATAGCCGGAGCCGAAAACGCGCTATCTCACCGAGGGCTCGCCGGCCGGTTCAGGATCTCCCTCAGCCTCCCGATGAGGAGGTCCAGAAAATACCCGATCTCCGGAACCAGCTTATGGGCCATCAGGACCAGGAAAGCAACCGATACGACCCCGAGCAATAGGCCCAGGGGATAATGGGCCAGCGACCAAGGCAATATGCCATTGTAGAGGAGCCATAGCTCCAGGGCCACCCTGAAGATGTTGGCGGCGAAGACCGCTAGGCTCACGGAGATTATGGAGAGGGCCTTCTTCCACCAAGCCACCTTGGGGAGCGGGATCAGGATCCCGGAGAAAGCGGCTATGACCTGTACGCCCGTGCAGTCCCTGACTATTTGGACCTCGTTGACGAAAGCCCCGCGGCCGACCGCCTTGAACTCGGAGGGCATCCCGATCAGGTTCAGGGCCCAGGCCGATGCCCTCGCGGTGAGCTCCTCCAAGAAGTAATAATCCGGTATGTAGTAGAGGAAGATGGCTATCGCCAGGGCCGAGACCGCGTACAGCGCGAAATCCATTGCGGTCGGCGGATCCGAGCCCGGCCCGCTCGACCCATCGATCCGCCCCCTTCGGGCTGGGCCGGCGCTAGGCGTATCCCCTCCCTTCTCCACCAAGGCTCGCGCAGGTCACCTTCCCCCTGATCCTCCTTATGAAGCGTTCGCAGGAGAAGCATTCGATGAAGGTGACGGGCTTGCCCTTCACGGGGCAATCGACCACCTCCCTCCTCATCCTGGCCAGCTTCTTGCCGCTTATCACGCCCCTTATGGACTCCAAGCACTCCTTTGGGATGGGCAAGGCCCTCTCCAGGACCTTCACCTCGATCTGAAGCCCCTCCGATTCGGCCCCCATCTTCGATCCCCTAACGCTGGGCCGGGCGACGATAATTATGGTTTTGACAATGAATTTTGCAAAATACGGGCCCCACTCCATGCAACGTTTAAATTTACGGCCGTTCAAAAAGCTAGGCCCGGTGCCCGGGCTTGATGGCGAAGTACGCAAAGCTCGCCCTTATAGGGCTCTGCGCGGTGGCGATCGGCCTGATCATCGAATTGGCGGCCCTGCCGAAGCTCTTGGAGGGGGTACCCCTGCCCTTCGGGCAGACCGGGAAGCCCATCGGCGGTTCGCTCTTCAACCTCACATTCTTCCATGCGATATTGGTGGCGGCCGTGATCTTAATAGCCGCATGGCTAGCCAAAAGGGCCGGATTCGACCTCGGCCTCATTCCAAGGACCAAGGGGGATATCCCTAGCCTTCTGGCCTTCGTGGCCTTCCTCTCATCGGGCTTCTTGATGTGGTATCATCCCGCCTTCCTAATCGGATTGATCGCCTCGGGCATATACTTGTTGGCATCGGAGATCCCCTGAGTGCGGACCAAATAGTTTTATATAGAGGCCATTTCTGAGTGGGCTGATTCAAAAGGTCCGCGAAGAGGGAGGCGCTATGGAAGCCGAGATGGCCGCGCTGGCCACTTTGCCCTTCTCCACTCCCAATCCAGTTTCCCCACCAGCCCATTTCATCCAATCCGAATTGAAATTCAACCATTGGTGGCGGAGTGAAAGATGCCCTATCCCTTGTTGATATCGTCAGCCCTAGTCGGGATGGCCGCGATAGCCTATATGGCCTATCTGATCTGGAGGGTCTTGGGGGAGGATGAGGGAACCCCCCGCATGAAGGAGATCGCAGCCTTCATAAGGGATGGGGCTAGGGCCTATATGAAGAAGCAATACGGGATAATAGCGATAATAGTCTCTTCGATAGCCATCATCCTCGCGGTGGCGGTGAGCCCGCTCACGGGGGCCTCTTATGCCATCGGCGCCGCATGCTCCTCCCTCGTGGGCTTCATAGGGCTACATCTGGCGATAAGGGCCAACTCGAGGACCGCGAACGCGGCGAGGGTGAGCGGCCTCGGGAGGGCTTTGGAGATAGCCTTCAAGGGCGGGAGCGTCCTCGGCTTGGGCGTGGTCGGCATAGGGCTCTTGGGGATTGCGCTGCTATATTACCTATACAGCGGCTTGGACCCGGCGAGGCTCGTCGGGGCGGCCGGCGAGATCGTGGGCTTCAGCTTCGGCGCGAGCACCGTGGCCCTCTTCGCAAGGGTCGGAGGGGGCATATATACGAAGGCCGCCGACATAGGCGCGGACCTGGTCGGGAAGATCGAGAAGGGTATACCGGAGGACGACCCGAGGAACCCGGGGGTCATAGCGGACAACGTGGGCGACAACGTTGGCGATGTAGCTGGCATGGGGGCGGATCTCTTCGAATCCTATGCGGGCGCGATCATATCCACAATGATCATCGGCGCCGTGCTCTATGCCCCGAAGGTCGAGTGGGTATTGTTGCCCCTCGTGATCTCGGCCATGGGCATAATCTCCACGATCTTGGCCTCCTTCTCCGTTAGGGGCGATCCGGAGAAGGCCCTGACCCGCGCATCGATGATCGCGGCGATAGCCGTGGCCATACTCTCCCTCTTCGCCTCTAGGTACTTGCTCGGCGACGGTTGGCTCGGGCCCTACGCGGCCATATTGAGCGGGCTCATAGCCGGCGTGGCCATGGGCGAGACATCGGACTACTTCACCTCGAAGGATAAGCCGCCCGCCCAGAGGGTCGCGAACGCGGCCCAGGCCGGGGCCGCCCTCAATATCCTCACGGGGTTCTCGATGGGCTTCCTGAGCACCTTCGTCCCGATAATCTTCATCGCCATAGCCGAGATGGCCTCCTTCCTCCTGGCCGGGGTCTATGGGGTCGCGATCTCGGCCGTCGGGATGCTCTCGATAACGGGGCTCGTGGTGGCGGCCGATGCCTATGGGCCGATCACCGACAATGCGGCCGGCATAGCCGAGATGGCCGGGCTGGAGGAAGGCGTCAGGAGGATAACCGATAAGCTGGATTCCGTCGGCAATACGATGAAGTCCATCTCCAAGGGCTTCGCGATCGGATCGGCCGCGCTCACCGCGATAGCCTTCTTCGTGGCCCTGACCCAGATCCCCGCCTTCTCCGCCTACGCCGGCAGGGTCGGCGGCCTGAGCGGGATCTTGAGCCTCTTGAACGCGAGGACCTTCGCCGGCGTCCTCATCGGCTCGTCCATACCAGCCGTCTTCACGGCCATAGTGGTATTGGCCGTCAGCGACGGGGCCTTCAAGCTCGTGGACGAGATAAGGAGGCAATTCAGGGAGATACCGGGCCTCATGGACGGCGAGGCGAAGCCCGATTACGCCGCCTGCGTTTCGATCGCCACCTCGAACGCGCTGAGGAAGCTGGTCGCGCCCGGCCTGATGGCGATAATCGCGCCCATAGCGGTCTGCCTCCTGCTGGGCGTGGAGGCGCTCGTGGGCTTCATAGCCGGGGCCATAATAAGCGGCCTATTGCTGGGCCTATTCCAAGGGAACGTCGGGAACACTTGGGACAATGCGAAGAAGTACATAGAGGAGGGGAGGCTCGGGGGGAAGGGGAGCCCCGCCCACGCGGCCGCGGTGGTCGGGGACACCTGCGGGGATCCGATGAAGGATTCCTCCGGCCCCGCGATCAATATCTTCATAAAGCTCATGTCCGTCACCGCGCTCGTGGCGGCCCCGACCCTGATAAAGATCCTGATGCGGCTCCCTTAGCCGGTCGGATCATGGCCCCCGGAGGTCCCGCACCGCCGGATTCTCGGCGGCGAGATCGAAGGCCACCTGATACCAGTTCGGCCCCGTCTCCCTGACCACCCTGGCGTTCAATATCTCGTGATCGCAACCGATCGCCCTCAGCCTCCCGATCAATTCGGCCTCGGCCTTCTCAACGGCCGCGCCTTCGCCCTTGCCGTGGGAGAAGCAATAATAATGTATGAATCCCTTACGCTTCAGGGCCGATACGGCCGCATCTAGGAACTCGATGGCCCTCTCCGGGAGGGGCATTATGACCCTGTCGCATCTGCCGGCCAAGAGCCTCGCGATCGCCCTCGAGTCCCCGAGCCCCACGATGACCCTTCCCCTGACCTTGTTGATCCTGACGTTCTCCAAATGGAGCAGGACCGCCTCGGGGTTTATGTCGACGGAGTATATCCTTGACCTGGGGCGCTTTTTGGCG
>Ga0315298_1011053_pt1 | contig 10701 bp, 10 predicted proteins | sample WHS_1_MG_FD_203077 | JGI IMG/M metagenome (GOLD analysis project Ga0315298, IMG submission 203077) | Extremophilic microbial mat communities from Washburn Hot Springs, YNP, Wyoming, USA - WHS_1_MG | ecosystem: Environmental > Aquatic > Thermal springs > Hot (42-90C) | place: USA: Wyoming...
GTCGTCAAAGCGTATGCCCGCGAGGACGAGGAGATCGAGAAGTTCGGCCGCGACAACTGGCGCTACCTTGACATGAACATTCGGGCCGTGCGGCTGCAGGCGCTCGTCATGCCGTACATGAACTTTCTCTCGAACCTGGCGACGGCGATCGTCCTGCTGTACGGGGGCCGTGAAGTGATCCTCAATCGCGTCACCATAGGCACTTTCGTCGCCTTCAACTCCTACCTCGTGCAACTGATCCAGCCGGTGCGAATGCTGGGCATGCTGACCAACCTCTGGACGCGGGCGGTCGCTGCCGGGCAGCGCATCTTCGAGATCCTCGATACGCAGTCGGAAGTCCGCGAGGCGCCTGGCGCAGTGAAGCTGCCGCGGCTGAGCGGGCACGTCGTGTTCGAACACGTTGACTTCTCCTACGACAAGAAGAACCTGGTGCTCAAGGACATCAACTTGGATGTCCGGCCCGGCGAAGTGATCGCTATCCTCGGCGGCACCGGTTCCGGCAAGAGCAGCCTGGTCAATCTCATCCCGCGCTTCTACGACGTCACCGGCGGGCGCCTGCTGATCGACGGCCATGACGTGCGCGAGGTGCAGCTCGAGTCGCTTCGCCGCCAGATTGCCGTCGTATCGCAGGAGACGTTCTTGTTCGCGATGAGCATCAAGGACAATATTGCTTACGGCCGCAGCGCCGCGACTATGGAGCAGATCATCGCGGCCGCCAAGACGGCCCAGATCCACGACTTCATTGCCAGCCTGCCGCAGGGTTATGACACCATCGTCGGCGAGCGCGGCGTCGGGCTCTCGGGCGGGCAGAAGCAGCGGATTGCCATTGCCCGGGCAATCCTCATTGATGCACCGATACTCATCCTTGACGAGTCCACATCGAGCGTCGACGCGGAGACCGAGTACCGCATGCAGCGGGCGTTCGATGCCGTCATGAAAGGGCGCACGTCGTTCGTCATCGCTCAGCGCCTTTCCACCGTGCGCAATGCCGACCGGATCATTGTCCTCGACCGCGGTCGGATAGTCGAGGAGGGCACACACGAGACGCTGCTCGCGCGAGGCGGCATCTATGCGCAGATCTATGACCTCCAGTTCCGCGGCCAAGAAGACATCGAGATTGTCGCGCCTGGCACCGACGCGGAGGCGGAGGCGGCGAACGTTCGTGGCGCGGTCGCGCAGTCGGAAGGGGGTGGCGCCCTGTGATGATGGGTGGCGGTTTCGGCCGCGGCGGCCCGGGCGGGGGGCACGGCCGCTTCGATGAGGAGATCGATGTTGCCGATCTCGATACGCAGAGCTTGCGCCGATTCTGGAAGTATGTCCGACCGTACATTTGGTACATTGTGCTCTCGGTCGTCCTGATGTTCGTCGCCTCCGGCACCGGCCTTTTGGGGCCCTTCCTCATGCAGCGGGCGATCGACAACTACATCCTCGCCCGCAGCGCCCCGGTGGCCGCGCGGCTCGGCGGCTTGACCCGCATCGTTTTGCTCTATCTGCTGATTTACGTCATCAACTGGCTCTGCACATACTGGCAGACCTACGTCATCTCCTGGGCCGGGCAGCGGATCATCTTCAATGTGCGCAAGGACCTGTTCGCCCACCTGCAGCGGCTCGGCCTGCGGTTCTACGACAGGCTGGCCGCCGGTCGGATCATGTCGCGCGTCACCAACGATGTCGAGGCCGTCAACCAGCTCCTGTCGTCCGGCTTGGTGAGTCTGTTGAATGACTTCTTCACCATCATCGGCATCATGGTGATCATGCTGGCGATGAACTGGCAGCTCGCCCTGGCCGCCTTCGTGACCATCCCGCTCTTATACGTGGCTTCGACTTTCTTCCAGCGCCGGATGCGCACGGCCTACCACCGCGTCCGCCGGCGGATCGCCGACGTCAACGCGAACTTGCAGGAGAGCATCTCCGGCATCCGCGTCACGCAGTCGTTTGCCCGCGAGGCCCAGAACATGAAGGGCTTCGAAGGGACGAACCAGGGCAATATGCAGGCCAACCTCGAGGCCGCGTCCCTTACAGCCGCGTTCTTCCCGCTCGTCGACTTCATTGGCGCGCTCGGGACGACGATCGTCCTTTGGGCCGGCGGCTGGTTGATCCTCACAGCGGCCACCCATCAGGCCGGGCAGGCGCTGACGATCGGCATCCTCGTGGCGTTCCTGAACTACGTCGCCCGCTTCTTCATGCCGATCCGCGACCTATCGCAGCTCTACAACCTCTACCAGTCAGCTGTGGTCTCGGCCGAGCGCATCTTCGAATTCTTCGATGAACGGCCGGACGTCGAGGACCGGCCCGATGCCTACGAGTTGCCGCCCATCGTCGGCGAGATCCGCTTCAACCATGTCTCCTTCAGCTACGAAGAAGACAAGCCGGTGCTTCACGACGTGAACATCGAGGCTCACCCAGGGCAGACGATCGCCCTGGTCGGGCCGACCGGCGCCGGCAAGTCGACCGTGATCAACCTGCTGGCGCGCTTCTACGATCCGCAGGAGGGCAGCGTGACGATCGACGGCCACGACCTGCGGCAGGTGACGCTGCGGTCGCTCCGGCGCCAGCTCGGGATCGTCCTCCAGGACACGTTCCTCTTCTCCGGCACCATTCGCGACAACATCCGCTACGGGCGCCCGGAAGCCACCGATGAAGAAGTGGTGGCCGCCGCCAAGGCGGTCAACGCCCATGAGTTCATCATGGCGCTGCCGCAAGGCTACGACACGGAAGTGCAAGAGCGGGGGAGCAAGCTCTCGGTCGGCCAGCGGCAGTTGATCTCGTTCGCGCGGGCGCTCCTCGCCGACCCGAAGATCCTCATCCTCGACGAGGCCACATCGAGCGTCGATGCCTACACTGAAGTCCTCATCCAGCGGGCGCTCGATCGACTGCTCAAGGATCGTACGGCGGTCGTCATCGCGCACCGCCTGTCGACCATTCGCAACGCCGACCGGATCTATGTCATCGACGGCGGGCGGGTCGTCGAGAGCGGTACGCACCAGGAGTTGCTGGGTAAAGAGGGCGGGCGCTACCGCGAACTGTATGAGAAGCAGTTCGCGGCTGAGACGGCCGGGGTGAAAGGCGAGGCCGAGGGCCAAGACGGCGGTGCCGCAGATGCTGTCCGCGCAGCCCCCAAGCTGCGGCCGGCTACGGAATGATGGCTGAGGGCCATTGACGGACTGAAGAAGGCAAGGAGCGCACGGGGGCTGAATGTCAGCCACCGTGCGCTCAACAGTATGTCGGAGCCGCGGACTCTTATCGGCGTCCTCGCGGACGCTCGGCAGTGGCGATGGCGGGCTTTTGCCGTACTCATGCTATACTCATAGCGAAGGCATAATTCGGAGCCCACGAGGAGGTCCATCAGTTGAAGCTGCTTTTCCTTTGCACGGGCAATTCTTGCCGCAGCCAGATGGCCGAGGGCTGGGCGCGCGCCATCGGCGGCGGGGCGTGGGAAGTGGAGAGTGCCGGCATCGAGGCGCACGGCCTCAACTCGCGCGCCGTCGCCGCCATGCGCGAAGTGGGCATCGACATCTCGCGCCAGCGTTCGAAGGTTGTCACGCCGGAGATGCTGCGCGCTGCCGACCTGGTGATCACCGTTTGCGGAGACGCCGACGAGCGCTGCCCGGCCCTGCCGCCAGGCGTGCGCAAGCTCCACTGGCCGTTGCCCGATCCGGCCAAAGCGACGGGGAGCGAAGAAGAGATCATGGCGGTCTTCAGGGCGGTGAGGGACCAGATCAGAGATTTGGTGGCATCTCTTCCACGTTAGCGCAGTGTCGCGTTGTTGAATTGGCTTGCGCGCTGTTGGCAGGGGAAGCCATTGCAATAGAGAAGTATCACGACAGCTTGCCTTTGTGTGAGGAGGGGCCCGCATGGGTCGAGGCCGTGTCCTGGAAGTCCGTCTGATGAACTACAAGAGCATCCCAGGCGCCGTTTTGAACCTCCATCCTGTCACGATACTGGTGGGTCCAAATGGGGCCGGGAAGAGTAATGTCCTGGATGCTCTCAGTCTTCTCTCTGATGCGATGAGACTGCAATTGCGCACGGCGCTTGAGGCTCATGGCGGGATAGAAGCTGTCAGATTAAAGAAACCAGGTGCGCGTCGCGCACCCAGTTTTGGTGTTGCGGTCAGAATGGTCATCCACCCGTATTGGACTCAAGGTCCGTATGAGGCGCGCTACGGGTTTGAGGCGCGGGCTGTGGCCGGTCACGAATACGTGATCAGCCGCGAAAGATGTTGGATCGGTCCCTGCGAAGACTCTTCGCATGGCGACAGTTCTGAAGCGCTTGCTTCATTTGAGCGTGATGAACATGGGTTTTCCATTCGAAGTCTCGGCGGGAGGATGGGCAATGAGGACAGGCGCAATGTTGAGCCGCATGCCCTGTTGCTGCCGCTGCTTTCCGGTGCGCCGTACTTTTCTGAGGTAAGAGACGCCCTCGAGTCAATTCGCAGGTATTCAATATCGCCAAACGTTATGCGCGATTTGCATGACCCGACTTCCGGCAAGGAACTTGACCCGGACGGACGCAACATCGCCAGTGTCATCGAGGAAATGAGACAGACCAGACCGAAAGATCACAGACGCCTATGTGAATTGCTTGGACAAGTCGTCCCTGGGGTCATAGATGTGAAGGCAGTTCAGTATGGGCCTAAGCGTGGACTTCAGTTCAGACAAGAGATCAGTCCGGGCGGAAAGGTTCTGACGCTCGAAGCCTCCTCGATGTCCGATGGAACGATGCGCGTTCTGGGCATTCTTGCTTGCGTGTTCCAAAGGCCTACCCCGCTGTTGACCGGAATTGAGGAGCCGGAGGCGACGATACATCCCGGGGCCCTCGGCGTGCTGATGGACATCCTGAAACATCGTGACGAAGCCCAGATGATCATAACCACTCATAGTCCGGACCTGTTGGACAGCCCTGAGATGGATCCCCGGTCTGTGCTCTTGGTTCAATGGACGGAAGGAGTGACGACCATTTCACCGGTCGGGCCGGCTTCCTCCTCTGCGCTCGGCCTTCGGCTGGCCACTGTGGGCGAACTGTTGCGTTCAAATTTCTTGCGGGCGGCTGAGGATGTCCAGACTCCAAGGGTTAACCTGTTTCCCAAGATTGCGGGGCTGCGTAAATGACCAAGAAAGTCGTCCCTATTGTCGAAGGACACGGGGAGGAAGATGCGGTACCCATCCTACTGAGGAAACTGATCTGCGAGCATCTTCAGGCTTGCGATATCGAGGTTGATCGGCCGATCCGGAAGAAACGAAGCGAGCTGGTCAATCCAGATGAACTGGCGCGCTGGGTGCGGATCGCCGCTCAAGTGGCTGGGTGCGTTGGAATCGTGGTGATCTTTGATGCGGATGATGATTGTGCTGCCACGTTGGGCCCACAGCTAACTGAATTTGCCAGGGAACACATTGAATCCATTCCCGTTTACGTCGTGCTGGCTGTGAGAGAGTACGAAAGCTGGCTGCTTGCAAGTATCGATAGCCTCAAGGGAAAGGCTGGCCTTCGACAGGACCCCGAATTGCCTTCGGGCGGGCCGGAGTCTAAGCGTGATGCCAAGGGATGGATAGAACGAAACATGATCGAGCGTCCATACGTTGAGACGCTGCACCAGGCTAAGATGACAAACTGGTTAGATGTAAACCTGGCCGCCAAGAACTCACGGTCCTTTCGCAAGCTGCTTAATGATGTGGAAGATCTGGTCGAACGGGTCAGAGATGGCCTCCCGAGCGACGAGCGCAAGTGAGACTGCCGCCCCGCGTTTCCTTGACAACCTCCGCCCGCGCGGGCTATCATTAGTAACGGCAAATCGGGCTCTCGTGGGTGCTCTCGCGGCACCCACTTTGCACATTCGGAGGCAATGCGCATGGAGCAAGACAAGATCAGAAACGTCGCCATCATCGCGCACGTCGATCACGGCAAGACGACTCTCGTGGACGCCCTCTTGAAGCAGACCGGCACTTTCCGCGAGAACCAGCAAGTAGTTGAGCGGGTGATGGACAGCAACGATCTCGAGCGCGAGCGCGGCATCACCATCCTCGCCAAGAACACATCGGTGCGCTACCGGGGCTACAAAATCAACATCGTCGATACTCCCGGCCACGCGGATTTCGGCGGCGAAGTCGAGCGGATCCTGTCGATGGTCGACGGAGCGCTGCTCGTCGTCGACGCCTTCGAAGGGCCGATGCCGCAGACGCGCTTCGTGCTCTCGAAGGCGCTTCAGCAGGGTCTGAAGATCATCGTCGTCGTCAACAAGATCGACCGCCCGGACGCGCGCCCGGCGGAGGTGGTCGACGAGGTGCTCGATCTCTTCATCTCGCTCGGCGCGGATGAAGACCAGATCGAGTTTCCTGTCGTCTACGCGAACGCCCGCGCCGGCGTGGCGCAGCTCGCGCTGGGCGACGGCTCCCGTGACATCCGGCCGCTGCTCGACAAGATCATCGACGAGATCCCGGCGCCGCCGGCCGACCCGGCGCGGCCGCTCCAAATCATGGTGACGTCCCTGGACTACGACGACTACATCGGCCGCATCGCCATCGGCCGCGTCAACAATGGCGTGCTGACCGCCAACCAAGCGGTGGCGATCAGCGACCGCAAAGGGCAACTCCGCCAGGGTAAGGTCGCCCGCATTTACAACTTTGAGGGATTGAAGCGCGTCGAGCAACCGTCGGTGGCCGCGGGCGAGATCGTCGCCGTGTCGGGCCTGGCCGAAGTGAACATCGGCGAGACGATCACCGATCTCGAGAATCCGCAGCCGCTGCCGCCGATCGTGGTCGACGAGCCGACGCTGACGATGACCTTCCGCGTCAACGACAGCCCGTTCGCCGGGCGCGAGGGCCAGTACGTGACATCCCGTCATCTGCGCCGCCGCCTCGAGAAGGAGCTCGAGTCGAACGTTGCCCTGCGCGTCGAGGACACCGACAGCCCGGACGCCTTCAAGGTGAGCGGCCGCGGCGAGCTGCACTTGTCCATCCTCATCGAGACCATGCGCCGCGAGGGCTACGAGCTGGCCGTCACGAAGCCGAAGGTCATCTTCAAAGAGATCGACGGCGAACTGCACGAGCCGCTCGAGGATTTGGTCGTCGAGGTGCCGGAGGAATATCTCGGGCCGACGATGGAGCAGCTCGGGATGCGCAAGGCCGACGTCACAAAGATGGACCACCACGGCGACGGCCGCGTGCGCATCGAGGCGGTCATCCCGGCGCGTGCCCTGATCGGCTTCCGTTCCGAATTCCTCACGCAGACCAAGGGCTATGGCATCATGTACCACAACTTTCACGGCTATGGCCCCTACCGCGGCGACGTCCCCGGGCGGCGGCGCGGCGTCATTGTCGCCTGGGAAACCGGCGTCACCACCGCCTGGGCGCTGCACAATATCCAGGAGCGTGGGACGCTGTTTGTCGGCCCCGGCGAGGAGGTCTACGAGGGGCAGATTGTCGGCGAGAACTCACGCCTGAAGGACATGGATGCCAACGTCTGCAAGCAGAAGCACGTCAGCAACGTCCGCAAGGCCCAGGGCGACGAGGGATTCCATCTCGAAGCGCCGTTGCGGCTCTCACTCGAGCAGGCGCTCGAGTACATCAATGATGACGAATTGGTCGAGGTGACGCCAAAGTCGATCCGCATGCGCAAGGCGATCCTCAGCCGGACCCTCCGCCGCAGCAGCAGAGGCCAGCGCGACGTCGATGAGGAGGACGAAGAGGATGTATAAACCGGCGCCGGCCCTGACCGGCAAGCGCGTCCGCCTGCGCCAGGCTCAGGAGAGCGACGTCGTGCCCCGCCTGCGCTGGCGCCTCGACGAGGACGTGCAGCGCTACGACGGCCGGCCGATGCCGCGCACGGTCAGCGAGGTCGAAGCGATCACCGCCAATTTCCTCGCCGGCTACCGCCGGCACGGGTTCAACCCACCGGCGAGCGACCGGGTCCTCTACATGATCACCATCCCGGCCACCGATGCCCGGCGCGACGCGGACGGCCGCGATGCTTCCGGTCAGATCCCCGACCGGCCGATCGGCATGATCAGCTACTGGTACAGCGGCAGCGATCGGCGCGAGGCGCAACTCGGCGTGCTGATCGGCGAGAAGGACTGTTGGGGTAAAGGATACGCGTCCGACGCTGTCTGGACGGTGATCAATGAGCTGTTCACACAGCCGGAGATTCAGCGCATCGTGGCCGAGACGCGGGCCGACAACGCGGCGGCGATTCGCCTGTTCGAGCATTGCGGCTTTCGGACGGCCGAGCGCGTGACCAGGCGCGGGCCGGACGGCGAGCACACATGGCTGCAACTGGAGCTGACGCGAGCGGAGTACCTTGGACAGACCGAGTAGAGGGAGCCCAACGCAGGCAACCCGACAGAGGCAGCGCAACAGGGCCAACGCACACTGGATGAGGTGCAGCTCGGGTGGGAGGTGTCGGAAATGGCAGGCAGCACCAGTCGCATCAAGACTATTGTCCTCGGCGGTCTGTTCTCCGCGCTCGTCCTCGGTGCAACCCTGATTCGGGTGGCGCCGTCGGACAAGGCATATTTCCATCTCGGCGAAGCGGTGATCTACGCTACGGCGGTCGTGTTCGGCCGCTGGTACGGCGCCGTCGCCGGCGCCATCGGCTCGGCGCTCGCCGACCTCCTCGGCGGCTATGCCTTTTGGGCGCCGGTGACCGTCATCGTCAAAGGGATCGAGGGCTACGTCGTCGGCGCGATCGGCCACGAAGCGCCGCCGCTGCGAGCTTTTCTCGCCATGCTAGCGGGCGCGCTCGTCCTTATCGCTGGCTACGGCGTCGCAGCCTACGCGTTTTTCGGCGTCGGTGGGCTGCCGACCGAGGTGATCGGAGACTCCCTGCAGGGGGCGGCCGGGATCGTCATTGGCATGATCGCGTCGCGCCTGCTCCTCAGGGCGACCAAGCAGTACCGGGCGGACGAAGACTGACAAGAGGTGGGCGCTGTGGATGCGGGGAAGCTGTCGCCGGAGAAACTGAACGAGATCATCCTGTCGCGGCTCGGCGCGCGCCGGCCGGAGACGCGCCTGCGCGCCCGGCTCGGAGAGGACTCGGCGGCGCTGGATTTCGGCGGCGACCTGATCGTCGCCTCGACTGACCCGATCACCGGCGCGGCCCGCGAGGCGGGCTGGCTGGCCGTTAACGTCGCCTGCAACGACCTCGCGACCAACGGCGCCGAACCGGTCGCGCTGCTGCTTTCGCTGATGGCGCCGGTCGGCACCGCCGAGGCAACGCTGGCCACGCTGATGGAGGGCGCGCACCAGGCGGCGGTCGATCTCAATGTAGAAATCGTTGGCGGCCATACGGAGATTGTGCCCGTGGTGACGCAGCCGATCTTCGTGGCCACGGCGCTCGGCCGCGTCCGTCCCGACCGGCTGATCACGAGCGCGGGCGCCAAGCCGGGGTACCAACTGGTCCTGACCAAGGGCGCCGGCCTCGAGGGGACAGCCATTCTTGCGCTCGACTACGCCGACCGCCTGCGCAGTCTGAGCCCGGAAGAGGTGCGGCGCGCGCAGGCCCTGGCCTGGGAGATCAGCGTTGTCCGCGACGGCCTGATTGCCGCCAAGAACGGCGCGACGGCGATGCACGACGTGACCGAGGGCGGCGTCCTCGGCGCGCTGTACGAGTTGGCCGAAGCTAGCGGAGTCGGCGTCACCGTCTGGGAAGAGGCGATTCCGCTGCGGCCGGAGACGCGCCTCATCTGCGGCGAGCTGGAGATCGACCCGCTGCGGCTGATCAGTAGCGGCGCTATGCTGATCTGCTGCCCCGACGGCCGCCGCGTCATCGAGGCGCTGCGAGCCGAGGACATCCCGGCGGCGCTGATCGGCGAGGTGACGACGGGCGGTCGCTTCATCGTGCGCAAGGACGGCACGCGACGGCCCATCGAGCCGCCGGCGGCCGACGAGCTCTGGCGCGCCAAGGCGAAGCTGGACGTGGCAGAATAGAGCCGTTTGGCGGAGCCTCCTCGCGGGCATGCTGTTAGAGCAGAAGCTGGCGCGGGGAGGTCGTTGATTTGGGGCGAATTATGCTTGACTTGAGGGACGTCATCGACCGCGACGATATTCGGCACGTGCGTGAGATCGTCGAGCGGATCAACGAGGGCGAGGAGTTGACGGTCATCGTCGACCGCGACGACGCGCATCAGACGGATCCGATCTTCAGTATTCTCGACGAGTACGGCTTCGACTACCAGCCAAAGTCGATTGGTGATGACGGCTACGCCATCCACGCCCGCAAGCGGAGACCGGTCCACTGACGATTCGCTGCAAAGACCCCCGTCGGATCATTCACGACGGGGGTCATCATTTGCCGCGGTCCGGCGGCCGTCGCCCGTCCCACGCCGGCCGCGCGCCTGTTGACAAGGCTCTACCGCGGGCGTAGCATGGGAGCAGACACCGGAGCAGGCAAAAGAGCAGCTTGGCACTGTGCGCCTGGCGGCAAGGGAGTATGTAATTGACTGAGCGCGCGGGGAGGGCTTCATGTGAGCGGCATCTTCGACATCATCGGCCCGGTGATGATCGGGCCGTCGTCATCGCATACCGCAGGCGCGGTACGGCTCGGGCTGGCCGGCCGGGCGATTATCGGCGGCCAGCCGGTGCGCGCGGAGATCGGCCTGCACGGGTCGTTTGCGCAGACCTACCGCGGGCACGGCACCGACTTGGCGCTGGTTGCTGGGCTGCTGGGCATGGCCCCCGACGACCCGCGCATTCCGCAGGCGCTCGCGCTCGC
>Ga0315298_1011054_pt1 | contig 10700 bp, 13 predicted proteins | sample WHS_1_MG_FD_203077 | JGI IMG/M metagenome (GOLD analysis project Ga0315298, IMG submission 203077) | Extremophilic microbial mat communities from Washburn Hot Springs, YNP, Wyoming, USA - WHS_1_MG | ecosystem: Environmental > Aquatic > Thermal springs > Hot (42-90C) | place: USA: Wyoming...
GGGACCTCGGTCAGAATCAGATCCGCATTGGCTTCACCGGCGACGATGACGTCCAGCGGGCGTTCGTCAGTCCTCATAGATTCGCACTCCCTCGACCACGCGCGTGATCACTCGGGCCGGGCTGGGATTGTCCGGATCGAGCCCGAACCGGCGGCTGAGGTGCCAGCCCAGCAGTTGGGCGAAGACGATCTCGGGCGGGGTGCGCAGCCAGTCCGGCAGTCGCGAGGCGGGCGTGGACAGCTCGAGGTCGAACGGCGCCCCCTCGGCGACGCCCAGCGCGATCAGCCGCCCCAGGCCTTTGGCGCGGAGCTCGTGCACCAGATCGAGTTCGTAGCGGCGCAGGCCGGGTTCGGACGAAACAAAACACAGAACTAATGTTTCGGCCCGCAGGAAACTCATGGGGCCGTGCCGCAGGCCCAGGTAGGTCTCGGCCAGAACGGTCACCTGTCCTGCCGTCATCTCCAGAATTTTCAGGCAGGCTTCGCGCGCCGCGCCCATCAGGGGCGGCGAGGCAAGGGCCACGGCGCGTTCGGGCGGCCGCTCGGCCCACCGCGCCGCTTCCTCATCGAGCCGGGGAAGGATCTCTCGTACCGAGTCGCAGAGCACGGGCAGGGCCTGTTGGACTTCCTCCGGCCGCACCAGCGCCAGCCCGGCCAGCACCAGGTTCGTGAACGAGCTGGTCATGACCAGGCTGCGATCGTTGCTGCGCGGATCCAGCAGGATCGCTTCCACGCCGGGCCAGTGCACCAGCTTGCCTTCCGGGTTGGCGACCAGGGCGATGTGTCGGACGCGGGGCAGTGCGCGCTGGATCTTCGACACAACGGCGAGACTTTCCGGGCTGTCGCCGGAGCGCGCCAGCGAAATCACCAGCCCTTCCCCGCCCAGATAACGGCGAAAGTCCAGAAACAGCTCGGTGGAAGGAACGGCGCGCGCCCCGGGCCAGCCTGCCTCCACCGCTTGTGCTGCGTAGGCTGAGGTGCCTGCCCCGGTCAGCACGGGCGGCGGAAGATCGCGAAGTCCGGCGCGGCGCACTCTGGCCACGGTCTCGGGCCAGGTTTCCGGTTGTTGAAAGATCTCGGCGCGGGTCAGACGCCCTGGTTCCGATGCCGGCATCTTTTTCAACATACCCCGCGCGGGCGCCCGCTAGAAACTGGGTGAACCAAGGGACATGAGATCGTCAATGCGCAACGTTTCCTTGACGACGAACGGCTCGCCGTAGCGCACGCCGATCAGATTGCCGTAAAAGCGGGCAATCGCTGCGAGTCTCTCGCGGATCTCCTCGGGCGTGGGGAACAGCCCCGATCCCTGTTCGCGAAGGCCGTATTGGGACTGGTAGGCTAGCAGCGCTTCCATGCGCCGCTCGAACTGTGCCGTGATGTCCACCACAAAGGAGGGCGCGACATTGGCGTACAAGGACGCGTACACGATGTTGCGGGGACGGTGCGGCGGGGCGTCGGTTTCGATCTTGCGCAATCCGGCCTGGAAGCAAGCCTCGTAACCGATCTGGCAGGCACGGTAATGGTCGGGATGACGCGCCTTCCAGTAAGGCAGGATGACTACCCGCGGCCTGAGCCGGCGGATCGCTTCCACCAGCTTGAGGCGCGCCTCGAAGCTGTTCTCCAGCCGGCCATCGGGCAGCCGCAGATTTCCGCGCCAGGCGAGGCCCATGAGCGCCGCCGCGGCCTCCGCTTCCCGCAGGCGTTGTTCGGGATCGCCGCGGGTGCCCATTTCTCCTGCCGTCAGGTCGAGCACGCCTGTGCGGTAGCCGGCCTCTGCCATGCGGATCAGCGTGCCGCCGCAGGTCTGCTCCACGTCGTCCGGGTGGGCGGCAATCGCCAGGACGTCTAACTCAACGGGAGTGGCCGCTGCGGTCATTTACCAGTACAAATCCCGCCGCCGGCGACGCGGCGGGCGCGGGTGCATGAGCTGGATCAAGAACATGCCGGTCAGGAAGCCGCCGATGTGCGCCCACCAGGCGACGCCGCCTTGGGAAAGATGCGAGTAACCGATGGAGCCCACGCCGCTGAAAAACTGCAACAGGAACCAGTAACCCAGGATAAAAACTGCGGGCACCTCGACCGTGGTCAGGAAGAAGAAAACCGGCACCAGGGTCAGGATGCGAGAATGGGGGAACTTGATCATATAGGCGCCCATCACTCCGGCAATCGCGCCGCTGGCGCCGATCGTGGGAACGCGAGAGTCCGGATACATCATGACATGGACCAGTCCCGCGGCCACCCCGCAGGCCAGATAGAAAATCAGATACTTGAACCTCCCCAGGATATCCTCGACATTGTCCCCGTAAATCCACAGGAACCACATGTTGCCAAGGAAATGGAGCCAGCCCCCGTGGAGAAACATGGAAGTAAAAAGGGTGCTGAACTCGAAGCGCGCCGGTACGATCCCGTAAGTGGCGATGAAGTAATTGAGGGAAAAATGATCCAGGCTCAGTTCGTAAAGGAAGGCCACCGTGTTGGCCATGATGATCAGGATAGTGACGACCGGCGGGGAATAACTGGGTTGGGAATCGCGCAGGGGAATCATGTCAGCCGGCGCAATTGGCCCGGAAGTGAAAATCCGGATGAACGCGGCGCTCCGCGCGCCGCATCAACTGGCAGGCCTCGGTTCGTGTGCGGATGCCGCCGCGCGCCCCCAGGGCCATGCAGTTCAGAGCCGCCATGGCGTTGGAGAAATCTAGCGCCTCTTCGAGCGACATCCCCTCGAGCACGGCGTAACAGAAGGCGCCATGAAAAACGTCGCCCGCCCCCGTGGTGTCCACGCAGTTGACCACAAAGGCCGGCGAGTAATAGAAGCGGCCTTCGGCCCGCGCCAGCGCGCCATAAGGACCCAACGTCATCGCCGCCACCTTCATGCCATACTCGCTCTGGATCATTTCCAGGGCCTTGAAGGGATCGCGCTCGTTGGTCCATTGCACGGGAAACTCGGAGCTGGCAATCAGATAGTCTACGTGGGGCAGAACCCTGTCAAAACCATGGTAAATTGTATCCACATCCACCGTGACCGGGATGCCGCTGGCGTGGGCGATGCGGGCCGCCTTTTCCACGGCCGGCGTGTCGTGGCCGTCAATGTGCAGCAGGCGCGCGCAGGTGATCATTTCCGGTTGGATGTCGGCAGGATCCAGGCGCAGGCATTCCGGACGCCGCCACAAGACCGTACGTTCCCCCGTGGAACGGTCAATCAGAATATAGCCGGACTGATTGGGACAGCCCCTGCGGACCTGAACGTGATCCGTGTTGATGCCTTCCGCCCGAAGGCTCTCGAGCTGGATGCGCCCGCGTTCGTCGTCACCCACGGTGCCGATGTACTTGACGCGCAGGCCGAGGCGCGCGCAGGTCACCAGAGCACCGGTCACCTGACCGCCGGGGCTGACCAGTTCCTCCAGGAACGGCGCCTTGCCGGCGTAAGCGGGAAAGTGCGGCACGATGAGCAGGGTATCGGTCGCATTCAGGCCGATACCCACGACGTCAAACTCAGGCACTGCATCCGAGCGTAGCACACGCGGGGCGGGCCTCAAGGGGGGTGGGCGGGCCGTGGTTTCAGTGAGCGGCTGCGGGCTGCTTGCCCTCGGGCGGCAGGGGCTCGACTTCAAAGCCCAGCCGGTTCAGGATCACGATGTCCACACGGCGATTGCGGCGGCGTCCTTCTTCGGTCTCGTTGGTGTCCACAGGCATGGTGTCCGCGTAGCCGACAATGGCCAGCCGGTGGGGGTCCACTCCGAAGCGCGTGGTCAGCAGATTCAACATGGCGATGGCGCGCGCGGCCGAGAGTTCCCAGTTGCTGCGGAAGCGGGCGTTGTGGATGGGCACCGAATCCGTGTGGCCTTCCAGTCGGACCGGGTTGGGCAATTTCCGGATTGCGGCTGCGATTTTCTCGATGCTGGGATAGCTGGCAGGGTCTATGGTGTCCTCGCCCGTGGGGAAGAAAGCAGCTTCGGTGAGGCTGACTACGAGGCCGCGCGGCTCCATTTTCACGCTCAGCTTGCCTGCGGCGATTTCGGTCTTCAGCTCATCGGTCAGTAACTGCAAGGACGGCAACAAGTCCGCCCAGAATTGATTTTTCTCGCGGCTGGTGGGCTCGGTCTTGGTTCCTCCCGGTCCCTTGAGCATGGCGTTGCCCTTGCCTTTCTCTCCGACCGTGCCGCCCAGGATGCCCGCGATCATGCTGGCGATCTGGCCTTCCTCCAGCGCCCGCCGCACGGAGTCGGAGACCTGCTGCGCCCTGGCCCGATCCGTTTGGGAGGAAGCGAACATGACGACAAAGAAGGCGAACATGAGGGTGATGAAGTCGGCGTAGGAAACCAGCCAGCGTTCCAGGTTTTCGTGTGCGGTATGTTTGTGACGCCGGGCCATGTGACGCCTCCTCATCGCGCGGCGGCCCGCGCCGGGGCTGCGCTTTCTTTGGCAGCCGATTTCTTCCCGGCCGGGGCCTGGCCCGCTTGCACGTAGGCTTCCAGCTTGCTTCGGATCAGTTTCGGGTTGAGTCCCTCCACAATTCCCGCGATTCCTTCCAGCATGAGCTCCCGGAGCTGGGATGCGGCGTGAGCGCGGGCGCGAATCTTGTTGGCCGAGGGAATGAAAAAGATGTTGGCCGAGCCTACGCCGTAGATCGTGGCCACGAAGGCCACGGCGATTCCCTTACCTACCTCGTCTATGTTGGCCAGGTGCTTCATCACCTGAATCAGCCCCATCACGGCGCCGATGATGCCGATGGTCGGGGCATACCCGCCGGCTTGTTCGAAGACCTTGGCGCGCGCTTCAGCCCGTTGTTCCTCCAGGACGATTTCCAGCTCCATCATTTTGCGAATCTCTTGCAGATCCGTCCCGTCCACGGCCAGCGTCAGGGCCTTGCGCAGGAAGCGGTCCTCGACGGCTTCCGCTTCCTCTTCCAGCGAAACGATCCCGTTCTTGCGCGCTTTGGTGGCGAAACCAATGATCTGCTCGATCACGGCTTCCGGATCCTGCTGCTTTTCGAAAAACACGCTGAACAGCTCGCGCACCGCCGCCAGCACCACGCGGAGCGGCGTGGCCACCATGACGGCCCCGATCGTGCCTCCGAACACGATCATGGCGGCGGTGGGCTGCAAGACCTCCGCGATCGTGCCGCCTTCCAGGATCAGGCCGCCCAGGATCCCGCCGAAGGCCAGTCCCAGCCCGCAGAGTGTCGCCACATCGGGCCGCCCGCCGCCGGCTCGTCGCGAAGCCGAAACGGACGTGGATTGCGGCTGCTCCGCCATGGCGGTTGCACCCGATCAGGATTTTTGCTGCTGGCCCGACCCCGCTTCCTGCCGTTGCCGCTCCATTTCCCGCAACGTGGGGCACTGGCACATGCGCTCGTAGATGGCTCGCCGGAACGCGATCACCCGCTCCAGAATCTCTTGCGCCGACTCCAGCACCATGTAGGTGTGGCCGGTGGTCAGCGTGATCACCGTATCGGGCGTCACCTCCACGTGCTCGATCAGATCGGAGTTCAGCATGATCGGAACGCGGTTCAGGCGCGTCAGGCAAATCATGGACGTTTCCTTCTCCCTCCCTTATCGGACGATCTCCCGCATCTTGCAGCGCCCGCAACTGCGGCTCAAGCGTGCCGGGCGCTGTCCGATAAGCAACCTTGGGAGGAGAAATGACGCCGTCTGGCGCTCACGATTCGGTTCGAGCGGCTCGCGCGATTTTGTCTGCCCTGGAGGCAGCCGACCTTCCGGCGCTGGAAGACGCCCTCGAGCGCTCGGCTGAACTCCTCCCGCCAGTTTCCCCTTATCCGGACCTGGAAGGCGAGCGCTGGGAGTTGATTCAAGCCATCGCCGAGACCTTGCGGGGCGCGATCCGCCGCGTGCGCCGCGGCCTGAGTGGCCGGCTGGAGGGACTGGAGGCCTGCCTCACGCTGCTGGCGCACCTGGCTCGGACGCCGCCCGCAGTCATGGGTCCCCGCGCGAGTTGATCGGGCCAGGCGAGCTTGCCGGGCGACGCGCTGGGACCTGGCATGGCAGTCGCGCCTTGCCGCACGACTATTTGAGCATTTCCATCAGCTCGATCAGCTCGCGCCGGATCTCTTCCAGCAGCGCAACGGGATCTCCGAACAGGCGTCCCTGCGCCGGATCTGCCGCAGTTTTGCGCCGCCGCGATTGCTGCGCCAGCCATTGCCGCGCCCCTGCGATCGTGAACTTCTGGTCGTAGAGCAGGTGCTTGATCATTAGCAGGAGTTCCAGATCCTTGCGCCGGTACATGCGCTGGCCGCCGGGAGACTTTTTGGGCGCCAGCGAGGGAAACTCCGTTTCCCAATACCGGAGCACGTGCGGCGGCAGACCAAGCAGGCGGCTGGCTTCCCCGATCCGGAAATAAAGTTTGTCGGGCAGACTCGTCGCCTTGCCGGCTTCGGTAGAAGCTTTGGCGGCAGCGCTCTTACTCATGCCCGGCTTCGTTCCCATCGCTCAGGCACACCGATGCCTGTCACTCGCGCTTGCGAGACGGGCCGGCCTCCTCCCCTTCGAGTATGGCGCAGCCCGGCTCACTCCCATTTTTCCCCAGTTTCGCCCGGGATTGGGTCGGCGGAATCCGGTGGCGCGGGTCTGTTCCAACTCGAGGCGCGCGGTTCGTGCGAGCATCGGGCTCGATCAAAGTTCCGCTCGAACGTCCAGGCAACGCTTGGGCGCCGCGCTGCATCCAAACGAGTGAACGACACGAGACGGCGGCAGGCCGCGCGCCCGCAGCGGCCGGTGTTGAGTGCGCCCGAGGGGGGATCCGCACGAGCCGTCGCTTGGCTGCCTTGATATCACACGCGAAAGGGAGGGAGAGCACTTGGCTGGCACGCAGGGTGCTTACAGCTTCTGGATGACCCCAAGTTCGGGGACAGAAACCTTGAGTACATCCCGGGCTAAGGGCGGGATCGCAGGAATAACCCTCGCCAAGCCCTGCGGCACGAGTCGTGTCGGTTCACTGTTTTTCTTTTGTAGCCTGCTTGTGTCGCCGTTGGTCCTGCCGGCCGCGTTGCCGGCACAGACGGGAAACGGCAGCACGTGTGGCGCCGCGGCCTACGAGAGTTCCTTGACCAAGCCAGGCCTGATCGAGACCTACCGGCCGCTCACGGGTGAGGAACGCTGGCGGATTTACCTTCGCGAGGCGTTCTGGAGTCCGGGGGCTTTCGTCCGCGCGGTCATGCCGGCCGCAGGCTCCCACCTGAATAATGAACCGCCGGAATGGGGTCAGGGCGGCGCCGGTTTCGGACGGCGTGTGGCCAACCGGTTCGGGCGATTTGCCTTGCAGGAGAGCTACGAAGCCGCCGCCGCGGCAGCGCTCGGGCACGACGTGCGTTACTTTCCCAGCAGGAAAACCGGCTTCTTGCGCCGCAGCGCTCACGCTCTGAAGTCAGAGTTTGTCACATTGAACAAGCACGGACGGCAGACGCCGCACATCGCGCGGATCGGCGCAACGTTTGCTGCCGAGTTTACCGCGAACTCATGGATGCCGCCCAGCCGGCGAGGCGCATCAGAAGCCTTGCGGGGAGTCGGCCTCAGACTCGGCATCGGGAGCGCTTTCAATTTGCTTCGCGAGTTCGCTCCCGAACTTAAGCGCCTGGTACCCTGGTCGAGAAAAGAGAACTGAGCAGACGTCCATGAGAAAGTTGTCTTTGCTCAGCTTGCTTGTTTCCCTGCGATTGCTGCCAGGCACGGACAGTGAACTGCCGCCCTTGCAGGTGGTGCCCTCCGTGGATCTCACGCGATACGCCGGCAAGTGGTACGAGATCGCGCGCCTGCCGAATCGGTTCCAGCGCGCCTGCGTGAGCGACACCACCGCAACTTACACGCTGCGCGCCGACGGCAAGATCTCGGTCCTGAACCAATGCCGTCAGGCGGACGGTGGCATCAAATCCGCCCGAGCCAATGCGCGCGTGGCCGGTCCCAGCCAACCCAATTCCAAGCTCCGGGTTACTTTTTTCTGGCCTTTTTCCGGAAATTATTGGATCATCGGGCTGGATCCGGAATACCGTTGGGCGGTTGTAGGTGAGCCGAACCGGAAATATCTTTGGATCCTGAGCCGCACACCGGAGTTGGACGATAGGATATAGCGCGAAATTCTCGAACGGGTGAAGGCGCAAGGCTATGACGTAAGTCGCATTGTGCGCACGCCGCACACGCGGTGAGTATCTTCTGCCTCCGGTTGCCTTCGAAGCCGTGGCTCCCGGGCAGGCGGCCCATGCGGCGATGACGCCGGTTCATCCGGGATCGTCGGTTGCCCCGCAGCTCGCCCGGGCCGGAATGCCGTGCCTTTCAGCGCGGAGGCACGGTTGGCGAGTCGGGTGCGCGGACCGCCGGGCGCGTTGAATCTCCGGAGACTCATAGGATCGCCAAGGCAGTTCGTGGCGGAGCGTCACCCGTGAGCTCCTTTCGCGCCGGATCCAGTTACTGGCGGCCTCAAGGTTCGAAACCCGGCTGCGCGAGCGGCAGGTCGAGCCGCAGTTCTTTCATGAAGCGGCTCTTCATCCAACCCAGCCACTTGTCCACGAAACGCCGGTTCAAATCTAAAGTCGCGATGGCTGCCTGCCCAAGTTCCGGCGCCGTCGCCAGCGTGCGGCCCTCGGGATCCAGAATATAAGTCGGATGGTTATAACCTGAAGCCGCAAGGTAAATTTGATTCTCGATGGCGCGGGCCTTCGGTAAAGCTTCGTTGCCTCCCCAAATCGGCAGCAGAACCAGTTCGGCGCCTTTCAACGCCAGGTGCCGTGCGGGATCCGCATATTGCAAGTCCCAGCAGATCATGATGCCGATGCGGCCGAAGTCAGTCTGGAACACCGGGAAATCGTCTCCCGGACGCAAGCCTCCCTCGATTTCTTCGCGTGGCAGATAGACCTTCCGATACTTTCCGGCGAGGCGTCCCTGCCGGTCGAGCAGGATCGCCGTGTTGTAAATGGCGGGCGCCTCCCGTTCGTAAATGCCGGCTACGATCCATGCGTTCCGCCGACGCGCATACTCGCCGAGCCGCGTCGTTGTGGGACCCGGCACAGGCTCGGCCACATCCGCGTACTTCTTCCCGGTCCCTACGAGCGTGATCCCTTCCGGCAGCAGGATCAAGTCCACCTTGCCCGGCACAGCCTTCTCGACCGCTTCGATAAAGCGCTCCACGTTCTCAGCGGGCGATTTACTGCCGGATGGCCGGTAATTGATCGCTGCCACGGTGACCTCTCGCGCGCCTGGCCGCGGGATGGCCTCCAGCGAAATGTCGTCCCACCAGACCGTGCCTAGGGGCGCGTGAGCCAGAAAGAGCTGGATCGCCACGGCGCTCGCTTGCTCGGGAGCAGGCGCTTCCAGCGTCACGCGTCGCCACGTGCCTGCTCGCTCGGTCCGGTATGCGTAGTCCGGCTGACCTGCGCGGCGACCGCTGCGATCGCGCCAGTCCAGGCGGGCTACGACCTGGCCCGGCTCGTAGCTGAGGCCTTCGGCGCGATACCACGCAGTCAGGCGATACCAGGACCCGGCCTGGATTCCGTCCACCACGTGTTCCCAGCCGCCGTAGACCGCTGCATTGCTGGCCCCGCTGATGACGAGCGATCCGGGCTCGCCGCGCGAGTGCACGTCGTCTACGTAAACCTTCGGCGCGATTTCGGGGCGCGCCGCCCACAGTCGCCATCCGGCAGGCAGTCCGCCTGCTTCTGCCCGGAAGCCGGATTGATGAAACGTTGCCGCCGGCGCCAGCGCTGCTACGGTTACGAGTCCCGCAAGTTTCCACATCATGCGACGAGTATAACCCCGGCGACGGAGCGCTCTCTGTTATACTGCCTTGTCTCATGCGGAATCTTGATCCAGCGATCACGCGCCGCCGCGCCCTTTCGGTTCTGGTCGCATCCCCCCTGCTGGCTTCCTCCGCTTACCGCCCACGCCTGGCTGCCGGCATCTACGTGTGGACGCAGCAGTTCCGTTCCCAAAACAAGCCGCTCGCCGAGGGCATGCCGGAAGCGCTGGCGGCGACGCGACGCGCGGGCTTCCGGGCCGTGGAGCTGCTGGCGCAGTGCTTCGAGGCCGAAACGGCCGAGGTTACGCTCAAGGCTTTGCGCGAGAGCCGGCTGGAGGCGCCCAGCGTCTATTACGGAGGCCCCGTGCATACGGCGGCCGATGCCGAGAAGACCATCGCGGAAGCATTGCGCGTGGCCGCTACCGCAAAGAGTGCAGGCGCCAACTTGCTGAATTTCAATCCGAGCCCCAAGCCCAACAAGGAGCGCAAGAGCGACGCAGAGCTGGACGCACAGGCTCGCCACGTCAACGCGCTGGGCGAAAAGCTCCGGCTGCAAGGCTTCCGCCTGCACCTGCACCACCACGACCCCGAGATGGCCGAGAACGCCCGCGAATGGCGTCACCTGCTGGAGAATACGGATCCCAAGCTGGTGGGATTCTGCATTGACGTGGACTGGGTCCATCGCGGCGGGCAGCGTCCGCTCGAGATTCTCGAGGCAGCCGGGCCGCGGCTGGTAAGCCTGCATTTGCGCAACAGCCGTAACGGCGTGTGGACCGAAGACTTTGGCGACGGCGACATTGACTATCGCCAGGTGGCCGCCTGCCTGAAGAAACTTGGCTTCCAGGGCTGGCTGATCGTCGAGCTGGCTTACGGAAAAGAAACGCGAGTCACGCGTTCGCTGGAAGAAAACTTGCGAGCAAGCCGCCGTTACGCCGAGCAGGTCTTCGGCGTGTCCTGAGC
>Ga0315298_1011059_pt1 | contig 10698 bp, 12 predicted proteins | sample WHS_1_MG_FD_203077 | JGI IMG/M metagenome (GOLD analysis project Ga0315298, IMG submission 203077) | Extremophilic microbial mat communities from Washburn Hot Springs, YNP, Wyoming, USA - WHS_1_MG | ecosystem: Environmental > Aquatic > Thermal springs > Hot (42-90C) | place: USA: Wyoming...
GGCACGCGCTAGTACCTCGGCGCGGCGCAGTGGAAACGATTAGTGAGCTGAAGACGATGGGCTACAGAACAGGGCTCATCAGCGACTGCTCGGAGGAAATCCCGGTACTGTGGCAAGATGCCGACTTTGCTCCGCTCATCGACGTCCCGATCTTCTCATGCTCCGTGGGGCTCAAGAAGCCCGACCCGCGCATCTACTTGCTGGCGTGCGAAAGGCTTGGCGTTCGCCCGGAGGACTGCATATACATAGGCGACGGAGGAAGCCGTGAGCTAACCGGGGCGTCGGCGGTAGGAATGCGCGCGGTCCAAATACGCATTCCTCCGGTGGACCAGCGCGACGCTCACCGCGTGGATGCGGAGGAATGGACTGGAGAAACCATCCACGCGCTGCCAGATGTTCTGACGCTGGTGTAACCTTTTCGCTGCTTCCGCTTGCCGTAGGCTACCTTGCCGTCCTCGATGGCAATCAGGATGAAATCGTTTCCGCACTAAACCATTATTATTTACTGAACGAGCAAAGGAGGCGCAAGGATGCGTCGATTTTTCCCGTTTCTCGCCAGTTTTGCAATAGCGCTGGCGCCGCTGGCCGCCGCGCCTGCGCCAGCCCGCGCGGCGGATTGCCAGTTTGTGCTGGGGTTTCTCACGCTTCAGCAGATGATCCCCTCTGAGATCGGCAGTTGCGTTACCGACGTGGAATACAATCCTTCGACCGGGGATGCCCTGCAGATGACGACCGGCCCAACAGGCTTTGGTGGATTGCTGGTGTGGCGGAAAGCCGACAACTTCACCGCATTCACCGACGGCTACCGGACATGGATCAACGGGCCCTTTGGGTTACAAATGCGCCTCAACAGCCAGCGGTTCTTCTGGGAGCGAAACCAAGAGGGGCTACCAATCGTTCCGACTCCAGCGCCGGGGGACCGCTGCCACACCGCTGGATTATCCGCTAGTTTGGAGGAAGTGGACGCAGGCGCCGGCAACTTCTTTGCCACCTTCCGCCTCACAAACGAGCTGGATGTTCCGTGTACTCTCTTCGGCTTCGTCGGCGCCCAGATGCTCGACGCGCAGAACAATCCGCTTCCGACGAACGTCGTCCGTAATGGCGGGCAACTCAGCAACCAGCCTGGACCGACTCTGTTTACTGTAGGAGCAAGAGAATCGGCCACCTTCCTGATGCACTGGGAAGACGTGCCGGTAGGCGGAGAGACGAGTTGCCCGACTTCCAGTCAGCTGGAGGTGACGCCACCCGATGAGTTCGACTCCCTCGTCATCCCGGTCCAGATAACGGCTTGCAACCGTGGACAGCTCGACGTGGCGCCCGTCCGACCCGGAGGCTAATGGCGCGCAGCAAGCGTTTGGAGTAATTGCAGCTACCGGCCACTTCGCATTGGGCGCTCCTCGACTTCGAGGAGAGGTAAGGATAACACTCTGGCCACGGCAACAAGACCATCGTGGCAATGGATCAGCCGATTGGCCTGCGCCTTATCCCGACGGGAACTGCAGGAGCGTCGCGTCTCTGGGCACGGGCCCAAAGTTCTGCATCAAGTCACCGCCCAGCACCCGCACGACCGTACCTGGCGCGGGCATTCCGGGCACCTTTTCCACCCAAAGTTGAAGCGCCACCCGTTGAAATCGCTGGGTGATGAAGGGTCCGAACCTCTCGGGTTTCGACATCGGCAGGCCGTAGAGACGGATGGAGTCCTCCAGGCCCCAGCGGGAGATGGCCGTCGGGTTGGGATTGGCCAGATATTTGGCTTTGATCGCCTCGTTCGTCAGCCAGCCAAGGCGTACCTGCCTGGCCCGCTCGAAGTCGACCCCCGAGCCATCGTCCGAGATCGGACGGGGCACGCCCAGTGCGTAGAGCGCATCGTCCAGCCCCTTGCGCTCGAACATCTCGAAGACGTTGGCCAGGAACACCTCGCCGCGCTCTGGCCGCCACTGCAGCAGCGCTCCCTGCGCCAGCTGCACTGTGAAGCCGTCCAGGTCGAAGCGCCGCGACGAAGGATAGCCCAGCGCGTCCACTCCGCCCAGACGGTGGAACTCGCTCCACATGCGAGCCTTGGCATCGTCGACGATGGCGTAACCGCGCTCGCCCGCCCCCAAAGCGTAGCCGTTGGCCTGAGTGTAGAAGTGCCCGTTCGGGATCGGGAAGTCTAGTGGCCGCCCCTCCCGCGTTCTCACCAGCCTTGCGGCGAGGAACTCGGTCTGCCAGGGACGATCGGGGGTACCCGGGTTCGGCTGCGGAATCGCCTCCGGCCAAATGACGAGATCCCCCGAGATGGCTGGGCTCCCCTTCGGGCGGCCGCCGAGCGCGATAGTGAACTCCTCGCCGGTGGCCAGGTCGAAGCCCAGCAGGTCGTTTTCCTTGCCGACAAGGGGGAAGGCCGAGGGGCGGTCGCTGAACTCCGTCCAGGCAACGACGCTGCCCGAGATTTCTTGCGACCCCTGGGAAGGGGTGCGCGCGTCACCTACCGTGAACTGGCGCCGCGAGGCCAGGTCGAAGGCGAAGAGATGCGGCACGCGCCCGGGCCCCAGGTCCGGCCAGACAACGTAGTCGCTGGAGACACGAGGGAAAGCCCCCGCCGTGCCGGAGGTGCTGACGCGGAACTCCTCACCCGTTTTCAAGTTGCGAGCGAAGACGTCGGAGCGAGATCTGTCGTAGGGCTGCTCCAGCCATACCACGACATCACCTGATACGTCGGGTGCCCACCTATCGGTGCCCTGTGGGTCCTGCCGCTCGCTGACGGGGAAGGTCCGCCCAGTGGCGAGGTCGTGGACGTAGACCTCCTGTCGAGAGCCTCGGGCCTCCGGCCAGATGACATAGCTGCCGGAGATTCGCGGCTCCGACCGGTTGGGGCCGGGGCCAGTAGCGACAGGTATCTCTCGCCGATCTTTAACGTCCAAGGCGTAAATCTCATAGTAGCCGTGCCGGAAGTCCAGCCAGGCGATCATGTTCCCGGACACTGAGGGGCGGCTGGCCCAGCCGGAGGTGGTAAGTTGCTCCTGCCGGCCACTCGCCAGGTGTAAGGCCCAGATATCCGAGCCCAACACACGCCCGGGTCGGTTGGGATCGGGCCGCGCCTGCGACCACACTATCAGGTCGCCTGACACCTGCGGCTCGCTGATGGAGCCGCTAGTTATCCCGAGCGACAGCGACTCAACGCAGATACCGGGCGCGGCGAGGGCAGGTGAGGGGTCGAAAACGCCTACGAGTAGCCCTGCAAGGGCAAGAGTGGTCAGGATTGCTCTCATCGCGGTTCCTCCCCTTACTAAATGATTGCGGAAAGCCCAACAAGCCTCGCACAACGATTTAAGCCATTCCATTACTGGCACGCTTACGCTGGAGTATCCATCTGCGGGAAATACGTCCTAGCATCAGCACCGCGAGCCCAGACGTTCGTGTGGGTCTCAACCCCATCGACCTCCAGGGTGAAATAGTACTCGTTGACCGGGTCGTTGGCTGCACCCACGTCGACGTCGTTGAAGTCCCGTACCGGATAGGTGAAGCCACCCCTCTGGATAAGCCGCTTCTCGCCGACAGCGACTTCCTTGCCGGTTCGTTGTTGAGCGCCTTCCAAAGCCGCACTTTGGGACTCCACTGGCAGGGTGCGAGATTCAGCGTCCCGGGCAGGAAACGCCGGGCACCGACGTTAGCCTCGTCGGCCTAGATCACCGGAGCTCCGCCGTGCGGCCAAACGATCTCGATCTTCGCGTCGACGGCATCGGGCGCGCCTTGCCGCATATCGCAGGGTAAGACTCAGTGCCGCTAGCTACTCGAACAGGGAACTCTGACACCTTGTAAGGCGACTCCTTGTCCACCAGGATGCGTGGAGCTACAACAGTTGCCGCCATCACAACGACCACAGCGGCTGCCTCGGCGTTGTGAGCATCACTATCGCGTAATCCGTCTTAGCGCTAACCCTCCACCAAGAAACATGAGGCCCGCCGAAGTGGGAAAGGCAATGGGTAGGCCGCCAGACTTCGGAAGGCCGGCAGGCCAATTACCGGGCGTTGGCGCTCCCGCTGGCTTGAGCGGAAGAGGAGATGCCGGAGCGGGCTGCCACGGAACCGCGTAGAAGCCGTAGGAGTCAGTGATAACGTCGCCGGTCTCGGCGGAAGCAACTGTCCACTTCACAAAGAACTTACCGCCTTTGAGGCCGGGCTTCAAGGAAACGTGCATCGTCTTTTGGTCAGCCTCCACGCTTGCGTCGCCCTGGTCGACACGCGCTCCGTCGTCGCCAGCTACCGTGATCGAGCTACGTTGCGGATCGAGTCGCTCGGAGAAGCCTATCTTAACGACGCTAGGCATTCCTTTCAGCCAAGCACCCGGCTCTGGCTCTGACGTGAGAAATGGAGTCATCGTGAAGCTGAAGGAATCGGAGAGTGTGTGGCCGTCCACGGCCGAAACCGCCGTCCACTTCACGATATACTTGCCGGGCCGAAGCCCCGGTTTGAGTGACACCAGCATAGTCTGCGCATATGGGCTATCCGAGTCGACGCGGCTATCTCCATTGTCGGCGCGACTCCCATCTGGACCGACAACCGTGATCGAGCTGCCCTGCGGGTTCAGCCGCTCGCTGAAGACCGTGTTTACGACCTTGGTACTGGCTCCAACGTTTGAGTCCGGCGCTGGAAACGATTTGACATACCGGGCATCGGCGTAGGCAACACCTGGGAGAACCAGAGCCATAACCAGTATCGCAGCCACAACACCGAGAACACCAGGAAAATCTCGCATCGTGTTACCCTCCACCCGTATGGGCCGAGCTAATCTGGGGAGTACCCGTTACCGTGAACGATCCTCCCCGTTCCGGCACACCAAATCGCAAAGTGCTGGCGATGGTCTGGATGTGGTCTTTGTCAGCCCACAGAACCAGATACTTGTAGCTGCTGCCACCTATCTGGATCGGCTTAGGGGAGACTACGATGAGCCCCGCCTGGTTATGCATCTCGGGGGCTTGGTCGTCCGAAGGCATAATCAGGCGAGCGTCCTGACCCAGAATTTGCATCTTTCTGACATCCGGGTTAGAGCCATATGGGCGCAACTTGTGGTTAGCCTCGAACTGTGCAGCTTCGTCGATGGTATTGGCGTTGCTGGCAGACAGCATGAAGAAGCCATCAGGGCCACTGTACCTATAGCTATCTGGCAGATCGTAACCTGGATCACGCTTCCAGGAAGGAGGATAGCGCAGGGAGATGTTATACGCCTGGTTGGAATAGGCCTCCCAGCCACCGGTTTGCTCCGGCGTGGGCTCAGGGGACTGGCTTGTGTCACGAGGCGCGTTAGCAGCTGGCGGCACCACGACGGGGGCTTCGTCAGAGATAGCCGTCGGTATCACGATGGTCGGGACGGACGACGGTGTTGGCAATGGCTCTGTAGCCGCAGATGGTTGACGTATGGCACATCCCGAAGAGAACACCAGACCCAAAAGAAGCAGTGCTGGTAGAAGACGACGCGTACCTCGGCACCTCTCAGCGCGTGACCATCTCTTCAAGAACACCCTTCCCTGCCTCCCCCTCACGAGTTCTTCCACCGCGGCCCAGTCAATCGGCTCGCGATACCCACATCGCCGGCAACTGTCTGTATGCACGTGGGAGAGCCACCACATCCGACGGCGCCAACTTCGTACACCTGCGCTTCCAGCACGGCATTATGCACTACGACGCCGCCTGCATCACCTACTTGGTGTCCACCTCGCTGGCAATCCATACCCCTCTCTTTGAATGCCAATCGTGCCTGTCTAATTACTTAAACGATTGGAAGGCTGCTATAGTCGCAGATTTGACACGGGTCATTGGTACCCTTCCCACTTATCGTATGATACGCCCGTTGTTTGAATTGCGCTAGTCTCTCTGAGGAGTAGAAGTAGCTATCCGAGAACCTAAGCATCCGGGTCAGGATGGATCTCTCACAACACAACGTCTCCTCTAAAAGAGGAAAAGCAGCGTCTTGTTCAGGTAGAGACCATCTTTCACACCGAGGGGCGCATTGACTCGCCAGCTAGGTTGGCCTACAATTGCCGTGACGTAATCCCCCTGGCACTAAGGCGTCTGACATCTTGCGGCGATGCGTACTCGTCAACACGCCGAAAACTGGGGATGTGGGATAGAAAGGTCAAGGTAACGAGGCCGGAACATGCTGGTTGAGGATCGATCGATCTCCAAACATATGAAACTCTGTCTAACCTTCTTACTTGCAACAGCCTTTTCAGGCTGGAGTTGCTCCATTCAGATCCAGCGAACGGCGAAGCCTATACCAACGATAGCAGAGACGGTGGAAGTGAAGGTGTTCTTTCCGAGGTTCCTGGAGAACGACGTAGAGTTTGTGCCTGTACGGAGAGTGGTGCCTCGCTCGCCTTCGATCGCCACCTCTACACTAATTGAACTGCTGAAAGGTCCAACTATCGACGAGCGAGCACAAGGCCTGGCCAATCCCATTCCTGAAGGTACGAAGCTGAAAAGCGTGGAGATCAGTGGAGGAGTCGCCCGAGCGGATTTCGACGAGCGGATGGAGTTTCAGATGGGAGGGTCCACGAGAGTGATGGCTATACGCCAGATGATCATTCGCACGCTGAAACAGTTTCCAGACATCAAGGAAGTGATCATCTCTGTGGAAGGCAGGACGGAGGATGTGCTGCAACCGTAGGCGAGCGCTCCGAACTGGATGCGCGATCCCGCTCTGTTGCCCTATGCCGATCTCGCGAATATGTTCACCCGGGCGGTGAACCGCCAAACTCGAAGGCCGATCACTGCTCCGAGGCCTCAGCCGACTCCCGAGGCAGCACACGTTGCCTGCCAGCCATTGCCTGACGGTAGGTTCATCACCTGACCTTCCTCTCGCAGCTCCTGTACGATCTCCTTACGATGGCTAATAAAGCCCTTGGCTAGGTAATGGCTGGCAGGTCACCTTCTCTGCCCTTGGCCATCCGGACGCGCCAGGTTGGGAAGCTCTGAAAGCGTAGCTCGACTGGCCCCGGCTTCGGCTAACTCCGCCAGCGCTCGCTGGGAATCCTCGTCGCTCACTCCCTTCACGGCATCCACGAGCACGGTGATCCCGATTCCGCGTCGAAGCGCATCTCGTCCCGAATACCGCACGCAGTAGTCGGTAGCCAGCCCAGCGATATAGATGTGGGTCACGCCCAGCTTGCGCAGCAGGGCCTCTAGGCTCTCACCAGTTGCCGTCCTGGCGTCGAACGCAGAGTAGCTGTCCTCGTTCGGATCCATACCTTTAGAGACCACGATGGCATCGGCGGGCACATCTAGATCGCTCGAGAACTCGGCGCCACGCGTCCCCTGCACGCAATGGGGAGGCCAGAGTCCGCCCTGGGTACTGAAATGCCTGGTTACCGCGGGATGCCAGTCCCGAGTGAAGATCACCGGCAATCCAGCTTGGCGGAAACGACGGACGTACTCGTTTATGATCGGGACAATGCGATCACCTCCCTCAATACCGAGCGCGCCACCAGGTAGAAAATCGTTCTGTACGTCGACTACGATCAGCGCTTTCTTGTCTGTCATATCTTTCCCCTCACTGTAACATTGATGCAGGAGTGACTACTACGAGTCCCCACATCTGCCCCAGCAATTGAGTTATCGTCTCAAGTGTACCACGGCTCGGCGCTCCCCTCAAAGCCAAGCAAGGCAAAAAGGATCTGACCCGCAGGGAGGCGCCTGATGGACAGCTCAAGTCGGACAGCATATCCTCGTGCGCGCGAACTTTGCTAGGCCGATTGCCTCCGCACCAGACATACCGGCTACTATCGGACTCACCTTCCCGAACTAAGGCTGGTTGCTCCTCCTTCGATCGCACCGTGACTTGCTGAGCACGATGCTGCTTCCTACGCCCATTGACTTGCAGTACCCCACTTCTGCTAATTATGGTCAAGTATCCCGCGCGATCGCCCCCACGGGCACAACATCTTGCGCTGACACCGGCGAAACCACGCAATATCTGTGGTCTCGTTGCGACGCGCGTAGCTCGTTACACAAAGTGGGGCACCGCAAGGCCCATTGAGCCTTGCTCCCGCGCTCACAAAATGCTATCATATTAACGGCGCAGGTGCCGCGATTATCACGAGCGCAGCCCTTGCGGCCAAAGCAGAACATACAAGCCTGAGTGCATCGGGTGGCCGCTCCGATCGACGATCGGGGAGGAAAGTCCGGACTCCACAGGGCAGGGTGCTGGGTAACGCCCAGGAGGGGTGACCCTACGGAAAGTGCAACAGAGAGCATACCGCTCCGATAGGCACTAGAGTCAATCGGAGTAAGGGTGAAACGGCGGTGTAAGAGACCACCGCTCTGGTGGTGACATCAGAGGCACGGCAAACCCCACCCGGAGCAAGACCTAATAGGAGGACAATGAGGTGGCCCGCCTCCTCCAGGAGGTGTTCATCGAGGTGTTCCTCGACTGAACGCCCTGGAACCTATCATTTGGGGTCCTCGGGTTGGTCGCTTGAGGTGTCGGGTAACCGGCATCCCAGATAGATGGCCACCATTCACGCGATGGACGACTGCGTTGGTAGTTGCTCATCGGCGGGATACAGAATCCGGCTTATAGATGCACTCAGGCTTTACTGCTTCTACCTCCCCGAGAGCAAGGCGTTCGCTGCCATTATAACCAGCACCAGAAGCGCAACCAGGGTAAACCAGCGATCTCTCAGGCGCGCGAAGATCACTCCCAGCGCCAGGACGTTCAGCACCGGCGTGAGCAGCATCACGACTATGCCCAGGCCCACGATGCCTCCCGGCTTCAAGGATAACAGACTGTTCAGCAGCCCGGGGATATCAACCGACTCATCCCGTGTCCCGACAACGACCGCGTAGCTCAAACCTATTATCATCAGTAGGAAGCTGATCAGCGTGCCTATAATAAGCACGCGACGAGACGGCCCTAGTAAGGCGCTCTGGCCTTCTTCTCGTGCAGACATCTGCAACCACGTCACCTCATCCAGATATGCCCACTGCCTTCGATACCATTTGCGCGGCCATGAAGAGCAAAACCACAACGAACACGCGCCCCAACGCCGAACTCTGGACCCGCTCGGCGATTCGGGAGCCCACTTGCGCACCTACCACCACCCCGATAACCACCGGCGCCACCAGAAACGGATTCACCAGTCCCTCGGAAAGGTACACGAAGGCCGCAGCAGAGGCCGTTACCCCCATGGCGAAATTGCTGGTGGCGACCGAGGCCTTGAGGGGCAACCCCATCAGCAGGTGCATCACCGGGACCTTGATTATCCCTCCTCCAATACCAAGTAGGCCAGCCATATTGCCGGCTACGAAGCTTGCTCCCAGGCCGATGGGCACTCCGCGTACGCGGTACGCTGTAGTCCTGCCAGTAGCCTTGTCGGTTATCTCTCCGGAAAGGGCATCGTACACACGACCGGCGTGGGCAGTCTGGACGTGCTCATCTATCTCGCCATGCAGGCGCTCGTCCTGTACCTGCCCCGTCTTGTACATGTTGTAAGCGGTGAAGATGAGGGCTAGCGCAAACAGCGCGCTGAGAACCTGGCCACTGAGCAAAGCCGCGATCAACCCCCCAGTTATTCCTCCCAGGGCCAGCACGGGTTCGAGCAGTAGGCCAAGCCTGACATTTACCAGCCTGGATTTAAGATACACGCCTGCTCCCGCGCTCGAAGTGGCCACGACGCCCACCAAACTCGCCCCGATAGCCTGGTGGATGGGGATTCCAAGTATGCCTGTAAGCAAGGGCACTATCAACACGCCGCCACCGAGACCGAGCATCGCGCCAAAGGTTCCGCCCGCGAAGCCAGTTGCCGCCAGTATCAACAGCGTAGCGTTGTCCACTATCCCACGCCCTCTTGAAGTAGGAAGTCAATTCATACAGGCCGCGCCAATGAGAGGCCGCGTGAGTTATTCCCGCCGATAGACCTGCCAAATCCAGCGACCGCAGTCCTCAAAGCCCGAGGAATCTTATATCACAGGTGGATGCTGACTGTCTATGTTAGTTTTGGAAATCAAGGCTAGATGCGTTATACTTGAGCCTGCTGCAAGGGTCACGGCATTTGGATTCTGCGTTGAAGGAGCTAATGAATGTCGCTCAACACATCTGCACCCAGGAGACTAGCTCTTATCCACACCGTCAGCGCATTGGTGACCTCGTTCAAGACGTTGTGTGCTGAGCTAGTTCCCGGTGTAGACGTATTCAACATCGTCGACGAGAGCCTGCTGCAAGATTGCATCCGCCAGGGCCGTCTGTCACCTCTCACTGCACGACGTCTCCTCGGTTACGTAATATCAGCCCAGCAAGCGGGCGCAGATATGGTGATGGTCACTTGCTCGTCGATGGGACCAGCAGTGGAGATGGCACGACCGCTGGTCGACATCCCGGTGGTGCGTGTCGACGAGCCGATGGCCGAGTACGCAGTCTCGCTCGGGCGGCGTATCGGCGTGGCAGCCACACTGAGCACTACCCTCGATCCTACCATATCGCTGATACAGGATCGTGCGAAAACAGCTGGCAAGGAGGTCGAGGTGAAGTGGCAACTCTGCGAGGGCGCGTTCGAGGCGGCTCTTGCTGGTGATATGACCAGGCACGACTCAATCGTTGGCGACTGTCTGCAGGACCTTCGCAGCCGGGTAGACGTTATCGTGCTGGCCCAGGCCTCGATGGCCCGTGTAGCCGAAGCTCTCCCTGAGGAAGACAGAGAAACACCTATGTTATCCAGTCCGCGCC
>Ga0315298_1011062_pt1 | contig 10697 bp, 7 predicted proteins | sample WHS_1_MG_FD_203077 | JGI IMG/M metagenome (GOLD analysis project Ga0315298, IMG submission 203077) | Extremophilic microbial mat communities from Washburn Hot Springs, YNP, Wyoming, USA - WHS_1_MG | ecosystem: Environmental > Aquatic > Thermal springs > Hot (42-90C) | place: USA: Wyoming...
ACAATAAGTGCATGGCTCCTGCTGTGGACAAGGATAGGGCGTGGTCATAACAGCGACTACGGTAACGCCTGAAACAGTCCGCGTGGCTTTTCGGCGTAGAACAGGCAGAAGCTTACGCCTTTCCTCAGGCTTTAAGGCAGCAATTATTTCGGGATTTGAAGGAATTTTCGAAAGCTGATATTTGGCTGCAACCTGCATCTTAACGCGACTGACATCCTCTTGGCTAGGTGAAGGAACCCGCATCAAACCCTCAATAATCTCCCTAACAGCGTCTGCCATAGCCAAACCTTGCAGCCACAAAAACTAAACGCTAAACAGACAAATAAACAAAACTAAAATGCTAAAGGGCTAAACCCAGTTCTGTCCAGGTTTACGCTGCAAAACAACCCGCTTCTCATAGTTACGTTTAATCCTAATCCTTGGAACAGCACTCTTCTTAGGAGTAGGCTGAATCTTAGGAGTCTGAGACCGAACCTTACCAGCCTTCGAAAGCGAACCATGCGTAGGCAACTAAACACACCTCAAAAAGGCTATTAGACGAACAGTAACTCTTAAACCTTTCCCGAACAAAATCCAACTGGGCAGGGGTTGCCGAGCCTGGTCAAAGGCGCAGGCTTCAGGAGCCTGTCGCGTAGGCGTTCGTGGGTTCAAATCCCACCCCCTGCACTTTTTGTCATGAAAAATTTATGATTTCCTCGTGCTACTCTGTGGTTATTCGGCTTTCTCGGTTGTTTTCTTAACCTTTGTGAAATAGATTGAAGGGGCTATACTCATGGCTGTTATTAATATTGCAGTTGCAGTCCAGGTTGTTGGGAAAGGCTCTAAGGGTTGAGCTATGCTAAGTAAATTGTTTCAGAAGCCCCTGCGTTTCCAGTTGTATCCTTCGCACAAAATTTTAGGCTGTGCGGGTATTCTGCTTACAATTTGCTTCTAATTTTTTAGAGACCTTAAAAACAGAAAAAAGGGGAAGTTGAGCGAAACCCCTCTCGGCAGTATAAGTTAGACTCTATAGTTTAGTAGCTCGTGATGCGTGAGTTATTTCATTTAAATTTCTTAAACAGGAAAATTATATAGTTAGATGCTTTATAGATTTAAAACATGAGTTGCGTCTTAGTTATTTTTATCCTCTCACCCTTTTTCATAATGGAATACAGAGTTATGTTGCTGATGAACCATAGAGCAGCGAAAATAGAGATTGTCGTTTGATGAAGTTTTCCTCTTTCTGAATCACTAATGGAGTCAACGTATTTAGGTGACAAGACAGAGAAGGACTATCGCCAAATCCGACTGAATTCTTGATTTCATTAAATGTCGCTTGCCCTCTTTCACCTATGAAACGTAAGATATCTCGCCTTTTTTGGCGGCTCAATGTTTTGAAAACCGACTCTTCAAGACTTGAGCTTTCTGACTTTGCTGAAATATCTTCAGTCATATATTTCGCTTCCATCTTTTACTAGTGGAAAAGCATTATTTAAGATACTGCGTGAAACAGATTTTAACTTAAGAGAATTTGACTGAAAAGTCAAGCATGCTTCGAATTAGGTGCAACATTGGCGAGGTAAGTTCAACCTCACGTAATTAGCGCTCATTTTTTAATTAAAAACCTTAAGAAAATATCGTGGTAGCCAGAGAGACACCACGCTCTAGCGTTTAATTTATACTTTTTAGTTTTTGGTTTTTCATGGATTTCTTTTAGTAAGGCAGTCGCACCGTCGAAAAGTAAAGTCAGCGCTAGGCTAATTCTCGGAGTTTCAAGACTATTCCGTTTGCCGGGGCTGCTGCTTGATTTCATTTTCATTCCGCCCTGCCTTCCGATAAGTTCTTTCCCAGCTGATAGAGTTTTTGAGAAACAAGTAGGAACCACACCATCCAAAACACGTACCCAATCGCTATAAACAAGGCAATGACACCTGAGGAAGAAAAGACGGCTGTGGCGATGTCGCCTGCAAAAAACAGAAGCACGCTTGCCACGATTCCCATGTACGCAGTTAGTTTGCTGAAGGTGTTGCTACGTAGCATGACGATAGAGATTATCAAGGCTGCTATTAATAGTGTGCTGCGTCCAGCAGTGGCTGTTGCGAGGAAGAGGAGTATGCCTAAGAAGGGCAGAGCTGCAGCGATTAGCGACCAGATTTTGTTCGTTTTTTTGAGGGCGGTATAGAGACCAAGGAACATGGCGCAGAACAAAGCCATAATCGTTATGTCTATGAGGTTAATGACGTTTAAGTTAGCTTGAAACCCCATGTTCATCTTGAAGAGTAGAATGAGCCAGTTATCCTGAAGCTGCATGAACCAACCGTCGTTAATGGTTATCTGCAATAAGGTGGCGATGATGCTCGTAATTCCAATCAGAAACAAGACGAACGCGAGGAGGGATGAAGTTGCACTTGCTTTGTAGAAATTTTTCTGCGTTAAGTTTTTGTTTTCAGTCTCTGTAATCTGGCTTATCAACATCACTGCATGGCAATTTGTTTCTGATTTTTTTGTTTTTGCTTAAATAACCTTCGCTAAATTGATGTTTTTCTCTCTCTTTGCCTCGTAGAAAGTATAAATTGAGTTCTGAGGAGAAGTAGCCCGGGGGAGATTCGAACTCCCGTCAGAGGCTCCAGAGGCCTCCATGCTTGGCCGCTACACCACCGGGCTGCCGTTTTTCATTCATTAAGCCGAGTTTCTCCATAATAACTTTAGCGTTTAGCCCAGCATGAGGTGTCTATCGCTTATATTTAAGGATGAAAAAGCCCGTTGTCGCTTGACATCCTGAACATATGAAGAACAGAGTTTCAAAGCCTATTTTGCTTGCTATTATTGTAGCTAGCAGGGCAGCGGTTGCTTCTGTTATGTCGTATATGGATTCAAACATGCCTAAAACTATGCCTCTTCTTTTTTTGCTGCTTAGGTCAACCATTAAGGCTAACAGTGATGGGCGTTGTAGGGCATGGGAAACTCCGAAAAAGAATTCAACCACGTAAAGTTGTGATAGGCTAGAAACGTACACATAGCCCAAAGAGCAGAGGGCACCCATCATAACTCCAGCAAAGAAAATTCGCTCTCTACCATATGTATCCGCAAGCCTTCCAGCAGCTATTTTGAATACGGCAGCGACAAAACAAAATACTGCATATAATAAGCCTATGTCTAGGACTGAGGCTGAAAAACGGTTAACAACAAATATGGGATATATTGGACCGAGCAAGCCGACTCCTAAAGAGTATAGGGTACTTAAAGCTAATGCAAGCATGAGCGTCCGCGATGACTTCAGCATACATGCATCCTCCTGCTGAAGCCGCTAGAGATTTTCCAGTGTCTTCAAACATGGACATTTTAGGGTCGGCTTGCCTCCGATAGGTAAGATTTTCTCGGTTAGGCCTAAAAATAAATTTTTTGGAGTAGAAACCTGTTTTTCTCTTGGGTTTCAAATAAGCCTTTGAAAATTAATAAAAAGGGGATGAAGAGATTTACGCTCTAAACATGTGGATTTTGCTTGCGAACGCTTGTATCATGGTTTGGCATCTTGTTTTGGCAAGGGTTATTCTTTTCCTTTGTTTGAAGGCTACTATTACGGCGATGAGGCTTAGGATTGCCAGCACTATGAGGAACATGTTTGGCTGGTACTCTGAGATAACCCATGTTCCCTCTATTTCAATTCGGTGGGTAGAGTGGGAGTAGGCGAGGTATATGAAGACGTATTCAGCGTTTTCTGTTACGCTATAACTTCCTGCGGGTAAAGTATTGCTATCAAGCTTTACAATCCAGTTTTGGGGGCTTGCATAGATAAGCGCCCTTGGGATTGTTATGTTGCAGAATCCTGTTCCCGAGGTTCCTGTAACATTGAAGCTGATGGTTTTTGCGTTAGGGTTAAAGTTGAAGTTGCTTACGGTTGAGTTTGTGAAGATTATAACGTTGTGGGTTCCAGCATAGTTTACGATTTGCTGGTATGCTATTCGGAACTCTAAGTCCTTTAGGCTGCTTAGTGAAACGTTTTCCCAAATCATCGTCCTATAGTCTAAGGATATATTGTCTGGCAGTGGCACAGTGCTCGGCGCGTATATGAGGATTGTGTGGGTTCCGTTAGATGCGCCTGTTATGGTTATTTTAAGCTTTTCGAATTCAATGGGTGATTCGTTTGTATTGCTTGTCATGTTAAAGAACCTGTAAAGCTGGAACCTTACGAGGTCTATTTCATCTTTTGGAGGCTTTATTATTAGGCCATTGAATGTCATTTGCATCCAGTCTCTGCTCATTTTGTATTCCGCTGAAAAGTTGTTAATGTTTATTTCTGTCTCGTTTAACATTTGGGGCTGCCATGGTATCATCCACGGGGCTGTGGTCTTCAGATATTCTATATAGAAGCTTTTTTCATGGTTCACCTGCGCTTTAAAGTCGCCTTCAAAGACAAAGGTAACATCAAAATCTGCTTTGCCGTTCACATAGCTGATGGTTGCCTCTGAACTTGTTAATTCGCCGTATTTAACACTTAGATACGATTCAACCAGCCCTCGCAGCTCCGGTGGGACAGCCTCCGGAAGTATTGCAATTAGGTCATTTTCCAGCTGAATTGCGTCAGTTAAAAGCCGGGCATGCAGGTTAAGGCGCTGTGAACTAGACGAGTAGGTTGCTTCCATTCTAAAGTCTGTTACTGTGTAGGCTGTGGCATTTGCAATTTTAAGCCATGCCAGAACCTGTTCTTCGCAACCTGGAACTGTGGAAGGCACCTGTTCTAGTGCTTTGCTCCATAATGCTTCGATGTTGCAGGTAAGGTTCAAGTCCATGGATGCATCTCCAGAAGTGTGGTAGTAGTCAATTCTTAAAGAGGCGCTTTCAACAGAGGAAAAAGCCGAATCTAACGCTGCATAAACGAACTGTTCTGATTCAGAAGAGACTCCAAAAAGTATCTGATTCAGTATTTTTGCAAAGAACATCGTGAAGTTTCCATTTATAGTGGCATTGTATTGGACATCTGCACCTAATCCGTCGGGCCATTCAGTTTTTGTTGTGTTCAGCTGGGTGCATTCAAGCAGTCCCCAAGTCATGTTGGCAACTAAGCCCATGGGCCCTGGAACTGTGCCGTTTATTTCAGCGAGCATCTGTTCAAGGGATGTGGAGTTTATCTCTATTCCAAAATAGTTGCCATATGTAACGTTCACGTGGCCTGTTAATCTAAGGTCTGTTTTGTTTCCGTTAAAGTAAACTATGACATCCATTGTTGGAACGCCCGGGATCAAGCGCAGGGTTATGTTTCCTTCAAGCTGGTTATTTATGTAGTTTGCGAGCACTGTTAGGTCTGTCATGTTTAGGGGGAACATAGTTTCATATGACGGGATTTCAGTGTCTCCTTGCATGCTTACGTTAAGTAGTCCATTTGCGTATAGTGCTTCAAGGTTGAAGTTGCTTGCGTTGAATGGGTAGGTTCCCATCGCCCCCGGCGGCGGAGACATTGTGAGGTCTAATGTAGTGTTTAATAATCCGCCTTCATATTTTGAGGTGAAATTCGCAGAGGCAGAGTTGAAGGGCCATCCGAACATGCCGTCTGTGGGAAGGGCTATACTGCCGTAAATGGAGCCTGTTGTCGTGGTTCCTGTTGTTGAGAAATCTATGGAAGCGTTCAGGGCTGGGCCCATGTTTTCAGGATACATATGTGTAAAGTTTACCGCTCCGTCGACGCCCACTGTGCCATTTGGATAAACTGTAAAGTTAAACTGCATATCCTTTAAAGGAGCGTTGAAAAGTGTGTAATCGTATTTTTGTGAGAGTGGAGCATCTGGAATGTATTCCAGCTCTATGCCTGTATCAGTTTCATAGAGATGTAAGCCATAGGCATGGGTAGGGCTGAGGCGTTCATATGCAAGTCTTGGCCCATAATATTTGAAGTAAACGGTGTGAGTGCCCTCCGTGAAATAGTCTTCCACCCATTGAGGAAGGTAAAGATGTCTTATAGCGGTGTTTTGTTCTATCAAATCTTCCACATAAACCCTGTAGCGGCCAGCTTTAGTAACGTTGATTTCAACCCCGATCACTAAATAGTCGAATAGACCGTCTCCGTCGCTGTCCTCGCCGCTGTCTGAAATTTTGCCTGTGAGAGATGCGTGCCCATCAAACTGTGTGTAATTGTAGCTTTTGCTCAAATTAAGGGAAAATCTGTAGTCAAGCATGTAAGACCAGTGGGTATCAACATCTATAAAATTAAGGCCTAACCAATCTATCCTAGAAATGTTTGTTACTCCTGAATTGTAGATTTTTGGCCCGTAGATCGAGAGGCTTACATTATGTAATCCGGGAGTTAGTGAATTTTCACTATAAGCACCAACCGTCACATAGCTATAAGAAGCGTTAGCCAACTCCCAGATGTTAACTGAATAAGTGCCTGTATCTGTAACGTTTACTTCTACGGTTATGTTCAAATAGTCGTAGAGTCCATTGTCGTCGGTGTCAACGCCTTCATCATACACTTTATCGGTGAACACCGCCCCGGTGTCAAATTCTGTGCATTTATACATCCTGGTCAAGCTGATCTCCATAAAGTTACTCAATAAAAAGCCATTTGAGTCGGAGAAGTATACCTCACATATGCGTGTTACGTTAATCCTGCTTCCGCGGATTGGTATCCCTTTAAACGACACGCGGATATTGTGCATTCCAGCAGTAAGGTAGGTTGTGTTGTACGCGAAAAACCATACATATCCCCCATTCTCATCTTTAAGTCCGTTCACTTGAAGAGTATAGCTTCCATCCACCGTGATGTTTGCTTCCAGCTCCACAACTAAATAATTGTAGAGTCCATCGCCGTCTGTGTCTATTCCATGATCGTGGATCTCTCCTGTAAGATGAGAGTTGTTTTGCGCAGTGGCAGTCATGCTAATCCATAGAGGAAAAAACACTGCGAGCGTCAAAAGCACTATTGCGGTAACCGTTAAAATTTTCTTTTTCAATCTGTTTCCATCCTACCTATTTTGTTCCGAAATGTATCATGGGGAATGTTTTATAAATATTTTAAGGAGTAGAGATACGTTTTAGCGGGAAGAGTCTTCAAGATGCGGTTGCTAACCTTCTGCTTCCGCAACTTATTCAGAAGGAAAATGCGGACAATGCTGTGTATAATTGGCGTAGCTTTGGCGGCAACTTTTGTTGTGGCGGTGGGCGCCACTACAACACGGTATATGACGGTTATTAAGGAGATGAATGTTCTTTTCAGCGGCCAAGTGATGGTTGTAAGCAAAAACGCAATAGTAATTCAAGCCATACCTATAACGCGAGGTATGCTTCAAGAAAAACTTGCAGAGGAGCTTGAAGAAAATTTTCCAGAAATCGAGAAGGCAGTTCCAGTCTTGTTTGTAACGCCTTCGATATATTTTGGAGGAAACATTTTTCCAGTCCCTGAGAACTTCAGCATCGGGGTTCCCGTTGAAAATTGGCGCATGGTGCTGGGGCCAACTCCATTAAAAGGCGGTGTGGGACATTTCCCGACAAGCGATTCTAGCAATGAAATTGTCATAGGCGGTTCCCTAGCAGAACAATATGATTTAACCGTTGGAGATATCCTGAAGATTCAAGGATACGATTTGGAAATTGTTGGAGTTTTAGATACAAAAATGGCAGTTTTAAACCGTTGCATGCTCATGTCGCTTAAGCTAGCTCAGAAAATCTATAATTATCAAGGCAGCGTTAATATAATCGCCGTAAAACCTGTGCAAGGATACCCCCAGCAAAACCTTTCAAAGACCATAGAGGAGCGCGTTAAATACGTTAGCGTTTTAACAGAAGAAGATAGAAACGATATAATACAGCCTATTTTGGCGCAGATTGAAACTTGGAACCTTGGCATACAGTCTGTTGTTTTCGTCATGAGCCTAATTCTTGTTATGACAGTCACAATTATGAGTGTTTCAGAAAGACGTCGTGACTTTGCAACCCTAGACGCCATAGGCGCTCCGTTAAGCTACGTCTTCCGCGCAGTGCTTTTGGAAACGGTCATCATAGGTGTTTTAGGGGGAGCCTTCGGCATAATTTTCGGCTCTTTGGTATCTCTTGTTTTGGCAAGCCTGTACACAAACATACCCTTACACTTGATTTTTCCAAGTGTTTTCGAAATTGTCCCACCCCTATATATGCTCCAAATATTCACGGCGATAGTGATTGTCTGCTGCCTTGGGGGAATTATCCCAGCAATAAATGCGACAAAAATACGGGTAGCCGAAACCTTGAGGGCTGAATATTAATGAGAATTAAAACTGTAAATGTGACAAGAAAATATCGCATAGGTCCCTCAGAAATAACCGCAGTTAACAAAGTCAATATGGAGATTGGCGAAGCCAAATTTATAGCCATAATTGGGCCGTCAGGCTCTGGAAAATCAACCTTGCTGAACATCATTGGGTTAAACGATTACCCCACCAGTGGAAAACTATTTATAGATAACGAGGATGCAGCAAAATGGCCGAGTTCTTTGCGGAGAAAAACTAGGCTTCGCAGAATGGGCTTTGTCTTCCAGACCTTCAACCTTTTGCCAACCCTTAACGCTTTAGAAAACGTTGAATTACCTATGGCTTTAGCTGGCAAAACTAGGAAAGAGCAACGGAAAAAAGCAGTTCAGCTTCTTGAAGCTGTAGGTTTAAGCGAAAGGCTCTTCCACAGACCGAAAGAGTTGAGCATAGGCGAGATGCAGCGCGTCGCCATAGCAAGGGCCCTCGCCAACGAACCGGAAATAATAATTGCTGATGAGCCCACAGGCGAGCTTGACTCAAAAACCGCCAAAGAAATTATTGGTTTGCTCTTGGACATAAACAGAAAAAATAAAACGGCTGTTGTTGTGGCGACTCATGACGAAAAAATAGTTGAGGCAGCAGATGAAACATACATGCTTAAAGACGGTGAACTAATGCTTAAACGGCTGAAATAGGCTACAGTAGCGAAAAGTCTGTGGATTTTATTTTCCCTCTTGTGTCCACAACTACCTCAAATTTTTCAGCCCAAGGGTGTCCTTCCAAGTCTATGGGACATGTACCTCGGATAACCCAGCACCCGTCTCTCTGCTCAATGGATGAAATGTCTATCCTCTCAGTGTTCTTTCTTCTTTTAAGGAACTCGACGGCGATTTCTTGCGCGTCCTTTTCCAAAAGAGCTTTCATTTTGCGTTTCCCGCCAGCCTTTTCCATATTTTGCACAGTGGGCATTAAGGGTTATGAATGAAAAATCATGAGCAAAACTAAACATATGACAGATTTCGCACATGTCATTTAGAAAGACCAAAAACCCTAGAAACTGCGATAAATTCAAATCTTCAGAAAACACCTTAACAATTAGGAAAAAGGTTTCTGGAAAAGAAAGGCAATGAGCGAGAGAAAACGCATAATATTCCATGTGGACATGGACCACTTTTTCACAGCCATAGAAGAGCGAGAGCATCCTGAAATTAGGGGAAAACCAGTCATTGTTGGGGCGGATCCAAAAGAGGGTAAAGGCAGAGGCGTGGTAAGCACATGCAACTATGAAGCTAGAAAATTCGGCGTGCGGTCGGGCATGCCAATATCCAAGGCTTGGAAACTCTGTCCGCAAGCCGTTTACTTGCCAGTGAACTATGAACTTTATGAAAAGGTTTCCGCGAAAATAATGGAGATTCTGCGAAAATATGCAGATAAATTTGAAAGCTGGGGCATAGACGAAGCCTTTCTCGATGTAACCTCAAAAGTGAATGATTATGCGGAGGCTGAAGCCCTAGCTCGCCAAATAAAAAGAGAAATCCTCGAAAAGGAAGGGCTTACATGTTCTATAGGCATAGGACCCAACAAGCTTGTGGCTAAAATTGCAAGCGCCCATCAAAAGCCAGACGGCCTAACAATGGTTAAACCTGAAGATGCAGAAAAGTTCCTTGAGCCTTTGCCAGTGCGCAAACTTCTGTGGGTTGGAAGAAAAACAGAGCAGAAGCTACAAGCTATGGGAATAAAAACCATAGGCGATTTAGCCCGTCACGATCCTACGGTGCTTGCTGAAGCCTTCGGAGTCATGGGAAAACAGCTTTATTTGTCTGCTCATGGAGTTGACAAATGCGAAGTTGAAGAGCGAGGCGAAATAAAATCCATAAGCCGAGAGAAAACTTTTGATGAGGACACAGATGATTTTGATTTGGTATCTAAAACTTTGGATGGGCTTGCTGAAGAAGTGCATGGAGACGTTTTAAGGCAAAACCTATACTTTAAGACGGTTACTGTTAAGGTGCGTTATGAAAATTTTGAAACCCACACCCACAGCAAAACACTTGCTTTCATCACGAATAGGTTGGATGATTTAAAGAAAACAGCTAAAGAACTTTTACAAACCTACTTCACGCCAAATAGGAAAATAAGGCTTATAGGCGTTAGAGTTTCGAGTTTTGTCTCTGCTGAAAAACAGAAAACCCTAGCCTGAAGAACTTTTTCACTTTATAGTCTCAAGTTTGGATATTTTTCCCTTATTTTTGAGTCCGCTATTTTGGCGATCAACGCACTTGAAATCAAAACGTATTTTACGCCAGCAATTTCAGCCATTTCAGCTTGTTTTTGGTCTTGAGTAATTAACAATAGATTATTGTTTTTGGCGTATTCCACAATAGCTTTGTCCTTCGCTCCTTTCAAATTGACCTCGTGAACTGTTAACGCTTCATACCCTAAAATTTCAAAATACTCTTTTAACCCAGAATACATCTCGTCGAGCAAAATTTTCATGCG
>Ga0315298_1011063_pt1 | contig 10697 bp, 11 predicted proteins | sample WHS_1_MG_FD_203077 | JGI IMG/M metagenome (GOLD analysis project Ga0315298, IMG submission 203077) | Extremophilic microbial mat communities from Washburn Hot Springs, YNP, Wyoming, USA - WHS_1_MG | ecosystem: Environmental > Aquatic > Thermal springs > Hot (42-90C) | place: USA: Wyoming...
AAATTTATCAAATATCAGTGTATACAAAATATCACCCCATATAATTTTTACAATAATACGATATCATTATGGAATTTATAGATGTGCCTCAATATTATCGTGAAATCGTAATAAAGTCACGCTAGGTAATGTAAAACGAGAGTAAATAATAGGAGAACCAGAATAACCAATAGTATAACCATCTTTTTTGCTCTTGGCTATGAAATCAGTTCCAGTCATCATCGAAGCTCCAGGTTTATTGACTGGGATAATCTTTTGCCCTAAAGCCTTCTCCAAATCATCAATAAGCATCCGAGAAATAACATCCCCACCACCTCCTGCAGGAATTGGAATAATTAGCTGAATAGGTCGATTAGGATATTGCTGCGCTTGAACATAAAAAGATAATAAAAAGATAATCGATATGATTGAAATTAAAAAAATATTAAAAATAAATTTTTTCATAAAAATTTTCCTCCTTTCGTTAATTTGATCTCCCCAAAAATTATATATCATAAAATTCATGGTTGAAGAATCATAAAACTATCCTCGGATTTAAAATAACTTGGCTTTAATTATCCATCGTTGTTTTGATTAATCCCTTATTTATTCTATAAAATCGATCGATTTATTTACTAAAAACTGAAAATTACTAATAAGTTATTAATAATGTTTTAATTAAAAAATTTTATTACCCAAGTGGAGAAATTATGAACCAAATAAGATTCAAAAGCAAGTAGAAAATTATTTGCCTGAGCAAAGTCTAAAATAAGTTTTAATTTTGATCTGGAATCTTTTGTCAATTTTTTCTAAAAGATTCACCGCAACAAGAGTATTATTCGGTCTTGTATAGCTATTATTATTTAATGTTAACATGGAATGGAATAAAAAATCCTTCATTTGACAACTGAGAAGGATTGAATTTGATGATTTAATTCAAATGCTTAAAAAGCTTCTGTATTTTTATAGGAGTACTGTCTGAGCTATGATTCTAAAGAATATTGCCTTGATTACATTATATTTATAGATTTTGGAGAAAATATATTTTGTTTTTAAAGGCTGATTTGGTTTAATGCTTACTCTTGGCGAAAACTTAAAGGGAGAGAGCAACTATCCTATAAATTTTTAGATAATATTAAATTGATTATGTAGATTTTGATTCCATAATATAATATTTTGGTTTAAGGGTGAAGTTTTAGGAATGTTTATTTTTAATTTTAGATCAAAAAACCATTAGAAGAATAGAAATATTCCTAATAAGATTAATTTTTGAAGTGAGGGTACTACTAATAACAATTTCCTGTCTTATTCAGAATATTCCAGAGCATAGTTTGATTTTGGCAGGATGAGTTGTCTTTTCTTATTTTGATATAATGCTATGGGATTGATGCAGTTATCAGCTTTCATCTCCTAAGACTATCAAAAGAAAATCTCTAATTTAAAAATCAACTATTTCTTCAAATCACTAATTCAAGACCAAAAGGGGGCAAGGCCAAAAATTATATTGACATTTTCTTCGAATTTTTATAAATTTTTTTAAATGAAAAATGCTTTAGAGTAAGAAAGGAGGATTTAAGATGGCTTTTGAGGAGTATAAGGCAGCAATGTTTAGCACAAAATGGAAGGCATCTGAGAGAAGGTATAATTATATTGTTGAAAAGGATATAAAGATTGTAATGAGTGACGGAGTAAAACTTAGCTGTAATATATGGCGACCTTTAGGGGAAGGAAAGTTTCCAGCGATACTTAGTTTTCATAATTATCATTCAGAAGGCCAAACTGGTCCTATAAAACCTACTGCTATTTCAACAGCACAATGGCGACATCCTGGCCAAGAAAGGACCAATGCTTCTTTAGAGGCCGGTGATCCAATCTTCTTTGTTCGAAGAGGATATTCCCATATAGTATGTAATGCAAGGGGAACAGGTAAATCTGAAGGGAAATGGCATTTTACAGGACCCCAAGAGGTTAGAGATTGTTATGAGGTAATCGAATGGATTGCATCTCAACCCTGGTGTGATGGTAATATTGGAATGTTTGGGGTTTCATATTTTGCATGGATCCAACTATTTGTTGCTCAGTTAAATCCACCTCATCTTAAAACAATTTTCTGTCCATGGGGATCAACAGATTTTTATCGAGATATTATCTATCGAGGAGGAATTTTTGCATATAAATGGCCAGTTGGATGGAGTCAAACCTCATTAATATATGGAGATGTAAGACCAGAAAATTTTTCTAAAAAGGAGTTAGGGGAAGAGGGTTATCATAATGCCATATCAAATTTGCTCAGGAATGATGAGATAAAATCGGCGCCTGAACTTGTCTCGGTATTGAGAAATCCAGAGGAAGGAGTTAATCCATTTATTGTAGATCTGACACTTCATCCCTTTTATGATAATTATTGGCGAGATAGGACAGTTGACTATTCCAAAATTAAGATTCCAGCATATATTGGAGGCGATTGGGGGTGTTATGGAATCCACCTACCGGCAGCATTTCGGAGTTGGGAGAAATTAAATGTTCCGAAGAAGATGATTATTGGTCCTCCGATTTATTTAGATAGGCCTCTATATCAACTTCAACACGAAGCCATCCGGTGGTTCGATTACTGGATCAAAGGAGTGAATACAGGAATTATGGATGAACCACCTATCAGACTTTTCATAATGGGAACAGGTGAGTGGAAAGAGGCTAAAGAATGGCCACTTCCAGAGACAAAGTTTACACCTTTTTACCTTCATGAAGGTGGTTTATTAAGCGAACACGAGCACTGGTCTTATGAAGGGAGTGATTCATTTGAGGATTCCCCATGGATGAGAGGTTCTTTGAAGTATATGACACCCCCTCTTGTTGAGAATACAGAAATAGTTGGACCTATTATGTTGAAACTCTATGCTGCAACTACCGATACAGATATTAATTGGATAATATCACTTGTTGAGATTGATCCTGAGGGACGTGAGAGACTTCTTACTAAAGGATGGCTTAAGGGCTCACACCATCATGACTTAGATTTGGAGAATTCCAAGCCTTGGGAGCCTATTTATAGACATACAAGCGCAGAGCCATTGGTTCCAGGAAAAATTTATGAATTTGATATTAAGTTAATTCCTACTGGGAATCTATTTAGGTCAGGTTATAGGATTGGGTTGAAGATAAGTTGTGTAGATGATGAGCCAACAAATCCACTTGAGTTAATTGGTGCGGGAAGTTTAAGGAGAACTACTGTTTCGAGAATTACTGTATTTCATAATGAAGATTATCCCTCTTATTTGCTTTTACCCATTACGAAGGGAAATATCTTACAAACTTACTTTTCTGGAGGGAAATTCCCAGGATAGTAGAAATTTAATATTTTGTTTGTATATTTATCCTATATATTTAAAGGGATGAAATCTCTAAACTCCCAAATAACGAGATTTTATATCTTTTTTTTCTTCTAATTCACGAGGTTCGGATTCATATACGATTACTCCTCTACTCATTATGTAAACATAATCAGCCAGTTTTAGAGCAAATGGGATATTTTGTTCTACTAAAAGGATGGAAAGGCCTTGTTCCTTTATTTCTTTAATAACTCGTTCAAGCTCACGTATAAGAAGAGGAGCTAATCCTTCACTTGGTTCATCCATCAAGAGGAGTTCTGGATTCCCAACAAGAGCGCGTCCGCATGCAAGCATCTGCTGTTCTCCACCACTTAGATTTTTTCCCCGTGCATTTGCTCGCTCCTTAAGCCGAGGAAATATATAATATACATCATTTACTGACCATTGTATCCTTGATTTAGTTCGAAATGCTATATCTAAATTCTCTTTTACTGTAAGTGATGGAAATATACGTCTTCCTTGAGGTACTAAACCAATTCCTAAACGAACAATTTGAAATGGTGTAAGATGAGTAATATTTACTCCTTTAAATATTATATTCCCATAACGAGGTGGATTAAAACCTATAATAGAACGAAGAAGAGTAGTTTTTCCTACACCATTTCTTCCAAGCAAAGCCACAACCTTACCTTTCTCAACTTTTAAACTTGCCCCATGAAGGATATGAGAATCTCCATAAAAGGTATGAATTTCTTGAATTTCAAGAAGACTCATCTTTCTTCGCCCGTGTAGATTTGTTGTACTTTTGGGTTATTTCTAACCTCTTCAGGATTACCATATGCTATTATTCTGCCGAAATGTAAGACCATAACCTTCTCAGCAATCTCGAATGTTACATCCAAATCATGATCAATAAGTAGAATTGTATATTCGCGAGAAAATGAACGTATCATTGAAACAAAATTTTTACTTTCATCAAAAGATAAACCACAAGTTGGTTCATCCAAAAGTAAAAGAGAACGATTCTGAGAAAGGGTTAAAATGATTTCAAGCTTACGTTGTTCACCATAAGAAAGATTTTTTACAAGATCATCCTTTTTTTCCAAGAGATTCCACTCATTTAATATTTCTTCAGCCTTTGAAACCAGTTTTTTATAAGAGTATGCAGGATAAAATATATTAAACCTTGTGAAGTTAAATGCCTCGAGGGCTAATAGAACATTATCAAATACGGTAAGATTTGAGAATAGATTTGTTATTTGAAATGTCCGACCAATTCCTAAAGATGCCCGTTGATAAGTTGAAAGTTTAGTGATATCTTTACCAAATAAAAATATTTTACCACTTGAAGGAGGAATTATACCATTAATTAACTGGAAAAGTGTAGTTTTACCAGCTCCATTTGGTCCAATAATTGCGAGCCTTTCTCCTTTCTCCACACTAAATGAAATATTATCAAGAGCTTGGAGCCCATCAAAATTTTTTGATAGGTTTTCCACAACAAGTGCTTTCATTTTCGAAACTCACCTTTCCAGTAATTTTTTAAAAATTCTATAAATTCCTTCTGGAGCAAATATAACTGTAAATATATATATTAGTCCCAGAATAATCATCCAGTGTTCTGTATAGGCACTTATGAAATTTTTAATTAATATAATAATTACCGCTCCAATGGCAGGCCCAATAAGGGTTCCAACTCCTCCTAAGATTACCATTATTAATCCTTCTGCGGAAGTAACAAGATGAAATTCAGAAGGACTGACAAAACCATTATAATAAGCAAGCAGGATTCCTGAAATACCAGCAAAAATGCCTGATATAATAAAAGCTATATACTTTTGAAGCCACGTATTATATCCTAAGGATTGCATTCTTATTTCACTTTCTCTAATCCCCATAAGGATATGACCAAAAGAGGAGTTCACAATCAAATACATCAAAATACCTGAAACAATGAAAAATAAGAGCACAAAGTAATAAAAATGGATTGTATTTCCAAGATTCCAATGAATGAAGCTCAAGTCAGGTCGTGCAATTCCTGGAAGTCCATCATCACCTCCGGTTAATGAGCGCCATTTGAAGGCAATACCCCATAACATCATTGATGAAGCCAAAAGAATCATCAAGAGGTAAACATCTTTACTTCTTAATACTATTAAGCCGAGGATACATGCAACAATGGCTGCCGATAAAATCCCCGCAACTAATTCTATTCCAAAATTACAACCTTTAAATACCTTGACATTTAATAAACCTACAATATATGCAGCTATTCCTAAAAAAGCGGCATGGCCCAGTGAGGGTAATCCAGTATAACCTTGGAGAATATCAAGACTCATAGAGAAAATAGCAAAGATTAGCATTAACGAAAATAATCCTATATAATAAGAGGGTAGAAATAAAGGTAACAACACTAAAAGAGATAAGAGGATTGCTATTCCAATTATGAATTTTAGATTATACTTAGGTTCCCTCATTTAATTCCAAAGAGTCCACTTGGTTTAATGGCTAATACAATGAACATGGTAGCAAATATTGTGAATATAGAAAGTTCTGGAAGGAGACTTTTCCCAAAGGAATCTATTAAACCTATAAGGAGGGCTCCACAAAATGCCCCCTTTAGACTTCCCATTCCTCCAATAACTACAACCACGATAGCTAATAGCAATATTTCAATGTCTAATCCAATACTCAAACCGACAAATGGTCCACCGACTACGCCAGCAAAACCTGCAAGCAATGCCCCAATGCCAAAAATTATTGTTTTAACAAAAGAAATATTAATACCTATGCCTTCGGTCATTTCATCATCATCTACTCCTGCTCGAACAATCGCTCCATATTTAGTTCTTTCTTGAAACCACCAAAGAAATATCAATATCATTCCACCCAATATAATAACAGCAAGGCGATAAACCGGTACCACAATTTTACCTAAATTGATATTTCCTTGTAGAATTTCTGGTTTCGGAATAGCTAAGGGAGTTCCTCCCCAGATCCATCGGCAAAGATCAGAAATGATTAAAAGCATACCAAAAGTGACTAATACTTGAGCTAATGGTTCTCGAGTAAAATGCTTTTCAAGTATTATTTTATATGAAAATATCCCCAGGATGCCAATAGATAATAATCCACCTAAACAAGCAAAGAAAAAACTATTTGTATACTTAGCTATACTGAATCCTATATAGCCACCTAATAAATAATAAGAACCATGAGCAAGATTGATAATTCTCATTATACCTAACATTAGAGTCAGCCCTGCAGCTAAAAGAAAAAGTAGCATTCCAAAAACGAATCCATTGATGATCTGATTGATGAAAAAAATCATTTTTCAACCTCAAATATACCTTCCCTTCACCTTCCATAAGTGTAAGAGAAGGTGAAGAGAAGGGGAGTCTGAAAAAATTGAAAATTAAAAAACTAATACGTCACAAATATTTTATTTACGCCACCATTTCCAAGTATCTTCTTGAGCGACTTTTTCTACCTTGTCAATAACAACATTACTCAACTTCCCATTTCTTTTCTCAACTTTCATAATATAAATATTAAGAATTCTTTGATTATATTTGTCAAATGCTAAAGGACCTGCGGGAGTCTCTATTTTAGTTGCAACTTTCTTCATTTCTTTAGCCACTCTTGTGACATCATCAACCTCTCCTTTCAAAGCTTCGATGACTTCTCCAACAAGGCTTGCCGAGGTATAACCCAACTCACTGTATCGAGAAGGAATTTCACCATATTTTTTCTGGTAGGCTTTAACAAAGGCCAGATTTCGAGGAGTATTTATAGTGTAAGAATAGTGGCCTGTGGTAATGACACCGAGAGCAGCTTCTCCTATACTTGGTAAATAAGGATCGTCAGCAATCACATTATAACCTAATAAAGGAAGCCGTTTCTTCAAACCAAATTCTTCATACTGCTGAACAAACCGAATAGCATCTGTTCCGGCAAACCATGCGTAAACAGCATCAGCTCCTTTAACATCGATTGAGCTTAAAAATGGAGCAAAATCCATGGTTCCTAATTTTGGATAAACTCCTTTGATTACCTTTCCACCAGCCTCCTCAAACCCAGCCTTAAAGGCCTCTACAGAATGGTGTCCTGCTGCATAATCTGAACCCGTTATGACCATATTCCGATATGGAGTGTTTTTAAAAACCCATTTACCCATCGGATAATTACTCTGATCAGTAGTCTCAACTGTTCTGAAGATATTTTCACTGGCTTTTTCAGGAGAAGTTAACTCCCTTGTAAAAGCACAGGGAATAATAAGAATGACTTTATTTTTGCGAATATAATCGTGTATAGCTAAGGCTACAGCACTGCTTACTGGACCAATAATAAAATTCACTTTGTGCTCCTCGACCAAGCGACGTACTTTAGTTAGTCCTACGGTTGGGTTCACTTCGGTATCTTCCTTAATAATTTGGATAGCTCTTCCTCCTGCCTTTTTCCCAATCTCATCAAAATATAATTCTGCCCCATCATTAACTCCCTTAGCCTGAAGGGGCATGGTCCCCGTATAAGGAAGAAGGAATCCAACTTTAATTGGTAGTTTTTCAGCCCCTGTTGAATTTGACCCTATTGAAAAAAGAATAACAACAAAAAGACTAAAACAAATTGATATACTTTTTCTTAAAGTATCCATCTTTATAACCTCCTTATTAGTTTTTGTTTTAACTAACTAATGATAATTTCTTTAAAAATCTTCCTTAAAATTATTCATCAATTCAAGCTCTGCGTTAAATACCCTTTATCTCATCTTATCTAATAATGAATACCTGAGCTTGAATTTCCATTATGATAATTCTGATGGTGACACAATTGATAATTGATTAATAATAAATCTTATAATGAAATAATTTTTCATTGTTCAAAAATCCTTCGGAGACAACTTTCTTTCCCGATCTCTCAAAGGGCAAACTTTAAGAATCAAAATGAAAAAATTTTCTTAACACTTCCATTAAATAAAGAGAATCTAAATAATTTGGATGTCTTCGTTATCAATTATCAACTCCATTTCGAGAGATAGAGTAAATACGAATAGCAAATAATAGTAATGGATATCTATTCTTAGTCCATTGAGGTAGCCAATTTTCGCTGGAGCGAAACACAGAAGTGGATAAATACTATAAATTCAAATTTTAAAAATATTATTCCCCCTAAAAGATAAATTCATAAATCAAATTTCAAATAAAAGACTCAAATAATTATTCAATTTTCAAAGAGCAACTGATTGATTTTTAAATTTGACTAACTTAAGAATACATTTTTCTATAAAATTAAATTTAAATTATATCAAATAATACCTTTTTGTTTTAAATTATGAATTTTTTCAGAATCGAATCCAAGAAGCCTACCATATATTTCTTCGTTATGCTCACCAATCTTTGGTGATGGTGATTTGATACTTCCAGGTGTTAGTGAAAGTTTAATAGGAATACCTGGTACTGGAATTTTACCTAATCCAGGATAATTAATAAATTCTATCATTTGCCGAGATATCACTTGGGGATCATTAAGCAATTCGTCTATAGTATTAACTAATCCGCACGGGACTCGAGCTTTTTGTAATATTTCAATTACTTCCATTGCAGTTCTTTTTTCTATCCATTGTTGAACTATAGGATCTATATGATCTGCATTATAAAATCTATCCATATCGTTTTTGAACCTCGGATCATCTTTTAAATCTTCCCTTCCAATTGCTTTTAAGAATCTCCTCCAGATACTATTTGTTGGAGTTGCCACTTGAACCCATCGGTCTTTCGCCTTGAAACAACCATTGTATGAATGAAATCCCCGATTTCCAATCTGTTTCCGTATCTCTCCATAAAGAGTAAATAATAATAAAGTCCCAACACTTTGAGTAGCAAATAATGCTGTGTCGAATAATGACACATCCACAACCTGCCCCTTACCAGTCTTTTCTCTATAATAAAGTGCGATCAAAACACCTATAGCGGTCATTAACCCTGATCCAACATCAATATAAGGAATACCTGTTTTTACAAAAGCCTCCCCTGGGAATCCATTTATAACCATACTTCCTGATCTTGCTTGGGCCACAGAATCAAAACACGGATTCTCTGAATCTGGCCCTGTCTGCCCATACCCAGTTACTACAGCCATAATGATCTTTGGATTATATTTTTTTAGGATATCATAACTTATTTCTTTTGCTAAAGGAGCACCAGGAGTAAAATTATGCAAAATTACGTCTGAATATTTAACAAGTTTATAAAAAATCTCTTTGCCCTCCTGTGAATTCACATTTAATGTAATTCCTTTTTTATTTCGAGAAACAATTTTATATAAAAGGGTTTCACCATCTGGCCCAAGCTGCCCCCACGTCCTATCCGGCCCTCCTTCAGGCGGCTCAATTCTAATAACTTCTGCCCCCATGTCTGCCAATATCATTCCACATAGTGGACAAGCTTGAAAACGTGAGAGATCTAAAACTCTTACCCTTTCTAACGGTCCCATTTCCGGGAAAAAACCTCCTTTTCTTTTAATAAATTCTCTAAAAAGATCTTTATTTCTTCAACCTCCACTTGCTTGAACAATAATAGACCAATCCCATTTTTAGAAGATGTTCACCTGATGTTATCTTCGATAATTCATTTTGATCTAAAAATTGAAGCGCACCACCTATACAATGCTGAACACATGTTGGCTCAATCCCATATTCAATGCGACTAATACAAAAATCACATTTTCCCGCTGTTCCTTTTATCTCATTAATAAAAATTGCACCATAAGGGCAACCATTTATACAGAGCTTACAGCCAGTACAAATCCTCTCATCAATTATAACTATGCCATCTTTTCTTTTATGAATAGCATTCACAGGACAAAAATATGAACATATTGGTTCATCACAATGAAAACAGAAAATAGGAATAAAATCCATATGGAGCTCATTTTCTATCCACCTTGGTTCAATTGTAATTACTCGGCACCATTTAGACATAGTCTCATATGTTAGATTGTGTTCTTGACGACATGCTATTTTACAAGAATAACAACGAATGCAATTATCCAAATCTATTAAAAGAATTTTTTCAGACACATCCTACCCTTTCTTCTTAATCCTGCAAAGTTGACATCTTAATTGAGCACTCCCTATCATAGGTGCACATTCCTTATTATCCATAATAAGGTTAACATTATTCAAATTAGGCCAATGGCTTGGTACCTGAACAACTCTTGGATCAACTGCCTCTGTAAGATAGGCCTTTGCTTCCATACTTCCCCTAGCGTGACTTTATTACGATTATTTTATTTTTAGGAGATAACATTTTGTAAATAAAGGCATAAATCAACCCAATTATATGTATACACTGAACGGAATATTGGTTTTGAGCTCTCTATCAATCAAAT
>Ga0315298_1011065_pt1 | contig 10694 bp, 9 predicted proteins | sample WHS_1_MG_FD_203077 | JGI IMG/M metagenome (GOLD analysis project Ga0315298, IMG submission 203077) | Extremophilic microbial mat communities from Washburn Hot Springs, YNP, Wyoming, USA - WHS_1_MG | ecosystem: Environmental > Aquatic > Thermal springs > Hot (42-90C) | place: USA: Wyoming...
TCGCGGTGCTCGATGAGAACGCGGTGGTCTACGTGGCGCGCGCCTCGACCCCGCGCATCATGTCGGTGACGCTCGGCGTCGGCAGCCGCCTGCAAGCGTACTGCACGGCGCTCGGTCGGGTGCTGCTCGCGAACCTGCCGCCGACACAGGCCGATGCGTTGCTCGCGTGCACGGAGCTGACCGCGCACACCCGCTTCACGGTCACCTCGCGCGAGCGGCTGCGGGAGATTCTCGCCGAGGTTCGCGCCGCGGACTTCGCGCTGAACGATCAGGAACTGGAGATCGGCCTGCGCTCGCTCGCCGTGCCGGTGCGCAACGTGGTCGGCGCCACGGTTGCGGCGATGAACGTCAGCGCCCAGGCCTCGCGCCTCTCCAGCCACGAGCTGATCGAGAGCGTGCTGCCGGCACTGCGCGCGGCCGCCGAGCGACTCGGCAGCCAACTCGCGCCGTAACACGCGTTCCCGGCGGCGGCGGCCGCGCGTACACTGCGCGGATGTTCCGCTCCCTCACACCGGCCGTACTCGGCCTGATCATCGCCAACGTGGCGATCTTCCTGCTCGAGCAGGTGGTGCCGGCCTCCCTCGTCCTGCGCTTTGCGCTCTGGCCGCTCGGCGCGAGCTTCCACCTCTGGCAGCTGGTGACCTACGCATTCCTGCACGGCAGCTGGTGGCACATCTTCGGCAACATGTTCGGGCTGTTCGTGTTCGCCCCGGCGCTCGAACAGTACTGGGGCAAGCGGCGCTTCCTCTTGTATTATTTCGTGTGCGTGATCGCCGCGGCGCTGACGCAGATCGCCGTGCAGCACGCCACCGGCAGCCACGAACCGACGATCGGCGCCTCCGGTGGCGTGTTCGGCGTGCTGCTCGCCTTCGCCATGCTGTTCCCGCGCGCGCGGCTGTTGCTGATCCTGCCACCGATTCCGATGCCGGCATGGCTGTTCGTACTGCTCTACGGGCTGCTCGAGCTGTTCTTCGGTATCACCGGCACCGAACCGGGCATCGGACACTTCGCACATCTCGGCGGCATGCTCGGCGGGGCGATCCTGATGCTCTACTGGCGCTCGCGCGCCTCGCGCGGCACTTGGCGGCCCGGTTAGCGGGAACTTTTGCGGCCGCCGGGAACTCTATGGCAGCCTGAGTCAGGAGGCGCCATGATCAAGACCGAGCAGCTGTGCAAGCGCTACCCCGCCGTGACGGCCGTCGAGGACGTCACGTTCGAAGTCCGGCCGGGCGAGGTGCTCGGCTTTCTCGGTCCCAACGGTGCCGGCAAGACGACCACCATGCGCATGCTGGCCGGCTTCGTCGCCCCGACCTCCGGGCGCGCCAGCATCTGCGGTCACGACGTCGAGGATGAGCCGCTCGCCGCTCGCCAGTCGGTCGGCTACCTGCCCGAGGGCGCCCCGTGCTACGGCGAGATGCGCGTCAGCGCCTTTCTCGAGTTCATCGCCGATCTGCGCCATCTCGAGAGCGCACGCAAGCGCGCTCGCCTCGAGTACGTCATCGAGCGGCTGCAGCTCGCCAGCGTGCTCGACAGACCGATCGAGACGCTCTCGAAAGGATTCCGGCGGCGGGTCGGACTGGCGCAGGCGATCATCCACGACCCGCCGGTACTGATCCTCGATGAGCCCACCGACGGGCTCGATCCGAACCAGAAGCACGAGGTGCGCACGCTCATCGAGGCGATGGCGAGCGAGAAAATCATCGTCATCTCCACGCACATCCTCGAGGAAGTGGCCGCGGTCTGTACGCGCGTCATCATCATCGCCCGCGGGCGGATCGTCGCCGACGACACGCCGCTTCAGCTGGCGAGCCGCTCGCGCTACCACAACGCGGTGTCGCTGCAGCTGGCCCGCACCGAGCAGCTTGAGACGGCCCGCGCGGCACTCGCCGGGCTGGCGCAGGTCGAGCGCGTCGAGGTGATCGAGCGCGAGGCGCGCCTGACGGCTCTGCCGCGGGCCGGGGCCATGATCCTGCAGAACGTCGCGGCGCTCGCGGCGCAGCAAGGCCTGCAGCTGAAGGAGCTGCACCTGGAATCCGGGCGCCTCGACGAAGTTTTTCGCACCATCACCGCCTGATGGCACACGCTGGGGGACCGATGCGCAACGTGGCACTGATCCTGCGCCGCGAGCTCGCGAGTTATTTCGCGACGCCGTTGGCGTACGTTTTCATCATCATATTCCTGGTATCGGCGAACGCCTTCACGTTCTACGTCGGCGCCTTCTACCAGCGCGGCCAGGCCGACCTGCGGCCGTTCTTCATGTTTCACCCGTGGTTGTATCTGTTCCTGATCCCGGCCCTGACCATGAAACTGTGGGCCGAAGAGCGCAAATCCGGCAGCATCGAGCTGCTGATGACGCTGCCGGTGAGGGCGTGGGAGGCAGTGCTCGGCAAGTACCTCGCGGCGTGGCTATTCACCGCGCTCGCCCTCGCGCTCACCTTCCCGATCTGGATCACGGTCAACTACCTCGGCAGCCCCGACAACGGCGTGATCTTCGCCTCCTACCTCGGCAGCCTGCTGCTCGCGGGGGGCTTCCTCGCCATCGGTTCGTGCATGTCGGCGCTGACGCGCAACCAGGTGGTGGCCTTCATCCTCGGGGTCGTCGCCTGCTTCGTCCTGCTGCTCGCCGGCTACCCGATGGTGCTCGATGCATTCCGCGGCTGGGCGCCCGAGACGCTGACCGAGGCGATCGCCTCGCTCTCGCTCCTGACGCACTTCCAATCGATCACACGCGGGGTGCTCGAGCTGCGCGACGTGCTGTACTTCGTGATGCTGATCGGGTTCTTTCTGTTCACCACCACGGTCGCGGTCGACCTGCGCAAAGCGGACTAGGAGCGCAGCATGATGAAACGCTCGACTCTAGGCTGGGGTTCGGTGGGCGCGCTGGCGCTGCTGCTCATCGGGCTGACCATCATCTTCAATTACGCGCTGTCGGGCGCACAGCTCGACCTGACGCAGCATCACCTGTACACGCTCTCGCGCGGCACGCGACGGATCCTCAAGGGCATTCACGAGCCGATCGACCTGTACTTCTTCTACTCACGCAAGACCGCCGACGGTGTGCCGCAGCTGCGCGCGTACGGCGATCACGTCGAGAACTTCCTGCGCGAGATCGCCGCGGATGCCGACGGCAAGATCCGGCTGCACGTCATCGACCCGCGACCTTATTCGGTCGAGGAAGACCGCGCCGCCGAGCTCGGCGTGCGCGGCACACCGGTCAATGACGCCGGCAGCAAATTCTACTTCGGTCTCGCCGGCACCAACGCCACCAACGGCCGTCAGGCGATCCCATTCTTCGATCCGCGCAAGCAGCGCTTTCTCGAATACGACATTGCCAAGCTGATCTACCAGCTCGCCCATCCGACCAAGCCGCGCATCGAGTGGTACTCGAGCCTGCCAATGAGCGGCGGGTTCAACCCGCAGAGCGGACAGATGCGCCAGCCCTGGGTCGCATACCGTCAGGCCGGGCAGCTCTACGATCTGCACGCGCTGAAGCCCGATGCGACCACGATCCCCGCCGGCACGCGCGTGCTCGTGCTGGTCGATCCGCAGCACCTCTCACCGGCGACTCTCTTCGCCATCGATCAGTATGCGCTCGCCGGCGGTCACATCATCGCCTTCGTCGATCCGCTGGCCGAGTCGGCCGTGACGCCCGGCAGCCCACCGACGCCCGGTGGCGGAGATCTCGACCGGCTGCTGGCCTCCTGGGGGGTGCGCTTCAATCCCAATGAGGTCATCGCCGACCGTTCGCTGGCGCTCAACGTCGCCGGTCCCAACGGCGCGCCCCGCCTCGACCCGCTGATCATCGGCCTCGGGCGCGCGCAGATGTCGCGCCACGACGTGATCACTGCCGGACTGTCGAGCATCAACCTCTCCACGGCCGGATACTTGAGCCCCCTGAAGAGCGCCGGCACCCGCTTCCGGCCGCTGCTGTGGAGCAGCACCGATGCCATGCCGCTCGCGGCGCAGTCGCTGGCCGGCCTGACCGATCCCTCGAGCGTGCTGAACGGCTTCAAGCCGACCGGCAAGCGCTATGTGTTCGCCGCGCGCGTCAGCGGCAAGGTGGACAGCGCCTATCCGCACGGACCGCCTGCCGGGGTGAAGCTGCCCGCCGGCACTGAAGTGCTCACCCAATCGCGCAAGCCCCTGCAGCTGGTGGTGTTCGCCGACTCGGACCTGCTCTCCGATTACCTCTGGGTGCGTCATCTCGACCTGTTCGGTCAGACGATCAACGAGGCGTGGGCGAGCAACGGCGATCTGCTGCTGAATTCTCTCGACAATCTCGGTGGCAGCGACGATCTGATCAGCGTGCGCGCCAAGGCGGGCTTCACCCGGCCGTTCACGCGGGTCGAGGCGCTGCGGCGCGCCGCCGAGGCGCGCTACCGCGCCCAACAGCAGCGGCTGCAGGCGCAGCTGCAGCAGACCGAGCGGCAGCTGACGCTGCTGCAGACCCAGCGCAACCACAAGTCCACGTTGATCCTCACCCCGGCGCAGGAGCAGCAGATCGAGCACTTCCAGGCCGAGCGGGTTACGATCCGCAAGCGCCTGCGCGCCGTGCAGGCGGGGCTCGTGCGCAGCATCGATGCGCTCGGCACGGAGCTGAAGGTCATCAACATCATCGTCATGCCGGCGGTGTTCGCGCTGGCGGCGCTCGCCGGCGCGGCGCTGCGCCGCCGCCGCCGCGCCCGCCAGCACTCCGGGAGCGAGTCATGAAACAACGCCATCTGGCCATCCTGTTCGTCATCAGCTTCGCGGTGCTGCTGCTGGCGGTCTGGGTATCGCACCGCGCGCAGCAGAGCAGCGCGTCGGTCGCCGGCACCCCGGTCCTGCCCGGACTCACAGCGCACCTCAATGCGCTCACCGAGGTGCGCATCAGCGGCGCCGACGGCCGGCACGTCACACTGCTCAAGGGCGCGCATCGGTGGCAGGTCAAGCAGCGCGGCTACCCGGCCGACTCCGGCAAGTTGCGCAAACTGCTGATCGACCTCGGCGATCTCAAGGCGGTGGAACGCAAGACCCGACTCGCCGCCGACTATGCGGCGCTTGGCGTGCAGTCCCCGGGCGCCGCGGGCGCGAGCGGCGTGCGCATCGACCTGGTGAGCCCGGCGCACACCTGGTCGCTGATCGTCGGGCACAGCGACGGCGGCAGCGGCGCCTACGTGCGGCGCGTCGGCCACAAGCAGAGTCTGCTCGCCGCCCCCCTGGTCATGGCCGAGGCGAAACCGGCGCAGTGGCTGAGCCCGATCATCATCGACCTGCAACCTCAGCAGGTGCGCAGCGTCGAGGAGCGCGTCGCGCTCGAGCGTCCGTATCGCATCGAGCGGGCCGCAGCGCAGGATCCCCATTTTCGTGTGCTCGGCGTTCCGCCCGGACGCAAGCTCAGCGGTCCGGGCGCGGCCGATGTGCTCGCGAGCGCGCTCTCGAACCTGACACTCAATGATGTGCGCAAGGCGCTCCCGCCGCCGCGCGGCGTACCGCTCTCGAGCGCCGTGTTCACCACGTTCTCGGGACTGAGCGTGACCGTGAGCGGCTTCCAGACGGCCAAACACGGGCCGCACTACATCGAGCTGACCGCACGCGCCGTCGGGCCGAAGGCCGCGCAGGCAGCCGCGCGCCTCGCGGCCCGCGTGCACGGCTGGCAGTACCGAATTCCCGGCTACAGCTACCGGCAGATCTTCCAGCCGCTCTCGGGGCTGCTGCAGCCGCTGGCTCGGCACCGCACCCCGGCGGCGCGCAAACCGGCCGCCTGAGGCGCCTCAGCGGGCGCGGGCGAGCAGCAGGAGCGTCACGGTCGCCAGCAGCGCCGTCGGCAGCCACGCGACGATCACCGGATTGAGGTGAAAGACGATGGTGCCGCTCTCGATGAGCCGCTGCAGGAGGAAAAAGCCGATGCCGATGGCGAGCGCGAGCATCGCGCGCGCCCCAGCACCGGCCGAGCGCATCGAGCCGAGCACGAATGGCACGGCGAGCAGCACCGCAAATGCGATCGCCACGATGCGCGCGATGCGCGACCAGAACGCGAACTCGTACTGGCCGGCATCGAGCGAATTGGTGTGCAGGTAGCCGATCAGCTGCCACAGCGAGCGCAGCGTCATCTGCTCCGGATCCTGCACGGTGAAGCCGAGAAAGCTCGCCGAGACGTCCGAGTGCAGTACCTTGCTGCCCGGCGCGCGCACCGTGACGCGATCCCCGGTGAAGTGCGAGGCCGTATAGTGATCGAGCAGCCAGCGGTCGTGGCCGGCCGCCGTGGCGCGCGTGGCGTGTCCGACCGCGAGCAACTGGTGCGCCGGGGACAGCTGAAAGACCTGCATACCGCCGAACTGGCGCGAACTCGACTGGCGCGCGACGTTGAGGATCAGATCGCCGTCGCGCACCCATGCCCCAGTGCCGCCGCCGAAGCTGATCGTGCCGTACTGACTGAAGGCGCGCTGCTGGTTGGCCGCCTCCTGCAGCTGCGGGGCGACGAACTCCCCGACCACGGCTTCGAGAGCGATCAGGACCGCCGCGGCGATCAGCGCCGCGCCCGCAAGGCGTGCCACTGACATACCGGTGGCGCGCAACACGACGATCTCGCTGCCGCGGGCAAGCGCGCCGAGGCCGAGCAGCGAGCCCATCATCGCCGTGATGGGCAGCAGCTGATAGGCCTGCTGGGGCAGGTTCAGCAGGGTGAACCAGAGCGCATCGAGCAGCGTGTAATGGCCCACGCCGATGTCGCCCTGCTGGCTGATGAAGGCGAACAGCCCGCCGAGCACCAGGAACACCGCCAGCACCAGCATCACCGAGCCGAGGATGGCGCGCACCACGTAACGATCCAGGATGCTCATGCGCGGGCCCCGAAAAAGCGCATCCGGCCGGCGAACTCCGGTCCGCGCATCATCGCCACCGCGAGCAGGATCACCACGGCGTGCACCCACCACAACCCGAGCACCAGCGGGATCTTGCCGTGCCCGAGCCACTCCTCGCCGGCGGAGAGCAGGTTCAGGTACACCACGTACAGCACGAGCGCCACCCACACGCGCGCGTAGCGGCCCTGGCGGGGTCTGAGCCGCGAGAGCGGCAGCGCCACGATCGCGAGCACCAGACACATCAGCGGCAGCGCTATACGCCACTGCAGCTTCGCCTGCTGGCGCAGATCCGTCGAGGCGTACAGCGCGGCGGTCGGCGCCGCATCGAGGTCGGTCACGACCTGATTTGCCGGCGGCATCGGGATCGGCACGGTGTGCTCGGCGAAGCGCATGATCCGAAATTGCGCACTGCCCGGCACGCCCTCGAAGCGCTCGCCGTGGTACAGCTCGATGGTCTGGGTCGCACCGTCCGGAGAGACGGTGTGGCGCGCCTGGTTGGCCACCGCCACCTCCACGGTGCGGCCGCGGGTGCGCTCGATGAACACATTGCCGAGCGCTCCGTTCGGCTCGACCTGCTGGGCGTACACCACCGCGCTGCCGCCGCCGAAGGAACGGAACTGTCCGGGCTCGAGCGGCGCGAACTGCCCGGCGCGGATCGCCTTGTCGCGCAGCGTGAGGGCCTGGAAGGTGGCCCGCGGCGCCAGCACCAGCGTCACCGCCGCGAGCCCCGCGGCCACCACTACCGCGAGCGCGATCACCGGGCGGTACAGCACCGCCGGGCGCACGCCGCAGGCGAGCGCCGCGGCCATCTCGCTGTCGTGGTAGAGCCGGCCGAACGCCCAGATGATCCCGAGCAGCAGCGCCATGGGCGCCACCAGGCTCACGTACTGCAGCAGTCCGAGGTAAATCAGCCGGGCGATGACTCCCTGGGGAAACTGGCTGGCCGCAGCCCGCTCGAGCACCGCCCCGACTTCATAGGCAGTGAGGATGATCAGCAGCACTGCCATCATCAGCAGCCAGGCGCTCAGGACCTCGCGCAATACGTAACGTCCGATGATTTTTCCCACCCGAGGAGCCCGCCCGCCGGAATCCCGGCTTGAGTTACACTGCCCGCGCGCGCCGCGGGGCACACAACACCGGGCGGAACGCAGCGGTAGCGAAGATAAAGCAGCGGGTGGCGCAGCTCAATGGCGCGGCGCGCGGACACACACGGTTCACCGGCTCGGGCCGGTCGACGGGAGAAGCAGAATGCGGTTCGAAACCTGGAGCAAGAGCATCACCACCCTCGAGGTGGACTGCCTGATCGTCGGCGTTTTCGAGGAGAACGTGCTCACTGAAGCGGCGCGGCACATCGACCAGGCCACCGGCGGGCGACTCGGCAAGCTCATCGGGCGCGGGGACTTCCCGGGTCGCGCCGCAGAGACGCTGCTGCTCGGGGATCTGCCCGGGCTCAGCGCGCGGCGGGTGCTGCTCACCGGACTCGGCGCGCGCGATGCCCTCACCCGCCGCAGCTGGCGCAAGGCGCTTGCCGGGGCCATCGCAGCGCTGGCGCGCACCGGAGTCAAGAGCGCGGCAGTCGCGCTCGAACGTCCGGCGGACGAGACGCTCGACGACTACTACGTCGGACGGGCCGTGGCCGAGCTCACCGTGCGCACGCTGTACCGCATCAATGACCTCAAGAGCGGCAAGAAGCCCAAGCCCGCGCCGCTCGCCGAGGTGCTCGCCGGCCCGGCCACGCGCGCCTCGACCGCGGCGCTCGAACGCGGTCTCGCGCACGGACAGGCGATCGGCGAGGCGGCCGCCCTGCAGCGCGATCTGGGCAATCTGCCGGGCAACATCTGCACGCCGCGCTACCTGGCCGAGCAGGCCCGCGGCCTCTCACGCCGGCACCGCTCGCTCAGCGTGCGAGTGCTGGATGAGCCGGCGCTGCGACGCGAGAAGATGGGCTGCCTGCTCGCGGTCGCGCAAGGCAGCGCCGAGCCGCCGCGGCTGATCGTGCTCGAACACAAGGGCGGCAAGAGCGGCCAGGCGCCGGTGGTGCTGGTCGGCAAGGGCGTGACCTTCGACAGCGGCGGTATCTCGATCAAGCCCTCCGGCGAGATGGACGAGATGAAATACGACATGAGCGGCGCGGCGGCGGTGCTCGCGGCGCTCGCCTTCGCCGCGCGCGTGAAGCTGCCGCTGAACGTGGTCGGCATCGTCGGGGCGGTGGAAAACATGCCCGACGGCAAGGCCATCAAGCCCGGTGACATCGTCACCAGCGCCTCCGGCCAGACCGTCGAGATCCTCAACACCGACGCCGAGGGCCGGCTGGTCCTGTGCGATGCGCTGCACTACGCTCGGCGCTACAAGCCCGCCGCACTCGTCGATCTCGCCACGCTCACGGGCGCGTGCGTCATTGCGCTCGGCCACCATCACTCCGGGGCCATGGGCAATGACGAGGCGCTGGTGCGCGAACTCGTCGAGGCCGGCGTGCGCGCCGACGATCGCGCCTGGGCGCTGCCGCTCACCGAGGAGTACACCGAGCAGCTGAAGAGCAATTTTGCCGACTTCGCCAACATCGGCGGACGCGACGGCGGGGCGATCACAGCGGGGGCGTTTCTCGCCAAGTTCACCCGCGGCATGAGCTGGGCGCACCTGGACATCGCCGGCACCGCCTGGCAGGGCGGTGCGCACAAGGGCAGCACCGGCCGGCCGACCGCGCTGCTCGCGGACTTCCTGCTGCGCCGCGCCAAGCTGTAGAGTGCCGCGTTGCGCGCGGATTTCTACATTCTGGCCGAGGCCGGCGAGCCGGCGCGCCTGAAGGTCGCCTGCCGCCTCGCCGAGAAGGCGTATCAGGCCGGCCAGCGCGTGCTGATCTGGCAGCCCGACAAAGACGAGCTGACGCGGCTCGATGAGCTGCTGTGGACCTTCTCCGACACCAGCTTCGTGCCGCACGAGTGGGCCGACGCCGGGCGAGATGCCCCGGTACTGCTCAGCGCCGGAGCGTCCCCCGCGGGGCCGATTGGCGTACTGATCAACCTCGACGCCTCGCCCGAGCCACCCCCGGGCGCCGCCGCCGCCGAGCGGGTCGCGGAGATCATCGCGCCCGATGAGCAGCAGCGCGAGGCCGGACGGGCCCGCTTTCGCGCCTATCGGCAGCTCGGCTGCGAGCCGGTGACGCACACGCTGCGCGGCCCGTAGCGGCCCTATAATCGGTATCCCGACTGCTGTGTAAGAGCCCCCTCAGGACCATGGATAAAGTCTACGCGCCGCATCAGATCGAGCAGCGGATCTACGAACGCTGGGAATCGAACGGCTGGTTCACCCCTGCGGGCCGCGGTGCGCCGTTCTGCATCATGATCCCGCCGCCGAACGTGACCGGCACGCTGCACATGGGGCATGCGTTCAACCACACCCTGATGGACCTGCTGACCCGCTATCACCGCATGCGCGGCGACGATGCGCTCTGGCAGCCGGGGACCGATCACGCCGGCATCGCCACGCAGATGGTGGTGGAGCGCCAGCTCGAGGCGCAGGGCGTGCACCGCACCGATCTCGGGCGCGAAGCCTTTCTCGAGCGCGTCTGGCAGTGGAAGGGACAGTCCGGCGGGACCATGGCGGCGCAGATGCGCCGCCTCGGCGACTCGGTCGACTGGTCGCGCGAGCGCTTCACCATGGACGAAGGGCTCTCGCGGGCGGTCATCGAGGTGTTCGTGCGGCTGCACGAGGAGGGCCTGATCTACCGCGGCAAGCGTCTGGTCAACTGGGACCCGGTGCTGCTCACGGCGCTCTCGGACCTGGAGGTGCAGAACGTCGAGGAGGACGGGCACCTCTGGCACCTGCGCTACCCGCTCGAAGATGGCAGCGGCC
>Ga0315298_1011068_pt1 | contig 10693 bp, 8 predicted proteins | sample WHS_1_MG_FD_203077 | JGI IMG/M metagenome (GOLD analysis project Ga0315298, IMG submission 203077) | Extremophilic microbial mat communities from Washburn Hot Springs, YNP, Wyoming, USA - WHS_1_MG | ecosystem: Environmental > Aquatic > Thermal springs > Hot (42-90C) | place: USA: Wyoming...
TGACTCCGCGATGTTCATAGGCGGACTGGTCATCCTTTTAATAGCGTAGTCAATGTTCTCAGCGTGAACAGTGCTAAGGCCACCGTGACCCGTCGCCATGGCTTGGAACAAGACGAACGCTTCAGCACCCCTAATCTCCCCGACGATAAGGTAGTCAGGCCTATACCTTAGAGAAGTCTTAACGAGGTCGAACATCGTTATCTCTCCTATCTTCGAAGTCCCCAGGCCGTAGCTCTCCCTGGTTACGAACTGGACCCAGTTGTCATGCGGAATGTTCAGCTCAGCAGTCTCCTCGACGGTGACGATCTTCAACCCGGGTTTGAAAAGATTGGTTAAAGCGTTTAGGAAGGAGGTCTTGCCTGCGCCCGTGCCGCCTATAACCATGACGGTCAGCCTGTTGTCAAGGATGAACCAGAAGTACGCTGCTAGGGAGGGGCTTAGCGAGCCGAGCTTAATCAGGTCGACGATGCTGAAGGGCTCCTCCCTGAACTTCCTTATCGTGAAGGTTGAGCCGAACGTGGAAACCTCGTCCCCATAGGTTGCTGCAAGCCTGTGCCTCCCGGGCAGCATCGCGTCCACAATGGGGAATGCTGCGCTGATATGCTTCCCGGCGAAGTGCGCGAGCTTAATTATGAAGTCGTTGAAATAACCCTTGTCGACGATCCTCAGGTTTGAGGGGAGGCTCTCATACCTCCTGTGCCAGACGTAAACAGGCTTATCAATACCGTCGCAAGAAATATCCTCAACATTCTTATCCTCAACAATCGGGTTTATCGGCCCGTAGCCTATCAGGTCCCTCCTAATATAGTATTCAACCTTCCTCATCGACTCCTCGTTCAGAGAGCCCAGGATGCTCCTATACTTCTTCATAAGTCTGCGGGCCTCATCCATAACGTAGCTCCTCGCCTCGACAGACATGTCCTCAGGAGGCCTGAGCTCCCTGCTCAAAATCTCCTTAAGCCTGTTGAAAGCATTCCTCTCATTCTTATCAAGTGCAATCTCATCTATGAAGTACCCCTTCTCCCCGCCTCTCCCGGGGATTGGCACGATGAGTATTCTTGCGAAAGGCTCCTCAATCCAGTACTCGTCTATGGGTTTAGCGGTTGCTGGAACAGGGTCGAAAACATACTCCACGACCTCCTCCTCTTCCTCCTTCTTCTTTTTCTTCTCCTTCTTCTCAGGCTTCTCCTCCTTCTTCTCAACGGCAACTGGCTTAGCCTCAACCCTTGCCTCAGCCACAGCAGGATTGCCCTCCTTCTTCTCCTCAGTCTTCGCAGAACCCATTTGACTATGGTTAGATGGAGGGAGAGTTTTATAAAGTTTGTTAAACACTACTGTTTCCAAACCGCCTAATAGAGGGCTTGTAAGAACCCTCCAAACCAACCCGGTTTCAACATCCAATACTAGGCCACCGGCTTAAGAAAGCGAGAAAAAAATGGGGTGGGGGAGAGGGGCTATCTTAAGGGAGAACCACGCTTGTGAAGTACTCCTTGCCGCCTGTCGAGTGGAGCTTAATCGTAACCGTGACGCCGCTAACCAGATTTTGATCTCCGTAAGTACACGGGTCGCTCAAAGTCAATGTGATTGTCCCTTCCACACCAATGTTCGCCGGAGCATAGTCGCCACCAGCAATATCCGGGTCGCATTCTACGTCGCTCCACTGGTCGTAGGGGATGTTGTTGATGAAAACATTATCTATTTTCGCAGGGGATGAACCCGTGTTTATATAGTTGATAACTATATCCCAACCTCCTCCGCCTGTGGCTGGACTTGCGAAGGCGCTTCTAATCTCTATCTTCTCGTATCCCATGAATGCTCCCACCAGTCCCGTCATCCATAGTGCTACCGCGATGGCGATGGTTATGCCTACTGCGACGATGATTACTGTTGTTATCACTGGGCTTACGCCCCTCCTGTCGTTCAGCATTTTCATGCCTGTTTCACCTCTTTCCGTATTAAATGTGTATGAAAGATAGTATTTAAATTTTTTTAACGTTGAAAACCGACTTACAGCGCTTGACAAACAGTTTTCCTAAAGCCTTCTGAACCATTCTGAACAGTATTGAACAATATTGAACTGTAAAAACCCTCTGTAAAATCCTTGTTTCAACGCTTGTTTAAAAGACTCGTCCTTATACTCTAGATTGACGGAGTGCGATTTTCGTCATTCAAGCGACGCATCTGATTGTCGTGTTTACGACACGCATGCCGGTATTTAAATCAGGAAAAAAGAATATAAGAAACATGTTATAGTTAAAATACTTAGTCTTGTCCATATCGAGCTTCGCCGCATGGCTGTTCGGCCCGCTTGGAGACAGCGTCGCAAAGATGTGCGGAGACCTCGAGGCCTCAGGGATAAGAATATATCCACGGGCCTACGGCTCCACCGTCCTCCTGGCGACGCTCATAACAGCAATAGTCTCAGTAGCGTTGTCGAGCGTGCTGATTGTAAGCTACAGCCTGATTGTCGTGAACGTCGGGTTCGAGTTCTACCTTATACCCGTGGTGCTCATGTGCCTCCCAGCTATCGTCTTCCTCCTCGGCATCGCTTGGCCCAGAATTAAGATCTCCAGCATTAAGGCCTCCCTCTCCTCAGAGGTTCCCTATGCTGCAGCCTACACCGCTGTCATGTCAACCGGAGGAATCTCTCCCTACGTCAGCATAATGAGGCTTTCACGCGTCCCTCTTCTCCCAACCTTCTCCGAGACTGCTAAGCTTCTCGACATCATGGTTAGGGGTCTCGGCTACGACCCCGTCACGGCTCTGGAGGAGATTGGTAAGAAGCTTCCCTCCAAGGAGTTCAGGGAGCTCCTCCTGGGCTATGCTTCAACTCTTAAGACCGGTGGGGACGTTGTCCACTATCTTCTTCGCAGGACTGAGCTTCTCTTCCAGGAGAGGCTTGAAAGCCTTAAGCTTATAGGCGGGAGGCTTGGGCAGCTCATGGAGGTCTACATCGTCTTCGCAATACTCCTCCTGCTGGGCATATACACTATTTACGCTGTCCAGATGTCCATAGGGGAGCTTGTAGCCGGGGCCGGGGGAGGAATATTCGGAAACATAATGTCCTTCGTACTGTTCAGCTATGCTTTCCTGCCTTTCTTCTCCGTCCTGTTCCTCTGGCTCATAGATGTTGTTCAGCCAAAATACCCGATGGAGGACAACTCGCCCTACATTGTCTTCGCCGCGACAGCCACGCCCATAATGGCTCTGCTGATACCTGGGTTCTGCGTCTCCTTCCTAGTTCCGGGTTTAAAAGAGATCCCGCCTTTCAACTCTCTAAACAGCTTCATAACCTGGCTTAACAACTACCTCGGGCTTGAACGTGGTTACGAGCCCTCGATAGGGCTTATCCTGGCTCTCTCCTTCGCCTCGCTCCCCGTAGTGGCCTACAGGATGTACATCAATTTCAAGGAGAGGGGTATGGACACTGGTTTCGCAGGCTTCCTGAGGGACCTTGTTGAGATAAGGAAGTCTGGGCTTAGCCCTGAGAAATGCATAATAGCCCTTTCGGAGAGGAACTACGGTAATCTTTCGAAGCATGTGAAGACGATGGCTACGCAGCTCTCATGGGGGATAAGCCATGCGAACATATATAAGACTTTCTCGAAGAAGGTTAGGGCCTGGCTTACGAAGATAAGCATGTTCCTGCTTCTCGACGCCATAGAGGTCGGTGGAGGCACCCCCGAGACTCTTGAGACCCTGGCGAGGTTCAACGAGTCGATAATACTGATGGAGAAGGAGAAGAGGTCTGAGCTCAGGCCGCTTCTCATGATACCCTACATAGGGACGGGTGTGCTGGTCGTAACCGTCATAGCCCTCTTAACGTTCTTCAGGTCCATGCTTCTAATGGCTGGCCGCTCAATGGCTTTCGGAGACCTTGTGCAGCTCCTCCTCCCGCCGGTTATAATCCACGTGTACATGATGGGCCTGGTTGGGGGTAAGATTGCATACGGGGAGACTTCCTCAGGCTTCTTCCACGCTCTGATGCTCCTAATATTCACCCTGGCCACGATAGTGCTGGCCCCCTACTACTCTTTCGCCCCTGTGCCCACTGGCGGTGGAAAAATTGGCTAGGGCCAGGCTTGACAGGAAGGGCGTCTCCGAAGTTGTTTCAACAGTCATGATCATAACTGTGACGCTTGCAATGATTGTCAGCGGGGTGTTCTTCGCCCAGCTCAACCTCTCGATGCAGGCTCAGGCGACGGAGTTTGAAAACGGCAAGGCGAGCATGATCAGCCTAGCTAAGACTATTGAGAGCCTAGTCCCCGGGGGGAAGGGTACAGCTAGCTACGTCCAGTTTAACATTAACAGTGGAGGACTTGCCTTAACGAGTGGGAATGAGAGGCTCACAATAAAGGTTAACGGCGAAACCATTTTCACAGACACCGTTAACCTGATAAGGTTCAGAGGTGGGGCGGGTGTTTCCTCACCGCAATACGTTGTCCTCCGAGGAGTCTCTACAGGTTTATCCGACGAGCATATGAGGCACCTTATAGTAAGCCCTGAGGATCCTGCACCATTGGGATGGGTCTACTTGACTCGTGAAAAAGGAGCGTGGGTAGTTGCTGACTTCGGCCGGGCTAGGGTTGTGGCGTCGGGGGCAATCCGTCTCACGGTGGACGGTATGAACTATACTACGGTTAACACTGTTGAAATAACGTATATTCGAATCGTCTGGGGAAGGTTCGGTGGAAGCAACACCTACGACGTCTGCGCGAAGATTGTGAACGTGGCCACGACCATTAAAAAGCTCGAATCGCCCAGCGTAACCGTAAGCGTGGAAAGAGGAGGGTACAGCAAATCCTACAGTGTGTCGGATGAGGATGCGGAATACACGCTGGTTTTCCTGACCGTGGTGAACGTAGAGGTGTCGATGTGGTGATGGAGAATGCCTTCGGCACCGTTTGAAACAGTCATCCTGACGGCAGCCCTCTACGGTATTCTCCTGATATTCATAGGCATGTTTACAATAGTTTACCAGTGGGTTCTGGTAGACGCTACTAGGGTTAGGCTTGGAGAGATGGCGAACCAGGTTGCTCACGAGATCACGTGTATATACTCCATGTGCCAACAGTCTAGGAACGAGCAGATACAATTGTTCAAGCCGATCGAGATCCCCGTCTCAACCTCAGGTTACGGCTACGCTATCGAGCTTAAAAAAATAGGGGAAACATGGTTCGTCACAACGTATCTGGAGGCTAACAGGGCGGTGAACGCCTCCTCACCACTATGGGAGGACCAGAGCGAGGCTGTGGAGGTTGAAACAGGCTCGGGAGACCTATCGGTCAATTCATACTTGATTCGCTACCAAGCCATTTTGCACTCTGGTCAGGCGAGGCCGGTGGTTTGGGCTGAGAAAAAACCAGACGGCACTATTCGGGTTGGAGTAGGCTGGGTTAGTGGAGGTGGGTGATTAATGCACATAACCATCGACAATCTTTTCGCGTTCCTAATCCTAACATTGATACTGATAACATTCATGGGGTACATCATACCTTCATCATACCTCTCCCTAACAACAACCAGGGAGCATCAGCTGGAGGAGGTTGCTCAATCAGTGATGGATAAAATGCTCCTGAACCCAGGGCACCCGGGGAACTGGGGGGACATACTTGCCGTCAACAATAACAGCCAGCTTTTAGCCTTCGGGCTTCAGAAGATGGGCGGCACCCCGTACGAGTTGGACGTGAATAAGATTCTCAGAATAGCCTCCGTGAACACCTCCTCAACGAAAATGCTCCCGGAAACTGTCCGAATAGACCCTGGAACCATAGCTAGGCTCCTCGGGCTTGGCCATGAATACGGGTTCAGCATAAGGGTCACGCCGGCGCTTAACATCAGTTTCAGAGTCCTAAGGGATTACAGTTTTAAAAACGGACAGTGGAGTAATCCGGTTCCCATGGTGGTGGAGGTCACAGTTACAACTCCTGAAGGCAGGCCTGCAATAGGCGCTAACGCCACAGGTTTCTACATTCTCATGAGCATTAGGAAGATTGGGAATGAGGAAATAAGCTACATAAACTACTCCTATGCAACCGGCACAGTGGGCTTAGACGGTAAGGCTATTTTCAGCTTCCAGCCTTTCTTGGAAAGCATCGATAATGAACTGGGCCACAACATTTTGATGAAGGTATGTTCAGCAACCGTGGTTTACGCTGACTACTATGGGATCAGAACATCCCGCTCCGAGCCGCTTGAGAGGAGTAGCGATATTTTAGAGGGGACAACCGTAGGGCAATACTTGATGGTTGAGTTTCCCATCAGCGAGCTTCCCAAGGGTGCTAGGCAAATGGAGAATCAGACGGGTTTAGCAGACCCGCCTTACTACGTCTACGTCAGTACTCTTCAAAACGATACAAACGGCCAGTCAGGCATGATTATAAACTCAGGTTCTAAAAAATACCGCGTGTACAGGCTTCCAAATGCTGTCGACGACGATGTTTCCCTAATAATTCTGCCGGTAAAGTATCTCGGAAGCTATACTGCAGTCCTCTTCTTCAGAAACCCCTCAGACATCACCTGTCAAGTAGGATATGCTTCCGGGAACATTAAGACGAGCGTGTTGAGAAGAATGGTTAAGGTAGGCTCGTTCCACTATGTTTTCGAGGTCAGGGTTTGGAGGTGGGCGGAATGATCGACGACAGGGGTCAGATGAGGACTGTTGAGGCTCTTCTGGCAAGCGGCATAATCGCGGTGGCGATGTGGAGCATGATAAACCTCACCAAGACCTCTGACCCTTACAGTGCTAAGGCTAGGAACGAGCTTGAGAAATACTGCTACGACTTCTTGATGAGCCTTGCTGAGAGAGAGGTTTTCGACAGAGTTGTTTTCAACTCCACCAGGGTTAGGACCGGTTGGGAGGGTTTGATGAAGAACCTGTTGAACAGCCTCCTGCCAGCTAACATCCTGTACAATATGACTGTTTTCAACATGACTCAGACGGGGGAAACCGTCATGGAGGTTCCGCTGGGTGAAAGCATATCCAACGCTTCCCAGGGGGACTTCAGCATGGCGAAGGAGGCTGCTGCCGCAGACATCACTTACACAACTAGGAACAGGTGGGTTTTGAAAATCCACTTGGAGGTTGGGAGAGGATGATGCTTAAACGTGTTTCGAGTTGGAAGAGGGGTCAAATCATACTTGTCATGAGCATTCTGCTCATAACCGTTATACTCCTGGTTTCAACAATAATCTACTTGACTTCCACCCAACACCTCTTCTTCAAGTATAATCCGAGCAGGGAGATTATCCTAAGTATAGACGCCGACTTCCATAGAGCGCTTACGAGAATACTTGCAAACACTACGGCATTATACAGCGAGTGGGCTGAGATTGACGGGCCTAGGAGGAACGCGAACATTACTTTCTCATACTGGGTCCTCTCAACTCAGGCTGCATACGCGGGCAAGGGGTTGAACATTGAGACGCAGTGGATAGATGAGCCTATTCAGGAGAGCAGGACGATGGAGCTAGTCGTAGGAGGCTCCAAAAAGAATCTCTCCTACCCGGAGAGGAGGCTTCAGGACAGGCTGCTCAAACTATTCTGGTATAGGCCCAACAGTATTTCAGCAATAGGTGCGGACATAAGCATAGACGCCACAGACCAGGGTGTTATAGGTTGGAGGGCGACGCACATTGTTCTCCTAAACCTAACGATAACCTCGATACGGGTTGAGAAAAACGAGGGTTCTGTCTACGTGGACGTGGTTGTCTTGAGGGAGAACGGTTTCCCGGTGAACGACCTTCACAAGACGAATTTCGAAATATACCTCTTCAACCCTGATGCTCCGCAAGGAGTATACCCGTGGATAAGGGAGAAGATGGATAACCAGGATCAAGTGGTTTACAACGGTGATGGAAGCTACACGATCAGGCTTGTCCCAGATTTCAACCCCGGTAAAAACTCGCCCTTCTGGACTTTCTACTACCAGTTTGTAATAGTCAGGGTGAAGGATAGTAGGGGCATTATTGTCGAGGCATACAGCTACGCGGGCATGGAGTACATTATTCAGGAGAACGCTATCGAACCATATTACCCTAACAACCCGTTGAAGACGGATGAAACCTACTTGTTCGAACTGCTTCCGAACGGCACGATATTCTGGTTCGGTTGGCCTATAAACCCTGGGAACAGCCCGCCGATACCGATGCCCCCAGTTAAACAGGTAAGGGTCTATATTAACGATACTTCGACTCCGACAGGCTTCAGGGAAGCCTCCTACCAAGCTGAGCGCTGGACACCCGACTACAAGCTCCCACTCTTCAACTACGCGGAGTGGAGGAGAAGGCTTGGAGAAGGCTCTAAGCTCGCGTTCCTAGTGGACTATCCTCCCGGAGTCTACCAGAGGAAGGTAAGGATAGTGTGGGCGGAGGACTGCGACGCTACTCCTCCAGACTACATGGTCGATATTGAATACGGGGAGGATGAGGTAAGGATTAACAATAAGGTTTACACGATGAAGCTTAAGGTTGGCCCTGGAAGCTACGAGCTTGACTACAGCCTCAGCATAGTAAACGGAGACCGCCGCCACACCGAATATGCCCTGTTCGGCTACGACGTTTTAAGATTTAGTGGCGGATACTGGTTTCCGAAAAGGCTGCCATACTATATGAATATGAGTAGTGGAAGAACCTGGGAAGTGCCTAAGCCTGGGCCGATAAGGATGTATGCTTTCAGAAACTCTACTCAAGTCTATGAGACTTTCGAGCGCGGGGGGCAGCTTACCCACACCATTATTGATGACGAGCTACTTCATACCGAAATCATCTCCGTGGCATACGACGTAAACTACTTCACATGGACTTTTTCAGGAACCTGGCTTAGAAACACGAATTTAAACTATTCAACATATATCACAATGATAAATGGTAACGATACAGATAGTAGTGTTTTCCCCACGAACAGAGTGAGATGGGGATCCGTCTACTCCACCAACAATAAGTATAAAAAATACATAAACGGCAGTTTTGCGAGCGCCAATAGGCAGCATAGAAGCTACGATTTGAATATTAATAATGATGCGTCATACTCCTACTTTCTAACCATGTATAACCAGTATTTTGGAACCTCCATATTCCTAACTAAGGAAACGCTAAGGTCGCTTACGTCGGACGGCAGGGACCAGGGATGGATATGGACATCAGCAGATTATGCTCGAAGAGTAATGTCTTACGACTCGATCTACTTCAATCTTAACAATATTTTTAACATTAGGAAGAATAAGGGAGATACGTTTTTAATAAAGGCGGCTGGTATGATACATAGCGGCGGCTCTCCCCGTGATAGTTTCTCTGATAGCGTTACTTGGGCTAATGGAGACCAGTATAGGGTGAGTGATGCTGTTAAGATACCTGACATGTACTATAGAATGTTCACCGGCGAAAATAATCCTACGATTATTGGCGTGCCTGAAATCCTGTATTATGCGGGAGACTGGATATAGATAATCCGTAAAATCGCATGCTAGAAGGGATATTCAAAAACCTGAAAGCCACGCTCTTGGACAGCGCGCGCTATCATGATTATAGAAAGATCGGAAGAAGCAGGAGCATCAATGAGTTGAAGAATTGGGTTTAGTTTACGGGAGAAGGAAAATCAGGCAGCGCGCGCGTAAGCCCTTCCCCATCTTTGCCTCTACAAGTTTAAAAACCGTTTCCTCAAACCCTCCCCATGCCTATAAGGGTCAGGGCAGTGCTGTTCGACTTAGACGGGACCCTGGTCGACACCTTCGAAGCATTCCACATCATGGTTAACGATATTTTGAGGAGGTTCAACAAGCCTGGGAGGAGTTTCAGCGAGAACGCTAGGCTCGTCGGAAAAACTTCTAGAGCAATAGTTGAAACAATCGCTAGGGAAACCGGTTTAAACATGAGTCTCCGGGAGCTCTCAGAAATAATGGTTGGAGAGTGGATTCATACCTATATGCCTAGATACGGAAGGCTCTACCCCGATGCTTTGCAAACCCTTGAAGAGCTGAGGAAAAGGGGCTACCTGCTTGCAGTAGTGTCGAACACAAGCAGGGAGGAGTTGCCGAACTACTTGAACAGCTTCAAAATAGGGGGCTTCTTCAACGCGACGGTGTCCGCGGGGGACGCTGAGAAACCAAAGCCCTCGCCGGAACCAGTTTTGAAAGCGGTTAAAAAGCTGAACGTGAAGCCGGAGGAGGCCGTGATGGTTGGAGACAGGCCGGAGGACGTGGAATCAGGAAGGGCTGCAGGAGCATACACAGTGGCGGTGTTAAGGGGCGTTAGGCCGAGGGTTGAACTGGAGGCAGCCAAGCCACACTTCATAGTGGGCACGCTATCCGAGATACTTTCAATACTTATGTAGCCTGGCTGAAAGGGATTAAGCCCAAATGAAAATTCGTTTTTAGCGCGCGCTTGAAAAGCAGGATATGATGTTGGAGAAGCAGGATGCTTTAATAGATGAAGTTAGGAGCTTGAAAGATCTTAAAGCCTATTTTGGTTGAGGTTTCGCAGGATAGAATTGGAGATAACCAAGATAAAGGAAAGGATCGGGATAGTTTAGACCTGTTTTAATTATGAGGATGATGAAAACTTTCCCCCTCGCATAGAAATATTCAAGCCACAAGACTGGGGAAAAACTTTATTTAGTTTCCAAGCGTTTCCGAATCAAATGAAGACGAGTAGGGAGGTTTTTAGGAAGCTCGAGGCTGAGTACGCCGGGTATCTG
>Ga0315298_1011069_pt1 | contig 10692 bp, 11 predicted proteins | sample WHS_1_MG_FD_203077 | JGI IMG/M metagenome (GOLD analysis project Ga0315298, IMG submission 203077) | Extremophilic microbial mat communities from Washburn Hot Springs, YNP, Wyoming, USA - WHS_1_MG | ecosystem: Environmental > Aquatic > Thermal springs > Hot (42-90C) | place: USA: Wyoming...
GATTTCGAAGCCACTATCGAGAGTGTCGAGGCCTTCCTCTACGCCGCGTCCAGCATTCTCCTGCTACGCAGATTGGCTCGTTAATAATCCGATTCGAAATGGACTCTGAATCCCAAGAGCTGCGTACCGAGGCACTTGACGTCGAATACCAACGCTTATGGGGTGAGGCGGGACCAGAACCACCTGATACCAGTCTGGCGCAAGACGAGGCGATAGAACGCGAAGTGAAGCGTCTCTCATCCCTGACACTCTCCGCATTGATGGATCGATATGCCAGAGCCATCCGGCCACCTACGCCTCAACTTCGTTCGGTTCCCGCTCAACGCTTCGACCGCGACCCGGTCGTTGCCGCAATAGCGAAAGCGCGGGCCGACTTCAGGTGCGAGGTGCCGGGCTGTTCATACGGCACGTTCCTCGATACGGAAGGCCGCCCATACTCGGAGGTTCATCATATCGATCCCCTCGCCTGTGGTGGTGCCGATACACCGGACAACGTGGCCTGCGTCTGCCCCACGCATCATCGGGAAGCGCATCACGGGGCCGAGGCGGAGCAGATTCGGTGCGCTCTGTTGAACGTGCGCCGCTCCGATATCATCAACGGTGACGCTCATGAGCAGGTTCTGGGCGAATAAGAGAGCGCGACCTACTGATCGGGCGTTACACGTCTATACACGTATGACAGGCCTTCTCAGCACAAGCACTCGGCGAGCCCACAGTGACGAACGCCAACTCCGCGTGCATAAGAAACATTCGGATGGCGGATGCAAACGACAGCGCCCTTCAACAAAGCTTTCGAAGTCACATGACATATTGCCCGAAACGTCGTGAACTTTCAGATCAAATAGGCATGGTGTAGGATATGGCGCTCGACGTTAATAACTTCCAACGCATCGGTTCAATCAGTAATGCGCATGCCGGAAAAGAATTCGAGTCGGCAGCGCTTGCATTCTTCGCAAGGTCAGGGATTGACCTGACGGCCGATTTTTCAGTTCTCGTTGGTTTCGAACGCAAGAAGTTCAGGAAATTCGACCTCGGGAGCGCAGAACCTGCGGTTCTCGTCGAGTGCAAATCGCACAACTGGACGCAAGGTGGAAATATTCCTAGCGCGAAAATCACAGTCTGGAACGAGTCGATGCTCTATTTCCATGTAGCTCCAACCGAATATCGAAAAATCATGTTTGTCCTTCGTAGTGTTCGTCGTGGCGAGTCTCTTGCAAGGTACTACATCCGCCATTACGGCCATCTCGTTCCTTCTGGGGTCGAGATTTGGGAATATGACACCGTAACGGAAAAGGGAGAATGCATCTACGGTGGAAAGACGACGGTAAGCGGGTGACGGTCCAATCCCGCCTTTGCGCCGATCCCGACAAGCGCTCCATCGCACAGACTATGGTTGTTGTGGCAACTTGCCCATCAGCTTCGGCGCCGCTTCCAGCGCGCAGCGACGGCTCAGCCAATACACGACGCTTCACGGTTCCCTTGAGACGCGACGGAGCGGGGCCACGGTGATGGAGAGCAGACTTCGCACGGCTCCCTGTCACAGTTTAGTCGCTCTGCTGGAGCAGCTGTCAAGGTAGGATTTAGAAGCCCAGCCGCTTAACGACCCACGACGAGGTCGTCGGTAACCCGAAGTCTCGACGGACGTGCATACAACGGTCATGGTGGCCACGAGGAAGACGATTTGGTCACAATGCAAATGTCTGTTCCGTCCGCATCTGGCATCGGCGTCACATTTGCTCCTACGGCGGCGCAACAGTGCCCCCCGTCTAGCCATTGGTCTCCGCCGAAATGCCTTGGACGGTCAAATCTATGGCTTCATCCGCCTGCGTGCGGAAAGTGCCCCCGTCGAAGTTCGAAGTAGGCGGATAAATACCTCCAGAGAAAACTCTGGAGATTCCGAGATGAGCGTCTGGCCCCGGTATAACATCGCATTCGATGTGCGCGACGAACGCCTTGTGGAGGAGGCGGTAGAAATGGCTGGGCAGCTGTCCATTGACTACGTGCCGGCCGTCAAGCCGGACTTAGTATATTTGGAGTTCGTGGGTGACGCTGACGCGTTTATCTTCAAGGTCTCGCATCCAGAGACGGTCCTAAATATGAACAACACGGCCACGCTCTCGAACGTGGCTTCGCTCGCGTCGATTTCGGGCACGCTTGCCGCCTTGTCGCCGAATACGCAGGTCGCACACGTTCTTGAGGCTGCACTCTGGTGCCGGGACCAAGCAGCTGAGATGGCCTTCAATGCGGCGCTCGTATCCTTTTCCAATCGATTTGTCGGGCCATTGCCAACCATTTGATCGCGCGACGATGTCGAGGCCGACGGTCCGGTCACCGCCGTGATCTCGAACGCCGGTCCGTCCACTAAACCGTTGATCGGTTGACGGAAAGACCAGACAACCCCGCTCAGGAGGCCGGCTCCCACACTACGTCACAGGGCACGATCTTCTGCCTCGCAACCAGTTGCGTCACTGCCAGCATGCCATCGACGCGGTGGACACGGCGTTGGTCCTGCGCATAAAGGCGCTCTTGCTGCCCGCAGTGATCCGGGACGTCGCCATCGCGATCTGGCCGAGAGCAAGCGGCCCGAATACCGAGGACGAGTGGAGCGCGACCTCGACGGCGCGATGCCGCTCGCGCCCACGCAACACGACGTCGGCGACCTGCGCAGGCGATACATCCACGATCACCTTTTCACCATCCTCGATCACACGGAGATCGCCGCCGATAACAACGGCAGCGAACACGACTGCGTCCCATCGAGATCTGCCGCAAGCTCACCGGCGGCTTTCGCTCTGACTGGTGCGTCGACCTGTTCGCCGCTCCCATTCCGTCATCGGAACTGCCGCAAGAGCACGTTCCGATCCTGATGGATCGGATGTCGTGCTCTATCTTGTTGATACCTGAGCATCTTTATCCGATCAGATGACTCCATCTGATCGGATGATGCTCTACGCGCGGCATCGACGCCTATCAGGCCGTTCGCGACACCCTAGGCGGTCAATCCGTTTTCGCAGCGGATTGACCAGTTACATTTGCCGTATATTCATTTTGTGATCGGATTAGGATAGACTGAATTCAGAAAGATAATCTTGGATTTACATTGAAATTCAATGATAGCTTTTGGAATGTCTGTCATAAAATCTTTGAATGTATATTCAAAAGAGTCAATGATAATTTGATATAAACGATGTTCAATTTTAAAAATTTCCATTTTTTGTTGATATAACCCATTAAAGACGGCGTCTAAGGCATAACTAAATCTTCTATTAACCTTTCGGAATTGTAGATATGGAATACGTTTATTTCCAATGTTGCTATGCAAACAATATTCCCGCCGCGCATACCAATGTGTTTTGTATTCAGAATATGATTCACAGTAAAATGACGGTTCTTTTAAGAGATGAGGCCCTCTAAAAATATCGATATTGAAATATTCAATTAATAATTTCATGTTTTCATCGTAATTCATATCGAGTCCATTAATTGCTTTATAAAAAGTGATTGTAAAAATTCACATAAAACTGATGCAGATTGCGTTATTCATAGTATTATTAGAAATAGAACAATTTTAATACGAGAGTTCTCGTGCATTTCTGCTGTCTTTGCCTGACTGTAAATCCGCTTCTCGGGCGTGAATGCAATGGCCACGAGAAGGTGATTCAGGGCCGAAGCCACTGTCGGGTTAGATAAGCATGACCAATGCGCGACATGATCCCGAATTTGTGATGAAGGCGGCCTCGATTCGGTCCTATCGCGGACGGTTTCGAAAGTTCCGTGGACGTGAGTGAACGCCGCATCGGCAGCACGTGAAATGTCCTACTACCCCAATAGGGGGTAGACAATTGTCAAGATTGCAATCGAAGTGGAAAAACGCATCATCGATGTCGTCGGATTCGAGGTTTCTGTAGATCATGGTGTCCTATGTTGCAGAGTCAAGTTCAATTTGTAAATCTCGTAAATATCGTGCTCTCAGATCATTGAATGATTAGAGCATACATTCGGACGTGACGCGCTGCAATTTCTTTCGCGAGATTTTTCTTTCGGGTGCGGAATGCAGATGCGCGAATTTTGAATTTGACATGCTCGTGCGGGTATGAAACAGACGCGCGCCCTTGTCGCTCTACCAGAACGCTGCGCCCATTGATCCAATCGACCTCGACGAGCGGTGATCGTGATCGGCGGTGCCGATAATCTCTCTCGCGACAAGCGGGGAGCTGCTAGTTCGTGACCGTCTCCGTCGTGATCGGCACGCCGGACGCACCCGCCGTCACCCCTCTCAGTCCGCTCATCACCGGCGCACCGGACCGCTACGCGATATTTCCTGCAAACGGTGGTTTTCGGGTGAAGGCGTTCTGTCTCCGAAAACCGTTTCCGAAAACTGCAGAAAAATGCTGACAGATTTTCCGAATAACATATCGTGAAACCGGACGTCCGAGAACGGGCGGCGTTGACGAGTTTCGGGAGAACAGGATGCTTATCGGTTACGCTCGCGTCTCGACGGGTGACCAGAACCACGACCTGCAGCACGACGCCCTTCGCGCGGTCGGGTGCGAGCGCATCTGGACGGAGACGGCGAGCGGGGCACGTACGTACCGACCGCAGCTGACGGCGCTGCTCGACGCGGCACGTGCCGGCGACACGCTGGTGGTCTGGCGGCTCGACCGGCTTGGAAGGTCGCTGAGGCATTTGATCGAGATCGGCGACGATCTCCAGCGACGTCAAATCGCGCTTCGCAGCTTGACCGAAGGGATCGACACGACGACCACGGCTGGCCGGTTCGTGTTCTCCTTGCTCGGCGCGCTGGCCCAGATGGAGCGCGAAATCCTGATCGAGCGGACGCAGGCCGGCTTGGCGGCAGCGGCGGCGCGGGGCCTAAAGGGTGGTCGTCCGCGCGCGCTCGACGACGGCAAGGTCCGCGCGGCGCAGGCGATGCTTGCGGCGGGAACTCTCAGCGGCGCCGAGATCGCGAAGCAATTGGGTGTCGCACCTTCGACGCTCTACCGGACCATTCCCGGCGGGCGTCGCGCAGTGATAGATCGCGCAGCATGAACGACCGGGAAAACGGTTTTGACGACCCCGGCGAGGATCGCAAAAAGCAAGATCGCCCGGTCCAATCGTCGCGATACACTGCCGATCAAATTGAGGACATGCGGGATGTCGCCGCCGTCCTCGGCCTCGATCTGACTTTCGATCCCCCCGGCGACATCAAGCCGAATTTCCTGACAAACATTCGGGAGACGATGACGCCTGCGGAATATGATGCGCATCTCGACGAAATGGCCGCGCTCCTGCGGGCCGCAATCTCGGCCGAGTGGGACAGAGCTGCGGAACGCAGAAAGCAGAAGCAGAGGAAGCGGAAGCGGAAGCGTCGTCGCCAGTGATCGACCGGGCCGATGCTGCCCGTCCGGGCAGTCTCGAAACCGATTTTATCGTTGCTCATCGGGGCCAAGTGATCGAAGCCGTCGAACCATCTCGGCACTGTCGATCACACCGCTCCAGCGGGCTAGCAGCGCTTCCCTATTGGCGCGAATCCATCGGATGGCAGCGGCCTCGTAGGCCGGGTCCAGCGAACTCGAGATGAGACGTGGCTCGGGCAGAACACGAAAGATCGCGGCACTCGTCGGGTCCATCCGTTCACTCGGCGAGGTCGCGACCAACACGACCGCCTCCTGATCGGCCCCCAGCATCGTCGGCAACCAAATCGTGCTTGGGAGGCCGGTGGACCACGGAAACAGGACGGTCGTCGTCCAAACGTCGGCGTCCTCATGCCGCCACCTGTCATTGTGTTCTACGTAGATGGCTTCTGTGACTTTGAGCAGCGCCGGACTGTCGTTGATCGCAGCATCGTCAAGGAATCCAAGGTGCGGCGGCGCGAGGCTCACCCCGTTCGAGATCGCCGCGGCGACCTGTTGGAGATCCAGATCGTCTTTTTCGAATCGGGACAGAAATGCCGACGCGATTGGAAGATCGTTGACCGGAACGTGGCCGCCGTCCGCGAGCCGGAGCACAAGCTGCAACTCGTACGATGTGAAGGTCAGTTCTGCACCGCGCCATGGGATGCGGTGTTCGACATGGACAATCCCATACGCGCCGTTCGTGTTCATCGTCGCCTCCATCAGCGTTCCGGATCGCTGCGCACTCTGGACCGAGCAAGGCGAAGCCGCCGAGCACCGGGCCGCATTTTCCCTCGCTAAATAGGCCCGTCAGGCAGATCACCTGACGCGCCTTCTCATGCGCGACGGTTCGAATGTTGAGGGGGTCGGCTTTTCCGACCCCCGGCATCCGGCAGTAGCGGGGGGCGGGCACGGACTTTTCCAACATTCGGCATTTCAGATGAGATCTTTCAATGTACATTCTTTTTGGAGCCGACGCCCCAGCGGGTGCCGGCAAAACGTTTGCGGCCGCAGAACGCGCCGGTGAACTTGCCTCTCGTGGCGAATGGGTGATGATCGTCCAGCCCTCGATGGCGCTGGTCGAGGAGACCTACAAGTTGCTGGTCGAGAAGCGCGGCGGCAAAACCTACGAGATCGACCGCTTCCATAGCGGCACATTGCCACCGATCACTGATCCTGAGGACCGGCCGACGGTGACTGGCGCGATCATGCAGTATTTAGCCGGGTCAATCCGCGCACCGCGATGTCGTGGTCGCATCCTGCTGTGCACGCACGCCGCGTTTCTTGTCCTACGCAACTTCCCGGGCAAGCATGAGCATTGGCATGTGTTCCTAGACGAGGTGCCGACCGTGCATGCCGCTCTCACCTTAGATGACTTAGAGTTCCAACGGGCCGTCGTTTCGTTCATCGAGGCTATGAAGACGGACCGAATCACCATCAAGAAGACATCGACCGACTACACGCAGGTCCAGCCGTCTCAGGCCGGATGGGATGCGCTGGTGAAACTGCGGCGCAGGCTGATCGCCGCACATATGGAGAACATCAACGCAGCCGGCTATAGCAGCGACAAACTCGGTGGTCAGATCGAAATCTGCACCATGCTACTGAGCAGCTGGTACGATGTTCACGTAAAAACGCGCGATTTCGTGGCTGCCGCAACTGGCCGCAGAAAGGCTAATGCGCCACTCACATTCTACGTCCTCCTGACGCCCCGCGTTGCAGGCATGTTTCGAACCTTCACGGTCATGAGCGCGCGGCTGGAAGAGACTGCCCTGAAACATTTGTGGAGAGACTGCCGCTTCCGGCGCTCAGAAGAGATCGAGGGGCGGCTTCGGTATCGTGAGCACACCAACGGCAATCGGATGTCGATCCATTACGCGGCAGAAGGTGCATGGTCGAAGAAGAGGCGAGACCGTCCGGTGTTCACTGGCAGCAACACAACGGCACATTCCCTCATGGTCGAAGAAATCAAGAGACTGTTCGGCGACGAACCATTTGTCTGGCTCGGCAACAACGACAAGGGGCACGATGTGTTCGGGCCAGCTGTCAACGCGACGCGGTTGCCCAATAGCCCCCACGGGCTGAACGGGTTTCAGTGCTTCGACAACGTTGCGATCCTAAGCGCACTCAACTTGGGTCCGGATCAGACCGCATTCCTGTGTGGTGCCGGGTTCGACAGCGAGGCGATCCGACGCGCCGTCTATTGGAACGCGGTGTACCAAGCCATCATGCGCTGCTCCATTCGGAATCCAGAGGCAACTGCACCTGTGCGCGTGGTGGTGCCGGGAAAGGACATTGCAGATTGGCTTGCCGGCGAGGTCTTTCCCGGCGCGAAGGTCCTGCCTCTGGAGTGCGCCAAGAACATCGCTGCGCCAAGAGATCGAGGCAGGCCGGCGAAAGCGGAAGGCGAACATTCCCGCGCCACTATCGACGCGCGCATTCGCCGCATTCTTCGCGAGATCGACCGGCTCGAAGACACTGGTGACCCCGTGATGGTGACCAATTGGAATGGCCAGCAGGTGCCCGTCACCGCGCTCGGTGCGACTGGCTTCGCCAACAAGTGGGATTCCGGCTGCAACCAATACGAACCGTACGAGGGGATCGAAGAGTTCATTCGCCGATTACACATGCACTGGGAGGAGGTGTTGCAGGCAAAGGAAGATGCGCCGCTTCTCTCACCGGCGATCTTTGATCGGGACATCCAGAACTCGGCCAACACCAAGCGCGGCTTGGCGAACGTGATCGCCGTCCGCGGCATCATGTTGGACTGTGACGGTGGACCCGATGCCATCACGCCCGAGGAGCTTGCAGACATCTTTTCTGACCTACGGATCATTTTTTGGAATTCGTTCAGAAGCACACGTCAGGCGCCGCGCTGGCGCGCCTACATACCAACGACCGGTCTGATGACCCGTGAGGCGTACGAAGTGATCTGGGCGGAGATCAAGATTCGGCTTGAGGAGGCCGGATACGCCCATAGATCGGAAATTGCACGGCGCAACAGAGAGGTCGGAAAAGCCAGTGGTCTAAAGGATCACGGCCTCGATGAGTCGAAGTTCACAGCTTCGTCGCTTTTCTATTTTCCAAGCCATGCCGCTGGGCGGGAGGACGACGCGTTCTGGCGCGATTTCAATGATGAATTTCGTGCGCTACTCGATCCTCGCGTTTGGGTCGTCGGTGCCTTGAATCGCGCCAAGAAGCCGTCACTGCGTCGGGTTGCGGTGGACTACGGCGTGCACTCGATAGCGCAGGTCCCGAAGCCGTCGGCAACGACGCGAGAGGTCCGGCAGGAGCGGGCTCTGGCCCAATGGAGGTCGTGCACGAGCGACTACCACGACGCCTTCTGGCGTCTCACGTGCCGCCTTTGGACTGCCGGAATGCCGGAGGCGGAGCTGCGCGCGACGCTCTTCACCGAGGCGAGGCACTCGAGGACGCCTCGTGACCGGGAGCGCGAGATCAGCCGGAATCTGAACCGAGTCAGCGCGCGGCTCAGATAGAAAGCACATCCTCGGAAACGCGGCGAAGCTGAAAAAGCCGAAGCGTAAGCAGCATGCGCGATGAAGCAGGAAAATCTGTTAAGAACGAGTAGGTTTTCCTGTTCCGTCCTGCCACGTCAGTTGGCTTCCGCCCGCATGGCCAATGCGTCCGCAGGACGCGAGTGAGATTTTCAGGTGATTTGACGTATACGGAAGGGCGTATCGATCATTGCGTAATAGTCCGCCATTTGAACTTGCATACAGGATGTCCTGAATATCCGTCTGACGCAGATCAGAGAACAGAGGTCCAAACCATTTCCGGATCGCCATATTCGTCTGGTTCTATTGAAGTAACATATGCCAGACGATAAAGAAATCCACCAAGTTTTGTAATTGCTTCCCGCACTGGCTTATTATATCGCGATTTGTTGTAGTTACTCTGAAGCTTATCGAAGATGACCATGTGATTAAGCGCAGCCGACACGATATGTGGGCTGATATCAAGTTCGCCTAGTAAGGAAGCACCAGTGCGCCGGAGATCGTGGCGGTGCCATCCGGAGGTTGCTGATGCCTCGAAGATGCGCTTTTGCTCGCGATCCCAGTTGCTCAGCCGGCTCCCCCTTGATCCACTAAAAACAAAGGCGGTTGGTGGCGGTGCCGACTGATGAAGTTCCCTCAATATGCGCATCGCTGGTGGCGACAACGGGATCAGTAGGTCATGCATCTTTCTGCGACGGTTGCGAGTGTTCTTTTGCCGATCTGCTGGGAGAATCCAAGTTTGTGTTCCAAGGTTAATCTCGCTCCATGTCAAGCCATCCACCTCGCTACGGCGAGCTAGGGTGAGCAACATGAATAGCATCGCTTGTCCGTGCGCAGTCTTCCAACGCCTTAAGACCGGGAGCAGTCGCTTGAGTTCATCGTTTGTGAGGACGCGATCTCGGGTCCCAACCCCCCCTCCGGGCTTGACCAGAAGGAGGCCGGGAGGCACGTGCTCGCGCTGGGCTGCCCAGCTGAGAACGGGCTTCAGCGCCCGAAGAGCGTTTTTCGCAGCTTCCTTGGAGCCATCATACGCATCAATCGCCGCTACAAGGTCCGTTGATTTCATGTTCTTGGCGGATCGCGGCAGGACAGGGCGAAAAACACGTTCGATCCGCTTACGCCCCGCTCCTGTAAACCACGTTTTCGGAGGATCACCCTGCGTCTCGTATAGGTCCAGCAGCGCAAGGAGTGTTCCTTTGCCTGCCCGGAGGTCAGCACCGAAAGCGCGGCTCCGCCGCTTCTCCAAAATCGGATCGGCTCCAGCCTCAACGTCGACACGGAGGCTGCGTGCTTTCTTGCGGGCTGCCGAGATAGTCAGATCGCAATGACGACCGATAGTGAATCTTCTCAGGTTGCCCTCGGGGTCCCTGACTCGCAAGCTCCATGTCGCCACGCCATGCGGGCTAATACCAAGATTTAGGCCGGGGTGGTCGTCATCACGGAATTCGAGGCGCTTTTTGGAAGCACGGGCGTCACTGATTGCTTTGCTGATCGATGCAACAGTCATTTTCATGATCGTCGCATACCTCTAGCCATAGGCACAGCATAGGCACAAAAAATTCAGGACCGCACCGACAAAACATGTGTTGAGTAATGTGCCGAACACGCGAATTTTGGCCGATTTAGGCGAAAATCTGCGCATTACAGGGATGAGCCATGGTAGCGGCGGGCGGATTTGAACCACCGACCAAGGGATTATGATTCCCCTGCTCTACCGCTGAGCTACGCCGCCCCATGGGTGGCGCTCAGGTAGCGTCAGAGACGAGGCAAGTCAATCATGCCGG
>Ga0315298_1011072_pt1 | contig 10690 bp, 8 predicted proteins | sample WHS_1_MG_FD_203077 | JGI IMG/M metagenome (GOLD analysis project Ga0315298, IMG submission 203077) | Extremophilic microbial mat communities from Washburn Hot Springs, YNP, Wyoming, USA - WHS_1_MG | ecosystem: Environmental > Aquatic > Thermal springs > Hot (42-90C) | place: USA: Wyoming...
GGGGCTGTTCCGTAATGCTCACGAGCATCCTGCGGCACCAAGGGGTCCCGGCGCGGGCGCGCTGCGGGTTTGGTCGTTACTTTTTGCCTAACCATTTTGAGGATCACTGGGTCTGCGAGTATTGGGATGCCCTTTCTGGGCAGTGGGTGCTCGTAGATTCGCAGATAGACGCCCTTCAGCGTGAGGTGCTCCATCTCCCTTTTGACCCCTTGCACGTGCCCCGCGACGCGTTTCTCGTGGCAGGCCAAGCCTGGCAGATGTGCCGCATGGGGCAGGCGGATCCTGAGACCTTTGGCATTATGGATATGCACGGCCTTTGGTTCGTGCGGGGCAATGTGGTGCGCGATATGGCCTCTTTGAATAAGATGGAGATGCTCCCCTGGGATGTGTGGGGCGTCATCGCTGGCCGCGATGAGGACCTTGCGGCGGAGGATTGGGCCGCGCTCGACGAGGCGGCCGCCCTGACGGCACAGGATGACCCGCCCTTTTCTGCCGTGCGCCGCTTTTACGCCGGGCATGCCCGCTGGCAGGTGCCGGAGGCATAACCCCCATTCGACAGGCGCCTCAAACCGGGCTAAAATGGCGCCATCATTTTGGCATATAGAGCACCCTGCCACCAGACCTTGGCAGGGTCGTGAGGCGTTACAATAGGTTGGGAGGCAAGGCCATGGATCTCTTTGAAAAGTGCCGCTCCTTCACCCGCGTGGCAGAAGCCAAAGCGGCTGGCTACTATCCTTATTTCATCCCCCTCGAAGATACCGAGGGCACCGAGGTCGTCGTCAACGGCAAACGGATGATTATGATCGGCTCCAACAACTATTTGGGGCTGACGACTCATCCTAAGGTGCGCCAAGCGGCCATTGATGCCATCAAACGCTACGGCACGAGTTGCACGGGTTCGCGTTTTCTGAACGGGAACCTGGCCCTCCATAACAAACTCGAGCAAGACTTGGCCGATTTCGTGGGCAAAGAGGCGGGGATCGTCTTTAGCACGGGGATGCAAGTGAACCTGGGCACGATCTCGGCCCTCGTAGGGCGGGGGGATGTGGTCATCACTGACCGTGAGGATCACGCCAGCATCGTGGATGGCTGCCGGTTGAGTTTCGGCGAGATGAAACGCTTCCGCCACAACGATATGGAACACCTTGAGCAGGTGCTGCAAGAATCGGGAGATAAGGGCAAACTCGTGGTGGTGGATGGCGTCTTTAGCATGGGCGGCGACATCGCCCCCTTGCCCGAGATTGTGGCCCTTTGCGAAAAGTATGGCGCGCGCCTGATGGTGGATGACGCCCATTCGCTGGGCGTGCTGGCCCATGGGCGTGGCACGGCGGCTCACTTTGGCCTGACCGATAAGGTAGACCTCACCATGGGCACCTTCAGCAAAGCCTTTGCTTCGTTGGGCGGCGTGGTGGTGGGCGATACCGACGTGATCGAATACATCCGCCATACGGCGCGTTCGCTCATCTTTAGCGCAAGTATGCCGCCCTCCAACGTGGCCGCCGTAGCCGCCGCGCTGGAGGTCATCAAAGAGGAACCGGAGCGCACCGAGCGCGTGATGCAGATCGCCGAACGGATGCGCCAAGGGTACCGGGAGTTGGGGTTCAACTGCGGTAACAGCCAAACGCCCATTATCCCGATTTTGATTGGGGATGAGCAAAAGACCTTCCTCCTTTGGAAGGCGCTGTTTGAGGCGGGCATTTACGTGAACCCGGTGGTGCCGCCCGCTGTGCCGCCCAACCTTTCGCTCCTGCGCACGAGTTACATGGCCACCCATACGGATGCGCAGATGGATCGCGTCCTGGAGACGTTTGCCAAGGTCGGTAAGCAGTTGGGGATTATTTAGCCCAAGGGGATAATACCGGCGCGCACCAGGCACTGGAGGGAGCGAGCCGTCCAGGTGGGCACGAAAACCGCCCCCGCTGGGAGGGGTGAAGCCGTCACGAGGTGCGCGCCGTGGGCTTGGAGAGCCTCGGTATAGGGCATTGCATCGGCTTGGAGCAAGTCTCGCCAGGTCCCGTGGGGCACGGCGAGGAGACCAAAAAGATCGCCCAACCTCGGCTGGCCCAATGGCCGAGCGAGAAAGGTGATGATCGCGAGCGTGGGCCAGGGGGCAAGTTCCCGTTGGCGGTAGAGGTTGGCGCTGATCGTAAAAAGGATGGGCAAAGGATGGGCGCGCCTCTCGATGGCAAGGGAGGCGCGCCACGTTTCTTCATAGATGAAATGCACCTCGGAGGCTGAAATCACCTCGAGTGCAAGGCCTATCTCCTCTTGCGCCTCCCGCTCAAGGCAGCCCAGGGCCGTCTCTCCCTCTTCGATGGAGCCGCCGATCCCGCCTAACCCCACGAAGAATACGCCATCAGCGCGCCTTTGCCAGTGTTTCGGCTTGGAGACCTCGAAATAGACGTAGGCCTCATCGTAAAGGAGCGCCGAAACCCCCGTGATGCGCCACGGTGGGCGCTCGCAGAGGGCGCTTATCTGACGGGCGAGTTCTGGGTAGGCATCAAAGACCTCTTGGCCAGGTTGGCTCGTCGCCATCCCATCCCTCAGGGGCGCGGCAGGCCGGCGATGGCCGCGTCAATCTCCGCTTGGCCATCCAGCACGCCGATTTCGAGAAGGTACTCGCGTTCCTCGCCCGGCTCCAAGAATTGTAGGATGCCCCGCGCCCGATCCTTATCGCGCCCTTCGACGAGGCAGTTCGCCGGCTCTAGCCCCGTCACGTACGTGCCGGCGCAGACCATCTTCCACTGGGTAAAGCGCGGCAGTTCCGCCTGGCGGTAGCGGAGGTACACGCCCAGCCCCTTGCCCCCGTCGAAGGCGCGGTTCACCAAGAGGACGGTTACAAACCCGTCTTCGCCGGGGATCATCTCGTGGTAAAAGCACTGCTCTTTATAGCCCTCTATGGGGGCCTCGTAGCGATGGTGCTCCGCCAAACCTGGTGCGGCTACCGCATCGCGCGGGGTCACGGAGCGCGAAGGGGCGATCAATTCCGCGCCTTCATCCAAGAGCGGAAAGCCGAAATTGCAATGGTAGAGCATCATATGCGGCGTGGTTTGAAAGCCCTCGTTCGCTACGACATCGCGGATCCAGAGCCTTGAGGCGCCGAGATAGGTCCAAATGCGGCGCGTGAGGGTGAGGTTTTCGCCAAAGACCACCGTCTCGCGCATGCGCCCGCGCACCCACATCTCGTACTCATCCCCTCGCCAGGCGCCATCGGCCCAGACGTTACTCGCCGGGATGTGCCCGATGCGCCCGTGGAGGCCCAAGGCCTGGCCCTCATCCACGCAAGGGGCGCCGGCGTAGGTCATCCCACAGGTAGCCACCAAGCCGCCGTGAAAGGTGCGCAGCCAACCCAGCCCCTCGCGCTCGAAAAAGGCCGGGTGGGCTGGGCCGGGGGTAGCCTCCCAGGCCAAGGAAGCGCCTTTGTATTTGCAAGCGCCGATATCCATCCCGCGGTCGAGCAAGACGGTGAAAGAAAAGCCGCTGCCCGTCTCAAACTCGGCGGTGCGCACGCCGCGCCCTATGCCCTCCAAGCGCTCGACCAAGCGCACATCGCCCACTTGAGAGACCAAACCAATGCGGCGCGCCAATTCGCGCTGCGTCCACGAGCGACCGAAAAGTTGCACCATATGTTCCTCCTTGAGGGCTTGCCAATCTTTAGGCAAGCAGGAGATAGGGCGCCTCGATATAGCGCATAATCCCCTGCAGAAAGCGAGCGGCCGGCGCGCCATCGACAAGGCGATGGTCGAAGGTGAGGCTGAGCCACATCCGTTGGCGGATGACGATCTGCCCTTCGACGACAGCGGGCTCCGGGTGGATGCGCCCTACGCCCAAGATGGCGCATTCGGGCAGGTTGATGATGGGGGTGAACATATCCACCCCGAACATGCCCAAGTTTGTGATAGTAAACGTGCCGCCGGTGAGGTCATCCGGCAGGGCCTTGCCGGCGCGAGCGCGGGCTACCAAATCTCGAAAGCGGATGGCGAACTCTTTGAGGCGCAGGTTCTGCGCGCCGTGCACCACGGGCACGAGCAAGCCCCGTTCGCTATCTACCGCCAGGCCCAGGTTCACGTCGGGGATGTGGCGGATGCCCCCTTCCTCGAGGCGAACGTTCATATAGGGGAATTCCACCAGGCAGCGCGTAACGATGACGGCCAGCAGGTCATTATAGCCGATGGCGAACCCCAGTTCTTTCTCGAGGGCTGCCTTGAGGCGCTCGCGCAGGGCCACGAGTTCCGTGGCATCCACCACGCTTTGCAAGGTAACGGCGGCCGTCGTCTGCGAGGAGCGCGCCATCCGCTCGGCGATGATAGCGCGCAAACCCGTGAGGGGCGTTACCTCCCCCTCGGCAGGGGGCGGAGGAGCAGCGGGTGCGGCGAACGGTTCCGGCTGGGGGGGGTGGGGTACCTCCACCGCAGCGCGCACCTCCTCAGCGCGCAAGCGCACCCCAGCGGGAGCCACCTCCTCCAGAGCGACGCCCAACTCTTGCGCCACATGGCGCGCCAAGGGGGTCGCGGGGGGCTGCTTCTCAAGGTAGGCGAGCACATCCCGCTCGATGATGCGCCCCCCTGGGCCAGAGCCAACGATGTGGCGGTAATCCACACCCTTTTCACGGGCTAGGGCGCGCGCCCTTGGCGAGATGGCGATGCGCCCTTCTTCCTCTATAGAGACTCCAGGCGATGGTTGTGCCATCGCCTGGGGAGAAGAGGTCGCCGTAGGGCTGGCGGAACCGGGCTGTTTGGCTTGGCCCGCCTTGGCGCCCCCCGTATAGGCGCTAATATCCTCGCCCGGCTCACCGATCAAGCCGACGACGGTCAAGACGGGTACCTTGATCCCCTTATCCACCAAGATTTTGAGCAGGGTGCCTTTCGCCTTGGATTCGACCTCCAGCACGGCTTTATCAGTTTCCACTTGGAAGAGGATATCCCCCTTGTTGACGGGGTCTCCCTCCTTTTTGAGCCACTCGACGATGGTGCCTTCTTCCATCGTCTGCCCGAGTTTCGGTAAGATGATCTCTTGCATCGCGTGCTCCCCCTCGATAGGATTTCTCACCCTCGCGCCACATCCGTTCAGGCGTAGCGCAATACGCGGTAAATGCCTCGGATGATCGCCTCCGTATTGGGGATGGCGGCATCCTCCAAAGTCTCCGCCATGGGCACGGGCACATCCGCCGCCGCCACGCGCACCATGGGGGCATCCAGGTAGTCAAAGGCGACCTCCTGAATGCAGGTAAAAAGTTCGCTGAGGAAACTGCCCGTCTTGTAAGCCTCGGTAACGCCTACCACGCGCCCCGTTTTGCGGACGGAAGCGACGACCGTTTCCAAATCGAGTGGCTTGAGGCAGCGCAAATCCACCACCTCGACGGAGATGCCCTCTTGGGCGAGTTTTTCGGCGGCCTCCAAGGCGCGGAGCACCATCCGCGAATAGGTTACTACGGTAACATCCGTCCCCTCGCGTTTGACATCCGCCACGCCCAAGGGGATGGTGTAATCCTCCGGCGGGACCGGCCCCCGTGTGCCGTAGAGCATCTTGTGTTCGATGAACATGATGGGGTTATCATCGCGGATGCACGTTTTGAGGAGACCCTTGGCATCATACGGCGTGGCGGGCATCACGACATAGATACCCGGAAAGTGCACCCAAAGCGCCTCCAGGCTTTGCGAATGGTGGGCGGCGATACTTCGCCCAGCGCCCCCTTCGGTGCGGATGACCATGGGGACGCGCGTCTTGCCGCCGAACATATAACGGTTCTTGGCGCCTTGGTTGGCGATCTGATCCATCGCCAAGGGGGTGAAATCCACATACATGATCTCGGCCACGGGGCGCATCCCCGTCATCGCGGCCCCCACGGCAGCACCCCCGATGAGTGCCTCCGAGATGGGCGTGTCAAAGATGCGATCGGGGCCGAACTCCTCCCACAGGCCGCGCGTGGCGCCGTAAGCCCCCCCGTATAGGCCCACATCCTCGCCCATCACAAACACTCGAGGATCGCGGAGCATCTCTTCGCGCAAAGCGTCTCGGATGGCCTCCCAATAGTACTTTTGGGGCAGGTTTGGGTCGGTGCGCACGCGCTCGCGCAAGCGGCGCTCGGCCTCGATCTCGCGGGGGGAGGGTGGGTTCAGGACGTAGACATCCTGCTCGAGTTCGGCGGGGTCCGGCATGGGGGAGGCAAGGGCAAAGCGCGTTGCCTCTTCTACGGCAGCCCGCGCCCGCGCCTCGACGGCATCCAATTCCTCTTGGGTGGCGAGGCCCATCTCGAGAAGGCGCCGTGCGAGGTTGGGGATGGGGTCGCGCGCCCGCCAGGCCTGTTCTTCCTCGCGGGTGCGATATTTCCGCGGATCGGATCGGGAGTGCCCGTACCAGCGGTACGTCTTGCACTCGATGAGCGACGGCCCTTCACCTCGGCGCGCTCGCGCGAGGGCCTCCGAAACGGCTTCGTACACGGCGATGACATCCATCCCATCCACTACGACGCCGGGGATATCATAGGCCGCCGCGCGCGCGGCGACATCCGGCTGGGGGCTGACCTTCTCAAAGGGCACCGACATCCCGTACAGGTTGTTTTCGACGACGTAAACGATGGGCAACTTGCGCGCCGCCGCAAAGTTCAGCGATTCGTGAAAGTTGCCCGTGTTCGTGGCGCCATCGCCAAAGAAGCAGACGACGCACCGATCTAACCCTTGCAATTGCATCGAGAGCGCCGCGCCGGTGGCCACGGGGATATTCCCTCCCACGATGCCCGTCGCGCCCAAGTTCCCTCGCTCCACGTCCGCGATGTGCATCGAGCCACCGCGCCCTTTGCAGTAGCCCGTGGCGCGGCCGCACAATTCGGCCATCATCTTGTTCAGGTGTTCCTGTTTGGCCTCCGGCGTCTTGGCGAGGCTATCTCCCCGGGCGTGGCAATGGCCATGCCCCCGATGGGTGGAGGTGATGAGGTCATCCTCGCGCATCGCGGCGATGGCCCCCACAGCCACGGCCTCTTCCCCCGCATAGAGGTGCGAGGCCCCCTTGATGATATTCTGGCCCAAGAGGTCATACACCGTCTCTTCAAAGATACGAATTTCCCACATGCGGCGCAGCATGTCGAGCAATTCTTCTTTGCTCAATTCGCGCACCGCCGTCATTTTGGTCTCGCTCATCGTCCTTTGCTCTCTTTGGCATACTCCAGGTGGCATACGCGCACCTGGGCAAATATTTGTTCAACCAGCGCTCTAGAGGGCATCTGTGTGCCATCGCACAGGGCTTTGGCCGTGCCCGTGGCCACCGCCCAGCGGGCCACCTCCGGCCCTGAAAGGCCCGTCTGCCAGGCATAGAGTGCGCCAGCCAGGGCCGCATCGCCCGCGCCGATATTGCTCAGTTCGCGGATGGGCGGCGGCTCTGCCCACCACAGGGCGTCATCTCCCGCCCATATGGCCCCGCGCGCACCGAGGGTCAAGAGCACGCGCCTTGGCCCCAAAGCGCGGATCGCTCCGATGCTCTCTGCCCAACGCTCCTCTCGTTCGAGAGGAAAGCCCACGAGTTCCTCCGCCTCAACGGTGTTCGGCTTGACGAGGTCGGGCCGCGCGGCACAGCCCATGGTGAGCGCCGGGCCGCTCGCATCCAGCACGGAGAGCACGCCTACGGCGTGAAGCGCGCGGATGAGCCGCGCATAGGTCTCCACCGGCGCGCCGGTGGGCAGGCTCCCGCAAAAGACGCATACATCCCCCGCTTGCACGAGGCTTAGGAGATGCCCCTCGAAACGCGCCAAATCTTCTGGCGTAACGGTTGGCCCCGGCTCGTTGAGTTTCGTGGCGGTGCCCGTGGCGGCATCTATCACGGTGATGTTGGAGCGCGTCTCCCCGGCGACCTCCAGAAAGGTGCACGGGTACCCCTGCGCTCGCAACCCCTCCACCAAAATGCGCCCGAAGGTGCCCGCCACGAACCCCGTCATCACCGAGGGCACGCCTAAGCGGTGGAGCGCCAAAGAGACGTTCACCCCTTTGCCGCTCAAGTCCGTGCGCGTAGCCGTAGCGCGGTTCACCGCGCCCAAGGCGAGCGACGTAAAGTGCAGCGTGCGATCCACCGAGGGGTTTAGGGTAATGGTATAAATCATCGGTTGGCGCACCCTCAGTGCATCTCTTGCCCACCCGTTACGTTGATGGCCTGCCCCGTCATGTAGGAAGATTGATCGGAGGCCAAAAAGACCATCACGTTGGCCACGTCCTCATAGGTGCAGCCGCGCTTCATGGGCACTTGGTCAATATAGCGCTGGCGCACTTCCGCCTCGGAAATGCCCCACCGTTTGGCATATTGGGCATAGAGGCTATCTACCCACAGGGGCGAATCGAGCAAATTCCCTGGGCAAATGGCGTTCACGCGGATGCCGTACTCGGCGAGTTCCAGGGCCAGGCTCTGCGTCAGGCCGATGCCGCCGAACTTGCTCGCCGCGTAGGCCGAATTCTTGTAACTGCCCCGCTTGCCCGATTTGCTGTTGATTTGGATGATGACGCCGCCCTTTTGGGCCTTCATAATGCGCGCCGCTGCCCGCGCCACGTGGAAATAGCCCACGAGGTTGACCTCGACCACTTTGCGCCAGTGCTCCGGCGAGATCTCATCCACCGCGCCGGCGATGAGGATGCCCGCATTCGAGACGACGATATCGAGCCTCCCCATCGCCTCTACGGCGCGCGCAAAGGCGGCTTCCACCTCATCGCACCGGGTTACATCGGCGTGGAGGGCCAGGGTGCGCACCCCATAGCGGGCAGCGATCTCCTCCGCCACACTTTGCGCTTTGGCATCATGGATATCGAGCACGACGACATCGGCGCCTTCTTGCCCCAGGCGATGGGCGAGGGCCTCTCCCAGCCCCTGGGCAGCGCCCGTTACGAGAGAAACCTTGCCTTTGAGGGCCTGTACAAGGCTCATGGCAACAACTCCTCTAAAAAGGCCGCTTCGGCCTCCACCGTCCACGATTCGTTCGGCCCCAAGCGCTCATACACGCGCGGTAAACGCTCTTTGAGATCGGGGAGCATCGTCAGGGGGAAATCGAGCACCTGCGGATAAATGACGACCTTGCCCGGAAAGCGCTGAGACATGACGCCCTCCAACCCCTTTTTCGCATCTCCCAAGCCCGATATGGCCACCACGGAGAGGTTCGGGTCCAAGCGACCGCTCTCGGCTTCTTCCAGCATATGGCGCAAATCGGCAATAGAAGACCCGCTGCTCCCGATGAGGCGCACGCCATGCCGTGCAATGGAGTATAGGTCAATAGCCGCTTTCGTGCCGCGCGGCAGGCCGGCAAAGATGTTCATGACCCCCTGCGGCGCGAGGAGAGGCATGGCATCCGCCACGACTTGGGCGCTGGGCGCAAGGACGATGATGTCATCGAAGCCTTGCCCGCCCGTCTCGGCGAGGAGTTCTTGGCAAAAGGCCTCCGTGAGGCGCTCGCCAAAGGCGCGCACGAGGACGCGCGTTTGCCCCTCTTTGGCCGCGATGAGATCGCGATACTTGGGCACGAGGAGGCCTAGACGATCCATGCTGCGCGAGGCGGCTACCACCAGCCGCGGGCTGGTTTCGGCTTGCAGGGCGCGTTGAAAGTGTATCTGGCCCATCGGGCCGGCGGCACCCAAGAGGAGCATGCAGCCTCCGGGCCGAAATTCGCTGCGGATGGGCTGCTCATACCCCGCCGAAATGGTTGGCGTATAGGTGCCCACTAGGCCGATGTGGTCATAATGCAGGCGCCCCACATCCACTTGCGTTTTGCCGATAAAGCCGGCGACGCCGACGAGGTTGATCATGGCGCCGTTCGCCGCGAGGGGTTCCAAACGCTCGTACAACTCGGGCGTGCCCCCCACGAGCACGATATCATCGAACGTCTGGCCGGCCAGATCCTCCAGGGAGGAGAGGCGGTCCAAGCGGACGTGCCTTTGTGCGCAGCGCACCCTAAGCGAGTTCCATACCTCATACTCCGGCTGAAAGACGAGCACCTCTGCCGGAGGGGCGGCGCTGTCGAAAGGCTCGCCCAGCCTTACGATGTACGGCGTCTTCGGCCCGAAGACGATGAGCACCCGCCCGCCAGGCTTCCAGGCCGTGCGGTACGCGATGTGGTAAGCGGCCACCACGCAAGCCCATGGTTCGGTGAGGGCGGCTTGGGCATAGCCCATATGGGGCTTGATGGGCAAGAGATAGCAGCCCTCATCTCCTTTTAAGATTTCAGGGCCCACCACGTTGTATTGCGAAAGCCCCCCTTGGAGGGCATATCCATAGGCCAGGCCCACGCCGTGGTAATAGATATCGGCCTGGATGATGAAACGCTCTCCCACATGAAAGCGGTCGCGGAGGTTTTCGCCCACCTGGGCGATGGTCATGGCCACTTCGTGGCCCAAGACGACAGGTTCCCTTTCCAGGTCTCGGCCGCGGAGGCGCGGGTGCGCCCCACCTACCTGGATGACCTTCGTATCCGAAAAGCATAGGCCCACCGCATCATGGCGCACGAGAAGTTCATCTGGCCCGCAGACGGGCATCGGCACTTGGATGGGTTTGCCCTCGCGGCCCAAGTTTTCTAGCCCTGCGCCATAGAGGGGCCAGAGCCAATGGGTGGCAGGCAAAGGCCCCTGTGCTTGGCGGTACCGCGCAAATTTTTCGCTGGACATATTCCCCTCGGCAAAACTAGCGGATATGCAATTCTCGCCGGCGATAGGCCTCATCGGGCCGG
>Ga0315298_1011073_pt1 | contig 10689 bp, 14 predicted proteins | sample WHS_1_MG_FD_203077 | JGI IMG/M metagenome (GOLD analysis project Ga0315298, IMG submission 203077) | Extremophilic microbial mat communities from Washburn Hot Springs, YNP, Wyoming, USA - WHS_1_MG | ecosystem: Environmental > Aquatic > Thermal springs > Hot (42-90C) | place: USA: Wyoming...
GGAATGGTAAAGGCTAAGCGGGAGACCGCTCCGGTTGCATAAGCGGTAGGCAGATGTAATGGGGGTGTATCAGATTTAAATCGGCGTTCGCTGCAAAAGTGTGTCAGTTTTAAATCGGCGTTGACAATCCTTGTCGGCCCCGGAGACGATAGATACCGATGTAACGGCCTTCGTCAAGGAACTTGCTACAACGGGGGAGCAGAAGGTTTTTGCTGCGCTGGACGCGTTATTTGAAGGATTGCTCCCGATTCTGGACAAGGTTGGATCCCTTGCCGAACAGCACAAGCTAGTCGAACTTGCAGTTTCTGGCATACGCCGACCAGAGTCACTCGCCCCGCTGGTCGCAAATTATATTTTGGATAATGAATATGGTGGTCTGTCCGTTCATCCAAGAATAACATGCCTGCCATTATTGGCGTCAGGGAATACGGTGGTCCAGGAATTTGGTGTGCTAGTTCTAAGGGAGTTGGATATTCGAGGTTGGCTGCCAGCATCGTCACTCGAAGAAGGCCTAGGGCAGACAGGAATTCGGGAGGCCGCAGCGGTTCTTGGACTCACCGAAGATTTAACAAAGAAACTTGTCCGCCATAATATCTTGTGTGGGAAACGCAACAAAAATAGCCACGCTTGGCGCATTGAGAATTCATCTCTCAACCGGCTACTCATGGATTTGGAGAACCGTAAATCCGTAGTAAAGGATGCCATATCGGTTTTCCTGTACCGCAAAATCCCAGGCCCGCGGCACTCCTTAGCAGAAGCCATTAGCGACATCATCGCGGGAGCGCTCGTGAGCGGAGGATTTGATTTGGCTTCAGGCCTAGAAAGTTTAACTGTCGTGGCTCCTGCGCGGAAAGTATGTGCCCACTGGGATGACTGCGTGACTGTCGCCGAACTCGCTGAACGCTGTAATGTTCACACGGAAAATATTCGGTTCGCTATTAAAGCCGGAGTTATTCCTGCCGAGAAAAGAGTAACGAATAGCCGGAGAATGACCGTCATCGGCGTTTCCGACGCTGAAGAATTTGAGAAAGACTACATCTTCGCCGGCAGCCTAGCCCGGCAGATTGGCGCCAGCGTGACAAACTTTGCAGAAAAGCTTATGTCGACTGGAATTCGTCCTGTGTCCGGCCCGAAAGTCGACGGAGGGCTTACCTACATTTTTCTGCGCCAAGATTTGGAAGCATTAGATCTGGGTGCCGTCGCAGCACTAGAAAATTATCCGACAAGAACAGGGCGGAAAAAGCTTGGGCTGGCTCAACACACCATCGAGAGTACAATTTCTCTAGCAAAAGCGGCAAAAGCATTGGGGCTAACTGTTCAACGGACAAAAGGCTTGGTTCAGAAAGGGCTATTGGAAGCTGCGGAATGCGGTGGACGCGCGCTTCAAATCAATAGGGATTCTTTCGATCGACTAAAGTCGATGCTCGACGACCAAAACCTCATAACTATTGATGACGCGGCTAAGATTGTTGGTGAGACTCGCTCAGCGTTCGAGTATCGCTGGGTGCATACCCATCTGGTCACAGTAATTGATCTCGGAGTACGTCGCGTAATCCGCAGAGAATGTCTAGAAGAAGTCCAACGCTATAAGCGCATCTTTATTACAGCGGATGAAGCAGGGAAGCTACTAGGGTCGCACCGCAGCCTATTACCAAACTGGGAGCGTCGCGGGCTGATTGCACCGGAGAAAGTCATGGAATCCAAGTTCGTTGGGGTCAAGCTATATCGCCGCACAGATTTCGATCGACTACGCATATTGAAGGAATATAGCAAACCCAGCAATGAGCATGAATAGCGCAAGACTTGTGAAATGACGGAAAGTCAAAATCATGGGAGGACTACTTATGTCAACGCACGCTTCTGCGTCAGAGGCAGAAATATAAGCCGTGATGGAATCGACTAGAACGGATTGCTGCAATGTGGCCGCTATTGCCACACGTCTTTCACCCCTTGCCAATCACCCAGGGTGGGTCTTGGGGCGTGAATTGCGCCCGCAGGGGTCTGTAGGGGGAACAGCAATGGTTCTCTCTACCGAGATATCACGATTAGTTATTTATGCCGACAAATGCGATGGACAAACCTATCATCCTACGGCCACAGCTTGACCAGCTTCAGTCTGGGCCTTATCATAAGGCTGTACACTGCCATCATCGTATAGACGTCGTGATGAGAACAGCCCGTAGGCACCGGGCGACGAAATAACCAGTGCCATGTTAGAATCTTGGCACGCTACGGTATACAGAGGTTATAATTCATCAATATTGTCTTTAATCTTTGGGAGATAGCATCCTCAAAGGATGCCTGATGGTTTTCATTGGTATCGCGCGGGGATTCAATTGGGTACCTGCCAAACGACTAGAAACTTTACTTCTGTAGATATGGCGCCGATAAGACCATATCAAGACATATCGAATTTAGTTTACAGTTTCATTTATATGAAACATGATCTCCTCTCGCAACGAGAATAATAGGACATCATCACCCCATCCTGAGTTCAGATGAGCCGCTTCCGAGCCTAACCCTGCTCCCGCGAGACGAACGCAGCGGATATCCAGAGCGTTCGACCGCTACCGAACCAACCAACATTGCACAACCCGACATCAATCTCGAACCGCGCTACCAATATTGGTGCCTCCTTTCTCATGGTTAGGGGCTATGATACCAGCAGAGAATATCATTTAATGCGTCGGTTTTTTTCATTAGTCTCCGTTTATGTGTCGCATAGTCTCGCTATATGTGACGCATAAATCAGTAGGCGACTGATTATTAATAGCCTACAATCTCACCATATGTGTCGGCCAATGTGCTCCATTGGACGACATATAAAGTGAGATTAAGCGAGACCAGGCAGCCGAAGGTAGGCTGCCACTTCTTATGAAGTGACAGCGAAAGACAAAAATCCCGTCTCGCGCGTAATATCCAACCATAATTCGAATGTCCACAGTGCAGCGGAAGCGGTCATCGAGAACATAATGAGTTAGTAGCGCTTGGTAGACGTTTAGTGGACACAGAAAGATGGATGAGTTAATAAACGCATCAGGGCCAGATTTGACCCAAAGCATGCCCAGAAACGAAGTGTCGATTAACCGTTGGATTGTAAGTATTCTTGAAATTTACATAATTTGATCAATAAAAATTGTATAAAGCATCAAACTCTATCTTTCCATCTTTTTTATGGATCGTTTTATGAGCTATACCAAAAATACCTTTGCACTCGATCAAGATCGTGTCACAGCTATCTATCACTTGTTGTTCATTTGGCGTAAATTCAGATCGATTTTCAAATAAATCGCTGGTTATTATTGAATTGATATTATCATCTGTGCCATTATTTATTATTACCATTTTTACTTTGCCAAGTTTTATCTCTTTAGTTAACCGTATAAAGGTATGACGATTTCCATCAGCCCCTTTGGCAAGAAAATATTACGCCAAATGCAGGAGCTGGCCCACTGTTTATTAAAGATGCCTTAAAGATCAATTTTGAATCATTAGTTTTAAGTTTATCAAATATATTTTAATTCCATTCCCCATTAGGTGAATACTCACCATAAGCAAACCTAAGGTAACAGTGTGGGGATACTGCTACTTCATTTAGTTTCCTTGCTTCACCCAAAGAAGCGGAAGAAGATTCAGCCGATTTTTTAGATGATAATGCACTTATTATAGATGTCGCTGCAAGCACGCCTGATAGGATTATGGCTATCCATTGGTAAACAGTTACAGCATCATTATCTACCATAAAAGACCTTTTGCATCAATTTGTCCCAAGACGCGCCTCCCGAATGAAGCCTATCTGTTTATTCTACGTGGTTTTCCATTTATACCACACAACAGCAGACAAAACGATGAACTTCCCCAACTGTACGACCATACACAAGTGACAACTTTAACCTATCCCTACGACCGCTTCCTGCTGCCGACTACCAGGGCTCAACGGCGGCAGGGGAGTGTCTGCCGCCATCTGATCCACCATTACCTCCAGAATCTCCACCATGGATTGCTGATATTTTTAGAGCCTTCAGAAAGCGGGTTTTTAACCACATAATTGCGCATAGGTGTCCTAAAGAGGCGCGTTATTGCTTTTGAACCGCACTCAGGACAGGCCAAAAACGTATCCGTATCTTCACCATGGAGTTGAAGAGTTTTCTTCCACGTACATGCAAGACACCCTAACTCGACATATCTTTGACGGATGGGATTTTTGATATCGGTTCCTTATGGTTAAATGCGTAAATTTCTATCATTGTGTCTGGTGAGTTTCCGCTCGCCCAATAGTAAGGTATCAATTGCAGATACCTGGCGAACAGCCTGTCGTGCCATTGCCATGGTGATCTCTCCTGCCGGCATGCCGTGCTGGGGAAAGCATAGTGCAATTCAGTGAGTCATGCCATTCATTACGCGATCGGTTCCTGAATATCTGTTGGGCAGGTGTCTGGGCAATCCAATTGCCGTTTCCAGTCTGCTGCCGACCATCAGGACTCAACGGCGCCAAGGCAGCGGAAGCAGTCGTCCAGCGGACTGACCATCATGTTCTCAAAACTCGTCACCATGGCTGTAAACCGCAGCAGTCTTGTGAGAATGATTTTTGAGAATTGCAACCTATAGATTTGCTATGCGACAATGACCAGCAGTTGAAGCCTCTCAAAAACGGTGGTTTAGGAAAATATAGTTGACGCCAGTTATTGATCCGGCCCTATCAATATTGAGTTTTCTGATAGTTATGGGCTCCAAACATGCATGGAAATAGAAGACGCGAGATACCAGACGCCGGTGCAGAGGACAGGCTTGACCTACCTGACGGTTAAAACTTCATGAAGCCGGAGCAATAGGTGTTCAGGACGGGTGGACAACTTGATGTTGTCTCCTGATCCTGCGCAGGCCAGTGCTATTTATGTGGCAGCTATTTTCATACGGCAGATCCATCGGGGTTGTTGGCCGCCAGCAGACGCACCTTCATGGCCTGCAGCCACTTTGCAAACCGGATGGGGTCGAGGAACAGCGGAGGATTGGCACTGCGCTGAATCCAGCCATCCTTCACCCCGAGCCCGCCCCAGGCCTCCAGAACATCCAGCCGGACCCGATAGCTCCCATTCCGGAATTTTCCGATGTCGAGATAACTGGCAAAACGGCCGGACACCCCGGGCTTCCCGGTGACCACGATATCGTCTCCGTTTTTTTGCAGATAGCGGGTGTGGGCATTGTGGTCATATTCCGAAGCTGGAATGGCTGAGACCTGCCGCACGGAATCAACCACCAGCAGACCTATGAGCCCGTAGATCAGGCGGGAACCACCATGGATGGAACGCAGGCCAGAATAGAACACGACCCAGTCGTTTTCCCGGAACCGCAGCAACTTTCTGCCACGCTGGGCGGTATCACCATAGGTCAGGTGATCGAAATCCGGATCGAGATGCATCGACTGTCCATACAGATGCTCCGGCAGAGATACATCGACGCCATTACGCGTCGAGAATGCCCGCAGCGCCCGGGAAACCATCGGTACGTATTCCCGGTCCATGCCCTCGGCATTGGGCTTGTTCTGCTGCGGGATTGGCACGTACACAAAGTCTCCCGTAACGGGATTGCACGGACCATTCCAGTGACCAAACGAATGGTCTGCGGCGACACGAATCAGGATGACCTGTCCGGGGGTTGGCAGCGTCGTCATCCTGAGCATCTTGGGAGGATGATATCGTCGCCTTCGCTTTGGTGACATTTCATCGCCATATCGCCCTGGGTGGGACTGCCATGTTTTCCCTGGCCGAACTGCTCAAACACAGAGGCGATAAAGCGTTCGAGCCGATCACGGATATCGGGTGCGTGATGTTTCACGTAATCACGGGGGAGGTCATCATAGATGTCCCTGATTGCGTCGAGCGAAGGGCCTTGTTGAGCACCGAAATAGCAGAACCGTTTACTCATCAGGATCCTTGCCCGCTCGAAATAGGGTTCAGCGCCCAGGTCATGCTCTATGTCCTCAGGACCATGATAGTGGCTTCCTTTGACGTATTTGTATCCAGCCGGCATACGTTGATAGATACAATCCGGCCGCCGACGATACTGCTCCCTAGCATAGTATTCCCCGTTTTCTTCCACGGCGGTAACCTGAGCGATGTAGATCAATCTTCCGCGCAGTTCCGGACGGCTCTTCCCGCCAAATCCCAGGATCCAATCGCCTATCTGAGCAGACGTACGGATGTGCGGCTTACAGATCGACAGGGACAACAGGTTACGAAAGATGCAGGGTGCCCCACCATTATCGCAGATAAGCTTATATACATAGATCATTCCACTGCGCATGTCATCCCGAAGATCACTCATATCAGTCGGCTCCTAAAAAACAGCAGTTATGCATTGACCACCTTTGTCAATTACTGCTGGGAGTATTGTGACACAGAAAACCAATCAATAGCTCGCCCGGGCTCTGCGTCTATCGAGACTTCTTCGCATCGCCTGCTTCTAGCTGGCAGACCGGGTGCGGGCGAAGCGATGGGAGTATCTGTCTTTTTTCCGTTTGCCTTTGTTGCCAACGAATAGCGTTATCACGCCGCATCGCTGGCGTCTCCGCACCCGGGTAAGGCGGATATTTTGTTTCGAGCGCATCCAACCAAGTGCAGAATGCTTGTTTTTCCGGGCCCGCAACCTCCTTTGCCGAGCATTCCGTCAATTTCATCGGGCAGCGCTCCAGCAAACGAAGTGGCTTGGCCGTTCCCAATGGCTCGCCGGTATCCCAATGCAGTTCTAAAGTCAACCGAGGAGTTGCGTCCATTTTATAACTAGAAATCAGAAAACCCTGCTCCGCTAGCATCCATATGCCCACATAAGCGTTGCGCGCCCATATCACATAGGCCATACCAGAATGTAGAGCATCCATTGCCAGATAATCAGTGCTGGACTCCATTTTCCGAAACCAATCAAGGATAGGGTCACTCATCCTCGTTGAACCAATCCTCTGACTCTTCCATGTAGCGCTTCCAGCCAGGGAGTTCTTCATTAAACGCTTTGATCGCTTCCTTAATGCGCGCTTCCAGTGACTTTCCTGTATATTCGTTACCAAACTCATCGGTACAAGAGTTCAAGTTTTCCGGGCTGACAAACAGTCTTAGCTCTTCATGTTTTATGTGCGTGAAGCGATCTGCATCAAAGATATATACTAGATACATTTCTTTTTCGTGTTTTGCTTCATCTGCTTCCATGACGAACAAGCCGTATTCATCATCAGTGTCGCCGCTCGAAACAAGGTACTTTTGATTTTTTATCATGAATGCCTCGCATTCTTATGTACGTGATAATCTTCCCGAAAAACTTTGGACAGAATGCATCATTCTGTCCCATATGGTGCCTTCAATGAGAATCCTAACTGATTGTATTTGTAACATTTTTAATGGCAAGACCACATTAAGACAAAAACAATGAAATTCTCCCTCTCAGACCCCAGTAAGCATGAGGCAACTCTAGTCTATTCATACGTCTGCTTCCAGTCTTTAACAGTCATCTTAGTGCGAAAAAACTTCTGTGGCACTCCATTTAGATCATGCCGCGCGAATACTTTTGTTTGGAGCGTAGTGCAGCGGCATGAGGCGATCCTCCGCAACCGCTAGGGTGACATAGTCGTCGCCCACAAGAAACTCAACTTCCACGTAACCAGGGTCCAACGCTTCCACGACGGTCCCGACCTGGCCACGCAGAAGATGTTGCTCTGGTATGGGTTCCAAAAGCGCTACAACGTCGAGTAGTTTCATGATGTCCTCACATAGCAACTTGTCAGCCTGGGAACGTCTTCTCCAGTCCTAATGATCCAACCCGTGCGAACGATCGCGGACTTTCCCTGGTGCTGTATGACAAAATCCACCTGGTAACGCTTGCCATGGCTGTCGGCCACCTTCTCGGTGGCCTCATTGCTCAGTATGGCACGGAGGCATACTGAGCGCAGTAGCTCGGCATCTTGCTGGCCTATCCCCAGGCACGAGGCGAACACCCTGGCCTTGTTGCCTCCGGCAAGGTGACTGAACCGCCCCGGGTTTCGTGGAGGATGTCATCGATATTCTTAAAGGCCTGCTCGAACATGCGTCTCTCTTGCGGTCAGTAGTTGTTATGTATGTGGCCTGAATATAAGGCATTGGAAGTACGGCGGGAAGCATGGCAGAGCTCTGACTGGACGGCCTTCTATCTATTCAGATGAGCCCGGCGAGTAAGCACAGCCAAGTTCGGTAGCCAGAGCCATGAGGCGTTTGTCGCGGGACCATAAATTGGCCTGCACGAGTGCGGCAGAGGCTAGGATAATCGCGTCAATATAGCCTATACCGCGTCCCATCAGGCCATGACGCTCAATGAAAAACAGGGTTTCTTCTGGAGAGGTGGTGGTGCATCGGGGTAAGCAGGAGAGCAGATATAAGGTCTGTTGCCGATTTTTGAGGTTGCCGCAGGCGATTTCTCCGATGATGAAATCGTGCGTTTGCACCATGGCATGATCGAGCAGGGTAGAAAGGTGTGTATCTCCAGAGCGGAAATGGTCGATCCAGACGGAGGTATCGACCAGAATCAAGCGGCAGGCTCCCGTCTGCGGGGAATGTTCTGTAATTGCGGTTCTGTTCCACCCAAGCGAGCAAGGCGACGGGCACTTTCACGTTCAATCAAAGCACGCAGGGCCTCTTTTAAGAGGGCGCCACGGTCTTCTACGCCGCAGAGCGTTTTGGCTTGGGCCAGGAGCTCATCATCCAGGTTGATCGTCGTTCGCATAAGGGGGCCTCATCATGGCATCACATGGTGTTATTTTAGATGATCGGCGTTGGTTTGTCATGGGCTCGGGTGCGCATATTTCAGAATTTACACTCAAAGTACTCTAGAGAACTGGTGGTGATTCATTCCCTCAGGAAAAGGGCGGCGCCATAGGGTCGGGAAAAATCCGGCCATTCGTCCCGGACAATGGCGGACGGAATAATAACCCGTCCCGAATTCAAGGACTCGATAGCCCGAGTATTCCCATGAGTTCCAAAGCATTGTGGGTGGCGTAGGCGGCTTGGTCATTGTCGAAGTAGACATAAACGGTGTGCAGATCCCAAGTCTGGATGCGCGCCGCCCATGCCCTAAGGGCCTCAGTCGTGTAACAGCCGGCATAGGCGGCGAGACTGGGGCCGTGCAGCCGGATATAGGCGAAATCGGTCGTCAGTTGGATGGGGGATTGAAAACCCGCGATGTCGAAGATGCAAAAGGCGGCGTTATAGGCCTTGAGTAGCGCGTAGATCTCTGGATGATGCCAGCTTGGGTCGCGTATCTCGAAGGCGTAGCGATGTCCAGAGGGCAGCACCCGTAAAAATCCCTCCAGGCGCTTGGCATTCCGTCTCCAGTGGGGTGGCAGCTGGAAGAGGACGGGTCCCAGTTTCTCCCCCAGGCTTTCCACGCACCCCAGGAGCCGGGCTAGTGACGCCTCGGAATCCTTGAGTTTTTTCATGTGGGTGATGAAGCGGCTGGCCTTGAGGGCGAAGAGGAAGCCTGCGGGCGTGCCGTCATGCCAGGCGCGCAGGCACTTCTCGCTGGGCAATCGATAGAAGCTGTTGTTGATCTCCACCGTATGGAAGCGCCCGGCGTAAAAGGCCAGCCAGCGTGTCGAAGGCAAGTCAGCCGGATAAAACGCCCCGACCCAATGGGCGTAATGCCAGCCGGAGCAGCCGATGTGGTAAGGCGATGAAACCGGCTTTCGCACGCCGCGGACTAGCCGTTCATGGTCGCCGCCAGCGGTGGCCGCAATTCCTTCACGCCGGGTACGCCCTGCGGGTGGCGGATCAGGGCGGCTGCATATGGGGCGGCGTTGCGGACGGGCATAGCCTATGGCTGCACGGCGACGAGGATGACGTCCTGCACGGCTTCCAGATCGGCGTCGTCCCGTACTTCGTGCACCCGCCCGAAACGGGTATATGTGGATAGGTAGGGCCGGTCCACGATGGCCACTACTGGACCGAAGCCCTCCAAGACCTCCACTACCCAAGTGTAAAACAGGTCTGAAGACAGCTCGATGGGGCCGATCTCGTCGATAATAACGAGCCGGGACTCCAGGAACTGGCTGCGGCAAACACCGACGATATAATCGATGGCCGCCGTGTCCACACCGAACTTCTCCATCATGGGGGGACCGGAAAAGTCCATGGAAGCCACCAGTGCTTCCTCACCGCTGCTGAGATCCTGCAGCAGGTAACCGGTATGAGGTCCATGGTCCACGTCGCTCACGGGGACGCTTCGGATGCCGGCCACGGGCCAGCCGCTACCGGCGATGATGTGATCCAGCAGGGTACGCAGCTTGCGCTTGTCGTTGCCGACGATGAGATGTTTCTTATCCTTATCCATGGTGTCACCTTCCTCTCTATCCATTACCCCAAAAACAGCAGTTGGCAGGGATGTTTTTTTGCTCCGGCGGGCTTTGCTCACCCCTTGGTGCAGACCTTGGGACGCAGGAAGACCACCCTGTGCGCCCCCCGACCCAGGTCCTCTCCCGCCAGGGCTCGCCCCAGGCCTCTCCCTGCCAATGGCTGTTATCGCGGACGAGCCGAAAACGTCCCAAGACCAGACCACGAATCCCCGCCTCGACCAGCAGGGTATTCAGCGAAGTGACCAGGGCCAATTCGAGGTCTTCCTCCTCGAAGTCGATCCGGACCGAACGGGTTGCCCGCACCTGGGCGAGGCCTTCGAAGG
>Ga0315298_1011074_pt1 | contig 10689 bp, 7 predicted proteins | sample WHS_1_MG_FD_203077 | JGI IMG/M metagenome (GOLD analysis project Ga0315298, IMG submission 203077) | Extremophilic microbial mat communities from Washburn Hot Springs, YNP, Wyoming, USA - WHS_1_MG | ecosystem: Environmental > Aquatic > Thermal springs > Hot (42-90C) | place: USA: Wyoming...
TTGCTGCTTTACAGATAAATTCGTCGTCCTTGAAGTCAACGAGTTGAGTGTATATTAGCGTGTTTTTGATGTTTTTGTGTCCGAGCATGTGCATTACGTGTAGTATGTCTCGGGTTTTAGCGTATTCCATTGTTGCTTTCCAGTGGCGGAAGGTGTGAAAGGTTATCTGTCTCAGCCTTTGTTTGTAATTTTATTCGCTCTGATGGTAGAGCGTCCACCTTGGTGGGGGATAGTGCGTCCCCATTAATTCCAAAATATTCTATTAATCATCGTTAACAGAAATGGACTTAACCCTAAGCCTATTTGCCCTTCTTTTTAGGAGTGTTAGCCATGTTGTGTTGTTATTTGCATTTTATGTTGTTGTATGCGTCTAAAATGTCCTTTAAGTGCAACGCTGTTTGTCTGTCTTCGCCTTGGGGATTAGACCCGATGGAATGTTCGGTTAAGAAGGCGTCTGCACCGGAGATTACGTCATCAATGTTTACTTGCTTGCCGCAATAGTGGAAGCAAGGCGAGGTCCCACTTAGTCTGTTTAGCTTAGCGGCTATCAGCTGTGCCGCGAGCATTTTGGTTGCGTCTTTGGCATTTGCCTCCTTTAATATTTGAAGCGCTTCTTCTTTGGTGTGGGTTATGTTTCCAATTTCCATTTCCTCGGTAGGCCAATTTTCCGGGTGGTTTTTCCAGTATCCTATGCTGTGGGGAAGCCATCTATGAATGATTTTTGTTGTCCATGAGGCTTCTGTGTATATCAATGTCTCGTTTACTTGTGCTTTCACAGTTGCTGTGTTTGTTAAATTGTCTCTGCATAGGCAGCATGGTATTGTATAGGTTAGGTTGAAAGTGTTTACATCTCCGCTGTTTAGGTCTCCTTTCCAGCTGAAACCTAACATTTCATCCTCCACAACTACATCAGAAACACTAAAGTTGCCCGTGTTGTTCACTGTTATAGTGTAAGTTATTCTTTCGCCTTCATAGGCAGTTTCGGGTCCAACCTTGCTTATCAAGATTAAACGTTGCGCTATTTTGGTTATTGCCTGCGTAGAGGCTGAAGAACGAACTCAAGCAGAGTCCACAGCTTCAACGGTAACCGTGTTAACCAAGGGGTTTGGATCTGTCTCTAAAACTTCCCTTTGAAAAGTGTAGGTTATGCCAGTCATGTTTCGTGCTGCCATAAATGGAATGGTTTCACTGAGCCCAAGCATCTGGTCAGATACGTTAATGTTATACAAGTCATAGTCCGAAAGATTATACACCCTAATCTGATTATAACATCGCCCACGTAGGCATAGGCGTCAGCGCTTTTGAGCACTCCAACGCCATGAAAACGAGGTTGCATCCGACCTGAAAAGGCATATGCAAACGAAGCAGCCACCAAAACCAATGCAACTATCAACATTATAGGTTTCTTAATATTAATCATACCTGATCGTCAAGTCACATTATAATTTGGATTAATACTTCAATTTTTGTGTATTTAAGTTATAGAACTATCTTCTATAGAAAGATGAAAAAGGGAGTATTTTATTCTATGCCCCACTTCTTGGTTATTTTGACTATTAAGAAGATTACGAAGGCCACTATTACAAACGTTATTATTGATACTAAAAAAGTTTCCGATGCCAAACAATTGCCCCGTCCGCGCACGCGAGGTTGTTTTCACAGCGGACGGATACTTAAGGAGAGGCAGTATAGTGAATATGAAGAAGGGTCGTGGATAAAGCTGTCGAAGAAATGTCCGTTAAGGGTTCTAATAGCACGGAAGAGCCCTTCGATCCAGAATTATGAATGTGGTATTAAGAAGGTGGGAAAAGAAAGGTGTCCCTCATCAACTTTAGTGGTACTGAGGTCATCTGCTTCTATACACCCCTTCCCATAATGCCTCTAAAACCATGTAGAGTAGGGGGGACCTAAGCTTGGCATGGACATCGACGCCTTCGATGACGATGGGAAGCCCACTAAGAGGAACTGATGGAGAGCTTGTGTTTAAAAAGCTTGGCAAGCATACTAGTGGCCCTATTGAACGACCCTGAGCGCTTCACTATTAGAAGAGAGATACACGCGTTCTTTATTGAGGGAGCAAACCCAGTTTTTCGAGTTCATCTGCCACATCTTTTAACCCAAGCTCTTCTAGTTTAGCTCTTGTCGGTCGGCCAGTCTCCTTATCCCAATCCCTTCGTTCGTAGTACTTATCTTTTAGTGCTTCAAACTTTTCTTTGTCTATTGGTCCATACCAGTGGTCTCCTAGATGCCAACTTTCTTCTCCCCAATATCTGTGCTTAAACTTATAGTCGTAGACGGCGTCATCCTCTCGTGTTCGGTTTTCTCTCTTCACTTGTATTGCCCTCTCCAAGTTGTAGATCATCTCGCCGACTGACAATAGCTCTTTCTCGGTTAGGCCTATGCCTGTAATGGCTGAATATAGCCTACTTTCCAGGGAAGTATCTCCTACACCGTCTCTTTTTTTAGAGTAAAGTACAGGAAAGGCATAATCACACACGGGTAGTGAGTTCTTTATGCGCTGGCGGTGTTGAGTTATTATGACTGCGATCTCTGAATCTTCATACACTGTCTTAGTCGGGTCCTTGAGGGAGGAGTGAGCCGGTTTCTCGGTGCCAAACGCGTATTTCGATATTTCAGGACGCCTAATTATCTGGAAATAGTCGTGGCATGAATCAAATGGATCTCTCGTTTCAAACATCCAATGGAGCACACCTGGTACAGCGTCCATCCAATGACTAACGTAACCTCTAGCTCCATAGAGTTCCTTAAGTACATCCCATGATTCTTTTCCGAAATGTTCAGCGGCCCTTGTGACCCCATCAGCGAATGGACTTTTCTTGTAAGCAATCCCGTAAAACAACGCCGTCAGAAACTCGTGGTCTTTGGCTGTCCCTCCCAACCATTCAGGGGTGGGCAGACCCGTATCTTCTTCCGTTAAAATACCTCTTTTATAGCAGTGCCATAGCCAGCCTGTAAGGCCCCAAAGTATATCAAAGTTGTTTATACCAAACTTCTGGCTAAGTATGGCTGCTTCCCATGCTGGTTTCTCTGTGACAGCAGGAGCCGTAGGCTTATCTTCGCCTAGATAGTACGACGTGTCTCCAAGTTCCCCGGGTCCTCTAGATCCACATTCGGCATAAACCCAGTCTGAACACATTGCAGCTCCTCTTCCAACTCCTGGAATATCGATAACCGCTTCGCAGCATATTGGGCATCCGAAGCATCCGTTTGCTTTCTTCCAATATTTCTTTAGCTTATCGCCTGTTCTCTTGCCAGCTTCAAAATATATAAGACCATCTCCTTTTGAAGCTAGCATACCAAATGTTCCATAGCCCACTTCTTCATCGATATACCTGACTAGCTCTAACAATTCGTCGGGCCTTGCTACATTGATACGGCCTGTTCCTTTGACAGCGATGGCCTTTAGATTCTTTGAGCCCATAACGGCCCCGAATCCTGCTCCTCCAGAGGCGTGTGAAGTCTCAGTCAAAATAATCGCAGTTCGAGACAGATTTTCTCCGGCTGGCCCAATACAAGCCACCGAGGCGCCTGGTTCCAGCTCACTTAGAACCTTCTGCATCTCAAACGTATCCAGACCCCACAAGTCGCTCGCGTCCTTAATCTCCACGTCATCATCATGTATTGACAGGTAAACAGGCTCATCCGCTTTCCCAAGTATAACCATTGCGTCATGTCCGGTATACTTGAACGCTCCAGGCCATGTTCCTCCGAAACTGGAGTACGTATAAAGTTCCTTTGGATGAGTAAAAGGCGATATACTGCAGATTTCTGCTCTACCGGTACCAGGTGCGATAGTGCCCGTTAGCGGACCTGTGGAAATTATGAGCGGATTGGCAGGATCAAAGGCGCTTACCTTAGGACACCCTAGATCCCAGAAGATCTTTGCGTTTAAACCCTGCCCTCCAATGAATTTTGGCACGTATTCCGTCGTGTCTTCCGTGGTTATTCTTCCATTTGTCAAGTCCACCCAGAGTATTTTCCCAACCCAACCATACAGCATGTTGTCTCACCGCCTACCTACTTTGACATATTCTATCGCCTGCACCGGGCAATATTTTATGCACTGTGGGTCTCCTCCGCATAGATCGCATTTAAACGCCTTCTTCTCCTCCTCATTGAAGAACATCATCCCAAATAGACATGCGTCTACACATAACTTGCAACCAATACATTTATCTTTGCCGACTACTCTCGCACCTGTTTTTGGATCAGCGTATATCGCTCCGAGTGGGCAAACAACCATGCAACTAGGAGCAAGGCACTGTCTGCAAACATCCACTGAAGATTCTAGAACAAACTCCTTCTTAACTATCCTTATACTAGCCAGCGACGGGCTGAAAACAGAATAGTGAACCAATGAACAGATAAGTGCGCATCTCATACATCCTGTACACAACTCAGGCTTAACCTCTAACTTGTACTTTGCCCGAGGTATTCTTTCAACAACAGCAACCTCTTTTTTTGTCATTACGATCGACAACTAAACTTTTAGAAACAAGTTTTGGTAAATCCCTATATAAAATTTTGTTTCGCACAATCCCAATGGTATTTGTAAAAACAAGAAATACCGCGAGCGATGGACATTTTTAGGGCTAGATAGCGGCATCTCTTTTTATTGGCAATTTTCCTCATCCGGATTGGGAGTATTCCAAGTGTAATAAATCGTGGATTAAGCTTCTCCCTATTTCTGTTAACAATTGCTGAAGGATTTTTGGAAACTGTGTCTAAGGCTGAAGATTTACCTAAATAAAAAAAGGTTGCTAAGGCTGCCGTTTCAAAAGCGAGTTTGTGGCGCCGCTGGAAACAACGATAGGACATGAAAATCTTTGGCTATTGCTATATCCCTTCTAAGACTCATAGAAGCCGAAGACAGGCTGAAAACAGAAAAAGAGGGATGTCGGGATATTTTGCCACGCACTGACTAAGTTCACAGGATTTTATTAGCAGCTGTCAAATCATTGATAAACCATTTATAAATGAATTGTCAACGACGAATTTAAATTCAATGAACCATGTTAAAAACTTATGCGCGAGCATAAATAGGGGGCGGAAAAATGGTTGAAAGAATGCAAGACAAACTCTATTATGATGTTTGGTTTCCGGATGAGGCCAAAAAAATAAGAACAGTGGTCAGAGAGTTTGCTGAAAAGGAAATAGAACCTGTAGCTTACGCACTCGACGTACGAGAGGAGGAAAAAGAAAATTTCCCTTGGGATATCTTCAAGAAAATGGCTAGCAAAGGTCTATTTCAAATACCGTTTCCCAAAGAAATTGGTGGAAGAGGGCTGAAATACCCAAATTGTTGTACAATAGTCACGATGGAAGAGTTGGCGTATGTAAGCAACAGCATCGCAGCTATTTATGACGTCCAATGCATGCTCGCAGGCCATGCCTTAACATATGGGTCAAGAGAGCTTCAGGAAAAATACCTCAGACCCCTGATAAAAGGCAAATTCGTTGGATGCTTCGCAACAACCGAGCCACAGGCTAGCAACGATCTAAGAGCTATAGAAACAACCGCAGAGAGAAAAGGGGACAAGTGGATTATTAATGGGCACAAACGATTTATAACTAATGCCCCAGTAGGCAACTTCGTCTGCACTTTATGTAGAACTGGGAAAACATTTAGCGAAATAGTCGTTGACTTAGATGCAAAGGGGGTTAAAGTGGGAGAACCAGATAAGAAAATAGGCAACAAGGCGCAGCTAACCGCAGATATATACTTTAACAATGCAGAGGCTCTCGAAGAAAACCTAATCGGTGAAGTTGGGGAAGGGCTTCGTATAGCTTTAGGAACCCTAACTTACGGCAGGATTGGAATTGGCGCAACTGGTGTGGGGATGGCGCAAGCAGCGTTTGATGAAGCTGTAAGCTATATGAAAGAAAGAATGGCTTTTGGAAAGAAGCTTGCTCAATTCCAATATTGGCAATATAGGTTTGCCGAAAAAGCAACCCAAATAGATATGGCGCGAACTCTTTGCTATAAAGCTGCGTACCGCATGGATGTGGAGGGTGTAGAATTTCCGGAGCCGCATGCAGCAATGGCAAAATATTTTGGAACTCAAACGGCCGGAGATATGGCTAGAGACGCGGTTCAGATATTTGGAGGCTATGGATATCTGATCCAATTATCACACGACAAATCGGAACGCAAAGTCGAGCGGATATATAGAGACTGCAAGATACCAGAAATATACGAAGGAGCAAATGAAGTGCAAAAGTTCATTATAGCAAGAGAAATATTTGGACGAGAATGCATTGCTCCATAACTTATGCGCGCGCAAGCAGCAAAACAAATAATCCCCATTCATAAAAGTGCAAGAAGACCTCACCGCATGCCTCATCGAAGGCTCAAGCATAGTTTTCAAATTCAAATACGAAAACGAAATAGAAGCCACACTCCCAAACAACGGCAAATATTGTTGGAGCATTCACAATGAAAGGCCTTGCACTTCCACGCCTAAACGACAAAGACAGCTACAACATATACGCACTAAGGATATTACAAAGGAAATCCTGAAGAAGCCGCTAAAGAATACATAGACTACATCAGAAAAACAAAACTAACCAAAAAAAGAAACAGTGAAGATACGCCTCAGCTTAGACATGATTAACAAAGCTTTCAAAACGATCGACTCCTACGGCGTATACTCCGTTTCAGAATGAACCCCATACCTGTAGCGCAATTTTGCCTTTAGATGACGGTTCATTGTTTAACTTAGCCTATACCTTTCAAGGCATGGAAATAGGGAATCAACAACAAAGAGGATGTGGCTTGATGAGGAATGCAATGTTGAAAAGGCTTTTGAGCGTGTTCTAAAATGCTCTGGTGTGCAAAATCAAAGAGCTATGCCTTAATCACTCTTCAGCAGTTTGCAGCATTCAAAGGCTATGTCGTAGAGAAACTCAAATTTACGATAACAATGTGTCTTTTTTTGTGCCTTCTCCAAACATGATTAGAATGCTGGTTTATCAGATTATGAGCCTATAAGCTACTTGGACCGGGCGGGATTTGAACCCGCGACCTCCCGAGTGCGAGTCGGGCGTTCATACCAAACTGAACTACCGGCCCCCTCTTTGTCTTCTTTCAAAAGAGCTTCATTAAGAGAATATTTAGAGCTTTTGTTTGGAGATTTTGTTTATGCTTGGCTTGTTTTATTATATGAATGTTTGGTTCAAAGCTGCTTATAAAATACTGATGCAAACATCAGTTTATTTATTTAACTTTGTCATGCGCATAAGGCTTCCACCAAGTCGCGTGCCGTAACAATGCCTACTACTTGTTTTTTCAACAACAGGCAGTCTCCTTATGCCTTTTGAACTCAATATGTGGCGATGTCTTTAACGCTTATTCCTAACTTCGCTGTGATCACTGGGAAGCAATACTTCGCTTACTTTCGTTGTGGGTGGTTTATCTTGCAGTGCGGGCAAGTAATTAGAGGATTGCTATATAAACCATGTTTTCGTCAAGTTGGTACTCCTGCCATTCAGCCTTGACCACTTCTCGTTTCTCATGTAATTGGACGCTTTTGGCGCGGACAAGCTCAGCCATATTCTGCAAATAAGGCTTTACAAGTTCAGCATCTTTTTCACTGAGTCCAGCTATGTGGACAGCTTCTAAAATGTCTGTCGGCATGTATCCTAACTCCTTCCTTAATGCTTGGACGCGGCGGGCTATGTCCCGCATTAACCCTTCGCCTATTAAGCTTTCGTCACGCTCGACGTTCAGGAGCACTTGGAGTGGTTCTTCAGAGGTGGAAACCCAACCTTTCTGCGAAGTATATTCTGGAATTTTTTCCATGTAATCCACATTTTTGACGTTTGCCAACTCCAGCATTAACTCTCTAAACTTTTTTAGGACATTGCAGACTTTTTCTGAACCAACAACAACCATCTTGTTTAAGGGCCATCTCCTCTTTATTCTTGCTAATTGTCTTGCGGAATATACTAGTGAAATGCATTTTAAGAGCAATTGGAACTCTTCTTCTAGGGTTTTGTTCCGCATTTTCTCTTCGGGAATCGGCCAGCTTTCAAAGTTTACTGATTCTGGTAGTGTTGGGTCAAGTTTTCTGTAGACTTTTTGGTATAGGGCTTCGCTTAGGTAAGGTGTTACTGGGTTGAAGAGGATGGTCACTGTTTTTAAGGCATACCATAGGGTTGCGTATATTGCTAGTCTCCTGTTTAGGGTTTGGGGGTCATCTGTCCAAAGTTCCTTTCTAACCATTGGCACGTAAACTCTGCTAACAGAATCTATTACAAAATCTTCTAGGGTTGACATTGCAAAGTTGAATTCGCATCTTTCAAGTCTAGCGGTACACTCGCTTATTGCCGCTTGAAGTCGGGAAAGCAGCCAAAGGTCTGGGATTTTGAGCTGTTTTTCTTTTAAAGCCCATTCAAGTGTGTGTGTTTGTGGGTTAAAGTTGTCGTATTCAGCATTTTGTAGGAAAAACCTGTTTAGGTGATATAGTGTTGACAACACTTGGTGGGGGCGTCGATTCATTTCTTTAAGGTCGAAGTTCATGAAGTCTACCGGCGAACATTTCCAAAGCATGTAGAACCTGCATACGTCAGCAGAGTACTCTTCAAGTAGCCTATTAACTTCTATAATGTTGCCTAGGCTTTTGCTCATTTTTCTTCCTTTGGCGTCTTGCGTTAACCCTTGAAAGAGGAAAGCCTTGTAGGGAGCCTCAGCCTTTCCAGTTAATATGACGTGTTCAAGCAGAAGCGAGTTAGCCCATCCTCTGGTTTGGTCTATTCCCTCTGTTAGGAAGTCTGCGGGCACATATTTCGCGAATTCTTCGTCCGTGAACCTTGCGTAGGGTGAGGCCCCGCTATTGTGCCAAGTGTCCAAAACATAGTTTTCTCTGCGCATTACGCCTCCGCATTTTTGGCATTTGAAGGTTACACAGTCAATCCAAGGCTTGTGAAGTTCAAAGTTTTCTGGAGGCTTTTCCAAGGCTTTTTCTAAAAGTTCTTTTTTGCTTGCCACAAGTGTTTTTTCTCCGCAATTTTCGCATCTCCAAATTGGCAATGGTGTGCCCCAAACCCTTTCGCGGGATATGCACCATGGTTTTCCCTCTTTTAGGAATGAAAGAAAACGGTTTTGGGGGCCTTCAAAGAAGTACTCAACTTTTTCTGCGGCTTCAACGATTTTGGCGTTTATCTTGTCTGTTCTAAGGAAGTATTCTTTTCTGGCAAGCCAAACAAGCTTGTGGTGAGAGCGCCAACACGTTGGATATTCATGCTTCACTGTTTTTGCTTCAACAAGCAATCCTCTTTTACGGAGCTCCTCAATAACCATTTTATCAGCGTCTCTTGCAAATATCCCGCCAAAAACTCCCACCTCGTTTGTGAATTTAACTTCATCGTCAAAAGGAGCGAAAACCGGAACTCCGCGTCTTTGCGCAGCATAAAAATCTTCTTCACCGTTTCCAGGCGATAAGTGCACAACGCCAGTAGCCGTGTTCACATCGACAAAGTCTTCGCATACCACTGTGTGAACTAGTGGGTGTTTGTCAAGCTCCGCTTGTTTTGGAATCATGTCTTTGAATGGATAGTCGTATTTTATTCCTTCCAAGCTTTTGCCAGCAACAGTCTCCACTATTTCATAGTTTTTTACGCCTAATTCCTGCATGACTGGCTCGACGCGGTGCTTCACCATTATCCACTTTTCGTTTCCAACCTCAACCTTTGAATATTCGGCTTCTGGATGAACAGCAAGCATCATGTCTGTTATTATGGTGAAGGGCATAGTTGTCCAAACCAAAAAATACTCGTCTCGGCTGTTGGCTACCTTAAATTTGAAGTAGAGAGATGGGTCTTCCACTTCCCTGTAAGAGTCTTCGTAACCAACCTCGGCGCTACTTAGGCTTGTCTGACATCCTGGACAATAAGCGACAACATAATAACCTTCCTCTAGCAGTCCCTGTTCCCAAGCGCGTTTCAAATATTGCCATTCTCGCTCGATATATTCGTCTTTATATGTCCAGTAAGCTTTTTCTTGGTCTATGAAGACGCCAAGTTTTCTGTCTGCTTCAACCCACTCTTTATGGTACTTCATAATAGCTCGTTTACACTCTTCTATGAAGCGTTCTTCACCAACCCTTTCAATAAGCTCCCGCTTGTTTTTGACGCCTAAAAGCTTCTCAACTTCCAACTCCACCGGCAAGCCTTGACAGTCCCATCCAGCCCAAAAAGGCACAAGAAAACCTTGCATTGTTTTCCATCTATAACGCAAATCCTTTATTACACGGCCTCTGGCGTGACCCACATGCGGTATACCATTCAGTGTTGGTGGGCCTTCAACATAACCAGCAACGCCTACATGATTTTTCTCGCGAAACTTCATAAGCTTCTTTTGTATCTGGTTTTTTTCCCAGAATTCGCGGATTTCATTTTCAAGTTCGAGCGGGCGATAGTCTGGCTTAAGCGTTAAGTCAAAGTTAGCTTTGAATTTGGCGGTCACCTTTCATCACATTGCACCCGCAAATACACCAAAATAACCCCAGCAACATATAACCTTTTTCCACTAATCATCGTTAACGGAAATTTTTAACGAGTTTGCGATTGTTAGATGGAAAATTTTGCTTCTAAACTTTCTTTTTGCTTAGGACTTCTCTGAACGGTTTCTTACAGTTTGGACAGTCGAATAGGCCTATTTCCAACTGC
>Ga0315298_1011075_pt1 | contig 10688 bp, 6 predicted proteins | sample WHS_1_MG_FD_203077 | JGI IMG/M metagenome (GOLD analysis project Ga0315298, IMG submission 203077) | Extremophilic microbial mat communities from Washburn Hot Springs, YNP, Wyoming, USA - WHS_1_MG | ecosystem: Environmental > Aquatic > Thermal springs > Hot (42-90C) | place: USA: Wyoming...
TGCGTCCCCGCTCGCTGGCCGAGTTCGTCGGTCAAGAGGCGATTGTCGGACCGGGCACGGTGCTGCGCGCGGCGATCGAGAACGGCGAGATCTTCTCGATGATCTTCTGGGGGCCGCCGGGCACGGGCAAGACCACGCTGGCGCGCGTCATCGCCAGCGAGACGCGCGCCCGGTTTGCCCAGCTCTCGGCGGTGAGCTCGGGGACGGCCGACGTGCGGGCGGCGATCCAGGCCGCCAAAGAGGCGCGCGCCCTGTCGGGCGCGCGCACGATCCTCTTCATCGATGAGATCCACCGCTTCAGCAAGACGCAACAGGACGCCGTCCTGCACGCCGTGGAGGACGGCGTCGTCTACCTCATTGGGGCGACGACCGAGAACCCCTACTTCGAGGTTAACTCGGCCCTGCTCTCACGGGCGCAGCTCTACCGCTTTGCCCCGCTCGAGCCGAGCGCGCTTGAGGTTCTCGTGCGGCGCGCCCTCGAAGACCGCGAGCGCGGTCTCGGGTCCCTGCCGCTGACTCTGGAGGAGGGCGCTGTTGCCTTCTTGGTTGAGATCGCTCACGGCGACGCGCGGGTGGCCCTGAACGCGCTCGAAGCGGCCGTGCGCGCCCGCGGCGTGCGCTCTGGGGGAGCGCCGGTGACGCTCTCGGTGGACGATCTGCGGGACGCTGCCCAGAAGCAACCGGTCACCTACGACCGTGAGGATGCGCACTACGACACGATTTCCGCCTTCATCAAGTCGATGCGTGGCAGCGACCCCGACGCGGTCGAGTACTACCTTGCTTCCATGCTGGCCGGCGGCGAAGACCCTAAGTTCATCGCGCGGCGCATCGTGATCTTCGCCAGCGAGGACATCGGTAACGCCGATCCGCAGGCGATCCAGGTCGCTACCGCCTGTGCGCGGGCGGTCGAGTTCGTCGGCATGCCCGAGTGCCGCATCAACCTGAGCCAGGCGGCGCTGTACTGCGCCCTGGCGCCCAAGAGTAACGCCGCTATTGTAGCGATCGATAAGGCAATGGCCGACGTGCAAAAGGAGGGGAACGAGCCGCCGCCCCTGCACTTGCGCGACGCCAACTATCCGGGCTCCAAGAAGCTCGGTCACGGCTTGGGCTACAAGTACCCGCACGCCTTCGGGGGCTGGGTCGAGCAGCAGTACCTTCCCGATAAAGTCGTCGGACGCGCCTACTTCAAGCCGCAGCGAGGTGTCGAGGTCGAGCTCTGGCGTCGCCTCGAGGAAGTGAAGAAACGCATGAGCGATCGCCGGCAAAGCGGCGCGCAGGGTGGGAACGGCGACTCTCAAGGAGAGGGCAGTGCTCAAGGAGGGGGCGACTTTCAAGGAGGGGGCGACTTTCAAGGAAAGGCCGGCACTCAAGGAGGGGGCGGCGGCGACCGACATGGTTAGCACAATGGTGTACGTATGGGTCTTCATCGTGACCGCCGCCATGGCGGCGGTTGCCCTCGGCGCGTGGTACATTGCGGGCCGCGTCAAGCGGAGTCTAGAAGCCGCGCCGATCGGCAATCATCGCCAAACGGCGGAGTTCACCTTGCCCAGCGGCAGCGCCCTCTCTTTGAGCGGCCTCTCTCCGGAGCCGCTCTTTCTCAAGCGGAGCGTCGATGGGGTGCGCGTGCAGTTCGAAGATCGTCCGTTCGTGCCGATTCACTTCCTGACCGATCAAGCTACTGTCGCTGCCCTGCGCCAGGTGGCAGCGACCATCAGCGAGCGCTTCGGCACGGAGTGGTCTTGTTTAGTGACCACGAGCGCCGAGGGCAAGGTCTCGGTGCACCGTCTCTAGTGTGCGTCGTCTGCAGTGTGCAGCGTCTCTCAATGTGCAGGAGACCCGCGAATTTGGCCGTATACCAGCTTGTACACGTATAAAGAATCGTCGCGATTGTGTCGAAGTACCGGAAGCTGGACTCCAATGACACTGGCGACGCCCATCCAACGCTGGGGAGCGTTCAAGGAGGCACGATGAGACGCCTACTCAAATTCCTGTTCGGCGCGGCAATCGGGGCGTCGGCGGCGATGCTTGTGACCCCCAAGACGGGTCGCGAGGTGCGCGAGCGGCTGCTTGGGCCGGAGGTGCGCAAGCTGATGCCCGCGAGCCTGGCCGAGCTGCTCGCGCCGCCCGAACCGCCGCCTGTCTGGTCGTCAGAGGGTGCGTACAGCCCGTACGAGACTGCGACTGCAGTGGCTGAACCTGAGGCTGGCGTGGCGGTGGCGGAACCCGAACCGCGGGTCGAACCCGAGGCCGAGGCTGTAGTGGCGGAGCCCGAGGCGAAGGCGGAACCCGAGGCGGAGGTGGCCGAGGCGAAGGCGGCCGTGATAGAACCTGCGGCAGCAGCTGCCGAAGAAGTCGCACCGACGCTCGCAGCGGAGGGTGCTGTGGCCGAGGAACTTTCGGTAGTCGAGGAGCCCTCCGTTGCTGAGGAACCGGCAGCGGCCGGGGCAGAAGGCGCCGAGACAGAGGCGACTGAGGAATTTCCAGCGGTCGAGGCGGAATTGGCTGAGCTCTCTGCGACTCAAGCTGTCGAAGCACCGCAGGCCGAGATCGGTGAAACACTCCCGGGCGAAACCGCTCCCGCAGCCGAGCCGACGGTCGAAGAGCCAGAGATGGCGGCGTGGAGTGAGGGTGGAGTTGCGGAGGTCGAGGCTCTCGCCGTTACTGAAGGCACGGCAGAGCTAGCCGAGGCCGAGCAAGAGGCGGTGGCAGCGCCGGAGGCCGTGGAAGAACCGGCGGTGACGACCTCTCAAGTGCCCATGTCAGAGGAGGATCTGCGGGCGCACATCGAGCGCACCAAAGAGGCGCTGGCGGCGGAGCTCGAGAAGCCCTTCGCGGTGGCGAGCGCCGAACCGGTCGCGAGTGAAGCGACTGTCACCGAAGAAGCGACTGTCTCTGAGGAAGCGACTGTCTCTGAAGAAGCGACGGTCTCTGAGGAAGCGACGGTCTCTGAAGAGGCGACTGTCAGCCAGCCGATCGGCGAGGCGGTGGTGTCCGCTGAACCGGCTGAGGGGCTAGCGCCGGTTGGGCAGCCTGAGGTTGCTGAGGTCGCCGCGCAGGCCGAACCCATGGCCGCTGCCACGCCGGCCATATCGCCTGAGCCCGGCGCCGCTGCTGCACCGATCATGTCGTCTGAGCCCAGTATTGCGGCCGTGCCGGCCGAGCCCGTAGCTGAAGCGCCAGGTGGCGAAACTGTCGTCGAGACGCCAGGACAGGCGCCGCCAGTCGAACAGGCGCACGCGGTTGAGACGACGGCTGCAGCGACACCGGAGAGTGCTACCGAGGTACGGGGCGAAGTCTCGATTGACCAAGCGGAGATGCGCCGGCGCATCGAGGAGACCCGGGCGCGCCTGAAGGCGAAGGCTTTCGATGCGATGATGAAGGGCGAATCGGCGCTGCTTGCGCACGATAGCGGCGAGAAGCCCGTTCCGCGCGGCGAAAATCTACCTGTCGACCATGATGTAGCGAGTAGCCTCGAGGAGTCTCTGTCTCCCGAAGATGAGTGACGGACCCAGCCTTGACGCTCCCCGTGAGTAAGCGAGGGGGGCGGGCCGCCCGTTCGGGCGGCCCGCCCCCCTCGCTTTTGCGCTCTCCGCATTACGGCGGACATACTGCCGCTGGAGGATTACGTCGCGCGCTCCTCTGCCATAACTTGCAGTAGAGGTGCCGTGCAGCGTGTCTGATCCAGTGACAGAGTCCGTTCGCTCCCAGCCGCAGGGGCTGACTGCGGCTGAAGCGGCGGCGCGTCTGCGCCAAGTCGGGCCGAACGCACTGGCGGAAGAACGTCCACGACCTCTGCGCGATTTCGCGGCCAAACTCTGGGGTGCGGTGCCCTGGATGCTGGAAGCGGCCGTGGCGCTCGAACTCGCCCTGGGCAAGTACGTCGAGGCGGGGGTGATCGCGGCACTGCTGCTGTTCAACAGTGTGGTGGGCACGGTGCAAGAGAAGCGCTCGCAAGACGCCTTGGCAATGCTCAAGCAGCGTCTGCGCATCACGGCACGGGTGTTGCGTGACGGCGTGTGGGGTGAGCTGCCGGCGGACGGCCTGGTTCCCGGCGACGTGGTCCACGTGCGGATGGGCGACATGGTACCGGCCGACGTGCGCCTCTTCGACGGCGAGCTTTCTCTGGATCAATCCGCGCTGACGGGCGAATCGGTGCCGGTGGACGCTGGGCCGGGCGACACCATCTACGCGGGCACCACGGTGACTCATGGTGAGGCGAACGGAGAAGTCGTCGCCACGGGCGTGCACACCAAGTTCGGGAAGACGGCAGAGCTCGTTCGCCTCGCCAAGACCACCAGCCACCTCGAACAGATCGTGATGAGCATCGTGAAGTACCTCGTGCTGATTGACGCGGTCGTTGCCGTCATTGTGTTGGCGGTGGGGCTTGCCACTGGCGTCTCGGCGCGCGACGTGGCGCCGTTCGTGCTCATTCTCATGGTGGCCTCCGTTCCCGTGGCGTTGCCGGCGACCTTCACCATCGCGAGCGCTCTCGGAGCGCAAACACTAGCCCGTCGCGGAGTGCTGGTAACCGGCCTCGCGTCAGTGGAGGAGGCTGCCGCCCTCGACGTGCTCTGCAGCGACAAGACCGGCACGATCACCGAGAATCGGCTGAGCGTCGCCTCGGTCGTGGCCTATGCGCCGGCGAGCGCCGCCGACGTGCTTGCCGTGGCGGCCATGGCGAGCGACGCGGCGACGCAGGACCCCATCGACTTGGCCGTGCTGGCCGCGGCGCGGGCCAAGGGTGTGGCGCCTGACGACGCCGCGCGCTTAAGCTTCACTCCTTTCGATTCGGCGACGAAGCGGTCAGAGGCGACCTATCGGCACGGCGACGCAGTGGTGCGCGCTGTGAAGGGCGCGCCGCCAACTGTGCTGCCGCTCTGCGGTCATATTACCGGTGACGTTAAGGGGGACGAAGCGCGACTTGCCGCCCAGGGACAGCGCGTGCTCGCCATTGCCACCGGCAACGGAGGCGACGTGCGCTTGGTTGGTCTGCTCGGCTTACAGGATCCGCCGCGGGCCGACTCGCGTAGCCTCATCACTCGCCTGCGCGACGCCGGCATCCGCGTCATTATGGTGACTGGCGACGGTTTGGCGACTGCGCGCGCGGTTGCGGCCAGCGTGGGTATCGGCGACCGCGCGTGTACACCGGCATCGGTCCGTGCCGCGACGGCCGACCCAGAGTCGGCAGGGACGCCGAGCGCCAGCACGGCGGCAGAGCTCGATCAGTGCGACGTGATCGCCGAGGTTCTACCGGAAGACAAGTTCGCTCTCGTGCAGGCCTTGCAGCGCCGTGGGCATGTCACCGGAATGACCGGCGATGGGGTCAACGACGCGCCGGCACTCAAACAAGCCGAGGTCGGCGTCGCGGTCGCCAACGCGACCGATGTGGCCAAAGCGGCGGCGAGCATGATCCTCACTCAGCCAGGCCTGAGTAACATCGTCGCCGCTATTGATGAGAGTCGGCGGATCTACCAGCGCATGCTGACCTACACGCTGACGAAGATCATTAAGACCATCAACATCGTGCTCTTCCTTAGCCTCGCCTTCCTACTCACGCGCACGTTCGTGGTGACGCCCCTGCTCATCGTGCTGATGATGTTCGCCAACGACTTCGCCACGATGTCGATCGCCACCGATCGCGTCGTGCCCTCGCCACGTCCCGACCGCTGGAACATCCGCTCGCTGGTCAGTGCTGCGGCGCTCGTGGGTGCCTTTATTACCGTGCTCTCGTTCGGCGTCTGGCGTCTCGGCGCCGACGTCTGGCACCTGCGCCTGGCACAACAGCAGACGCTCAACTTCATCGCCCTCGTCCTCAGCAACCAAGGGACTGTCTACCTGGTCAGGGAGCGGCGCCACTTCTGGCGCTCGCGGCCCAGCGGCATGCTCCTGGCGAGTTCGCTCGGCGACCTCGTCGCCGTGACCCTGCTGGCAGCGTTGGGCGTCCTCATGGCGGCGATTCCACTGAGTCTTATCGCCGCGACGCTGGCGGTTATGCTTGCCTACCTCCTGGTTGTCGACCTCGTCAAAGTACGGATCTTTCGTACCCTGCATGTCTAGCATCGGGGTCGGCGCGTCCGAGTCGAGTTGGCACGCGGCGGACCCTTGGATTGGGATGAAGAGAGACCGGGCACCGTCCTGTGCAACACGGAGAAGGAGCAAAGATGAGTTTCCATGAGCACCGACACAGCGCCGCTGGCGGGCCGCTACGGGATGAGATGCGGGACGGCGTCCTTGAATTGATGCAGCTTGGGCCCACCGATGTGGTCGCCGATCTCGGCGCGGGCGAGGGATTTTACGCTCAGCAGTTTGCCCAGGTTGCCAAGAAAGTCTATGCGATCGATGCCAACGCTGAGGCTGTGGCGCGCGCCGCCGCCGGCCAGCCGAACGTCGTCGCCGTGCACAAGGATTTGTGCCGCGACTTCAGAGCTCCGGACGACCTGAGCCATGCGTTCTTCTCCAACTCCTTTCACGATCTCGAGTGTCGTGAGGCGGTGCTCGACGGACTAGCCGCCGCCCTTCCACCTGGCGGTCGACTGACCTTCGTCGAGTTCAAGCTCGACACTCCGTTTGGTCCTCCGCGGAGCATTCGCATCGGCAAAGAAGATCTGCGCCGTCTCGTTGAGGCGCACGGCTTTCGTCTACTGGCGGAACGCGACTTCACCTACCACTACGCGTTGTCGTTCGTCCGCGAGCCGTAGAGCCGGCGCTGCTTCGCCGCTCGCATCGTTGCCGGAGGCGAGGCAGTCTCAACGGCCGCTGCGCGCGTCGCGGTCACGTCGCCGTGTGGTTGACGCTTTAGGCACGCGAGAGCTGCGAGCCCCCGGGCGGCTTGTCTGACGCTCAGGAGTCGCCGGGTTCGTTATCCCGTGGCGGCCTGTGTCGTGGGGCGAAATGCTCCTGCGCGTCGTTGGAGCTGGGGTTCAGGTCGGTGTCAGCAGCCTGGCCGCTACGCCGATGACGCAGCGTCCGTCGCAAGCTGCGGGCGATCTCGCTCAGCGACGGCTCGGATGCATCCAGTGGCCGTGTTTCTCGCCTCAGCACCGGCCTGCCGGCGGCTTCCACCCTGCCCGGCGCTCCTGCGTCGGCCTGGCCCGGGCGTGGCCTGCGTCTGGGGCGTCGGTGGGCAGGCAGCCAGCGCGTGTAACGCGAGCCGGCCGCCGGGCCGCCGGTGCCGTTTGGCGGGAGACTCTCTGGATCGGCGGTGCGACTGTCGTTGGTCGCTGCGCCTAGCAACCTGCGCTGAGGCACGTAGAGGGCGTGGGCGAGCAGCAGCGTTGCGGCGAGAAACGCGAGCCCCACGAAGGTCGCGAGGGGAGGCACCGTGCGGTTCTCCGCCAGGAGGAAGAAGTACCACCAGGCACTCAGGCCAAGGCCGAGACGGGTGGCGAAGTAGACGAGGACGATAACGACGTCTATGAGCCCGAGCCAGACGGGCACAAGGGAGCGGTGCCAACCTCCCGCGCGCGCCAGAGGCCAGAGAATGGCCGCGGGCAGGACGAGGAGGAGCGAGAAGGGGTTAACCAGCAGGGTGACGAAGGCGATGCCGAGGAGGGTCGCATGAGCGACGAAGATGATGTCCTCCCGAGGGACACCGTGGAGGCGCAGACGTCGCCGTTCGACGACTGTGGCGTAGCGATAGGCGACGAGCAGGAACACGATGAGCGCCGCCACGCGGAAGTAGCGCGGATGGTGGCTGATGAGCGAATCAGAGGGGATAACGGCTCCCGGGCTGTGGGGCAGCAAGGAGAGTTCGGCTGCTGCCCAGACGACGAGCAGCGTCGCCAGCCAGGGCGCGAAGCGCACCGCGTAGTGCAGCCACGCCTCGCGCAAGCGCGCCTTGCGCCGGCGCGCTTGCGCGAAGAGGTCCAGCGTCACCAAAGCAAGCGGCAGGAAGAGGGCCACCAGAGCGAGCTCGACGACGCCCCCGCCCAGCGCGCGATAACTGGAGAAGAAGACGCCGGGGCCACTCGGAGGACCGGCGGTAGGCGCTTGGTCGAGGCTGCTGATCAGTGTTTGGGCAGCGCGACCGAGGCGTGTTACGGTCTCCGTCGAGACGTTCGCGACGATGTCGAGCTGGGGCGGCGGTAGCGGGCCCCCAGCTCGCAACGTGATTGCCGGAATGCCGGCGGCGACGAATGGTCCCTGCGTGCCTGAGCCAGACGGCACGGCCAGGCGGATGAGCTGCGTGAAGATGTTGGGCAGAGGTGTGGGTAGGCCAGCTCCCGCGCGACCGGCTCGGCGCGCCAGGTCCCAGAGCCAAGGGGGCGCCAGCCGCTGCGAGGCGCTCCAGCCGTCGAGGGAGACGGAGCGCGCGTCCTGGAGGCCGACGTCACGCAACGCCACGGTGGCGATGATGGGCAGGTCTCCGTGCCGTTGGACGAAGTCGCGCGCCCCGAGCGCACCGTAGGCGTCCCCATCGGTCCAGAGGAAGAGGATCGAGTGGTTATGCGCGGTCACGGTGAAGATGCGCGCCAGTTCGAGCGCGACCGCAACTCCGGAGGCGTTGTTGTCGGCACCCTGCGTGTCCAGAGGTGGCGAGTCGCGGTTGGCGGCGATGACGATGATCCCCTCGGTTGGTCCCTTCGAGAGGGCCCAGACGTTCTGCATGGCGACGCTGCGCCCGTCGATCACGCCGGTGAAGCTGTCGATGTGCGGTTGGAGATTGAGCCCTTGGAGCGTCTGCTCGAGCCAAAGAGCGGCGCGATTGTCCTGACCGGAACCGGCGAACCGTTGCGGAAAGCGCTGGGCAATGGTCTTCAGGTCGTTGTACGCCTGCACGCCGTCGAACGAGGTCGGCTGGTTACTCAGCGGCGGTGCGCCCGGTGAACGGAGGGTGAAGAGCGCCAGGACACCGATAATGACGGCGACGATCCAAGCGTTGCGATAGAGCTTGAGGTTGGGCACGGCGCCCCCAGACGACGAAGATCGGTGGCATCCCGCTCTTATGCAGTCGGGCGCAGCAGGCATGCTACCAGAATCGCGCCGCACGCGTCGGCTATGATGTGCACATGGCGGGAGTGCAGCGCATTCTGCTCATCGAGGATGAAGCCCGGATCGCCGAGGTGGTGGAGCAGTACCTTGAGCGAGAGGGGTATATGGTCGTCTGGCGGGCGACGGGCGAAGACGGCTTGGCCGCCTTCGCCCGTCGCCCGCCAGACGCACTCATCCTCGACCTGGGCCTGCCGGGTATCTCAGGTGAAGAGGTCTGTCGCCGCGTGCGGGCGCAGTCGGATCTGCCCATCATCATGCTGACGGCGCGCGACGGCGAGGAGGACTTGCTGCGCGGCCTCGAGGTGGGCGCCGACGACTACATCACCAAGCCGTTCAGTCCGCGCGAGCTGGTGGCCCGCTTGCGCGCCTTGCTGCGTCGGGCGCGCAGCACGACCGAGCCGCAAGCCGATAGGCTAGAGCGCGCCGGCGGGCGCTTGGTGATCGAGCCCGCCCGCCGGCGCGTAGCTCTCGACGGACGCCCGATCGAGCTGACCGAGTCCGAGTTCAACCTGCTCGTCGCCTTGGCCCGTTTTCCCGGACGCGTGTATACGCGTTATGAGCTAATCAACAAGGTGCAAGGCTACGACTTCGAGGGCTACGAGCGCACGATTGACGCGCACGTGAAGAACCTGCGCCGCAAGTTAGGCGACGACCCGCGCGAGCCGCGCCTCATAGAGACCGTTTACGGGCGCGGCTACCGCTTCATCGAGGAGGGTCCGTGAGGCGCAGCTTGCGTGTCCGTTTGGCGCTTACCCACGCCGCCGTGGCCGTCATCGCCATCGTGGTCGTCGGTCTGGTCGTGAACCTCTCCCTCACGCGCCGCTTCGATAGCTACGTGGCGCAGCAGCGGACGGCGCGCGAACAGGCCGTCGTGCGCACCATCGAGCAGACGTACACGCCGGGCATTGGCTGGAACGCAGAGGCCATCTTTGCGATCGGCCACGCGGCTGCCATGAACGGCGTTGGCGTGCGGGTCATCGATCTCAATGGCACCGTTCTCTTCAGTGCCGGCAGCCAGAGAATGTTGGGCATGATGAGTGGCGGCCACATGTTTGGCAATCCGCTGGGAGCGGGCGGAGCGACCGGCGTCGGCGGAGCCTCCGCAAGCCAGACGGAGTCGAGCACTGGCGCCGCCAAGCTCACGGTTCGGACCTACCCAGTGGTCGTCGACGGAACTACGGTGGCGCGCGCTCAGGTCGTCGAGCGTCTCGGCGTTGTCCTTCCGCAGGATGCGGCCTACCGACGCGCGCTCACCCTCTATCTCCTCCTGGCGGCGCTGCTCGCCGGGGGCATCGCGGTCGTCGTGAGCGTGGTGGTGTCGCGACGCATCACGCACCCTCTCGTGGCGCTCACCGAAGCGGCCGAGCAGCTCGAGCAAGGCCGTCTCGAGACGCGCGTCGTCGCCCACGGCGACGATGAGGTCGCGGAGCTCGCCCGGGCGTTCAACAGGATGGCCGAAGCGCTCGCCCGTCAAGAGGAGTGGCGGAGCACGATGACGGCCGACTTGGCGCACGAGTTACGCACGCCGCTGGCAACCATGCAGGCGCGCGTGGAGGCTCTGGAAGACGGTGTCCTGCCGGCCACCCCGGACAACCTGCGTGTGATCGGCGCCGAGGTCGAACGTCTCGGCCGGCTGCTTGGCCAACTGCGGAGCCTCGCGGAGGTGTCGAACGAGGGATTCAACCTGGAGCGCCGCG